>Ga0115002_10002756_pt1 | contig 22574 bp, 22 predicted proteins | sample ArcticOcean_MG_C_8_FD_89576 | JGI IMG/M metagenome (GOLD analysis project Ga0115002, IMG submission 89576) | Marine microbial communities from western Arctic Ocean - ArcticOcean_MG_CB11_86 | ecosystem: Environmental > Aquatic > Marine > Oceanic | place: Arctic Ocean: Canada Basin | collected... | reverse complement strand
ATGATTTAAAAATTAATTTATAGAGTATATTGTTATAAAACAATAAATAAATATTATAAGAAATGCTTAGCTCATTTAGAAAATTTTCATCGTCCATATATTCAAAGGTATTTTTGTTTATAGTAGCCATTCCTTTTATTTTTTGGGGAATGGGAGATTTATTTAATAGTGGGAATTTAAACACAATAGCAAAAATAGGGAATGACAAAATTTCTTCTAGAGAATTTGTTAATTTTATTCGAAATAGCAATCAAAGAACAGACGTCTTAAATAATCAAGCAATAGAATCTTTGCTTTATTCTTTTGTGGGGCAAAAGCTACTTGAAAAAGAAGTTGAAAAATTTGATATTAAATTATCAGAGCAGTCTCTTGCTTTGATGATTAAAAATGAACAAATATTTAGTAAAAATAATAAATTTTCGAGAACGGAATATGAAAAATTCTTATTAAATAATAATGTCAATGCTGTTATCTATGAACGTTATATTTCAAACCAAGAAAAGAAGAAGCAACTCTTAGATTTTATTGGTGGGGGAATAATTCCATCAGAGATTATGATTAATATTGCATATAATAAAATCAAACAGGAAAGAGATGTCAAATTAATAAATATTAATAAAATATTAAAAGAAAAAACAAAATACAATAAAAATGAGATTGAACGTTTTTATGAAGATAACAAGAAAAGTTTTCAAGATGTTCATAAAACAATTAAATATACAGAACTAAAACCTAAAGTATTAATAGGCAAAGATGAGTTTAATAGTTTATTTTTTGAAAAAATTGATGAACTTGATGATTTAATTGTAGAAGGAAAAAATCTAAATCATCTTATTAAAGAATATAATTTAAACGAGATAAAAGAAATTATTTTCAATAAAAACGGGGAAAATATAACATCAGAAAATCCAGATAAAAATTTTGCTAAAATTTTAAAAAAAATAAACAATATAAACGAAAGTGAGCCCACTGTATTAATTGAAAACGAAAATATTTTTTTTCTTGTTGAGTTAGTTAAAAGTGAAAATATACAACAGGAAATGACAGACATTTCAGTGATAAATAAAATTACAAGTGAACTTAATATGAGTTATAAAAGAAAAACAATTTCTGAATTGATTAGCAAAGTGAGGGCAGAAAATTTTAAGAAAGAAAATTTTTACAGTTTTGCTAAAAAAGAAAAAGCTACAATAGAAAGTATTAATATTAAAAGCCTAAATGATGACACTAATATTCAACTTGATATTGTGGGGCAAATCTATTTAGCGCCTGAAAACAATGTTATTGTTGTTTCCGATATTGCGCTTTCTGAAGTGTATCTAGTGTATATAGAGAATGTAAAAAACAAAAGCATAAATAAAAATTCTAAAGATTATGATAAATTCTATAATTTGGCTAAAACTTCAACTACAAGTAGTTTATATAATTCTTATGATAAATATTTAAAAAATAAATATGAAATTGATATAAACTATAAAGCGCTTGAACAAATAAACAATTCTTTCTAAATGAAAATAAATACTAGTTTTGTAAACTTTAGGAAAAAACATAAAAACAAAAAAAATCAGATCCTATTTCACAAGATATCTTACAAAAGCAATAAAGTTATAGAAAACATAATTAATAACCACCTAACTAAAAAAAATAGTTTTATATTTGAATCTGTAGAAAAGCGCACGATCAGAGGAAGATTTACAATTATTGGCTCGGATCCTGATAAAATTTGGGAATTTAATAAAAGAAAAATCTTCCTTACGAAGAATAACAAAAAAAAGAAAATAAATGCCATTCCGTATGTTTTTTTAAAGAAGCTTATTGAGAGTCACAATTTCCCTTTACCAAAAAATGTGCCGCCACTTTGCTCGCTTTTAGTGGGGTATTTTTCATATGACATTATAAGATATATTGAAAAAATACCTGATAACTGTGCTGATGATTTGAAAATTCCTGATATTAAACTAATGAGACCTAAAAAAATTATAATACATGACAATGTTTTAAAAAAAATTTATTTCATATCAAACTGTTATGCGGACGAAAAAATAAAGGATTATAAAAAGTATTATTTTAAACAAATTAAAATTATTAATGAACTTGAATATTTATCTTTAAAAAAACTCAAAAGTGTAAAGATTAAAATTAATAAGAATAAAAAAAATAAAGTTAAATCAAATATATCAAAAAAAGAGTTTAAACGAATAGTTTTGAAAGCCAAAAAATACATCAAACAAGGTGATATATTTCAAGTAGTAATAAGTCAACGTTTCGAATCTAGACTTACAAAACCTCCTATTGAAATTTATAAAAAATTACGTGTTACAAACCCTTCACCATTTATGTATTTTTTTAATTTTAATGATTTTCAAATCATAGGCAGTAGCCCTGAAATTTTAGTTAGATTAAGAAATAATAAAATTACTATAAGGCCTATTGCTGGAACTCTACCAAGAGGATCTACAATGAAAAAAGATGGGGCTAATAAAAAAAAATTATTATCAGATAAAAAGGAATTAGCAGAACATTTAATGCTTTTAGATTTGGGAAGAAATGATGTGGGAAAAGTTTCAAAAATAAATTCTGTGCGTGTAAACGAAAAATTTAAAGTAGAAAAGTATTCACATGTAATGCACATAGTTTCAAACGTTGAAGGAGATTTTGACAAAAAACATAGTATAATTGACACTATGTTGGCTGGGTTTCCAGCGGGTACAGTGTCTGGAGCTCCTAAAATAAGAGCTATGGAAATAATTGATGAATTAGAAAAATCAAAAAGAAAAATGTATGCAGGAGCTATTGGATACTTTTCTGCAAATAAAAGTTTTGATACTTGTATCGCACTGAGAACAGCTCTGATAAAGGATGATAAATTTTATATCCAGTCTGGCGCAGGAATTGTTGCTGATAGCATTCCTGAAAAAGAATTTCAAGAAACTATTAATAAAGCTAAAGCATTAATTAATTCTTTAAACTAAATAAATGAAAATTTTACTAATAGATAATTATGATAGCTTTACGTACAATTTATATCATTACCTTTCATTTTTAAATTGTAGAGTGCATGTTTACCGAAATGATAAAATCACAGCTGAAGATATAATAAGGCATAATTTTAAAAAAATAGTTATATCACCTGGGCCAGGAAATCCTGATCAAGCTGGTCAGTGCTTAAAAATAGTTAAAAGATTGTATAAAAATATCCCCATACTTGGTGTTTGCTTGGGTCATCAAGTGATTGCTCAAGTTTTTAAATCTAAAATTATAGTTGCTAAAAAACTAATGCACGGAAAAACTAGTGTGATCAAACATCAAGGTAAGGGCATTTTCCAAGGTATTAAAAAAAATTTCGTTGCTACTAGATATCATAGTCTAATTGTTGATAATAAAACTTTAAACAACGATCTTGTAGTTACAGCTGAAACTAATGAAAAGATAATTATGGGTATTATGCACAGAAAGTACAATATCCATGGAGTTCAATTTCACCCGGAAAGCATTAAAACACCCGAGGGTATGAAGTTGCTTAAGAATTTTTTAAGGTATTAAAATACTATGGATAAGTTTGAAGATTTAATTAATGCAATATCAAAAGGTAAAGATTTAAGTCTTGAGGAAAGCAAACTCATTTTTCTGGAAATTATGAGTGGCAATATGAAAGAAGAACTAGTTCATAATTTTCTTATAAATTTATCAGAAAAAGGAGAAACAGCTGAAGAAATTGCTGGCGGCGTCTATACTCTTAGGGAGAAAGCATCAAAAGTCATTACTTCGCAAGATATAGTTGATACATGTGGTACTGGAGGCGATGGGAAAAATACTTTAAATATCTCAACTGCTTCATCAATTTTATTATCTAGTATGGGAATAAAAATTGCAAAACATGGAAATAAAGCTCTATCTTCAAAATGTGGGTCCGCTGATGTATTAGAAAAACTGAATATTAACATAAATTATAACCCAAATGAGGTTAGCAAAAGTATTGAAAAATATAATTTTGGTTTTATGTTTGCTCCTAACTATCACGATGCAATGAAACATGTTGCTTCAGTAAGAAAAAAAATTGGGAGAAGAACGATATTTAATTTAATTGGACCACTTAGCAGCCCTGCAAATGTTAAGCGACAAGTGGTAGGTGTATATTCAGAAAAATGGCTAAAACCATTTGCGGTTGCTCTAAAAAAACTAGATTCAAAACATGTTTGGATAGTTCACAGCAATGATGGGATGGATGAAATTTCTCCATTCTCTCCAACAAAAATTATAGAACTAAAAGAAAATCAAATAACTGAAAGAATTATAGATCCTAAAGCTGTTGGAGTTAAATTTAGTAATGTTGACAATTTACTAGGTAAAGATTCTGAATATAATGCTAATAAAATACTTGAAATTTTTTCCGGAATTGATAATGAATTTTCTGAGGCAGTTTGTTTGAATGCAGCGGCAGGACTTATTGTGTCTGGTAAAATTGTAAACTTTGAAAAGGCCTACCAATTGGCTAAGGAACATATTTTATCAGCTAAAGTTACCTTTCACCTTAAAAAAATTCAAAATTAATCATGAATAATATTCTAAAGCAAATAGTAGAAAAAAAAAAAAAAAGAATTAAAATTTTTAAAAAAAAAGAAAATATTAATAATCTTTTAAACAATATTAAAAGTTTTAAAAATTTTTCTAATTTTAAAAATATTTTAAAAAAAAGAACATTAGAAAAAAAAATATCAATTATTGCTGAAATTAAAAAATCTAGCCCATCGGCAGGGTTGCTCGTAGAAGACTTTGACCCCGTAAACATTGCTTCAATTTATGCTGAAAATGGTGCTTCATTTCTTTCTGTTTTAACAGAAGAAGATTTTTTTTTAGGAAAGCTTGACTATATAAGAAATATTAAAAAGAAAAATACCTTGCCAATATTATGTAAAGATTTTTTTATCGACACATATCAGGTCGCATTATCAAAAAGTTTTGGTGCAGACTGCATTCTGATAATTCTAGCTGCTGTTGATAAAGTTTTAGCTAAAGATATATACCAGGCAGCCAACGACTTAAACATGTCCACTTTAATAGAAGTTCATACTGAAAAAGAAGCAGATTTAGCTTTAAACTATGAAGATTCTATTATTGGAATAAATAATCGAAACTTAAAAACCCTAGAAATATCTTTGGATACTACTATTCAACTTTCTAAAATATTAAATTCCCACTCAAATCCCTTGGTGTGTGAAAGTGGCATTCATTCTTCTAATGAAATGAAATTAATAATTGATAAATCTAATGTTAGAAATTTTTTAATCGGAGAATCACTCTTAACGAGTAGCGATATTGCTGCAAAGCTGAAAGAATTTACTCAAATTAACCTTTAAATATGCCACTATTTAGGCATTGATTTAAAATGAGAACTTTTGTAGAACATAGATGTACATTATTTGTTCTATGCTTACAAAAAAACAAAAAAACTTGCTGTTATTTATAAATAAGAAAATCAGATCTACTGGTGTTTCTCCTTCATATGAAGAAATGAAAAATTCATTAAACTTAAAATCTAAATCAGGGATTCACAGACTGATTTCAGCCCTTGAAGAAAGAGGTTTTATAAGAAGGCTAGCTCACAAAGCTAGGGCATTAGAAGTGATAAAATTACCAGAAACTGCAAGCGCTAACGATATTTACAATTCTTTTTCTCCTAGCGTTATAAGGGGTGGATTAGATGAAAGCACAACAAAACAGAATAGTAGCAAAATTACTATTTTAGGTAAAATTGCTGCAGGTGCACCGATCGAGGCAATACAAAATGAAGTAAGTAAAATTTCTTTACCTGAAGAATTAAGTAAAAAAGGTGAACATTTTGGCTTAAAAGTTTCAGGCGATTCAATGATTGAAGCAGGTATAAACGATGGAGATACAGTTATTATTAAAAAAGCAAGTTCAGCAGATAATGGCCAAATAGTAGTTGCTTTAATAGATGATCATGAAGCTATGCTTAAGAGAATAAGAAAAAAAGGTAAAGTTGTGGCTCTTGAGAGCGCTAATAAAAGATATGAAACTAAAATTTTTGGACCAAACAGAGTAAAAGTTCAAGGCATCTTAGTATCTTTATATAGAAACTTCCAATAAAATAGTCTAATAATTATTTATGAGTAAAGTGGCAACAAGATTTGCACCCTCTCCTACTGGACCATTGCATATTGGTGGAGTGAGAACAGCTCTATTTAATTGGCTATATTCAAAAAATAAAAAAGGCAAATTTTACCTAAGAATTGAAGATACTGATCAAGAAAGATCTAAAGAAAAGTTTACATTACAGATTTTAAAATCTTTAAAATGGATCGGTATAGAATATGATGAGAAAGAATATATTCAATCAAAAAAAATTAATAAACATAGAGAAATTGCTGAAGAATTAATAAAAAAAGGTTTTGCTTATAAGTGTTATTGCACAGAAAAGGAAATTGAAGAACAAAAAACCCAAGCTAAAAAAGCTGGGGTACATTTTGTTTATAACAGAAAATGGCGCGATCAAAACAATTTAGTTATACCTAAAGATGTTACTCCTGTACTAAGATTTAAAAGTAAAATTAGTGGAAATAGTATTATAAAAGATTTGGTTCAAGGTGAAATAAATATATCAAACTCAACTATAGAAGACTTTATAATTCTTCGAAAAGATGCTTCTCCAACTTATCAACTTTCAGCAGTAGTTGATGATCACTTAATGAATATCACTCATGTTATTAGAGGAGATGATCATAAAATTAATACATTCAAACAGAAGCAAATATACGAAGCTATGAACTGGGATTTGCCTGAATTTGCACATATACCATTAATTCACAGCACAGAAGGTAAAAAACTTTCTAAAAGAGATAATTCATCAACGGTAGAAGATTATATAAAAATTGGCATTTTACCAGAAGCATTAAGAAATTATCTTATGAGATTAGGCTGGTCTCACAAAGATAAAGAGATTTTTACTTTAGAAGAGAGTATTGCATTATTTAATCTTTCTGGAATTGGAAAGTCTCCTTCTAAATTAGATATTGAAAGAATTTATTCTATCAATGAATATTATATAAAAAATATGGATGAAAAAAAATTATTGGCAGTTTTATTAAATTATTGTGAAAAAAATAAAGAAAAGATTGATGATAAATTTAAAGAAACTTTATTAACTTCTATGCATTTTCTTAAAAATAAAGCTAAATCACTTGAAGATATACACAATAATACCAAATATATTATTACAAATAATTTTACTATCAACACTGAAGACTTAAAACTAATTGATGATAAATCACAAAAGATAGTTAGCGATTATTGTCAAAAAATTGAAGAAAATGAGATTCTAAATAAAGAAAATTTAGAAATGCATTTAAAGGAGTTGATTGTTAAATATGACACTAATTTTAAGGGTATAGGTCAACCACTTAGAATAGCCCTTACTGGGTCAAAATACGGTCCCGGTATATATGACGTAATTCTATCTTTAGACAAAAAAGAAGTTGTTAAAAGATTAAGAAACGTTATATAAAAATAAATTATTTTTTTAAGCCTTGTCTCTGTAATCTTTCATATGTTGTGGAATCTTTTTATCGTCCCCAAAAATAAAATGACGCGACATATTTTCTCTATATTTACTTGCTGGAACTTTTAGGCCAACAGACTCCGCAACCTCTCTGATCAGCATTGGGTTTGCTCCACAACAAACTCCTAAATAATTTATGCCTAAAGCATAAGCATCCTTAGCAAATTTACCAATTTCATATCTGCTGCATTGCATAGGATCCAAAGCTGTGGGAAATGTTGTTCTATGCGGCGTGGGACATGTACAGCCGTTGTTATCAGTTAAGTTAAAAAAAGTAGGGTCTTTTTCTGTAGTTCTATAAGCAATAGGCAAAGCAGCTACATGGCATTTTAGTGCTTTTCTGATTTCTTTAAGATACGGCATCATTGTATTTGGTCCTCTGAAACAATTCATCCCCACAACATCGCCTCCAAGCTGTTCTAACTCCTTGCAAGCATTTAAAATTGAAACACCGTCTCTCATTATGTTTTCTCCCATAGGTGCAATTGTAATAATACTTGGAAGACCAGACTTTTTCATTACCTCTAAAGCTTTATAAGCTTCTTCAGCGTAATAAAAAGTTTCACCAATCAATATATCTGCGCCCTCATCAACAGCCCATCCAACCATTTCTGAAAACATTTTTTCAACTTCTAAATGCGTTTTAGAATCTTCATTATTCCAAATATTTGAATTTGATATATTTCCAGCCATTAAATTGGGCTCGTTACCTATTGGGCTCATAGCTATACTTTTAGCAATTTTTAATGCAGCTCTATTCAAGGGTTCTAAAAGTTTCTCCTTACCAATGATTTTCATTTTTTCACGATGCCCATTGTAGGTAAAAGCTTGCACTATATCAGAGCCAGCGTGCTGAAAATCTCTATGTAAATTTTCTAAAGCTTCTGGGTGCTCAAGTGAAACCATTGGAACAAACTCACCCGATGACATGTAGCCTCTCTTTTCTATTTCAAAAAGAAATCCTTCTGCACAAATTACAGGGCCTGAATTAAGCCTTTGAATTAAACTTCTCGTTTTCTCTTTGCATCTTTCATTGCTATTGATCATTTTATTTCTCCTTTTTAGTGCTACGACTTATGTCGGGTGCACAATTTGGTTAAATACCTGGTTTTTAACGAATTGTTCAAAAAAAAACCACCGACTAAAGCGGTGGTAGTAGTCGCTTTAGCTGGATTTATAATGCGCCCGCAAGTTGATTTAACTCGGCGCAACATCTCTACTCTATCATTAGTAAATCTTATGTCAAGATAAATTTTTACTTAAAATATCTGATATAGTTTTTGTTGATGAATTATTATTTTTAATGTTTTTTAAAATTTTATTACATCTTAATAATTGATCGCGTGAAAGTTCGGGATTTAAAGCAAAAGAAGAAAAAACTTTATAAATTTTAGTAGCATTACAGTTTGTCTGTAATAACTCAGGTATTATTTCCGTTTTAGAAATTATATTAAAAATATTAGCATACTTAGTATTAACTAATAGTTTTATAATAAAAAAGTTAATAAAATTCATTTTATATACTATTAATGAAGGAACTTGTGCATTTGAAATTTCCAGGGATATTGTTCCAGACTTGACGATAGCAAAAAATGTTTTAATTAAAATATTTTTTTTAGTATCAAGATCTGAGATTGCTTCACAGTCCTTTAGATTTTTTTTTAATAAATAATTTCTCACATAGTTGTGATATTCTTTTGTACAATGAAAAAAATAAGAATATTTATTAGTTTTCTTTTGTACTAAAGTTATGAATTCTGTTAATACTGGCATTAGTGACTTAATTTCACTTATTCTGCTGCCAGGAAATAGTGAAATAATTTTTTTATCACTTTGATCTAAAGTAATTAGGTTTTCGTTAACAGCATCATTTTTATCTAATAATGGATGGCCAACAAAAGTTGATTTTATTCCCTCCTTATCAAAGAAAATTTTTTCAAAGTTAAACAATAACAACAAATGATCAATAGAATTTTTTATCTTTTTAACTCTTCCAGGTCTCCATATCCACACCTGTGGTGCGACAAAATGAATTATTTTAATTCTTGGGTTTTTTTTCTTTACTAATTTTGCAACTCTTAATGTAAAATCTGGGCTATCTACAGAAAACAAAATGTTGGGGTTAAATTCAACTATTTTATCAACTGCTTTATTAATATTTTTTTTAATTTTAAATATATTTAACAACACATTAGTAAATCCTAAATATGTTATATTTTTTAAATCATATATAGACTTTATACCTAAAGATTTAATATGATCTCCACCAACAGATAAAAATTCAATTTTATTATTAGTTTTTATTAGTTCTGTAATTACTTTAGAGGCCAGCTTGTCACCAGAGGGCTCTCCTGTTAAAACAAATATTTTCTTCATTTTACTAATTTATCATTCTTCCAAATCCCATTTTCAACTTTCCCATTTACATTTTTAAAGACTCCCTCACCATGTCGCAAACCTTTTTTCCATGCTCCGATGTATTTATCTCCATTAGCATAGATATATGTACCAATTCCATTTCGACCTTTTTTATTATCCGGTTTATTAAATTTCTTTTTATTCCATTCTCCAAGATATTTATCCCCATTTGAATATACATATGTTCCTTTTCCATGATATTTTCCATCCTTCCATTCGCCTGAATATTTATCTCCGTTGGAATACGTGTATGTACCAACACCATGCTGTTTACCAAATTTCCATTGGCCTTCATACTTTCTGCCGGCATATGTAAATGTTCCGCTCCCATGCGGTTCTCCTTTATAGAATTCACCTACATATCCCACTTTTCCTGTTGGAGTTAATTGTGTGCCATGGCAATTAGTCCATTTTTTTGCTACGGCAAATTTTTTTATTGGATTTGTTATTTCATTACCCTTGCATTCTGGGAAAGAACTTTGTGCTAAGGATAAATTACAAAATATTAAAAACAAAAGAAAACAAAAAAATAGTTTTTTCATCTTACATAAATAAACATTTTGTTTTTGTTAGCAAATTTTATACACTTATTTTTCTCTAAAAATATATTTTTTTTATCTTTTAGAACTATTCCTTTTAAGCCAGCTTTATTACATTGTAGTAAAGTTTTATATCCAATAGTTGGTAGATCAATTCTTAGGTCTTGTTTTTTTTTGGGGAATTTTACTAAAACACCTGAATTATTATAATTTACTCTTTTACATTTTTTTAACATTTTTTCTGTACCTCCGCTTGATTCTATGGACAGTACTTTTCTATTGCGGACAACTATAGCTTGGCTAAAGTTATAAGCTCCTAGTTTATTTAGTGAACTTATAGCCTTTTTAATGTCAGCAAGATCTTTGCCATCGGGTTTGAAAGTTGAATAGTTTCCTTTTTTTAAGGCTAGCTCACGATTAAATGTAAGCGAATCTAAAGTTTTAATTTTTTCTTTTTTTAGAATATTTATGATTTGCTTTAATATAGCGGCATCTCCTAGCTTAGAACTTTTAATAATACTTGGAATATAATATATACCTTTAAAATCTAATTTAAGATTTGATAAATTTGGTTTTCTAACCTTTCCTGCAAATAAAACTTTATTACATTTATTTTCTTTAATTATACTGATAATTTTTCCAAATTGACCAATAGATAACTTATATGATTTTTTTTCTTTCATAAAAATATTATTTTTTGTTAAATCAATAATAAAATGACTAATCTTTTTCTTTTTTATTTTTTTTAATATTTCTGTGGGGAGCGATGTTTCACCAAATATTAGACCAATCATTTTATTAAGTAATTGAAGGTGAGCAAATTGGTCTTTTTTTATCTTTTAAGATAAAATTTTTAACTTCGTTAACTAGTTCATTATCACGATAATCCTCAGCTATTTTGCTAATATTTTCTTGTAAATTTATAGATGTAAATATTTTTTTATATACCTCTCCTAATTCAATAATTTTTTTATTATTATATTTGCTTCTTCTGAGTCCAATTAAGTTAAGTCCTTTTAAATAGTTTCTATTTCCAAAAGATAAACCGAATGGAATGACGTCTTTAAGGACACCTGTCATGCCACCAATCATTGCCAGTCTTCCTATTCTTGTAAACTGCTGCACGGCTGAGTTACCACCAATTATAACACCATCTTCGATAAGCGCATGTCCTCCTAGGGGAACATTATTTGCGATAACAACGTTATTACCAACTTTACAATCATGTGCTACGTGTGAACTTATCATAAACAGGCAGTTATTTCCGATAGTAGTCGTTCCCCCACCACTTTGAGTGCCTGGATTTATCGTCACATATTCACGTATTGTATTATTTTTACCAATTATTAAACTATTTTTTTCTCCTTTAAATTTTAAATCTTGTGGAGCTGTTCCTATACTTGCAAAAGGAAAAATTTTTGTGTTAGCTCCTATCTGAGTATTTCCTGTAATATTTACATGAGAATATATTTCTACATTTTCACCTATGACGACATTAGGACCAATAACTGAATAAGGTCCAATTTTAACATTATTTGAAATTTTTGCTTTTTTATCTATGATGCTACTTTTGTGTATCATTTTTTATCTACTATAGTTGCTGCCCATTGTGCTTCGGCCATATTTTTACCATCAACTTTGGCAACACCTTTATACTTCCAAACTCTGCCGTGGGATCTTATAGCCTCGATATCTAAATGAAGTTCACAATCAGGTATAACAGGGTTTCTAAATCTAGCTTTTTCAACATTCATCAAATACACAAGTTTATTTGCATACTCTTTAGGATCAATTCCATAAGCTGTTAAAGCAGCAGCAGCTTGTCCAAATGCTTCGACAATTAAAACACCAGGCATTACTGGTTGGCCAGGGAAATGTCCCTGTACAAAAAAAGATGTTTTTTTTACATTAACTATCGCAGTAGCTGATTTTAAATTAACTATATTTATCAATCTATCTATTAGCAACATAGGTTCTCTATGTGGCAACAAACTTTCTACTTTCTTTTTGTCCATTGAATCTTTAATCATATTTTCTTTCTTTGTTTAATAAAAACTTTTAAGGGAACGGCAGGATAGCCCATAACTTGAGCATTATCTGGAATATCATTTATTACACCGCTAGCGCCACCTATTTTAACATTGTTACCTATATTCAAATGACCTGAAATACCTGCCATTCCTCCTATTACTACATTATTCCCAATAATTGAGCTTCCAGCAAAGCCACATTGACCTGCTATCATACAATTGGTGCCAAATTTAACATTATGAGCAATGTGGACCTGATTATCGATAAAAGTGTTTTTTCCAATAACAGTATCTGACACGGAACCTCTATCAATAGTGCAATTAGCGCCTATTTCAACATTATCTTCGAGTATTACTTTACCAATATGTGGTGTACGCATATTTTTTTCTTTAAGAGGAATAAAACCAAAACCTTTTAAACCAATCCTGGAACCATCTTGTATATTTACATTTTTCAAAATTAGAGACTTTCTTATTGTAACAAAAGAACCAACTACACAGTTTTCTCCTATTTCAACATTGCTTTCGATTATAGAATTACTTCCGATGGTCGATTTCTTTTTTATAATAACATTTTTACCAATCAAAACATTTTTACCAAAAGTTACATCAGGATATAAGTTTAATAAATTATCTGATAATAATAAACTTTTATCTGGTTTATCAATATCAGCATTAGGATAAAACAATCTTGATACTTGTGTTAATGCAAATAAAACATTCTTAACATTAAGTTTAATACAATTTTTTGGTAAACAATTTAAAAGATTAGATGTCGTTATGCATGCGCCCGCTTGTGTTTTAATAGATAAATCCTTATACTTTATTGAATTTAAAAATGTCATATCTTTATCTTTTGCACTATCCAACGATTCGACGCCATGGATTTCAAAATTTTCATTTTCAGAAAATTCATTAGTACAACCAATTGTTTTTGCTATATCTTTTAGTTGAAATGGTCCCTTTTTCTCAAAAAATTGGGTATTGGACATTTTAAATTACTTAATGTTTAAAGAAGGAATTTTTTTATTTAACTTTTCAACTATTATACTTGTTATATCAATGTTAGTTTTGCCAGCTATTACTATCTTTTTATCTAAAATCAAAGATATACCATTTTCATCTACATAAGATTTTAATATGGGGTCTAAAATAGCTATAAGTTGGTTTTTTGCATCAGCCCTCTTTTTAGCAATATCATCAATAGATGCCCTTCTATCAGATTGATACTCATTAACCTTTTTACGCAATTCGTCAGATTTCTTTTTATAATCTTCTTTTGATAAAGAGGTTTTTTGCGAAATTAACTTTTCTTCTTCTGACTTTAATTTTTTTTCTATTTCCATAAATTTTTTTTGGTTATCATTAAATGTTTTTTTAAGGTATTCTTGTGCTCCTTTACCAGCTTTACTAAAATTCAAAACATACTTTAAATCTATATAAGTGATTTTTTCTTCAGCATGTAAATTTGTACAGCTAATTATAAAAAAAGTAACTACAAACAATTTTACTAAATATTTCATTAAAATGAAGTTCCTAATCTAAAATTAAATACTTGAGCTACATCTGTTGAGTTCTTTGAAATGTCTTGTGCTAGAGTGAAAGTTAGAGGACCTATTGCCGTAAAGACGTTAGCACTTAATCCAAACGCAGATCTAATTGTACTAGAATCTTCAAGAGAGTCGCTGTAATCAACTTCCCAGACATTTCCACTATCAATAAAAACACTTATGTCGGTTTTTGTGGACTCTGGCAAAAGATTTGGAAGAAGGGCCTCCAAAGTTAAAGCTGTAGTGTAATTTCCTCCCACCCAGTCTCCAGCATCTTTTGGTCCAACCTTACGGGTATCAAAGCCTCTTAATTTACTAGCTGGTAAAAACAGCCTGTTTGTTATTCTAACATCATCATCAACTCCGTGGATTGCACGTCCATAAAACTTAATAGCGCCTGTTACATCTTCTGAAAATCCATGAAAAGAGCTTAGTTCATAGCCATTAAGGATTGATGATGAATCCTGAATCAATGGCAAACTTTGTAAAAATTTTGATCGATAGCCTGATGTTGGTTGAAAAGCCTGATTTCGTCTATCAGCAATTATAGCATAAGAAAAATCTAAATTATTAAATGTACCTTCCATTTTTTTAAGTTGCGATGAAGCCGAATCATCAGTTTCAATATTCTCATGTGATATAGAAATAGAAGGAGCTAAATATACATTTTCATATTGCTCAAATTCAGTACCTAAAGATATGCCAGTTTGTGAACTTTTATATCCAGCTGTAGCTGTTAAATCAGAAGTGGCTAAATTAAAGGATCCGAAAAGGGAGTTGTCTGTATAATTATAATTAGGGTTTGATAAAGAAAGATTTCCACTTAATTTTTCTACAGAGACATTGAGTGTTGATTGTAAAGTAATACCTCGACCCAACCAATTGTTTTCACTTATAGAAGCCATAAATGAAGTGCCAGTTGTACCCACGCCCGCACCAGCCATAATTTCTCCAGTAGCTTTTTCTGCCACACTAACTTCAAGCACCTTTAAATTAGGAGACGAACCTTCTTTTATTTTGCTTTCAACTGTACTAAAAATACCTCTAGCTTTTAACCTGTTTACAGATTTGTTTATAAGAAGTGCGCTGTATGCGTCACCTTCATCTATGATCATCGTTCCTCTTATAACTTCATCGTTGGTTACGCTATTTCCTAAAATATCAATTCTTTCTACTGAAAACTTTTGTCCTTCATATATTTCAATTTTTATTTCAATTCCGTCTCCATCCAAGGTTTCAAGCAACCTATGGTTTACGAATTGTAACTCTTTATACTCACTTAGTTGATCAATCTTTTCTAGGATCAACTGTACTTTTCTTTGAGAATAAACATCTCCAATTATATTAGTAAATTCTTTTTCAAGAGAATCAAAAGCCGATGAATCTAGTTCTTTAGCAACCTCTGCGTATATTTTTTTAAACTTATATTGCTGTCCAGCATTGATACTATATGTTAAAATAAAACCTTCACCTTCAGAGTATTCAATATTACTCGATGTTATATCAACTTCGTAATAACCTTTATTCTTATAATAATTTTTTAATAATCTTTTATCTAACTCAACTCTTGATTCATTTAGATAAACATTCCTTGAAATAACTTTCCAAAGTTTAGCTTCTTGTGAAGTAATGACACTTCTTAATCTGGTGTCTCTAATTTTTTTATCTCCTAAAAAGAAAATCTTAGCGATTTTAGCTTTGTCTCCTTTGTCGATAGTATATTTTAAATTAACTCTATTTTTAGTTAACTCTTCAACGTCAAGATCTATATCGACAAAATAATAACCTACCTGTCTATAAAATTCTTTAATTAAATTTATGTCACTTTTAATGTAAGATTTTATAAAAGAAGTTTTTTCTCTTAAGCTTAATAGCTCAGTAATTGATTCCTTATATTTGTCAGCTTTCTCACCATCAAAAGATATAGAATTGACAATTGGATTTTCTACAACTGTAATTTTTAAAACTCCATTTTTTAAGTTTACTTTAATATTTGAAAAAAATGATGTCTCATAAAGCTTTTTAATCAAAATATTTATATCCAAAGGGTTGTAATCTTTTCCTTTAGAAATATCTCCAAATACTATAATCGTTTCTGCTGAAATTCTTATATTACCCACAACATCAATTTGTGTAGCTACTTCTGCAGAGGCATTCACAATTGTGAAATTCAAAAAAAAGAGGATTGCTACAAATATCTTTTTAATTTTTACCATAAAACGTTACTTTACACAGATTGCTATCGTTTTCAATCTTGCCCAATAATCAGTCTTTTTAATATCATAAATTGATTTGGATGTATTTGTAGCATATTTTTTGAACTCTTTGTCTTTAATAATTTTATTAATCACTTTAACAATGTCCAAAAAACCAATTTTTTTACTCAAAAATAAGTCTACGAGTACTTCATTTGCAGCATTTATGATTGTTGGTGTGGATGGTCCTAATTTTAATATTTTTTCAATTAATTTAACAGCAGGAAACTGTTTTGTATTAACTTTTTCAAAAGTGAGATTGTTAAGTTTTTTTTCATTAAATTTATCAGTATTTAAAATATTTTTTTTTTTTCCAAACAAAATATTTGAAATTGGTATTTTCATATCCGCATTGTACAAAATCATTTTTATTAAACCGTTTTTGAAACGAATTATAGAATGAACATATGATTGAGGATGAATAATAATTTTATATTTCGATTTATCAAAATTAAATATTTTAAAAGCTTCCACTACTTCGAAAACTTTATTCATAAGATTAGCAGAATCAACAGATATTTTTTTCCCCATAGTCCAATTAGGATGTTTGATTGCGTCTCTGGGTTCAACATTTTTTAATTTACTTATTGGCAAATTAAGAAAAGGCCCTCCGGAAGCTGTGATTATTATTTCTTCAACTTCTTCATTAGTAATGTTTTTTGTAAGTTCCATAATGGAAAAATGTTCAGAATCTAGTGGATATATTTTTGTATTACTTTTCTTAATTTGCTTCCGAATTATATCCCATCCACAGATAATTGATTCTTTATTTGCTATAGCAACAGCTTTACTAACTTGAATAGAGTCTAGTGTTTGTTTTAAACCAGCAATTCCAACTATACCCGCAATAGTATAATCTACCTTTTTGTTAATAATTTTATTAATTGGAAATTCTCCTGTAAAAATTTTCGTAGAAGTTTTTTTTAAGCCATTTTTGACTTTGTGAAAAAGAGTTTTATCTTTTATTAAAACATTTTTAGCATTTATACTTTTTGCCTGTTGGATAAGTTTTTTATAATTTTGGTTGGCAGATAACAGAATAACATTAAAGTAATCTTTATTTTTTTTTATAATATCAATAGTTGATGTTCCGATGGAACCAGTAGACCCCAGAATTATGATTTTTTTTTTCATATTAAAAAGAATAAATTTCTAACAGAACTAATGCAGCGGGTATTGCAAAAATAATTCCATCAATTCTATCAAGAAAACCGCCATGTCCTGGAAGAATTTTGCCTGTATCTTTAACTTTATTTAATCTTTTAAAATAAGAAATAATTAAATCTCCTATCTGACACGATAGAGAAATAACTAAACAAAATAAAATATTATAAAAAGATAACACCAAATCTAAGAGGAAAAAGTTTTTATAATCGAATAAAAATAAAGGAATTAAAGAAAACAAAAAAGAACCAATGCAACCTGAAACTGTTTTATTTGGGCTAATTTTAGTTAATTTAAATCCTCCAATTAATTTTCCAAAAATATAACCTCCAATGTCAGAAAATGCACAAACGAGTATAAGAAAAATAAAAAAAAATTTACTCTCTTCGGTGTAAATAATTATAGAGGAAATGTAAAAGATGGCAATATAAGTTAAGCCAAATCCTTTAATATATTTAATATTTTTTTTCTTACTTTTTAAATATTTGTTATTAATATATGACCACTCATAAAAAGAAAGTATAGATATGACTGACAAAACTACCAAAAAAATAACTTTATTAATTAACACGCTGCTGCCAACTATTAGGAATAAAATAACTGAAGTTATTATCCTTTTTTTTAGCTGATTGCTAATTAACATTACCAAAATTCCTTTTGATATTAAAAAATTGTCTAATTATTTTTTTAAAGTCATGCTGATTAAAATCTGGCCACATTTTCTTTACAAAATATATTTCAGCATAGGCTAATTGCCATAGTAAAAAGTTGCTTAGCCTCCTAGTGTCACCAGTTCTAATTAAAATATCTGGATCTGGAACGCCTCTAGTATAAAGTTTTTTTTCTAGTTCTTTCATTTTTACTTTTCTTACTTTTTGTTTTAATAGTTTATTACAAGCGGAAACAATTTCTTCTTTAGATCCATAATTTAAAGCAATATTTAATGTAAGTTTTTTATTTTTTTTGGTTTTTTTTTCACTATATTTAACAATTTTATCAATATCCTTTGGTAATCCTTTTTTTTTGCCAATTATATTAATTTTTATTTCTTTTTTTATAATTTTTTTTAAATTTCTCTTTAATGAATTTCTTATTAAATCGAAAAGAAAATTTATTTCATTTTTAGGTCTTTTCCAGTTCTCGGTGGAAAATGTGTATAATGTTAAGAATGGTATTTTATTTTGTATAGCTATTTCAATTACTTTTTCTACAGATTTTAGTCCTTTTAAATGACCATAGTTTCTTGACTTTTTTCTTTTTAAACCCCATCGGCCATTACCATCCATGATTATAGCGACATGATTTAATTTGTTCATACTGTCATTATTTCTTTTTCTTTAATCTCTAATTTTTTTTCTAACTCTAAAACTTGTTCATCAGTTAAGTTTTGAATTTTTTTTTCATAATTTTTGAATTCGTCTTCTCCTATTGTTTTTTCCTTTAAATCTTTTTTTAACGTATCGTTAGCTTCTCTTCTAATATTACGAATTGAAACTTTGCCTTTTTCAGCCAAACCACCCATAATTTTTTTTAGTTCAGTTCTTCTTTCTTCATTTAAGCTTGGAATTGGTATTCTCATTAACTGTCCATCTATAAGCGGATTTATTCCTAGATTTGATTTTTTAATTGCCGAATCTACCAATACAACATTATTTTGATCCCACACTTGAACATTGATTGTTCTTGAATCTGGTGTAGATATAGTTGCTAACTGGTTAATTGACATGTTTTGCCCATACACATCGACTTTTATTATATCTAACATTGAAATGTTCGCACGTCCGGTTCTTAAAGAAGCTAAATCGCCACTAAAAACATCAAAAGCTTTTTTCATTTTGGATTTGCAACTTGATAAAATTTCGTCTGGTATCATAAATATATTATAAACCTTCTCCAACTTTAAATCTTATAAAACTTTCTATTTCAATTTTTTCATTTGCTGAAAATTCTTTAATAATATCTTTAACTTTTTTCTTTGGATCTATTATCCATTCCTGATTTAACAGGGTATTATCATTTATAAATTTATTGAGTTTTCCAATAGCTATTTTATCAATTATTTTGGGATCCTTGCCGCTATTTTTAAGTTCATCTACTATAATTTCTTTTTCTTTATCGATTAAACTTTTATCTAAATCTTCCTTATCTAAAGCTAACGGTGCTGACGCAGCTATATGCATTGCTAATTGTTTTCCTAAATCTGATAATTCTTCTTTTTTTTGTGATGTTTTTAAGCTAAGTATCACACCTAATTTTCCAACATTATTTTCTATTGACGAATGAATATAGGAAAAATTAACAGATTTATTGTCAACAAATGCCTCTCTTCTTATTGTTATCTTTTCACCAATTTTTGAAACTAAATCAATTAAGCTATCGTTAACTGTTTTTTTATTTTTCATTTCTGAATTTAAAAATTTATCTCGTTCCCCGAGTTTAGTTAAAGCTATTGCGGAAACTTCCTTGCCAAAGTTGATAAAATCTTTATTTTTAGCGACAAAATCTGTTTCTGAATTTATTTCAATAATTAAAATTTTGTTATCCTTTTCATTAATATAAATTAATCCTTCCGCGGCGACCCTGGCCATTCTTTTCCCCGCTTTTGCTATACCTTTTTTTCTTAATAAAATAATAGACTTTTCAATGTCTCCGTTCGTTTCATCAATTACACTTTTGCAATCTTTGAACCCAACTCCAGTAATTTCTCTTAATTCTTTGATTTTTTTTAATAAATTTTCTTGTGGCATGAAAACTTTTATTATTTAGTTTTTTTAGAAGTTAAACTTTTTATTTTAGAAAAAATAGATGTTTTTTTCTTTTTTTCATCATCAGTTTTTTCAGAAGTATTATCAGAAGTTTTTTTATCATCTTTTGCTTTTATTTCTAATTTTTTATCATCCTTTTTTTTTGTTTTATCTGCTGGTTGAAAATTATCTTCATGCTCAGACTGGATTGAAATATTTTTTTGGGCATCTATAATAGTTTTTTTAACTACGTCACAATATAAATTAATTGCTCTTCTTGCATCATCATTGCCAGGTATTGGAAAATTGATTCCAGTAGGATCTGAATTTGTATCTACTATAGCTACAATTGGTATATTTAATTTTAAAGCTTCCTTAACAGCTAAATCTTCTACATTAGTGTCTATAATAAATATCATATTGGGTACTTTTTTCATTTCCGCAATGCCTCCAAGAGATCTCTCTAATTTATCTCTTTGAATTCCCATTTTTAAATTTTCTTTTTTTGTGAATCCTGTATTTTCTTTTTGTAGATCTTCAGTGAGTTTTTTATATCTTTTAATAGAATTTGAAATTGTTTTCCAATTAGTTAACATTCCTCCCAGCCATCTATAATTAACAAAAAACTGGTCCGTGTCTTTAGCTAATTCTGAAATTGATTCAGTTGCCTGTTTTTTTGTGGAAACAAATAATATTCTACCACCGGATGATATACACTTATGTATAACCACAAGTGACGAATTTAACATTTCAAGTGTTTGAACTAGGTCTATTATATGAATAGAATTTTTTGATCCAAAAATAAATTTTTTCATTTTTGGATTCCATCTAAAAGTCTTGTGCCCTAGATGAACACCTGCTTCTAATAGTTCTTTAATTGTAACAACTGGTAAATTCATAGTTTCCGGTTAATCCACCACAGTTCATTCCATTTAAGGACCGGAGGCTTTAAAACCTAAAACTGTGTGCGTATTTTCTGAGAAGTTTTACATTTTTAATGAAGGAAATACAATGCTAATTAAACACTTATTTTCTTTATATAATGCTCCTTATTTAGCAAGGTAAATATTTTATTATCAAATTTTCTCTTATCTTTAAGTTCAAATAAATAGTTTTTATTACCTTCTAAAATAGAAATTTTTATTACCGAATCTCCTTTTTCATTAATCATTTTGTATAAATTATCTAGATTATTAGATTTATCTATTTCAATAAGCACTTGGTTGTAATTCTTATTAGTAACTTCTTCTATTGGGCTTATTTTTCTAACATTTATTCTTCTAAACCTATTATCTTCATTCTCTTTATCCTTTAAGAGGGTTAGTAAAAAAGATTTTCCTGGGTTTAAAAAAGGTCTATTTTTTTCCAGAATCTCAGAAAATAGAAAGAGTTCGAATATTTTACTCAGATCGCTAAATTTAACTATGGCAAAAGAGTTCCCCTTTGATGTTTTTTTCTCTTTTATCGACATTACTGTGCCAGATATAAAACTTTCTTTATCTAAAGAGCTTTCAAATTCACTGAACGTTTTTACTTTATGACTTTTTAAAATATGTTCAAATTGTTTTAGAGGATGGTCAGACATATAAAAACCAATTGCTTCAAATTCTTTTGATAAAAATTCTTCATTAATCCAATCATTTGATTTTTTTGCATCCATTAAATAAGGAATTGTATTATTGTCATCTGAAAATAAACTAGTTTGGTTATTTACTTTGTTTTCGTATATTGTTTTTGAATTTTGAATTATGTTAGGTATATTATCGTATAAAGTTTTTCTGTTCTTAAAAATTGAATCAAATGCTCCCGATTTTACTAAACCTTCTAATTGTAATTTGTTTATACTTTTTGGATTAACTCTACTAATAAAATCACTGATAGATTTAAATTGACCGTTTAGTTCTCTTTCATTTACAACTTCGGAAACAGCGTCAAATCCTACATTTTTTATTGCTCCTAAGGCGTAAAACAAAACATTTTTTTTAGGAACGAATTCAGAAAAACATTTATTAATACAAGGTCGTTCAATTTTAATATTTAGTCTTTTCAGCTCTTCATAAAATTCACTTAACTTATCTGTATTAGATAGTTCATTTGACATTGATGCTGCTATAAATTCATTTGGATGATAAGTTTTAAGATATGCTGTTTGATAAGCGATTAAGGCATAAGCTGCAGCATGGCTTTTGTTAAAACCATATTCAGCAAAGGGCTCAATTTTACCAAAAATAAATGTTGCTACTTCTTTGCTTATACCATTTTTTACAGCTCCATTAACAAATCTTTCTTTTTGCTTTT
>Ga0115002_10002754_pt1 | contig 22584 bp, 22 predicted proteins | sample ArcticOcean_MG_C_8_FD_89576 | JGI IMG/M metagenome (GOLD analysis project Ga0115002, IMG submission 89576) | Marine microbial communities from western Arctic Ocean - ArcticOcean_MG_CB11_86 | ecosystem: Environmental > Aquatic > Marine > Oceanic | place: Arctic Ocean: Canada Basin | collected... | reverse complement strand
TCCCGGTCGTACCACCCCAGGGCCCGATCGGCCGTCCGGCGGATCGGCTCCTTGACACCCGGTCCGGCGGCGAAGAACCGGCGGGTGGCGTCCCATGTGCGGTCCACCCGGTCATTCAGGCCATGGCCCTCCAGCAGGAAGAATCCGTGGTCGGAACATGCCGCGTCTAGCGCAGCCAGTGAAGCCGACGACAGTGCCGAGAGGTCTACGACAGGAACCTGGTCCATGTGGCGACGCTAGGCCACCGGAACGGGCACCGGCCCGATCGGGGCCATGCACCAGACTGCACCGGTGGCAACGGGACGGGGGCGCAACGATTGGGAAACCATCTTCTTCTTGGCCTTCATCGGTATGTCCATGGCATTCGGGATCGATGCCAGCCTGCCGGCCTTCGACGAGATGCGACCCGATGTCAACCTGCCGCCCGGATCCAACCGGATCACACTCGCCATCACCGTCTACCTGCTGGGCATGGCCGCCGGCCAGGTCGTGTACGGACCTGTTGCCGACCGCTTCGGACGGGCTCCCACCCTGCGCTTCGGCATGGCTGTGTACGCCCTTGGCGCCACGGGGTCGATGCTGGCCACCGACTTCGAATTCCTCCTTGCCAGCCGCCTTGTCTGGGGACTGGGCGCCTCGGCGGCATCGCTCATGCAACTGACCATTGCCCGGGACCTCTTTACGGGCGACCGGATGGCCCGCGTCATGACCACCATCATGGCTGTGTTCCTCCTCGGTCCGGTGATCTCGCCACTGGTGGCCGAGGGGATCCTGAGGGTGGCCTCCTGGCGATGGGTGTACGCGGTCGGGCTCCTGCTGGCCGCAGCGATCGTCGCCTGGAGCATCCGGTTCGGAGAGACGCTGGACCCGGCGAACCGCCGGCCCCTGCGGGTCCGGCCAACGATCGACGCCTTCCGGCGCGTCGTCACCTGCCGCCGCACGGTCCTCTACGCGTCGGCGCTCCTGTTCGCCGACAGCGCCTTTTTTATCTTCCTCGGGAGCACCCAACAGGTGTTCGACGTCATCTACGGGCGTGCCGACCAGTTCGCCGTCCTATTCGCGGCCTCCGCCTCTGTCATGGTTCTGGGCTTCATCGGGGCGAACCCGGCTATAGGGCGGTGGGGTGCACACCGCGTCGGAGTATTCGTCCTCACGACGGCAACGGTCCTGTCCACCACTCTGCTCACCCTTACCCTCGCCGCCAGCGGGACACCGGGCTTCTGGACGTGGTTCTCCCTCGTAGCGGTCTCGAACACGTTCCTGGGCCTGGTAACCCCCGTGGCCATGTCTAAGGCACTGGAACCGCTGGGTGACGTGGCGGGTACGGCCGCAGGCGTCCTGGGCTTGGCGACCCTCACTGGAGCCTCGCTGCTGGCTGCGGTCGTCGGCATGCGAATCGGGACCTCCACCACTCCTTGGTCCGTGGGATACCTCTTATACGGCACCATCGCCCTGGGGCTGTTCATCGCCGCCGGACGGACACCTGAGCCGGTGCCCGGCGGCGCGTAGGTTCCCCATCATGGGCCTTGATTTAGTGACGATCCCGTCGACCAACCTCTGGGACAGGGCCGACGGCCCCGACGTGGACCCCATCACCGTGGACATCCCGGCCGGCGACCTTGGCCGACCTCGAGGCGGCAGCCCGTCAGTTGGCCGCAGATGGCCTGGACCCGGTGGAGGCCGGTCCCGACGGCCTGTCGCTGGGAGCCCTGGCTTCGCTGGTGGACGACCCCCGGGCGGAGGTGTTGCACGGGCACGGTATTGCCGTCCTGCGGGGCTTGCCGGTGGGGCGGTGCACGGTCGAGGAGGTGGCCCTCATGTTCTGTGGGATCGGGCTCCGCCTGGGTCGGGCCGTGTCGTAGAGCGTCATGTACAAAATGGCTCATACAAAGTAATTTATTCTTATGCAACTCACGATGAACTAGCGGGATTTAATCAGTTGAACACGATGACATTGCGCGCAACCTCACCGGTCTCTAAAGCGTCCATAGCCTCGCCGATCTGATCGAGCCGAAGCCGGTCAGTTATCAGTGAGTCAAGATCAAGCCGGCCATCGAAATAGAAATCAACGAAGCGCAACGCGTCGGTACGAAACTGGTTGCTTCCCATACAGGAGCCTTGAATCCGCTTCTCGGCCAAGAAGTCGACACCCGGTAGTTCGATAGTCGCACCAAGCGGAATCATCCCAATGATCGTCGCTGTTCCACCCGGGCGCAGCATGGCGAAGGCTTGACCAGGAGTAGATGGTTTGCCGATCGCGTCAAAGGCGTGGTCAACACCACCACGGGTCATCTCAAGAACAGACTCAACCGGGTCGGTGTCCGTGGCGTTGATCTTATCCGTCGCGCCAAACCCCAGCGCTGCATCGAGTTTGGAACCCACTACGTCAATCGCAATGACACGGCCTGCTCCAGCGATTCTCGCACCCTGGATAGCGCTGAGACCCACCCCACCGCAGCCGATTACGACAACTGTCTCACCGGGGCGCACCTCGGCGGTGCGAAAAACAGCTCCGAGCCCGGTTGTTACTGCACAGCCGATTAGTGATGCCTGCTGAAGCGGCATCTCCGATGGGATCTTTACTAGGGCGTGCTCATGCACGAGCAACTGTTCCGCGAACGAGGACACATCAGAGAACTGGTGGATAACCGCACCGTTCTGAGAAAGACGGGAGGCACCTTCAACTGGTCTCATCGTGTCGCCGTGAGGACAGAGCGCCATGCGACCACTGAGACAGTATTCGCAGTGTCCACAGAACACCGATAAAGAGGTAATTACATGATCACCTGGGGAAACATAAGAGACCTGTTCACCAACCGCCTCTACAACGCCGGCGGATTCGTGTCCCATGACAGTGGGGAGTGGCGTCTCGTACGCTCCAGTCAGGAAGTGGTAGTCGCTGTGGCAAACGCCGGCAGCGGCTGTCTGCACTAGGACTTCTCGGGGGCCCGGCTTATCAATCTGAACGTCCTCGATGGTCAACTTGCCTGGGATTGTTCGTAGGACTGCAGCCTTCATTTCATTCCTCCATCGATCCGGTCCCTCGGCGAGCGTCCAAGAGCGGACGGTTGCGGAGCTCAGAAACAATCTGAGCCAACTCCTGGCCACCAGCATCCAGCATGGCTTGTCCAAGTTCGGCGTTTGCCCCACGCGGGTCACCGCGAACACCGTTGTCAGACCAACTGCTCCACATTTCAGTCAAATGTATGGGTCGTCCCCGTCCCGATTTGAGAGACCGACCAAGCACGTCACGCCAAACATGGTCAGATTCTGGATAGTTTTGACCTGCTTCAAGCTTTTCTATATGTACTGAATCCGGTGAGATAGCTAGAATAAGCGACGTCTCAAAAGCACACGCGTGGCTAGCTGGAGTTGGCGGTCCAGTCTCTATCGCTACCGATCGCACGTCTGCTAGTTCCCACCACGAAACTGACGCGAACTGATGACCGGGATAACGGTGGAGTGCCTCCTTAGATGCCAGATCTAGCGGTGCGATATTAGAGCCATGAGCATTTACCGCGAGAATCCGTCGGAATCCAGCTTGGGCATAAGCGCCGAACACCTCAGTCAGCACGTCAATAAGAACACTTGTGGAATGGTAAACGGCACCAGGAAAGTCGGCTAGGTGTTGACTCAACCCGAATGCAACCGTTGGACCTATAACGGCAGTGTTGTCTATGCAGTAGTTGTAGGCAGCGGCGCAGAATGCCTCGGCGATCCGATTATCGGTGTCGAGCGGCAGATGAGGGCCATGCTGCTCAACCGTACCAACTGGCAAGATGACCACACGATCAGCCGCCGCAGCCTCCGCTACTTCTGGCCACGTGAGATTTACATAATGCCCGTCAGCCCTACTCAACGCTCTAGATCCCTACGAGTTCCGATCTCGATACCTAAGGATGCAAACTTAGTCGTTAACTCGTCGACCGCAACTTCAAAGATTTCGTGCTGATCTTCGTCACCAACACCGCCTAGACCGGCAGCTGCTATTCTATTGGCTTCCGCCAAGCCAGTAGCGTCACTACCACTACTCAAAAAGGCGGACAACTGGCGCCCGCGAGCCTCTTCCTCAAAGAGAACATGGTTGATATTAGAGGAAATAAGGTTACGAGATTCATTGCTATTATTAGATACAGCATCCTCCATGTACAGCCAAGCCACCTTGAGCATTCTTGCCTTGTCGCGAATCACATGATCCACGATGCGCCCCAGGCCCGCGTCCGAATTCGTCCGAGCACACTCCCAAGTCCGCAAATCAATCGTGGACTGCGCCACTAGGTGCGCCCCGATGTAGGCACCAATATCAGATTTTGCGTGAAGCACACGGCGAACCAATTCGTCGTTAAGTAGATCCGCTAGTTCTTCGGTACGCGGGCTTGAATGGTATCCATCCAGACGCGTTGCGAAAATGTGGCATAGGTCAGTAGAACGAGCACGCTCGACCGCACGCATACTTACGCAATATTTGAAGTCTGCGCTAACACCCACCTCTAGGCAGGCTCGTACCAAGACAGCCTCAGATTCTGCGATAGCCGAATGCTCCACCCAAGCGCGATGGCTCCAGACCAGAGCACCGGCCGCCCGCTCCCCCGCTGTGTACCGGTCAAAATCAAAATCCGACCACAATGATTCGTCTTCGGGGTCCCAGGACTGGACCAAAGAAGCTTCGTACGCCTCCCACATCGTTGGCTTCGTCGAGGTCAGATCAAGTGGGAATCGAGCCTCGATACCTAACTCGAAGTTCGACTCTGGATCCAACGCTCCGAGTTCTGTTACCTCAGACATGACGGGCCGGGTTCCTAGCAGTTATCCACCTCATCAGAATGTACCCATCTTGGGGTGTTCAAAAAGTGGGATCTCTATTCCCCAACTGCGCATTCGTTCACGCATCTCTTGAACAGACTTGACAAGAATCGGCTTCTCTACCTCTTCAACAGTGGCCCCTAGCCCAGCCTCATACACGACCCGGTCGGATTCCATTTCTGTGACATTCGGACTCGAGGCGAGCCACGAGGAGTGGTAACCTTTAAGTTCAACCTCTTCCATCATCCAGATAACTTTGTTTCGTACAATGGCCAAATCATCCGATGTCATCTTTGGAACTCGGTACTCCATGTACTTCCACCCAAATTCACAGTGGCGTACCTCGTCGCGGAAAATTAGTTGCAGAATCTGTTTGGCAACCGGGTCAGTCGTTGTCTTGATACGCGCCCGAAACACATCGAAAGCAATTACCTCAGCGCAGCAGATAAGTGATCCAAAAAGTGCTTCAAGAGGTGTATCGGCATCGAAACTCATTCCACGTACACCATGGGTGGCCACCGATTCTTCAAGATCTTTCGTAACAGGCTCAGCCATGTAACCACCGAGCGCATCTGCCATACGTCGGCACGCGTCGGCATGGCGCACCTCTTCCTGAGTGCGGACTGTCCAGAACATTGATAGGTCCGACTCGCGGCGCTCCTTGGTGTAACGCAGCAGCAGGGCGGGGCTCTCGGAGATTGCTCCATATTCGCCCCACGCGAGGCGAGACCAATACTGACGAGCCGCAAACAATTCTTCTTCGGTGTATTTAGACAAGTCCAACTGATCCCAAGAGATATCGGAGGCCGGATTCCACCCGGTTGTCTTCGCCCGGCGATAGAGCTCTCGAATCGCCGGCAATTTGTCATCGAGGTTAAGCGGAAAGCGACTATCCGGAATCTCTAGGACGCCAAAGGGGCGCCCAGTTCCCATAGGTGCAAGGGTGTAGGTCATTGGGCTCCTGAGCTGTTCAAAATCTGAAATCTCGGATTGTGTTTCATGATGTTGAACTGCCGCAAGAGGGCGAGCCAACTAGATCGAACTGAAACTGCTTCGAGTTGGGACATGCTTTGAAGAATGACAATCCCTTGATGATTTGACTGACTCCACACGTATTCGCCAAATCGCTATTTTGGCCAGCGGTTCTTAGTTCCACGGTTCGTAGTCTAGTATCTCAGATACCAGACTACGAATCGTATGAGACACTTACCGGCATGGACTTGAACGCTGCTTTAACCAATGTGCTAGATAGGTGCTTAGGCGTTCAGGCGCGCGAGCGCGTTCTGATCCTGGCCGACACCGACAGTGATCACCTCGTGGTGGACATGTTGTGCCGCGGCATAGACGAACGTGGTGCAACAGCATCGGTCTTGGCATTGGAACGGTTTGACATTCCGGGCTCAGAGGTCGCTCCAGACGTAGCACGAACGATGCGGGAGAATGACGCAGTAATCGAGTTGACCTCTACGTTTATCGGTTCGAATCAGGCTCGCCGCGATGCCAATGCCAGAGGAGTGCGCTATCTCGCGATGCCTGGCATCACTCGCCAAACGTTGCGAGCTGACGGACCTCTAGGCGTCGACTTCGATGGGCTACGCCAGTCAGCTGAAGAAATTGGCGAATTGTGGACGCAAGCATCCGAATTCCGGCTCACCACCCCAGCTGGAACCGACCTCTGCGGGTCCATCTTGGGTAGGCCGGGTCGGGTACTTCATGGAATCTGCAGAACATCAGGCTCTTATATGGCACCACCCGATATCGAAGCAGGCACGGCCCCAATCGAGGGCACAACTCATGGCGTGGCCGTTATCGATGCCGACCTTTTGTTTATGGGCGTCGGCCGAATATCAGAGCCCGTCGTGCTCACTTTTGATGAGGGTCAGTTGGTTTCGGCTGAGGGACCTGAAAGTCATCGCCTCACCAACATGATCGAACGATGCAATGACCATCTAATGACCAACTTCGCCGAAGTTTCTCTTGGCCTCAACCCGGCAGGGCATGTGTGCGATGTCGCGATGGAAACCGAGTCGGCACTCGGGACAGCACATATCGCGCTCGGAAACTCGATCGCTTACGGTGGCCGCGTCGCAGCCAGGGCGCACCTAGATTGTGTCATGCGCGACGCCCTACTAACGCTCGACTCCGTTCCGGTTCCAGCGAAAGCGATCATGGGTACGCCATCAACTCCAGGAGATACTCAATGACCGAGTTCCCACCGCCTCTGGGCCACTACCAGCAGTACACCGTCGCCCAAGGCCAGACGGTGCACATCGCCGGCCAAGTCTCGGTAGATGCCACGGGAACAGTCTGCGGGATCAACAACCCGACCACTCAAGCCACCCAGGTGGCGAATAATCTAACTGCCGTCCTAGCAGAAGCTGGACTGGCACCAAGCGCCGTAGTATCCGTTCGCGTTTATGCCATCAACGAAGACGCCGCCGGAGCATGGGCCGAGATACGACAAACTCTGTTCCCGACGAACCCACCCGCGAGCACGCTGGTGTATGTCGCGGGACTGGCAAAGCCAGAGTTTCTCCTTGAGGTCGAGGCAGTCGCCTCAGCATAACCCTCCTCCGTTAACCAGGCATTTCGATGACTGGCTTGATTGTCTTACCCGATTCAGCGTCTTGGACTGCTTCGTTAATCTCGTTCAACTGGTAGGTCTTGATCAGACGATCGAATGGGAACCGCCCTTGCGACCACAGATCTATGAGTTTGGGGATAAAGAGTTGCGCCCGAGCGTCTCCACCAATAATGCCGCGCACGAATCGCCCAAACAGCACGCTGTGAAAGTCGAATGTTAGTTCAGTACCCGAAGGTGGAACTCCTATGAGGCCACATGTCCCCAGCACGGCAAGAATCTCGACTGCTTGGCGTGCAACGGCAGGCACGGCAGTTGTTTCTAGCGAATAGTCGACCCCTCGACCTTCCGTGAGTTCGAGAATCGTCGTTACTGGATTGTTTTCGCCAGCATGTACGACGTCTGTTGCACCTAGCTCCAAAGCCAGCGAAAGACGGTCGGCATGAACATCTATACCTATGATTTTTGTACAGCCAACGACCTGAGCGGCCATCACTGCACTAAGACCTACCGCCCCGGTCCCGAAGATCGCGATCGATGAACCGGCCTCAACCTTAAGAGAGTTCATTACCGATCCAGCACCAGTCTGGATACCGCAACCAAGCGGGCCCAGAATGTTCAGCGGAACATCTGTTGGAACCTTGACCACATTGTGTTGGGTAGCAATGGCGTGAGTGGCAAACGACGACTGTGCAAAAAAATGACCGTTGAGAGGCTCATCACCAGAACACAACGTCGCCGATCCATCCGGGCGCCGGCCTCCAAAGTTCAAGTCGTAATGCTTCGCGCAATATCCCGGAGGTGAAGTTCGGCAGTTCTCACAAACTCGACATGAGGCCATACTCATTACCACCCGATCTCCAGGCTGCACCAGGGTCACGTCGGAGCCGACGGCCTGAACGACTCCGGAGCCTTCATGACCCAAGACGACTGGAAGTGGTACCGGAAACCACTGATCCCGACACACAACATCGGTGTGGCAGATACCAGACGCCGCCACCTTGATCAGAACCTCGTCCGCGCGCGGCTCGTCAAGGTTGACCTCTTCGACAATGAACGGTCCCCCCACCTCACGTACAACCGCTGCTTTTGCGTTCGTTCTCACGTGCTCTCCCAACTCGTCCTTCACTGGACAACAAACCGCCCAGCACCAGATTTGACACTGATTCGCCGATATCTAAGATATCAGATGCCAACTTGCTTCGGAAAAGTTAAAGTGGGGTTGAGTAGCCCCCGCAAGGGGTCAATCCCTAAAAGGGGCCTGAATGAAATCATCATATGTTGCGGAGCAAGTTCTGGCAGCAGTCGACACCCAGCGTGCAGTTGAACTGACCCAGAAGGTGTGTCGGGTCCCGAGCATCCTCGGGACTGAAGGCGAGCTGGCCGAACTATTGGTCGGCGTTATGCGAGAAAGCGACTTTTCTGGGGTCGAGTTGCAGCCGGTTCTGCCTAACAGGCCAAATGCGATTGGCGAGATCAGTTTCGGCGATGGACCGCGTGTGGTCATGACCGGACACATGGATACGAAACCGGTCTCTATCGGCTGGTCGCTCGCCGAACCATTTTCGGGAGATCTCATCGACGGTCGCGTCTACGGACACGGCATCATGGACATGAAGGCCGCACTCGCCTGCCAGATCACTGCCATCGAGGCAGTGCGCTCCAGTGGCCTCGATCTTGGAGGCACTGTGGCCATGGCTGCGGTCAGTGATCACATGGGCGATCAAACCGGAAGCATTCGGTATTTCGAAGACCATCAGGCCGACATGTGCGTATTGGGTGAACTTTCCGACAACGAAATCTTCCTAGGCCACCGAGGACGCTATTACTTCGATATCACAACCCAAGGCCGTTCTGCCCATACCTGCCACAAACACCTCGCCATCAACGCCAACACACTTGCCGCTCAAGCCATTATCGAGCTCGACCTATCCCGGTTGGAACCAGAACTGGACGCACAAACCACAGCCCTATTCGGCTCCGAGACAATGATGGCGCCTGGCCGTGTATACGGCGGCCTGGCTCCAGGCGGTCCGTCGATGATCCCTGACGAATGTGTGATCCGGGTCGATTGTCGTCCCCAGCCCGGCGTCTCCGTTGAAACCGTGCGGGCCGAAATCAACCGTTGCCTTGACAAGGCCAGAGAGCGCGATAGCAGGTTCCAAGCCAAGGTCGATTTGGTAGATGTTAAGGATCCATACCTGGCAGACCCAGAATCTCCGGTAGTCCAAACCATGGCCGAGGCTGTACGTCAGGTCCGCGGGGTGGAACCCGAGTTCATGGCGGCCGGTTGGCTCGGCGATACCTCCAGCTTTGGCTCGAATGTGCCGACTGTGATCTTCGGCCCTGGCGGTGAGCCGGTCTACTGTCCCAACGAGAATCTGAGCGTTTCCGACATCGAAGAAGCCACCCGAGTATACGCGGTATTCGCAGCCCTAGCATTAACAAACGACAGGTGAACAAGCCGGTACGCGTACTAATCGTAAAGCCAGGACTAGACGGACACGACCGTGGCGCGAAAGTCGTGGCTTTCGCTCTGCGCGACGCCGGGTGTGAAGTGATCTACCTCGGTCTGCGCTCCACAGCGGAAGAAATCATGACTGCAGCGACCCAAGAAGACGTAGATCTGATCGGCGCCTCCGTTCTTTCCGGGGCCCACATTGAGTTGGTCTCTGACCTCCTCACCGAACGGTCACACCACGGCCTCGATAACACACCCATTGTTGTCGGTGGAATCGTGCCACCAGGCGACGTCGACCGACTCCTTCAACTCGGGGTCGACGATGTCTTCCCCGCCGGGACAGTTCTGACAGATGTCGTCAGCCGTGTAATGGCCCTCGCCGATCGCTCGTTGCGATGAGCGAAGCTAGGGGTCCTCGAACAACGGATTCAGGTATCGAGGTCGCTCCGTTATACACACCTCATGACCTTGGCGATCCTGCAGAGCTCAAGCAGCGTCTAGGGCATCCGGGCCAACCGCCGTTCACCCGCGGCCCCTACGAAGAAATGTACCGCGAGCGGCTTTGGACCATGAGGCAGTACGCGGGCTATGGCTCGGCTAGCGAAACCAACCAGCGCTTCAGATATCTACTCAGCCAAGGGCAAACCGCTCTGTCAGTGGCATTCGACCTACCCACCCAACTGGGTTTGGACTCAACGGACCCCACAGCAAAACCCGAAGTGGGTCGGGTCGGTGTAGCAATCGACACAGCGGACGACATGGTCGAGTTGTTCAACGGTTTGCCGTTGGACCAACTCTCAGTCAACTTCACTATCAACGCTACGGCGCCCATCATTCTCGCGTTCTATCTTGTGGCGGCCGAACAACAAGGCTCCGATCGGTCACAGTTGGCGGGAACGCTCCAAAACGACATCCTGAAGGAGTTTTTGGCACGTAAAACCTTCATATACCCGCCGGAACCATCAATGCGACTAGTCGGTGACGTCGTCGAATACTGCACAGCCGAGCTCCCTCGTTTTAACCCGATCTCAATCACCGGCTACCACGCTCGCGAGGCCGGATGCAACGCCATCCAGGAGCTCGCGCTTACCATGAGCGATGCCATCGCCTACGCAACGCTGCTCGTCGATCGGGGTCTTTCATTCGACGCGTTCGCTCCACGATTCTCGTTTCATTTCGCCACAACACTGGAACTCTTCGAAGAAGTTGCCAAACTCCGTGCTGCACGCCGCCTCTGGGCAAAAATAGCGCGTGACCGATTTGGCGCAACGAAGCCCGAAGCGATGCGTCTGAGATTTTTCTCTGGCTGCTCCGGCGCAACATTGACTGCGCAACAGCCATTGAACAACGTCGTTAGATCAACAATCCAATGTCTAGGCGCAGTTCTAGGCGGAGCCCAATCGATCCACGTCATGGGATATGACGAAGCGATGGCAATCCCGAGCGATGCGGCTGTGACTTTAGCGCTCCGCACCCAACAAATCTTGGGCCATGAGACCGGCGTGGTCGACACGGTAGATCCGCTGGCAGGGTCGTACTTCGTTGAATCTCTAACCGACCAAATCGAAGCTCGTGCCAACGAACTTATCCAGAGCATCGACGAGGCCGGCGGAGCTGTCCGTGCGATCGAGGCCGGACTACCCCAACACTGGATAGCAGAAAACGCCTACCGGATCGAAAGAGCAATTTCAGATGGAACCACGGTGAAGGTGGGAGTTAACGCTTACACCGACGATTCCAAGACCGAGGATCTGACCCTGTTCGAAATAGACGACCAGAGTCGAGACCGCCAATGCAGCCGGCTTGAGGCCCATATCGCCGGCCGCGACGGCTCAGCCACAATGGCAGCATTGGGATCATTGGCTGAGGCCATCCGATCCGAGCAAAACGTAATGGGACCGCTGATTGATGCCGCCCGAGCCGGCGCAACCCTCGGGGAAATGTCTAGTGTGCTTAAGGATCACTTTGGCACCCATCGGGAACCACCGCCGTGGTAGCTGGGCCTCTAACCGGAACGACGGTCGTTGACCTGACTCGCTTTGTCTCCGGACCCTTCGCCACCATGGTTCTCGCGAGTCTTGGTGCACGTGTGCTGAAGATTGAAGTTCCTCCGCTGGGCGATTCCTACCGCTCTCAGGGACTCACCAGCACTGATGGTGCATCCACGCTCTTTGAGTCTGTAAACCGGGGGAAGGAGAGCGTGGCGCTGGACTTCCGGGAGCCCAACGGAGCCGATGCACTGGAGTTGCTACTGGCCGGGTCAGATTTCCTCGTCCACAATGCTCGCCCAGGTGCGATGGAACGCTACGGGCTTGACTTTGACTCGGTCCACCAGCGCCATCCCTGGCTCATCCACGGCTCCATTTCGGCATTCGGGGACCTGGGTCCGCAAGCAGGACGCGGTGGGTTTGACCTAATCGTTCAGGCGGAAAGTGGCCTCATGTCTGTGACCGGATCAGAGGCTTCGGGCCCGGTCAAAGTCGGGGCCCCTATGCTGGACATCGGTGCGGGATTGGCCGCGGTCACTGCACTCCTAGCTGCCCACATCACCCGGCTGACGACCGGCATCGGCTCCGAGGCATCATCGTCTCTGCTTGAGTTCGCCATGGCATCGTTCACCACGCTTGCCAGTGATGTCTTGTTGAGCGGGGCCAGCCCCACATTGCTCGGAAGTCATTCGTCTTCCTTCGCCCCCTACGGGGGGTTCAGCACAAGAAACGGAAACATTGTTATCGCCGGCGCCGGTGATGAACGGCTCTGGTTAGCTCTGTGTGAGGTTCTCGGTCGCGCCGAGCTCGCTACTGATTCTCGATTCATCGACAATCTCTCCCGTGTTAAGCACCGGGACAAGCTCACCGACATCATCAACTCAGTGCTGGGTTCTGAGGATCTCGAAACCTGGCTTGAACGCTTTGAGGCGGCGGGCATTCCAGCCGGACAGGTTCAGCCATTGCACAACGTCTTGGCTTCGCCCCAGGTGCAGGCACTAAACATCATTCGCACTCCGGCCGACGCTACCGATGCGACTGCCGCAGCCGTCGATCCTCCGTTTCGAATCAACGGGGAACGGCCTCGGCTGATGGCATCACCCCAGTTTGGCGTTAACACGCGGTCGGTGCTTAGGGAGTTCGGAGCATCTCTTGAGTCCCTAGAACGGCTAACCCCGTAACTCGGGGCGCGGCGCTGGTATCGCAAGTAGCCGCACGTACAAAAGGGTTGGCTGCGATTCCGAACCCGCTCTCTTCAACAACACACCATCAACAAGTGGTTCGAGTCTCACTATCAATATGGATTCACAAGCCCTAGCCGAGGCCGCTTCCAAGTACACAAGGAGACTGCAATGACAAACATGCAAAGGGGTGTCGTCCTACAAGGCGTGGACCCGGCCGACGAGTTTGTCGAAATGGCAACTCATGTCGAAGCGCTGGGATACGACCATCTGTGGCTGACCGAATCATCTCTGCACGCGCGCGACCCTTACCAACTACTCGCGCTCGCAGCCCAAGTTACGACTAACTTGCGCCTCGGAACCGCAGTCACCAATCCGGTAACACGCCACCCGGCACTGACGGCAGTGGCCGCAGCAACTCTCGCCGAGATTGCCGGGGACCGCTCCATCCTCGGAATCGGCGCCGGCGATCGCCCTTTAGAAGCCCTGGGAATAAAACCCGCTCGACTAACAGAACTCGCTGCGGCCATAGAAGCGATTCGTCGGCTACTGGCAGATGATTGTGTGACTTCTGAAAGCGCTAGCTTCTCCTTAGCTAATGCTCAACTCCGTTTCAATGCAAGAGTCGACTTGCCGATCTATCTGTCGGCCAGCGGCCCAAAGACCCTTGAACTCGCGGGTGCAGTCGCCGACGGGGTAATCCTGCTATGCGGACTAGAACCGGCCGCTATCAAATGGGCCCTAGACCGCGTCAACATTGGTGCCGAAAAGGCCCAGCGTCCTCGGCCTCACGTCGCACTCTTTGTCTACGGGGTGATCAACGAAGATGAGGAAAGAGCGATTGCTGGCGCTCGCTCCATCGCTGCTTGGTTCCCTCAGACAGCGCCGAAGTATTGTGATCTGGTCGGGCTTGACCCCGAAATCGCCAGAGAAGTCCGAAAGCATTACAGCGGCGGCGAGTTCCATGAAGCTTCCGCGGCGGCCGCATTGTTACCAACCGAATTCATTCAGTCGATGGCGGTCGCAGGTAACCGAGATCGCATCACGGCTCAACTCTCGGCACTCAGCGAAACAAGTGTGGACTCAATCCACATATTCCCGCTTGGCGACGACCGAATCGCAACAGTATCTGCCTTCGAAGAGTGTTGGCGTCGGCTCTAACTTCGGTCACCAGTCTCTTCGACCAACTCGATTAGGAGCCCAGAAGTGGCTCGTGGGTGCACAAATGCCACCATGGTGCCATCTCCACCTGGACGAGGCGTTGTGTCAATCATCTCCACCCCCCGGTCGATCAGGTCAAGAACCGTAGCCGCAAGATCGTCTACCTCGAGCGCTACATGGTGTAATCCCGCACCACGCCGATCAGTGAAACGCTTGATCACTCCATCCTCGCCAACGGCTTCGAGTGTCTGGAGATAGCCACCGCCGGTATCAATCATTCGCTCAATGAGTCCATCTGCATGCTCAGTATGGACGAGGGGAAGATTCAGAACTTTCGTGAGAACATCGTAGACATCAGTGCCTTCAGGGTGTGCAAACGCTACGTGATGAATACGCAATACGTTCATGATCGTCCACTTTCATATATTAACCAAGCAACACTGACCAGCTATATTCAGTGTTGCAGGTCCTTGTATATAATCGACACACACTGCCATTACACAGTGAAATAAAGTTATTATTGTTTAATTGATCTTTTAGTACATAGTCGCAGGTAGTTGTTTGCTACTTACATATCATAACAACAAATAATGTACCCCATCCATTACTACAATTGAACCGTATAGTAACAATCCGAAATGGTTTTACTTAACTATAGCAATTCTCGAATCACAGCAGCTCTGGTATAAATTCCGAACGCGGTTTAAGTGGGTTTCAATTAGCGACACGGCAAACTCTCCGTCGCGAGCAACTAGTGCCTCTACGAGGTGTACGTGCTCGCTAGACGACGTTTCGATACTGCTGGCCTGGTCACCTGACAACATTCGAATTCGCGCTAACGGACCACTTATAGCGACATAGGCCGCCTCTAGCCAGACATTCCCAGAAAGGGCAACCAGACGATCGTGGAAGTCGCCAATACCGAGAAGCGCTGAGTCATGTTCACCGACCGCCTCCTCCATGCTGGCCTGGTACGCAACATCTAGAAGGCCAGCAAGCTCATCGTCTGTCGCTCCGATACAAACTGCTCTAACTGCCGCGGACTCTAGAGCTATACGCAATTCGAATAAGCCTTGTGCATCCCGATCATCGGCCTCCCGCACAAACGTTCCCTTGAATGGGATCGTCACCACCATGCCTTCAGCCTCAAGCCGACCAAGCGCAGCTCTAATAGGAGTTTTCGATACCCCGAGTTGTTTTACCAACATGTTTTCCGAAATCGCTAGACCTGGTTCGAGTTCGAGGTTCGTAATTGCGGAACGTATCGCCAGATAGGCAGCATCTTTGAGCTGGATAGAAACAATCGGGGATAACTCCGTGTTCTGAGACACTTATCAAACGCTCCTCTTCTTCTCAAGCGCTGCATGACTTGCCATGCTCAATCTTAGATCGTGATACAAGGACTCAGACGACCATCAGAACTGGGAAAGCACCTAGGCGTAGTCGATCCGAGCATTTCACCATGACCGTGGCCGAAGACTTTCACGCCAAGCAGCGCTGCTGCGGTGCCAAGCCCTTAACCCGCCATGCTCACCTCATCAATCCGGATCAAGAACCATACGTAGGACCTTGGCAGCGTTATCTCCCATAATTCCATCGAGCTTCGATTGCGGAATGGGTTCCATATTAAGCAGGTCTGCTTCTTCGTTCACTGTCAGAAGCTTTGTTTTCAGCTCTACCGGGTCATAAAGAAATCCGGGGTAGTCGGTACCGAAGAACAACTTTTCTAATGGAACAAAGAACGATTCACTATTTGATAAAAATAAAAACAGTTCCCGCCGCGACACTGTGGCAATATGATAACTCAGATCCGCATAAAAATTCGGGTGTTTGGTAAGCATGAACATGCATTCTTGGATCCACGGGATTCCGCAATGGGCCATAATGATCCTCAGATCCCTGAATTCTCTTCCAATATCATCCAGCATCGCTGGGCGCGCATATTCCATTCGAGCATCGATTCTCGTGGAGCCAGCCTGATGCACCATCACCGGAATGTCTAGTTCTGCTGCCTTTGCAAAGATGGGGAACGCAATTTCGAGATCCATCGGCGACCAGTGTTGATACATGGGATAAAGCTTTAGGCCGGAGAGACCCAGTACAACAATGGCTCGTTCCAGTTCTTCAACTGCCCTATCGACACCTTGATATAACGGATTTACCGAAGCAAATCCAATAAGTTTATTTGGTGCCAGTCTGACACAGCCAGCGATATAATCATTACATTTGTCAGGGTGAGGCTCGCCAGGTACATCTGTAACACCATGTAGATCCACAGTACCAATGAGTTTGCCCTCTAGGAATTGTGGCGACACCGCTAGAATCACTATTTTGTCAAATCCTGGATGAGCCACCAATGTTTCCTTAGGTCCCACCACCAAGAAGCCATCCTTAGAGGAGCCACTCTCCTCCCACTCAAGCTCCGTTGGTAAACGGTGTGATGGCAGTAGACCTCTGCTTCGACAAATGCAAAGGGAACCTTCGCGTCCATATTCCATCGTAAATTCTGGATCTGCAGACAGGCTAAGTATGTGACTATGCGAATCAATTACGATGCCCACTACTGCTACCTCCACTTAGGGTTACGACGTGGATTGTACAGATGTGCCGGTTCGACCTCCACGTCATACCAATCCTTGTAGAAGTCCAACACATACGGGTCAATACGCGCGCTCAATTGCGTTTGCTGCGTAGACGCACCGATGCGATACAGCCGCTCCGCCGACTCTTCAACTTTCGATCGTAGGGCCGCTTCATCAACGAACTGAATAACCCCTTCCGACATTACCGTACGTCCATTAATAATTACAGAGTCAATATCCTGAGATTCGGCAGTATCGATGAGGACATCCAACACGTTGGTGTTTAGATATCTATCTCTCGGGAACTCGATTCGATCTTTCCGTAATATAAGTAAATCGGCTAAATACCCAGGCGCAATCTTCCCGAGGCGATTCTCCCAACCCATAGCTCTAGCGCCATTTTCGCCAATCGTACGTAGAAGATCAGCTGAGTCAAGCCGCCCAACTCCAAACTCATCTGGCGTACGTTGAAGGTAGGAGGCAAGTCTCAACTCTTGGAAGAAGTCCTCTCTACCTGAGAACGAGATGCCATCGGTTCCAATTACTATATTGCCGCCATTTTTCATTATGTCCCGGGCCCGACAAATCCCTGTAGACAATCGTAGGTTGGAACCAGGGTTCATTGAGGCAATAGCTCCAGAATCCGCAAACCGTTTTATATCCTCATCAGTGACCCAGACAAAATGAGCCAAAGTAACGTCAGGGCCCAAAACATTGAGATTGTCTAGTCGTTCTAGTGCAGACACTCCATATTCTCTAAGGCTATATAGCATTTCCGAGCGTGTCTCTAGGCAATGCGTCGTAAGACCAGTGTCGAACTCATCTGCAAGATTCCTACATGCGGTATACAACTCATTAGAACAAGCGGGCGTCCAGTCAGGTGCAACTATCAGACGTATACGGTCATCCCGTTCATGCCATATTTTAGCCAAAGACCGAAATGAGCGGAATATCTCATCAACTGGCCACGAGTAACCCATAGTCGAATTCTGTACCTCTTCTGCGAGATCGGACGGAAGTCGAGATAGAAATTGTGCATTATCCTCATGAGCGTAAATATTTTGATCTCGAGAGACTAAACCAAATGCAGTTCGAAACCCGGAATCAAAGTAAGCTTGAAGTGCCGGCGGCGCTGAGAAATCTGGCATCCCTAAACGTCCGTAGAAAAAGTCTATAGCGCCAGTCTGCCCGCCACGTATAGCCTGAACTAGGCCCCACTGGATCGCGTTATATATATCTTCCTCGTCGACACCCCCGATAGGGTGCACCATCATATTATTTGCTCGTTCAAAGATGTGTTCATAAAGGCCAGGACCAATAGCTAACTCAGAATGAAAATGGCCGTTTGCAAAACCAGGCATCACAAGGTGCGACTCGGAACCCAGCACCTCGTCAAACGGACCGTGTTGTAGAAGATCTTTCCGGGCTCCTACCTCTACGATCTGATTGTCTTCGATAATGACGCCGCCATCAGCAATCTGATCCTGCTCGGCAAGACAAACTATAGGGTCACCAAGGACTAGGGTCCTATTCATTCAGAGCACTCCTATCCACATCAGCATTTAGTATTAATGTGCCTAGCATTGCATATAGCAGATCCTGAAACAAGACGAATCCGTTTACACTTCTAGGATCGGTTGTCGGTAACTTCTCTAACTGAATAGTTGTACGTGCTGCGATGTCCCCGGCGTAGACGTTGCTGGTGGGAGACCAACTCCACATCACACGCTTGCGGTCCTAATGCTGAGAGGTGTCTCATAAAGAGCTTATGCTGTTTGCCTGACCTTTAACGGCTAGCATCGACAACGTATATAACTTTCCGATTCTAATCTTGCTGTTAACCACCTAGGAGCAGGTACCCGTGACGACGACCATTTCAGAAGCCGGTTCAGGTACGGAGATGGAATCATTGCTTCAACTGCGGTCAGTATCGAAGACCTTCGGCACCGGAGCCAATCAACTCGAAGTTCTCAGGGATGTTACTGTTGATGTTTCGGAGGGCCAGTTTGTCAGTATCGTCGGACCTAGTGGTTGCGGAAAGAGTACTCTGTTCAATCTCATTACGGGCCAAGAATCGTTAAGTTCTGGCGAAATACATTTTAATGGAAAACCTGCTCAAGACGGGGACCATAATTTTGCATTCATGCCGCAGAAAGATCTTCTTCTGCCATGGCGTAATGTGATTGATAACACAACAGTTGGTCTTGAAATCCAAGGAATGTCTAAGGTTGATTCTCGTGCGAAGGCCAAACCGTTGTTCGACTTATTCGGTCTGGCGGGGTTTGAAGAAAACTACCCTTGGATGTTGTCGGGCGGAATGAGGCAACGTGCCTCTCTGCTCCGGACAGTAGTACAGGATAAGAAAGTTCTACTTCTGGATGAGCCGTTCGGAGCTTTAGATTCTCTTACTCGTACCGAAATGCAAGAGTGGATCGCCAACGTTTGGGAAAAGTTTCGATGGACCGTACTTTTGATTACGCACGATATTCGGGAGGCCATATACCTTTCCGACCGTATTTATGTATTCAGTGCACGGCCGGGGTCCATTAGTATGACGTTTGATATAGATCTACCAAGGCCTCGCGATTTTGCGAGTACACTAACAAGCGAGTTCCTGGAGATCGAAACTACTCTCCTTAAAGCACTCCACGGCGTTTAGTCGCCACCCCCGATTTTCTTATTCTCGCTACGATGCGACAGATCTGATATCTGATACCTCAGCGAGATAGATACTTATATTGGTCGGGTACTACCATCCGGTTAAGGGCACCTCGGAATGCCTCGTTTGCCTTAGCCCGAATCTCTTCCTCGTCGACATCAAGAAACTCTTTGCTGCGACGGACGATCCTGCCATTCACAATAGAAGTATCGACACAGGAACCTTCAGCCGAGAACACCAGATGCGAATATAGGTGTTCTTTGCTCTCGGGCATCAGCGGCGTGAAGTATTGGTTATTAATATCAATAAGAATCACATCGGCTAGTTTGCCAGCCGACAACTCGCCCGTGTTGTGTCCTAAGGCAGAGGCCCCATTTCGTGTAGCCATTCGAAGCACATCTGGAGCCTGCTGCAGCGAAGCATCGACCCTTGTCGCTCTATGAATAAGCGATGACCACTTCATCACCTGAAACATGTCACGGCTGTTATTGCACTCTGCGGCATCATGGCCTAGGCCAACGTTGAGGCCGGCTTCCAACATTTCCGGAAGGCGAGCCACACCATTACCGAGTTTTGCATTAGAGGTTGGATTATGGGAGACCTGCGTGCCGGTCTCCTTCAATAGCGCAATATCACTATCGGTCATCCACACACAATGTGCAGCTATACAGTCCGGCCCAAGGACACCGGTGTCATAGGCAACTTCAGTCGGTCGCTTGCCGTACATTGTTTCACATATCTCTACTTCGCTTATCGATTCGCTTAGATGGATATGCATACCAATACCAAGTTCGTTGGCTAATTCCCGACATTCTCTAAGAAGCTCTTCGGACGCAAGGGGTAACCACTCCAGGCCCACACGTACCTCTACTAAACCATCGTCGGTTTTTTGTATTTCTCGATAGGCCTCTTCTGTATCTGCCAACGTGTCCAAGTTCTCTTCGTCGATCGCAATATCGTTACAAAGAACAGCCCGCATACCTATATCTCTTGCTGCTCGCTCTAGGGATGGCAAGAGACGGTACATATCATTAACTGTGGTCGTACCAAACTTGAGTGACTCACTGTAACTTGACATGGCCGCCCAATAGGCGGCATCATCATCTAACGCCCGGATGAGTGGGTACCAACAGGATTGCAGATATTCCCAAAGGGGCAAATGATCACTCCAACCTTTGCCCAGAGCGGTGTGATAATGAAGATCAACTAGGCCTGGTAAAGCGACCATTCCAGAACCGTCAATAACAGTTGCTCCAGACCGATCATATTCAGATGATGCTTGTGAATCCCCTGAAGCAACAATCCGGTCGCCCTCAATCACAATGCTTCCATCAAAATGAACGTCGTCATTATCATTCATCGTCACAACAGTGACACCATCAATTATTATGCGACTGCTCATTGCGTCTTCTCCCTATACAGATTTCTATAAGTTTTGTTGATTACGACTTGATTCGCCATACCACGGAATACTTATTCTTTGCAGAATCGACACGATGCTGAATAGGCTGATACTTACCAATGCTGTAACTAACACCGCAGCTAAGACAAGATCGGTTCTGAACGAATTCTTCTGTATCAGCATGTATATGCCTAATCCCTTTTTAGCTCCAACATATTCAGCGAAGACAGCGCCGACTACCGCATACGTGATCCCTATTCGTAACCCTATAAAGAACGACGGCAACGCTGATGGGAATCTCAAGTAACGAAACTTTTGATACTTACTTGCACCCATTGTGCCGAACAAGCTCATCAACTCTGGTTCGGTAGATTTGAACCCATCAATAAATCCGACCGTAATCGGAAAGAATGTAACAAGAATCACAACGAGTATTTTTGGTGTCAGCCCGAAACCAAACCATATAATCATCAATGGAGCTATTGCAATAATGGGTATAGTCTGAGATGCAACAAGCAACGGATAGATAGCTTTTCGTAAAAGGCTAGAAAAATCAATCAAGATCGCCAAGATCGTACCGAAACAAACCGACAATCCAAAGCCTATAAATGTCTCCTGGAGTGTCGGAATGGTATTTTCCCAGAGTTGGCCCCGGAATGCCCAACCCTGCCGAACTACTCGTTCTGGAGTCGGCAAGGTCGACGGGCGCATATCATTCGCCAATACATACCACTGCCACAACGCAACCAGACAACCTACTAAAAATAGCGTAGGCAGTATTCTTCCAAACATCTTAACTAAAACAGTCAGAAGTGAATCTTGCCTCACGACACTAGTACTTGTGTTCATATGACCCACTAGGCAGTTTAGTCCAAAGGGCTAGGGGTCCGGAGACAGTATAAATACTGGCTCCGGACCTCTAGTAAATCCTAGGAAATACGCAACTATCGAATCAGGTGACTCATGTCGATGTAGTCAGCCCAGTTGGGCTCAGTTGTCAGAACGGCTCCATCAGGCCCAGCGACGATCCCAGAATCAAACAGGAACCCCGAGTAGGCACCGAAACGGTCGGGGTCGATCGTTCCCCAGTTCCCGTCAGAATCAAGGAAATACCCATCCGAGAGCATCCTCTGACTTCTAAACACCAACTCAGGATCGTTGAATATGCCCTCGTTGGCATCAATCAGAACCTGTGACGCCTCGTCAGGATTGGCAGCTCCCCACTCGTAACCGCGCTTGGTGGCCCTCAGGAAAGCTGCAGCCAGATCCGGGTTCTCCGCCAGCCAGGTCTCCCCGGCAACCATCAAGACCGTGTACTGCTCCGGCATGCCGTAATCTTCGAAGGCGAAATACTTCATCGGCTGGTCATGTAGCTCTGCCTCAATCCCCTCCCAAGTGAGGAATGGGATCACGAAGTCCGCATCGCCGTTGTAAACCGCTTGATAGGCCCACGTGTCCAACACCACACTGTCGAACTCCCCAGCTCCACCGTCGGCCTGGATAACGGCCTTCATCACGGGAACCTCGAACGGACCGCCAAAGCCCGCGTAGACCATGCCGTCCAAATCCTTCGGAGACTGGATGTCATCACGATCAGCCGTCACCCCAATGGCTTCCACAGTCTTTTGGACAACCGCGGCAACAATCTTGAGCGGCACACCCGCAGGGGCCGAAAGCGCAACACTGTTGTGGAACGAAACGGCGAAATCCGCCACGCCTTCGGTCACCAACTGATCCCCGTTACCGCCGCTATAGGGCAAGATCTC
>Ga0115002_10002753_pt1 | contig 22591 bp, 25 predicted proteins | sample ArcticOcean_MG_C_8_FD_89576 | JGI IMG/M metagenome (GOLD analysis project Ga0115002, IMG submission 89576) | Marine microbial communities from western Arctic Ocean - ArcticOcean_MG_CB11_86 | ecosystem: Environmental > Aquatic > Marine > Oceanic | place: Arctic Ocean: Canada Basin | collected... | reverse complement strand
GAATACCTGAAACGTAAGATTGCGGAGCAGATTCAACCGATGTTCCTGTGTATGACGAGCGGCGCGGATACTATCAGACCTCGGGCACAAGCGGGCGACGTTTCGGTGTCCGGTCGCTGCCTGACTCGCACGGAGCAGTTGGTTCCGGGCTAATTTGCCAGGGGTCATCACCCATGAGGGTAGAATGTCGCCTTTTGCTGCATGCCGGAGCGGGCGTGGACGAATCGATCGGTCAATTTGTCGCCGCGTTGCGCAACGCGGATGTCGAGGTGTCCCCGGCCGAGACGCTTGATGCGATGGCGGCCGTGGAGATCGTCGGAGTTGAAGATCGGGGCCTGCTGCGCCGAACACTGGCGCTGACCCTCGCGAAGTCGCCGGTCGAGAAGGCGGCGTTCAACATGTGTTTCGATCGTTTTTTCAGCAATCGGCTGTTCGCGATGGCCCAGCCATCAGCCGAGGCTTCCGGCGACGCGAATGCGGCTGACGTATCCGGCGACGTCCGAGACACCATCAGGAACGACGTATCGCCTCGGCCCGGGGGCACCATCGACGGCGAACTCGATATCGACGCGAATGGGTCTGCCGGCACATCTGCGGACGCGGACGAGACGACCCGAGCCGTATTCGACGGGCCCCGCAAGCGTCGCCGGCGACCGTCTGCCCCGCATGATTCTGCACTGGGTCACCTCCTGATGCAGGGAGACTATGCGAGTCTCAGTGTCGCAATCGGCAGGGCCGCGGCAGTGGTTCAACTGTCACGCATCAAAGCGTTGCGCGAACGTCAGCTTTACGCGCGCCGGATTTTGCTGCATATGGGGTATGGCCATCTCGAAGACGAAATTGGCCGGTTGTCGCGGTCATCTGATGGCCGGGCACGGGACACGTCAGAGCGATTGGGTGAGGCGGCGCACTACTTGTCGGAGCAGGTCCGCGAGTATGTGGAGGATCAGTATTTGCTGTTAGTTGATGCGAGCGGCAATCGATTCATCGCCCAGGCGGCCGCAGCGGCGCAGCTGACGTCGATGCAGGTGCATTATTTCGACCACATTCGCGAAGCCGTCCGCAAGCTCGCACACAAGTTGGCCAAGCGCCATGCGCGCCGTCGCCGCATCGCCAATCGGGGGCATCTGGATCTTCGGCGGACTTTGCGGCGCAACCTCGCCTATGACGGCACTCCCTTTGATCTGCAGTGGCGAACGGTTCGTTTGCAGCGACCGCGGGTGTTTGTGCTCTGCGACGTCAGTGGCAGTGTGCGTAATGTTGCGCGCTTCCTGCTGACGTTCCTGTACAGCTTGCATGAGGTGTTGCCGCGGGTTCGTGCGTTTGCGTTCTCGAACCAACTCGGCGAGATCAGCGAGTACTTTACTCAGCACCCCCTGACGGACGCCATCGAGATGAGTCTCGATGACTACGGCAAAGGCTCAACCGACTACGGGGTCGCCTTCCGGCGTTTGGTTGAACTTGCTATCGCAGACATGGATTCGCGCTCGACCCTGATTATTCTGGGTGACGCGCGTAACAACTATTTCGAAACCGGCGAGAAGGAGTTGCGCCGGCTTGCGTCACGCTGCCGTCAGGTGATCTGGCTAAATCCCGAATCTGAGGAGCGCTGGGGTGAAGGCGATTCCGAGATGCGTAAGTATCGTCGACACTGCGATGTCGCCGACGTCTGCAACTCGCTCACCGACCTTGAGCGCATTGTCAGCCGCGTCCTTCGGACTGGACAGTAACCGGTTCCTCATCATCTTTGGGCGCCCATTTCAGTATGGCGTCCAACAGCAACTGCTTACCAATCGGCTTGTTCAGGAACTCATCCATCCCGACCTCGAATGAGCGGGCACGGTCTTCCGGCAGGCTGTTGGCGGTCAGCCGATGATCGGCGTGCGATCGCCCGTCTTTTCAAGCCGACGTATCTCATGCGTTGCCACGAAGCCGTCCATATTCGGCATCTGGCAATCCATAAAGACCAGGTCGTAGAGTTGTTCCTGGAACATCTCGATGGCGTCGCGGCCATCGTTGGCGATCGCGACCTCGCAGCCCAACTTCTCGAGCAGCCGTGCGGCGAGCTTCTGGTTGACCACGTTGTCCTCGACCAGCAGGACGCGAATGTAGTCACGCAGGGCGCCCGACAGCGGTGGCTTGACGACCGGAGGTTGCACCGGAACGACGACTTCGGTTTCGGCGATCGGAAAGTTCAGCATGAATGAAAACATCGAGCGAGACCCGGTTTGCTCGTAACACGGATCTCGCCGCCCATCAAAGCGACCCGTTGTTTGCAGATCGCGAGGCCAAGGCCCATGCCCTGGTACTCCCGTGTCTGGGAGCCGTCTCCTTGCTGGAAGAGGTTAAACGCGTGTTTCGGCAACGCCTCGTCCATGCCGATACCGGTGTCCACCACCGAGAATTTGACGGTCGCCTCGGTGTCGGTGAGGTTGTGACAATAGGCGTCGACGGTGATGCGTCCGCTGCTGGTCAACTTGATGGCGTTCGCGAGCAGGTTATGCAGAATCTGACCGACCCGTTCCCCATCCGCGAGTACGCAGGACGGGATGTCGGGTGACAGCAGCAATTCGACGACAAGTCCCTTGTCACCTGCACTTTCGCGGTACTGCTCGACGGTGCCGTCGAGAATCGCGCGCAGATCCGCGCGTTCGGTCACGGGCTCGGTATCCCCCGACTCGGTCCGCGAATACTCCAGAATGTCGCTCACCATCGGCAACAAAGTGCCCGACGATGTCGACAACGTGTCCACGTAGTCGACCTGCTCCTCATTGAGGTCGCTCTCGCCGAGGAGTGAGGCGGCGCCGATGATGCCGTTCAGGGGTGTCAGAATCTCATGGCTCATGTTGGTCAGAAACTGGGACTTTGCGCGCAGGCTTTGGCAGGCAAACCGGTTGGCACGCTCAAGGTCGATGGTGCGTTTGGATACCTTGGAAGCGAGCCGCTGGCTGTTGCGGACATTGGTCAGGATGTTGCCGAGAATCTGGCAGAAGATTGACAGGAGCTTAGGGTGGTTGCCGTCGAGCGATGCTGTGTGGGCGGTCAACATGCCCATCCGTTCAGTCCGGTAGGTGATGGGCATGCTGTAGTAGATGCCGTCGGCGGATTCGCGTCTGACCAGTTCGGCAGGCGTTGTGTTGGTCCCCTGGCACTCAGCTTGCGTCTTCTTCGGTGATCAGGTGTGACTCAAGGATGGATTGGGCAGAAACGGCAACGGCCAGGCGCAGGGGCTCGTCGCCGTCGCCCTCAGCCTCTCGATTGAGGTAAATCGTGCAGTATCCGAAGCTGTGATTGTTGAGAATAATCGTTGCGGCGAACTTGAGAAGCTGAATTTCTTCGTCGAAGTTGAGGCCGTCGGTGACCAGTTCCATGACCGTTGACAGAACCCGGTTGAGCCCCAGGAACTGACGTCGGAGGACAGTCAGAGTCTCTTGTAACATCGCTCGCTCCTGGGTGCGGGTCGCATCCGTAAAAAGGTAAAATTGGTGAAACGGGTGAAATCGGTGAAGAAGCCGTGCGTGGGTCGCGACGGCTCGCAGCGATCACGCGTTTCCCTGCCCCGCCAGGTGATTGCCCAGGGCGCGCAACTCATCGTGCATGTCTGGAATGATCCCGAGGATTCGATTGAGCTCGGCTTCGCCCACGCCCAGGGCGCGGATCAGGCGCGCGCACGGCTCGGGGCGCCCGCTTTCCATCATGCGTACGTACCGCAGGATGTACCCGACCAAGAGCACAAGTTCCCAATGATCGCCGGTGTAGTGCTCATTGTTCGCGTTCTGCATGACGCACCTTGGAATCCCTGGCAGATGCCAGCGTAGTGCGACGAGTCCGGCGGCCTCCCATTCGTGGATGCCGACCCGCCTCGATTGTTCGCAGATCTGCTCGTCGAAGTCCGCGATCCGGATGATGTCATCCATGTCGGCGGGGAAGTTGTGCCCGAGCGCAAGTTTTCCGAAGTTTGCGAGCATACCGCTCAGGTAAACGCTGTCCGGATCGTAGCAGAGCCCCACCGCTGTTTCTTTGCAGTCCGGGCGAGACCGATTGCGTCACTCCCGTAGACCGTCGGATCGAAACCCGGGCATTCGGACGGGTCCATCGAACGACCAATGATGACGCTGAAAGCGATGCTCCGAACAACGCGGATGCCGAGAACCTTGATGATGGCGTCATGGACCCGAACGACGGGTCTCGGCGAAGCATGGAAGGCGGAATTGGCAAGCCCGGTAATGAGGCCGGACAGGCCCGGGTTCTCTTCGATGACCGCCGCGAGTTCGGCGATATTCACGTTGTCGTCGCTAACTTTCTCAAGGGTCAGCCGGTCCACCGCAGAGCAGTAGGGAATGTCGTCAACTGACAGTGAGACGGGCGCCGAGGCGAGGTTGGATCGTCCTTGCACGTGCGTATAACCGGTCGGATTTGACTTTAACTATAGTCAAGGTTTCACAGTCGGCCATCCGTATAGGTGTAGGCAGAGGTACAGGTGGACAAACCTCCGTCGCCGGCGGCTGTCCTGCGAGGAGGGCGGAAAGCCACGATGAGTTGGGTATCATGCGCCATGGAAATTGTGTGCTGGATGCTGATCGGCGTGTTCGCCACCGCGGGAGGCGTTGCGATCGCTCGGCTCCGGGTAAAATCCGGGCAGCCGTCGATCGATCGTCATCAGGTCGCCAACGACCTTGCGGGCATCCAGGGCTATGCCGAACTCATCCGTAGTCGGTTGCCTGCCGCTGACACGGTGTCTCAAAGCTACCTCGATGATCTGGCGCTGCTGGTCAGTCGCATCGATGCACAGTTGTTTCCTGCGCAGGCAGCAAGCCAGGGTGCGAGTTCAGTGGCCGCGCAGGTCACCGGGATCGAGGCGACACTTGCCGAACGCTGTGACACTGAGATCGACGAGGGGGTCGCCGAACGACAGGTAACGGGTTCGCTTGCCCAGATGCTCGAGCTACTTATTGTCAATGCAGCTGATGCTTGTCCGGACCGGCAAGTTCGCGTCACTGCGCGCGCGAGCGAGCGAGCGGAGCATCGTCGTTGTGTGACGTGCAACGACCTGATCCCGGCGGGTGGTGTGGACGTGTCGGTGAAGGATCGGGGGGCTGGCATCCCCTCCTCGGTGTTGCCGTTCATCTTCAGACCCGGGTTCTCGACCCATAACAATGATGGCAGCCGGGGTTACGGGCTGCCGGCGCTTTCGAATCTCATTCATCAAGCGGGCGGCCATGTTCAGCTAGTGACAGATCACCGCGGGACCGAGGTCTGCCTTGCCCTGGCACCCGAGATGCGCGCGTCTTATGAGAGCGAGCAGCGCCCGGAATCTGCGCCGAGCAAGACGTCGCGAATCATGATCGTCGATGATCAGGCGAGTGCAGCGGGCTTCCTGCGTGAGGTGTTGATGCGTGCGGGTCATGAGGTTGATGTTTACGTTGATCCTCTGACGGCGTGGACGACCTTCGAAGCGGGCACCGGGCATTACGATCTCGTCATCACGGATCAGACGATGTCTCCGTTGCCAGGCAACGAACTCATGTCGAAGATGCATGGTTTGCGTCCGGACCTCCCGGTCATCATCTGTTCCGGCTACTCTGAGCGAATTCACGAACACCAGGCCTTGCGACTTGGTGCCCGGGGATTTCTGAAAAAACCCATCGACCAGGCGGCATTGTTCGCTGTGGTGAACGAATCGCTTGCCGGGTCGTAGTTTGGGACAATGGCGGTGCATCCCTGTACCGAGCTAGTTTTTAGTTTTAGCTAATAGTTGGTTATCACCAGTACCGTAGTGAGTTTGTTTTTCTCTTTCTGCGCAGCGTATGCGCTACGTATCGGCGCATTAAGTATTTTTTGTGCAGGCACATTGTGCGGGGAGTTGTGACGCCTGGTCGAAGAAAGAGAACGAACAGGGCGCGAAACCGAACAGACAAAGCGACAGTCGATAACATCAACTGTCGCTGACAGACACGGTAATGGAAGAGCGCGGGACGCATGTCGTCGAAGGAGGCAACGCTGACTGACTACCCAAAGGGACGACCTTCGGCACAAGGTGCGGGTAACGAAGTAAACGACGGATCACAGGGCGTGCTCGTCGCGGAAGATGACCTGCAGACGCTCTACGCGGAGTTGCGAGATCTTGGCGAGTCGCTGGCTGTTGCGCAGGACGCGGTCGACTCGCTGCAGTCCAGCCCTTTTGGCGTTGTCCGGCTTGATCGGGCGGGCGCGATCGAGGCGATGAACGCGTCGGCGCGAACCCTGTTGAGATTAGAAGGTTCGAGTGGGTCGAGGAGTCTCTCAAGCCTCGTCCATCCGGATGCCAAAGCGGCGCATGCGCAGGCGTGGCTCGCCGCACAAGACGGTCGGTCATCGACGGTCGATCTTCTGTTTGCACCCGATAATTCCGATTCGGTGACACTGGAAGTGACATTTCAGCCGATGGCCGACCGCACGATGCTGTGGCTTGCCGACAAGTCCGAGCAACGCGCGATTGAAAGCGCGCTCGTGGCTGCTCAGCAGCCAGGTCGGCAGGTATTTCACGAACTCGCGAACCACTTCGCGGTTGCCGCAGGTTTCGCTGATCTCATCCACATGAACATCACCGGGCTGCAAACCGAGGAGTCGCGCCGTCAGCTTGCGGCCCAGGTTGGCCAACTGCGTGACGGGCTCGCGACTTGTCGGCAGACGATCGAGGGGGGGCGGGGGCGGGCCTCACGCAGTCCGCGTCAGGCCCCGACGTCCAGCCACTTCATTGTTGTCAATGACGATGCGGCTGAAATGGCGGTCATTGAGGAACTGCTGACCCAGCGTGGATTGCAAGTCAGCACGTTCACGGACAGCCGCGCTGCACTCGCGTTTTTTGGACGCCAGACTGACGGCGTGGACGGCGTGGTTGTTGATGAGCAGATGCCGCACATGGGCGGCATTGCCCTTGGTACCGAGATGATGGCGCTGCGGCTTGACCTGCAGATCATCCTTTTGTCAGGGAATCCGGACACTGTCGCAGCCCAGCAACGTGGCGAGATCAATATAAAACATCTATTGCCGAAGCCGCTCGACTTCGACGCATTGAATCACGCGGTTGACGCTGTCCTGCGAGAGCTTCGCGGTGTCAGGTAGACCCGGATGCTGTCAGGCTGATTTTTGGCGCTCTGGTGGCATCGGCGGCGCCCGGACAGCGGGACTCAAAGAGGAACTGGCCGGTCCATGTCAGTCGATCACCTGGGCCAGCGTTGCGCCGATTTCCTTGTGGATCACGATGTCGCACAACTCGTCCAGATCGGTGGGCTCGTAATTGATGATGACGAGCCCAGCGCCATTTCTTTTGGCGAGAACGGGGAAGCTCGCGGCCGGATAGACGACGAGCGATGAGCCCATTGCGATGAAGAGGTCAGCGGCCAGGGTTGCCTGCTCTGCCGCATGCATGGCAGCGACCGGCATCGACTGACCAAATGAAATCGTCGCAGTCTTGATGATGCCGCCGCAGTCGCTGCACACGGGCGGTACTTCCTCGGGCAGGAACATGGCCCGCACTTCGGTCATTTCGTACCGACAGCCACAGTCGAGGCACGTGCAATACTGACTGTTGCCGTGCAGTTCGATCACCTGCTCGTCCGGGACGCCGGCCTTCTGGTACAGCCCATCAATATTCTGGGTGATAACCTGGGATGCTTTGCCCATACCGATGAGTGACGCAACCGCTTGGTGGCCACTGTTGGGCTGCGCGTCATCGATGCTGCTGCGGCTGGTGAAGCGCGCCCGCCAGGCGTTGCGACGGACCTCCTCAGAGCCGATGAAGTCATTGAAATCCGTCGGCTTGACGGTCTTCCACAATCCCTGGGGCCCCCGGAAATCGGGGATGCCAGACTCGGTGCTGGCACCGGCGCCGGTAAAGAACACGATTCGATCGGCCCCCAGAATCAGATTTCGAAGGCGAGCGGTGTCGGCGTCTGCGGCGGGCATATCGTCAGTTGTCATGGCGGGAGTCCGGTCTCGTCGTCGACTGACGATGCCACACTTGTGGTATCAACTCCATCGCAGTGGGCGGGGCCGCAGGAAAGAGGGGGCCGCGGGAAAAAGCGGGGCACGGGATCCCGGGGGCACCAGCGGTGATGGCCGGACTCGATCAGTTCATGCGCGTTCATAGCAGATGTTCATGCTAGTGTCTGATCGTCAGAATCATTTCCCAACGGATGGCACTAATCTATGCAGGTTGAGTACTTCTTCGACGTCTCGAGCCCCTGGACGTTTCTCTCGTTTGGCGAGGTTCAACGGGTTTGCGCGCGCCAGAACGCGACGCTCGTCTGGAAGCCGATATTGGTGGGCGGCGTCTTTAACACCGTGAACCCGACCGTCTACGAGGGCAGGGCGAATCCCGTCGCTGTGAAGTCCGCGTACTACGCCAAGGACATGCAGGACTGGGCGCGACTGCGCGGGATCGTTATTGGCAGCCCACCGGTGTTCCCGGTCAACAGCGTGAAGGCGATGCGCGGTGCCTTTGTGGCCCTCGATGCGGGCCTCATCGAAGCGTATTGCGAGCGGTTGTTTACCGCCTATTGGACTGATCTGCTGGACATTTCACAGGATGAGGTGCTGGCGCCAATCGTGGAACGGGCTGGCCTGGGGGCGGCGGAGTTCTTCGAGGAGATCTCGGGGGACCGTCGCAAGCAACAGTTGCGTGACGTCACCGATGAGTTGATCGCGCGGGGCGGATACGGTTCGCCAACCCTCTTTCTGGATCAGTCTGATATGTACTTTGGCAATGACCGGCTGGCGCTTATGGAGGCGCGCATGCAATCGCAGAACGGATCCTGAGCATCACCTGACTGGCGATTGGCCCGCGTCGGTCGGGGTCTCGGCGTGTCTCATGAATCGTCTCAACCACGGTGACAAGACCAGCAATGCGCAGCCAGCGATGATGGCGATGAGTGCCAGGTCGCCGAAGACGCTGACGTAGACCGACAGCGATTCGGCAGGTGCGAGTGGCGCGTCACCGGTTGGCACCGCCATGGCACTTGCGATGAGCCCGCCCGCGTAGCCAGCAAAAGCGCTGGACAGGAACCATACGCCCATCATCATGCTGGCAATTCGCGCCACCGACAGGCGTGTGACCATCGACAGGCCGACCGGTGACAGACACAGTTCGCCCGTGGTGTGCAGCAGGTACATCGTGATCAGCCAGATCGCGGCAACGCGCCCGTCCCCGGACTGGTTTGCGCCATAGACCAGCACAGCAAATCCGAGGCCAACCTGGACGGTCGCGAGCGCGAATTTCGCAGGTGTCGACGGTTCCCAGCCACGTCGATTGAGCCATACCCATAACACCGAGAACAGCGGTGCCAGCAGCATGATGAAGCCTGCGTTGAATGACTGGAACATGCCGGCGGTGAGCGTGTCGCCCATGATCACATTTCGATCAGTGAACAACGTTAGCGACGTGCCGGCCTGCTCAAAGAGTGACCAAAATAGGACTGAGAATGCCATCAGGCCGAGCATGACCAGGATGGAAGAGCGTTCTGCGGAATTGCACTCCCGGATCGAGAAAAAGATCACATAGCCGACGCTGATCGCACCGAAGATGCCGAGCGCAACCCCGAGTTCGCCAGCGTGTTGCAGGAATTGCCACGCGACCAGCACAGCGACCAGACCCAGCGCGTAGATCCAGTGCTCTCGGGTGAGGCCGCCTGCGACCCGCGTTTGTAATGACTTGAGGTCGGGCGGGGCACCTGCCCCCTTGAGCAAACCACGCCCGCGATGAAAGATGCCGAGCCCGGCAAGCATGCCGACGCCCGCCAGGCCAAAGCCCCACCGCCATCCCCAGTTCTCGCCGAGCCACGCGCAGGCGAGGGTTGCGACAAACGCGCCGAGGTTGATGCCCATATAGAAGATCGTGAAGCCGCTGTCTCGCCGTGGATCGTCAGCCGGATAAAGCCGCCCGACGATGGTCGAAATGTTTGGCTTCAGAAAACCGACGCCGATGATGATGAAAGCGAGCGAGAGATACAGGGTCTGGGTGTGGAGGGCGCTTCGATGTATCTCGCCCCCGGTTATTGTTGCCGGTGGTCCCTCGAACGCCATGCCGAGGTGACCGCAGCACAGGAGGATTGCGCCGAACATGACGGCCCGGTGCAGGCCAAGATAACGATCCGCGGTCAGGCCGCCAAGCACCGGCATGGCATAGACGAGGGATACGTAGCTACCGAAGATGAGTGAACTGGTACCGTCGGCTAAAAGGAAATGCTTGGTCAGGTACAAGATGAGTAAAGCACGCATCCCGTAGTAGCTAAACCGCTCCCACATCTCGGTCAGAAAGAGGACCGCCAGGCCGGCCGGATGTCCAAGTAACGTTCTTTCCGGCTCGCTACCCGGATGCTCTGAAGCTGAGGGCTCTTTGTTCGCTGAGGGCTCTTTTCCGGTCATACTTGGGTCCTTGCCTGCCGGGGAATCAAAATGGATCGACGGCTTCGCGAATTCCCGGCGGCGTCAGATCATGAGGCGTCAGATTAACCGATGTCGGGGTCAGACTGACAAGCGTCCGGCTGGTGCCCCCAACCCGACAAGTGCAACGGGCCTCGCGACTCAGCGAGTAGAGATGTAGTTTGGTATCAGCCTGTTTTTGCGTGGCGCTGGACGACGTGGAAACATCGTGCGCATAGTCAGCCCGCGCGGTCACCAGCCGGCCCTTGCGGTCAATTGAAATAACCAAACAACCACGGCGATAGAGAATCTGATGGACAAGGTTGAGCCGACCAGAAATCGTGACGCGGGCACGTCCGTGAGATCGCCGGCGTGCGCGTAGAAAACCTCCAGGCGCTGCTGGGGATCGGGGTCTTCATCCTGATTGCCTGGGGGCTATCTGAACGACGCGACCGCTTCGACTGGCGTGTGATCGCGGCCGGACTCGGCCTGCAAGTGGGGCTCGCGTTGCTGCTCCTGTACGTACCGGCCATCCAGACGGGTCTCAGCGCAATCAACGGTGCGGTCGGTGCGATCACTCATGCCACTGAAGCAGGTGCGACCTTCGTGTTCGGCTATCTCGCAGCAGAGCCAGGCGCGACCGCCTATCCTTTTGCAGTCACGGACGGTGGGGCGACCTACCTGCTCGCGTTCCGGGTGTTGCCCCTCATCCTTATCTTCACGGTTGTCTCGGGCATCCTCTGGCAACTTCGGATTTTGCCGTGGATTATTCGTGGGTTCTCCTTCGTCCTCGAGCGCAGTATGGGCGTTAGCGGAGCGGTGGGTGTAGCGACGGCGGCGAACATCTTTCTTGGCATGGTCGAAGCGCCGGTGATGGTGCGGCCGTACCTCGAACGGCTTTCCCGCAGTGAACTCTTTATGATCATGACCTGTGGCATGGCGACGGTTGCCGGGTCGGTGATGCTGCTGTATTCGGTGCTCCTGCAGGCGACTTTGGACAATGCACTGGCGCACATTCTGACCGCGTCGGTCATCAGTGCCCCGGCCGCGCTCATGCTCGCGCGGATCATGGTGCCGCCCGATGGCTTTGAGGACTTCGCTGACCCGGTGTCGATCCCGTCGCCCTATGCGAGCGTCATGGATGCGCTGACGCGAACGACGACCGATGGTGTCCGCCTGATGGTCAATGTCGGCGCCATGCTGCTGGTTCTGGTCACGCTCGTCACGCTGGTGAACGTCGCGCTCGGCGAATTACCGCATCCTGGCGGACAAGCGATCAGTCTGGAGCGCATCTTCGGGGTGGCTTTTGCGCCGGTTGCCTGGCTGATGGGCATTCCTGCGCACGAGTGCTTGACGGCGGGTTCGCTGCTCGGCACCAAGCTTGTGCTCAACGAAATCTTCGCCTACTTCGCACTGGCGGATGCGGCGCTGTCGTCCCACAGTCGCCTGATCATGACCTACGCGCTTTGCGGCTTCGCCAACTTCGCGTCGCTCGGCATCATGATCGGTGGCCTCGTTGGCATCATGCCCGCACGGCGGGACGAGATCGTGTCCCTAGCACCGCGAACACTGATCTCCGGGACTCTCGCGACGTGCATGACCGGGTGCCTGGCCGGGATTCTGAGTTTCTGACTGCGGGGACGAACGGTTTCGTGGTTCCTGGCGCCTGGTTTAACGAATGATGTCCTGACAGTCGGCAAAGCCATCGAGCACGCGATCAATGTCATCCCGGCTGATATCAAGGTGCGTGACCAGTCGATTGTGCGCGATGGTGATCCCGCGCTCGGCGAGGCGCGTGGCGAGCGCGCCAAGATCCAGCGTGCCTTCGAGCATCACCATGTTCGTGAAAGGACCCTTGAGCGAGAACCCGAGTCGCGTCAGGCCGTCTGCGAGACGACTCGCGTTGTCGTGATCGATGGCGAGGCGCTCGATGTTGTGGTCCAGCGCATAGAGACCCGCTGCCGCGAGAAATCCTGCCTGCCGCATGCCCCCGCCCAACATCTTGCGTAAACGTCGCGCATGCCCGATGACCTCGTCCGGGCCGGAAAGCACCGAACCGACGGGGCATCCGAGGCCCTTTGAGAGGCACATCGAGACCGTGTCGAAACGTTCGCAGACCCTTTCAACTGACAGCCCGAGGCTGATCGCTGCATTGCAGGCGCGGGCACCGTCAAGGTGTGTTGCCAGCCCACGGTCGCCGCAGAGGTCATGGAAGTCCCCAAGGTAATCCATCGGCAGGACCTGGCCGCCACACGTGTTTTCAAGACAGGCAAGCCGCGTCCGGGCAAAGTGAAAGTCATCCGGTTTGATGGCCGCAGCGAGTGCGTCAAGGGGCAAGCGTCCAGCGTCATCGAATGGAATCGGCTGGGGCTGAATGCTGCCAAGGACTGCCGCACCGCCACCCTCGAACCGATACGTATGCGCATCCTGACCCGCGATGAACTCGTCCCCGCGATCACAGTGGCTCAGCAACGCGAGCAGGTTGCTCTGCGTACCGGACGTGACAAAGAGCCCTGCGGCTTTGCCGGTCAGCGCTGCCACACGCCGTTCGAGCGCGCTCACGGTCGGGTCCTCGCCGTAGACATCGTCGCCGACGTCGGCTCCCATCATCGCGTCAAGCATTGCGGGCGAGGGTCGGGTCACCGTATCGCTACGCAGGTCGATAATCGGCCGATCGGAATCAGCCACGACAGGATCCTCGAATCACTCTATTAATCATATTAAATATGCAGCCTATATATATGATATATAAATAAATAGTCTGATATTATTGCGTAGTCATTTTACATCTCCGGGCCGTGCCGACAAGCGTCATCGATGGGCGTATGATGCTCCGTTTTTCCACGAGGTGTGTGCCGATGAACTATATCATTCCGCCACCTGCCGTCACGAGCGTACCTGTCCAGGGCGGCTCCGCCGGCGACGCGGCCAGCCACTTTCCCGTCCATCGTATCTACTGTGTCGGTCGCAACTACGCCGACCACGCACGGGAAATGGGACACGACCCGGACCAGGAACCGCCGTTTTTCTTTCTGAAGCCGGCCGACACGATCGTTCAGGATGGTGAGTCCTTTGCGTATCCGACCGCAACGCGCGATCTCCAGCATGAGATTGAGTTGGTCGCCGCACTGGGGCAGGGCGGCCGTGACATCGCGGTCGCATCCGCGCTCGACTGCGTCATCGGCTACGGCGTTGGCATCGACCTGACCCGCCGCGACCTGCAGGGCGAAGCCAAGAAACTTGGGCGGCCCTGGGATTCCGGCAAGGGTTTTGACAATTCAGCACCGTTGTCGGCGCTCGTTCTTAGCCGGGATGTCGGCCACCCTTCCGAGGGCCGCATTTCTATCGATGTGAACGGCGAGACGCGGCAGGAAGGCGATCTGTCGTTCATGATCTGGAAGGTCGCCGAGGTCATCGCGCGACTTTCCGGTCTCTTCACGCTCGCGCCCGGCGATCTCATCTATTCGGGTACGCCGGCCGGCGTTGGTCCGATCAGCCGCGGCGACGAACTCGTCGGTCGCATCGACGGTATTGGCGAACTCTCGGTTACCTGCGAGTAGGCCTCAACGGGCCAACACTGGCGCGGCCGGTTCGACACGCATTCGGCGGTTTCTGACGAAGCGGTTCGCGGATTTGGGCGTTGCCATCGGCGAGTTTGGCGGATAATGTCGCGCCTCGACTGAATGGTCCACATTATCGAGGCACCCATGTATACAGGCATTGTCCAGGCACTACTCCCGGTCCAGACCCTCAACGCGAAGCCCGGGCTGACGTCGTTCTGCATCGCCTTTCCAGAATCGCTGCGCCAGGAACTTGAGTTGGGTGCGAGTGTCGCCGTCAATGGGCTTTGCCTCACCGTGGCCAAAATGGACGGTGCGTCAATCTGGTTCGACGTGATTCGTGAGTCGCTTGCGATCAGCAACCTGTCGGGTCTGTGCGAAGGACACGTGGTCAATGTCGAGCGCTCCGCCAGGGCCAACGCCGAGGTCGGCGGGCACATTCTGTCCGGCCACGTTCGCGATGTCGCGACGGTTGTGGCGGTGGAAGATAGCGAGAACAACCGAAAGGTGGTGTTTCGGGGTGATTTAGACTGGTTGAAGTACGTTTTTCTGAAGGGATTCCTCGCCCTGAATGGCGCGAGTCTGACCGTCGCTGAACTGGACCGCGACGCCGGGACGCTCGCGGTCAATCTCATTCCGGAGACGCTGAAACGCACGACCTTCGGTGCTGTGCAGGCGGGCGATGAGATCAACGTGGAGATCGATGCCCAGACCCAGGTCATCGTTGAGACGGTGGAACGCGTACTTGCCGAGCGCGGGGAGGAGGGCGCGCATGCCTGACCATAAACACGCGGGTATCGAACTCTTTGACACCTATGAACGTCGCATCCGCCCGTTTGAGCCACTGGTGCCGGGTGAGGTAGGCCTCTACGCGTGCGGGCCAACCGTTTACGACTTTGCCCACATCGGCAACCTGCGCACGTACGTCTTTGAAGATCTCCTGCGCAGAACACTTGAGCGCAACGGCTATGCGGTCAACCACGTCATGAACATCACCGATGTCGGTCATCTGACCTCCGATGAGGATTCCGGTGATGACAAGATGGAAGTCGGCTCCAGGCGGACCGGCAAGACCGCCTGGGAAATCGCGGCCAAGTACGCCGACGCCTTTCAAGCTGACCTGGCGGCGTTGAATATCTCCCCGCCTGTCACCTGGTGCCGCGCGACCGACCACATCCCTGAACAGATTGAGTTTGTCGAAGATCTGGTCAACAAGGGCTTTACCTACAAGACGGACGATGGCGTTTACTTCAATTCGCAGATGTTGAACAGCTACGGTTATCTTGCCCGGCGTGATCTGGAAGGGCTGCAGGGCGGCGCCCGGGTTGAGCAGGGTGGCAAGAAGGCGATTACCGACTTTGCCCTGTGGAAGTTCTCACCGGCCGGCACCCAGCGGCAGATGGAGTGGGATAGCCCCTGGGGCCGGGGTTTTCCGGGTTGGCACATCGAATGCTCGGCGATGTCTGCCAAGTATCTCGGCGATTACTTCGACATCCACTGCGGCGGCGAAGACCATATCTCCGTTCACCATACCAACGAGATCGCGCAGACCGAGGCCCGCTGTGGCACCCGGCTCGCCAACTTCTGGATGCATGGTTACTTCCTGCAGCAGGACAAGTCCAAGATGTCCAAGTCAGGCGGCGGCTTTCTGCGGCTCGAAACACTGCAAGAGGAAGGGTACGAGCCGCTCGACTACCGCTATCTGACTTTGACAGCCCATTACCGCAGTCACCTTGAATTCAGTTGGGACAATCTCAAAGCCGCTGCGGTCGCGAGGCGGCGACTAATGGAGGCCGCGTGGGAGTGGGGCGATCCGGGCGCTGTGTCGGTGGAGTTCCGGGACCGCTTTACGGCCCTCGTGAACCGCGATCTGGGACTGCCGGAAGCGCTGGCGCTGGCCTGGGAGTTGAAGGCGTCTGACGTCGCAGACAGCTCCAAGAGAGCGACCCTGATCGATTTCGATGAAGTGCTGGGGCTCGACGTCGCGACCTGGGAGCCTGTGAACACCGAGATTCCCGACGCGGTCGTGGCGTTGGTGCGCCAAAGAGACGAGGCGCGCGCAGCGAAGGACTATGCGCTAGCCGATCATCTACGTGCCGAGGTCGATGCCCTTGGTTTCGTAGTGGAAGACAGTCGCGACGGTTCCGTTGCGAGGCCGAAGGAATAATCGACGGCGTCTGAGGTGGCAGGGGAGCCGTCGTGGCCCCCTCGCGGTCGCTGGATGGCGCTCCCCGGTTCGCAGGCTTTAGGTTCGCAGGCGAGTCCTGGTAGGCCTATCTTCGTAGGGTGTGTTCGCAGCCTTATGTGCGCAGGCGGCGCCATTCCTCGATGTCGGTTGCCGCACCGTCGTGCAGGGCGACGCCGATCTCGAAGCCCGGGTCCTGGGTGCAACGGGACACCCAGCGTACATCGCTGGTCAGGAAAAACTTGCCGGGCCGTGACGCGTTGTCGATCCAGAGATCGAGCTGGCAACCGATGGGTACTTCCTTGTCTGTGGTTACCCTGAGGCCGCCTGAAGACACATCAAGGGTCCTGCAGGACAGGGTGGTCCCCACAAGCTCAGGGTTGTCAGACTCGACGATCTGGACAAGCAGGCGCTCATCGCAGCCCTGACGGTTTTCTAGTCGTTGCTCTTGCAGCATTCGGAGTTTCCTTGCGGCTTCTCCTTTGCGCCTTTCTTCGTCCAGGTCGATTACTTTGGACGGCGGTTGGGTTGCGATAGTCTGTGTCGAAGTTGTCGTCTTGTCCTCTTTTCGAGTACCTGGAACGTACAACAGACAAGGCGATCTTCGTGCCAACTTTGATTCGTGACAGCATAACTTTTCATTCAGACGGCACAGGTTCGCTGAAACGGGTCAATTAAGTCAATAAAAACAATGGGGTATGTGCACTTCGCAACGGTGTCAACGTGGGCCCTGCAGGCCTTCCAGGTGCGATACAATTCACGGACCAACTGTGACAGATTTCGCATTTTGCTGACCAACTTCGACACATTCTGCCAGCACCAGGCTGCGCAACGACAGCGTGGACGCGCGCTTGACGGCATTTATGGTGCCAGGAGAGCAAACTGACGACATTTCTTACGCAACTGCACGCGCGCCAGGACGAGTTCGATACGCTGGTGTGTGTAGGGCTGGACCCCGCGCCTGGTATCGTCGGGCCCGAATTGGAAGCATTTTTGCGGCAGACCGTGGATGCGACTGCCGAATATGCGTGCTGCTTCAAGCCGCAGTTTGCGCACTTTGCTGCACGCGCGGCGGAGCCAGAGCTTGAACGCATCATCCGATACATCCAGGATCGGAACATCCCGGTCATCCTCGACGCCAAGCGCGGCGATGTGGGCAGCACGGCGGTGATGTATGCACGCGAGGTGTTTGAGCGGTACGGCGCGGATGCAGTGACGCTCAATCCGTACCTTGGGCATGATTCGCTGCAGCCGTATCTCGACTACGAAGACCGCGGCTGCATCGTCCTTTGCCGCACCTCCAATCCTGGCGGCAGCGAATTGCAGAATCTGACATTCGCGGGCGGCGAGACCTTATTCGAAAGGGTTGCAAGGCTCGCGGCAACCGCATGGAACACCCATGCAAATGTCTTGCTGGTTGTCGGTGCCACGGCACCGACTGAACTTGCGAGAATTCGGGAAATCGTCGGCTCGATGACCCTGCTGCTGCCGGGACTGGGCACTCAGGGCGGGGATGTGGCAGCGGCAGTTGCCGCGGGTGCCGGCGGCGGGCTGATCATGTCTGCGTCGCGTAGCATCCTCTATGCCGGATCAGGGCAAGACGCTTTTTTGGCGGCCGCAACGGCCGCACGGCAACTACGCGATGAGATCAACGACCAACGATTGGTGTTGGCCGCGTCCGGGTGACGGATCAGCCGTCGGGGCGTTTGCCGGTGATCAGGTCGCGGAACTTGTCGATCAGGGTTTCGTATTTGTAGTCGGTAAATTCGCCGGCATCAAAGAACATGCCGTGGTCTGAGCAGCGCTCGTACCAGATGTGGGGCTGTTTGGGGTCCACGACTTTCTCCATGAGCTTCTCGCAGCGCGGACACTGGACGTCTGCTATTTTGTTGTATTCCTTGCCAACTTCGGGGTCGCCACTGTCGACGAACTCGCTCATCCATTTGCCTTTGAGTGTCTCGGCTTCGCCAGCGTCAAACCAGATGCCTTTGCACTTTGTGCAACGATCGATGGTCATGTCGCGACCGTAGGTAACTTCTTCCATTTCGCCATGACACTTGGGACATTCCATAACGTACTCGCTCATCGAATCGGGGTAATGTGACGATGACGCACGACGTGCCGCCACCAGACGCGGAAAATTATACGCAGTTCAGTCAAGCAGTGCATCGACTCACCTCCAGATCCGTGTCGGCTTTGCGCGGGTCCAGACTTTGCGTCCATCGTTTGGGGCTAGAGAATGGGCAGAGTGTGGGCACAGATGAGGAATCCAGGTTCGCTTTTGGAACCTGTCAAACGACCGGGAGACCGGGTCGTCATGCCACAAACGTGGGTGATTGCCGGTCGTTTCATTGGATCATCAACCAGCGACCCGATTTATGAAACTGTCTGCCTCGATATGCGCATAATCTATATTATGTTAAATATGGTCTTGATTCAGTATGCCAAATACAGCATGTTGATTGGGCAATGTTGTTAAGACTGCTCAGGAACCCGTCGGGGACACGGTGGTGAACCACTCTGCGAAGCACCACCCGTGGCCCGTGACGAAGCGGGTGCTGCTGATTGTTGTGTGCGTCTTTCATGCGGCCGGTGCCCCAGGTGCCGCCGCGCCATCTGCACAGCCAGCTACAACCCCTGCGCCAAAGTCTGCGACGATCCCTGCGAATACCTGTGCCAATACCTTTACCAATACCTCTCCGACGCCACCTGCGCGGATATCTGAATCAACTCTCGGAAACACGCTGCAATACGACCTAGCGGGTCTGTTTGCGCCCGCCGTGATCCGGGTCGACACATGGGGAATCGCGCATATTGAGGTCGTGCGGGACGCCGACGCGTTTTTCGTGCAGGGCTTCAACGCAGCGCGCGCACGCCTCTGGCAGATGGACCTCTGGCGGCGGCGAGGACTCGGGCTACTTTCCGGTGCTTGGCCGCGCGTACGTCGACAAGGACACGGTTGCGCGTCTCCTCCTGTATCGCGGCGATCTGGGGGCTGAATGGACTGCCTACCGGCCAGATACTGAAGACGTGCTCAACCGCTTCGTCGCCGGCATCAATGCCTACATCTATCTTGCGACAGTGGGCCACGTGCCGATGCCTGCCGAATTTGAGTGGCTGGGGTATGCGCCGACGCACTGGTCCCCCGGGGATGTGGTAAGAATTCGAACCAACGGTTCGCCAAGAAACATAGCGGCCGAGATCGCTCGCACCTACACGGTTTGCCAGTACGGACTCGGTGTTGATGTTATGCGGCAGGTGCTGACGCCGGACTGGACGACCCGGGTGCGGGAAGGCCTCGACCCGTGCGAGGTGCCGCTTGAGGGCGCCCGCACCTATGCGCTCGGCCGCTCGGTCGTCGATTTTAGCCGCGCGCGCCAGTTCCAGGTGCCGGGCGCCCTCGCCGCTCCCTTTGCCGCCCCCTTGGCCGCTCCTCTCACAAGAAGTGCGATCGCCCTCGGGCCGGGACTGACAGCCCTGATAGGCCAGGATCTCGCGGAGCGGGCAGGTAGCTGCAGCAGCAACTGGGTGGTCGGCCCGGGCCTGACGGCAAGCGAACGGTCCGCATCGCGCGCTCACGATGCCGTCGATTCGCTATCTCAGCCACGTGAGGGGGCGGGGGATCAACGTTATCGGAGCGGGCGAGGCGGCGGCGCCCGGCCACAACGGACAGGTCGCATTCGGTCTCACCGTGTTTCCTGCCGACCAGGAAGACTTGATGGTCTATGAGTTGCAGCGCGGCAAGTACCAATACCAGGGTGCGTGGACGGAATTCACTTCTGAGAAAGAAGTGATCCTGGTCGCCGATACACCGCCCGTACATCGCCTCCTGTACTTCTCGGTACACGGCCCGGCGCTGTATCAGGATGACCGCGCCGGGCGCGCGTTCGGTCTTCGCAGCGTTCTGTCAGAACCCGGTTCGGCACCTTATCTTGCCGCCCTTGGCTACCTGGGTGCGACTAATGTGCGCGACTTCGCCAAATCGCTCGAACGATGGGACAGCCCGGGCGAGAATCACTTGTTCGCGGATGTGGCAGAAAACATTGGCCTGCGGCCCGCCGCCATGATTCCTGCGCGGACTGACCATGATGGTCTGATGCCCGTACCCGGCGACGGTCGTTTTGAGTGGCATGGCACCTACGAGCCGGGCTTGCTGCCGACAACGATCAACCCGGACAAGGGCTGGCTCGTTTCTGCGAATGCCCTCTCCTGGCCGGCGAACTTTCCGTTTGCCGAAAAGCCGGTCGATTTCGAGTGGGCCAGCCCGTGGCGCATCATGCGCATCGAGGAGGTTCTTGCGGGCACGAAACAACACCCCCTCGTCGATTCGCTGGCGCTGCAGCAAGACGTCGTGTCCATCCCCGCCCGGCGCGTGCTTGGCCGCATGGACCTGGCGGACTTACCCCTGGTTGCCCACGCGTTGTTTGTGGCAGCAGGGCGAGGCGGTTCCCCTGCTCTTCTCGCGGGCAGCGATCCTTGCCAATACCCAAACACGCATCGACCTCGTGCCTGCCGCGCAATCGAACTCGACGCCCGGGGGTCAGTAAGGTTCGATCAAGCGGGTGGCCTGCGGGACGTGACGTGGATCACGGGCGGCGGCTGCTCTGGGTCATATGCTGCTTTGCGCCATATGCTGCTTTGGGCCATATGGTAGTGTCCGCGTTTCAGACCGGTTGATCGAAGGGACGATCTGATGGACGTCGAGGCAAGTGAATTCACCCGGCTTCTTTGCGCCGGGACGCCGTTGATTGACGTGCGCGCGCCTGTTGAGTTCAACAAGGGGACGTTGCCGCATGCCGTCAATTTGCCGATTCTGAACGACGACGAGCGACGTCGGGTTGGTATTTGTTACAAGGAGCACGGTCCCGAAACCGCCACGCGTCTGGGCCATCGGATCGTTTCCGGAAAGACCCGTACCGAGCGGATTGCGCAGTGGACCACGTTCCGCAACCGGTTCGCTGATGTCTGTCTCTACTGCGCCCGCGGCGGGCAACGCTCAACGATTGCAGCCGACTGGATGCGCGAGCAGGGTGCGCCGGTACGCCGCATTGTGGGCGGGTTCAAGGCCCTCCGGCGACATCTGCTGGACGCGACCGAGCGTTTGGCAAGCGGACCGTTGCTGATCGTGGGCGGGCAAACCGGATGCGGCAAGACCGCCCTCCTCGGCCAGATTGAGCACGGGCTCGACCTCGAGGGGCACGCGAATCATCGGGGCTCGGCGTTCGGCCGGCGGTTGACGCCGCAGCCGAGCCAGGTGATGTTCGAAAATACGCTCGCAATCGCGTACCTGCGGCTCGAGTTGGCAGGCCTTCAAGGTCGATGTCCGGTATTCGAGGATGAGAGTCACACGATTGGTGCGATTGCGCTGCCACCTCACCTTTTCAGCGCGATGAAGCGCGCGAGGCTGGTACTGATCGAAGCCGACGCGGACGAGCGCGCCTGGCACATCTACGATGAGTACGTGGTGCAGCAACGGGCGGAGTTCGTAGCGGCGCACGGCGACGGCGGCGTGGATGCGTTTGCTGATTACCTGCTGAACAGTCTTGATGCGATATCAAAACGTCTTGGCGGTGAGCGTCACGCACGAATCCGCAGTTTGATGACGGCTGCGATCGCCAATCATGAGCGGACCCCGGAGCGGCACCTCGCGTGGATCAGCGCGCTGCTCGCCGACTATTATGACGGCATGTACGACTATCAGATTGAGCGCAAGAGCGAGCGGATAGCCTTTCGCGGCAGCTTCGATGACGTGCTGGCGTGGGTGCGCACTTACAGACCGAGTGCGATGGACTGAAACTGCGCGCGAAATGGCTGCTCGGGCACCGCGAACTTGGCCCAGACTTCCTCGATCGACAGCGGTTTGCTGAACAGATATCCCTGCAGGATGTCGCAACTGGATGACTCGAAGAAGCGGATCTGTTCCTCGGTCTCTATACCCTCTGCGACGTTTCGCAGCCCCAGGCTCGATGACATCATCAGGATGGCGTTGATAATCGACTCGGTTGACGGGTCGAGACCGATATCCATGACAAAGCTGCGGTCGATCTTCACCGTATCGATCGGTAGCTGGTTGAGGTAACTGAGCGACGAGTACCCGGTGCCGAAATCGTCAATCGAGATGCCGACACCCAGTGCGTGGATGCGCTGCAGGGACCGCTCGGCGTGCCCTTCAACCGCCCTTTCAACCGCTCCTTCAACGTTAAATGCCCAGCCAATGGCGTGCCGACCGCTTCTTGCCGCTGCCCGCTGCGCCCTCGACGACGCGACCTGCGAATTGATGGTTGGCAAAGACCGGCTCCCGATCGGGGTACGGGTGCGCATCAACAATGCGGATGCCCGGAAGCGCGCGATATTGACCCGCACGTTTCACCTGCTTGCGGACGGTGTTCTGAAGGAGTCTGCATTGCACTCGGTCGGTACCTTGGGTGCATTTGCCCTGGCCGTT
>Ga0115002_10002750_pt1 | contig 22598 bp, 19 predicted proteins | sample ArcticOcean_MG_C_8_FD_89576 | JGI IMG/M metagenome (GOLD analysis project Ga0115002, IMG submission 89576) | Marine microbial communities from western Arctic Ocean - ArcticOcean_MG_CB11_86 | ecosystem: Environmental > Aquatic > Marine > Oceanic | place: Arctic Ocean: Canada Basin | collected... | reverse complement strand
CGATTTGTGGCCGATACTATTCATGACTCACGAAGCGAACGCTAAATTCATGGCCCGCGAAGCGAACGTGAAATCCATGTATCGGTCTATCCGGCTGCTTTTTCAGCAGCCTGATAGACTCGTGCGACCAGCCAGAAGGACAGCCAGACATTGCCGACTTTTGCACCGCTTGAAGGCGTCCGGGTCCTCAGCTTCGAGCTCGCTTTTTCCCTGCCGGCCGGCACCCGTGCACTGCACGACCTTGGCGCCGACGTCGTCCGCGTGTCACCGCCAGAGCGCCGCCACGACCGCTACATCAGCGTCATCGACGGCGTCTTTCACGGCAAACGCAGCATGGGCATCGACCTTACCAATGACCGCGGTCGCACGCTCGCGCGCCGTCTCGCGCTTGCCGCTGATGTCGTCTGCAATAACTTTCGCCCCGCGGTGCTCGGCAAGTACGGCCTCGACGAGGCAACTCTGCGGCAAGAAAAGCCGGAGCTCATCTGCCTGCAGTTGTCTGGCTACGGAACGCCGGGCCCATGGTCAAACTATCCCGCTTTCGGCCCATCGACCGAGGCTGCCGGCGGCTTCAACCGCCTGATGTACGCCGAAGACGAGATACCGACGCGTCTCAATACCGGCGTCTTTTCAGATCAACTTGCGGGCCGTCATGCCGCACTGGCCATCGTTGCAGCGCTGCAGCGGCGACGTGAGACCGGGGCGGGCGCAGGCATAGATCTCTCCATGACGGCGTGCATCACGCATCTCCTCGGCGAGAACATGACCCGCGCCTCGATGCTAGCGGAGACGCCCGCCTTCACCGGTAACCGTGACGACCGGTTCGTACCGCAGGGGGTCTACCGAACAGCGGGCGATGATGAATGGATCGCTATCTCAGTAACCAGCGACGAAGCCTGGCGCGCACTCTGCACGCAACTCAATGATCCTCAACTCCACCCTCGACTCGACCCTGACGCCGACCGCGCAGCCCGCTTGCTGGTGCACGATGATATCGATCGCGCCATTAGCGAATGGACCGCCCCCCAGCACAAAGACGAGATCGCGATCAGCCTCCAGGCAATCGGAGTCGCGGCGGCGCCGGTACGAACCGTCGCGGATGCGGGTCTCGACCCACAGTTCGCCGCACGAGGAACGCTGCAAGCCGTCGTCCATGACGAGCCCAAAATGGGCTTCAACAGTCATCCGCATCCGGTCCTGCCATGGCATATCGACGGGTTTGACCGGCGGCAACTGACGGACTATCGACATACCGGTGCCGACAACCGGACCGCGCTTGCCGACTGGCTGGATGTGAGTTCGTCCGAATGCGATGCCCTGCTGGCCAGCAGCGCGTTACACGAGGAGGGCCCGATGAGCCTCGCGCCCCGGCCAGAAGGCCCACCCCGGGACCCGAATTTCGGGGACAAGCTTGGACTCCGGTAACTGACCGATGCGGGTACTCCAGCTATCGGCAAATACGTCAGCCGCCTACGCCGGCTTGTTGCTCCGTGAATGGGGTTTCGACGTCGATCATATCGACGTTGCGCAAGCCTTCCCCCACATCGATGAGACGCGCCAGGCAGCCCAGTCGGTCTTCATGGCCACAACCATAGAGGGCGCAGGCTGCGCCGTCGAACCGCACGACATCGACCTGCGCAACTACGATGCCATCATCGAGGACGTTGGCACAGACCTGCTGTCACAACTCGCTCTCGACTGGCATGCGCTGCACAAAACAGTACCACAGATACATCTTGTTAGTATTTCTGCGTTCGGAATGACGGGCCCCGCCAGCGGATGGCAGGCAACGGATCTCATCATTCAGGCGGCAGGCGGCGTCCTGCATGTGTCAGGCCATGAAGACGAAGCGCCTCGAAAGCTCCCGGGCGAGACCGCCGCGATGATTGCCGGCGTGCACGGCGCAACCGCCGTCCTGGCAGCGTTCTACGGCCAGCAAACAGCATCGGACAAGGGCACCAACGCGATCGCCGACAGCGACAAGCGCAACCTGCCAGAGGGTGTGCACATTGACATTTCCGCACAGGACACCCTGATGCATCACTGGTGCCGGCACGTCGCAGATTACGCGTACAGCGGCACACTCACCGAGCGCCAGTCGCGCGACCCGAGCGGTATCCACACCCGGCATACGGCGCGCGCCAACGATGGCTGGGTGTTTCTGCTTGCGCTCGGCCAGCCCTGGCAGGATGTCGCGGCGTTCCTCGGCTTGGGTGAGTTCCTGACGCCGGACGTGATGACACCCGCGGCCGAGCAGCCCTGGGAGGCAATGTGCGATGCCTATGACGCAGCGGTTGCATCCCGGTCGCGCTACGAATGGTTTGCCGACGCCGCAGATCTGGGCTGGACCTTTGCGCCAGTCGAGGACCCGTGGTCGGTTGCCAACGGCCCACAAACCAACGCTCGCAAGTCCATGCATGATCGCCACTTTGATGGCAAGCCGATCAAAGTACCGGGGCTCCCCGCACGCATTTGGTCGGACATCAGATCCGGCAGCAACTAGCCGCTTTCAAACGGGCTGCTAACGTCCAGCTCCGGCGCACCGATGACGACGATCCGGTTGCGTGCACGCGTCTCGCCCCAGCGCTGTTCTCGCGTCAGTTGCACGACCCCGTCAACGACATTGAGGTAATAGCAATGATCGGCGTCGCCAGCGATTAGCAGCACACCCTTGATTCGAAGCTTTTGATGACAGGGCGCTGCGAGCCAGGCATCCAGCGCGGAGCGTTCGATCGGCTTGTCGCTCTCGAACACGCAGGACATAAAGTGCGGGTGCCCCGAAGCTGTAAGGCCGAAACCCGGCGCCAGGTGCTCGTGCATGCCGACGCCAGTGGTCAACCAGTCGATGGGTTCATCGCGCTTGATTTGCTGTGCCGGACTGACCGAATGTAGCCAATCTGATACGGCTTTGTTCTCATCAGTTCCAGATTTATCTGTTTTCGCGAGGTAGAGGTGATCCGCCCAGCGCAACTGGCCGCTGATCTGCTGACCGACATACTTGTCCGTCACGAGCGCTCGAATCCGCCCAACATCGACGACATTTACAATTTGTCCGAGCCTGATGCCCGGCCAACTGCGGAGCATTCCGGCAAGGCGCGATGTGTCTGCGACACCACTTGCCTCAACCAGCACGTGGGTCAATCCGTCCACGCCGCGAAGTTGCTCAATTGCCGCAGGCAGATCGTCATTGATGGCACAGCAGGCGCAGCCATTGGCCAGGCGGCGGACATTGCCACCATCACGACTCAGGAATTCAGCATCGATGTTGATGTCGCCAAAGTCGTTGACGAGCACGCCGTATCGCGCGGATCCTGGCGCGGACCTTGCCTCCAAGAGCGCCCGCTTCAGGAGCGTCGTCTTGCCGCTGCCCAGATAACCGCCGATCAGCGTCGTCGGCAGTGCTGCGCCGTCATCACTGGCCAATGGGAAACACCGCCCCTTCAAAGACCGTGGCTTCAACCCTGATGTCACGCAAGCCGTCGATGCCAACCTCATAAGGATCTGCATCAAGCACCGCAAAGTCAGCCATCTTGCCCGCCCGGATGCTGCCGGTCCGATCCGCCACGCCGAGAATCCGCGCGGCGTTGATCGTGATCGCCCGCAACGCCGCATCCAGACTCACCCGCTCGTGTTCGCCCACCACCCGGCCTTCAGCGTTCTGCCGCGACGCCGCGACCCATGCGTTGTGCAGCGGCAGCGCGGGGGCCATGGGAAAGTCCGAGTGCAGTGTCCACAGCACATTCTGGTCCTCACAACTGCCCACACGCGCCATCTGACTCGAACGCTCCACGCCGATCCCGCGCCGACTGTAGGCCTCGCTCAACTCGTGCAGGTAATACACGTTCGCCGAAACCCGGGCACCCAGCGCTTTCATGCGGTGCACCTGCTCAGGCGTTGAAAAGCCAAAGTGCTCAATGGTGTAACCGTGATCGAAACGCGGACGCTCCCACTGGAGTTTGGCGAGCGTGTCGAGTGCGAGTTCGACACCAAGATCCCCGGTGCAGTGCACATGGATTTCATACCCTGCATTCCAGTAGGTGCGTGCGATAGCCTCGTATTGCTCTGGCACGAACAGCCACTCACCAACGTGGCCATCGACATAGCCCGGCGGCTGAAGCATCGCTAGTTGAGAGAAGAACGCACCGTCGGTGAACAACTTGACCTTGCGATTGAAGAAAAATCGATGGGTGCTGCGCGCCGCGAGCGCCTCAGCAGCAGCAAGCCCGGCTGCCGGGTTTTGGCCATCATCGAGTCTCAATGCATGAGGAACGCAGACCACCCTGAACGGCGTGTCATCCACATCAAGGTTGCGCTGGGCCGCATCCCATTCCCGGTCGACGCCAAAGAGTCCCACGGCCATGTCGCCGAGTGTGGTGTGTCCGCCGTAATGGGCTATCTGCCTCAAGCGCTGCAGTCCCTTGTCGATCCAGTCAGCCGACATGATGATGGGATTTAACTTGCTGATGGCGTAGCCGAGCCCCATCTCATAGAAGTGGCCCCGCCCAGCATCAATCTGATGGCGCCCGACAATCTCGTGCTCGATGATGCCGAGTTCCTGCATCATCGCCGTGTTCAGATAGACCTCGTGGAAAGATCGCTGCCAAATGACCGCGGGCCGGTCACCAAAGATCTCGTCCAGCAACTGCCGACTCATGTCACCGTGCCAGTGTGCGTGATATCCCCAACTGAAAAACGGTTTACCCGCCGGGGACTGCTGATGATGGCGTATCAGCTCAGCTCGATAACACTCCTGATCTGTGGTCGCTGGAACCTGCTCCCACGGAAACGACCAGGGCATCGCCGTGATGAACTGCATCGGCAACAACACTGCCGCCATCAACGGATGCAGGTGCGGGTCGATAAAACCCGGCATGATCACCTGGGCCGCAAAGTCATCCCGCACGCTCACCGTGTCAACCTCGCCCCAGATGGCCATCGCTTCCACATCGCCCACCTCAAGGATGACGCCATCGCGGACTGCGACGGCCGTCGCCACCGGCCACGACGGATTCATGGTCAGGATTCGGCGTGCTGTGAACACTTCGATCATGCGCGGAGCTCCGGTTTTTCGGAGTCAGACCATATCCCAATTCGGGAACACTGCAAATTTCCTGCCACTCCTGACATCCGCCCCTGACGTCCTCACACGCATGACATACTGCGACCAATAATGCTGATTACAGGACGCCATGAGACTCAAAGATAAGGTCGCGATCATCACCGGGGCCGGCGCCGGACTCGGTCGCGCGGATGCGCTCCGACTAGCCGAAGAGGGTGCCCGCCTTGTCCTCACAGACATTAACGCCGATGCCGGGCAGGCCGTTGCCGACGCGTGCGACGCTATTTTTGTCGAGCAGGATGTCGGTGACGAGGCGACCTGGCCGATGGTGATCGAAAAGGCGACCACCGCCTACGGCAAGATCAATGTGCTTGTTAACAACGCGGGTATCGCAATTGTCGCGCATGTGGAAAACACGACCACCGAGCAGTGGCGCAAGACCATGCGCGTACACCTTGATGGCACGTTTTTCGGCTGCCATTACGTAATCCCGGCCATGCGCGCGGCTGGTGGCGGGTCGATCATCAACATGTCATCCACCGCCGCGCTCGTTGGCATATCACCGTACTTCGCCTATTCCGCCGCAAAGGGCGGTATACGAGCGCTCAGCAAGTCGGTCGCCATGCACTGTCGCGAAAACAAGCTCAACATCCGTTGTAACTCTGTGCATCCCGGTAGTATCTCGACGCCGATGGTGCATCATGCGCTCGAGACGTTGTCCGGTTTCAAACTCATGGAGCAGGAGGACCCGGAAGCGTCCCGCAAGGCGATGGGGATTGGCGAACCGATGGACGTTGCGAACCTCGTTCTGTTCCTGGCATCCGATGAATCCAAACACATCAACGGCACGGAACTCGTTATCGACAACGGCGACACAGTCGCATCGGGGCGCGCATGAGCATCGTCGGCTTCGTTCACGTCAACATCAACTGCAGCGATTACGCGCGTTCCCTCACGTTCTACGAGCTGCTCGGATTCTGTGAGGTCATTCCAGTACCACCGACCAACACGCCGGAAGTTGCGGCAGCCGTCGGCATGCCGCCCTATCGGGTCAAGGGAGCACTGCTGGCGAACCCGGCTGTGCCGGTGATGATTGATCTGCTGCAGTGGGAACAACCGACGGATGCGTCCGCCCCTTACCCCCACCTTTACCATCTCGGCATCGCGCGCATTGCGCTCGCAAGCGACGACCTCGATGGTGACATGACCCGTCTGCAGCAGGCAGGTGTGGAGTTTCTGTCAGCGCCGGCCGCGGTGACCATGGGTGGCAACACCTCGCGATTCGTTTGCTTCGCCGACCCCGATGGAACGATCGTGGAGCTTGTGCAGTAGGCATGCGCGCAAGACTTGCAGGTTGCTGAAAAAGTGCTTTCCTGCACTTTTTCAGTGTCGCGGGCCACAGCCCGCTCGCGACAAATCAACGACTTAACAATGACAATTTGCAACCGATACTATTCATGGCTCGCGAAGCGAACGTGAAATCCATGTACCGCACTTCGCCCGAGCCCGCATCTGCGGCGCCTCACAGTTGCCGATTTCCCGACATCGGAGGATAGTGTCGCGAGATCTTCGAAGGACCCGGACATCCCATGAAAGCAGCAAAGATTGGCGGCATCGTCGTGCTCGTCTACGTCGCCCTGGTCGTCGCATTCGAGTCCTTGCTCGGCTACATGCAACCGGCAGGTCAGGGCACGCTAACGATTGTCACCATCGATCAGGACGGTAACGAAAATGCGCGGGTTCTGGCGGGTCTGACGAGTCGCGACCAGCTTTATGTGGCAGCCAATCACTGGCCGCGCGCCTGGTACAACGCAGCACGCGCCAATCCTAACGTCATGATCGTGCGCGATGAGGCGAAAAAGCTCTATCTTGCGGTACCCGTGACGGGTGAGGAGCACAATCAGGTACAAACGGACAATCCCACGGGCATAGGGTTCCGGATTCTGACTGGCTTTCCTCCCCGATACTTTGTTCGCCTCGACCCCCGCTAAGGCGATCGATTCAGATTGATTCCAAATAGGAACTAACCCATGGCGCTGACCCGCGAAGACCAACGTGCATGGCTTGATCTGGTCCAGGAAGAGACCGTGGACCCGGATCGCGTGATCGTGGACCCACATCATCACATGTGGCGATCCGTCGGCGGTGCCCTGCCGCCCTTTCTGCTGGAAGATCTGTGGGCCGATACCGACTCTGGCCACCATGTGACCCAGACCGTCTTCATGGAATGTGGGGCCGAGTACAGAGACGACGGCCCCGAGCATCTGAAGGCGATTGGTGAGACCGAGTTTGTGACGGCTGCAGCGAAGTCGAGCCGTGGCAGCGGCAAGGCCGTAATCTCGGGCATTGTGGGACACACGGACCTGCTGGCAGACCCAGGTCTGATTCGCGAGGCACTCGATGCCCACATCGATGCGAGCGACGGGCTGTTTCGGGGCATCAGACACGGCGGCGCCCATGACCCCGACCGCGTAATGCACTGGGGTGACGCTACCCCCCATCCGGACCTGTATGAGCGGAGCACGTTTAGAAGTGCCGTGCGACTCCTTGGTGAATTGGGTCACAGCTACGACACGTGGCACTATCACTTTCAGAACAAGGCATACCTCGAACTGGCACGATCGGCGCCGAACACGGTGATGGTGCTGGACCACTTCGGCTCACCCGTCGGCGTCGGGCCCTACGCAAGCCGCAGGGCAGAGATATTCACTGAATGGAAGGATGATATCCGGGCAATCGCCGGGTGCGAAAACGTCGTCGCCAAGATCGGCGGGCTCGCCATGCCGCCCAACGGCTTTGACTGGCATACCCGCGACACCCCCGCCACGTCCGATGAACTCGTGGCCGCGCAGCGCGACTACTACTTGCACGCAATCGACTGCTTCGGTCCTGATCGCTGCATGTTTGAGAGCAACTTTCCAGTCGATAAGATGTCGCTTTCATATCACACCTACTGGAACGCGATGAAAAAGATCGCGAGCGCTTTCACGGATGAAGAGCAGGACCAGATGTTCTCGGGAACCGCGAGCCGGGTCTATCGCCTGTAGTTCAAGGCAAAGACGCCGACTATTGAGACCGGGTGCGCCGCAAACGTCACAGAGACTGCCACGTCACCCCTTGTTAGCGACCCTGAGTGTTGCCCTCCGGCCACGTTCCACAGTCCCGAAGCCCGAGTCATAGTCCCGAATCACTCCCGAATCACAGTCCCGAACGTGCTAATCCAGTGGCCGCCCGCTGACGGTGATCTTCTCGTAGTCGGGCTCCGGCAGTTCCGGCGCTGCTTCGCCCGACTCCAGATAACGCATCATAAAGTCGAGGAACCAGTGCCAACCACCCAGCACCGAGTTGGCGAACTGCGCACGCGTGCGTGACCCGTCGAACCAGAGCACATCCGAGAACGTGAGCCGGCACCCGCCATGCGTCGCCTCGAGCTCAAATCGAATCGTGCCCAGCGCGAGCACGTGCGGGCGGATCAAAAGCGGACACGCTGCCGGTCACATGCGCGGGCCCTTCGCACTCACCTCCGAACCAGATGTTGAACTCGCCCCCCAGGTCGGCCTCAAAGCTGATACCCGGCGTCCAGATGGCCCGCTGATCCGCGTCGACGATTGCGTCCCATACCGCCTCGTCGGGTACGCGACGTCACGTTTGAAAATCACGTAGGTCCCCGACCGTCATTTCTTTCCTCAACGACGATGTTGGCCACATCCGGCACACTCGTTTCACTCATCTGATTCTCCTCAGACCCTTCACTGAACTAAAGCAAAATGCTGCCGTGAGTTCCTTGCGCGACAGCGCCGTAATCCGGGACCGCGAGATGCTCCGGCCTGTCATACCGATGTTCTCCAAACCCTGTCTTGTCTCGCCGCGCTTTTTACCGCGGAAGGTCAGGACTCGGTGTCGTCCAGATGTCGCTCGAATGCGAAGCGTATTCCCCGGAGTCGTGGCTCAACGCGTCACGAGTTCGAGGACCTCATCCAGATCCTAGGACCGCACATCCGGCATCCAGCAGCTGCACAGCGGACTGGTGACCGGTCGAGACCAGGCCGCACGATCGCATGCCGATCGAGTAGCGCTCGCCCTACCTGCGCCTTGCCATGCGCGAATCCGTCATCAAGGCCCCGGACCTCGTCGAAGCAGTCATCAAGACCAAAGCGTGCCACCAGCTGCAACAAGATCCGCTGTTCCGTTGACGACAACAAAAACTGGCGGCGATCCGGTGCGCGCAGACCTGTAAGGACAGATCGTACAGACGGGAACAAGCCACACTCACCCAACCGCGACTCAAACGCCGCACAGTACTTCAGGCTCAGGTCTTCAAAGTCATGCCGCGCGAAGTCGACACCCGCGCGTTCGTAAAACGTCTGCACCGGAAACTCAAAGAGGTGAAGGTAGTCGGCAAGCGACAAGGGCTGCACATCGTGTTCGATCAGCAACTCATTGGCGACGGACAACGCAAGCACACGGTCGTCCAACAGCGTGCCATTCCAATCCCAGATGATTGTCTGATATCGCATTGAACACCATTTCGAAATAAGCATTATTCCACTTTTGATGCCACGATAACGCCATAGAGACCACGCCAAAAGCATTGGGACATCCGGCCAGGCACGCGTACACGACCGATCCGCACTTGAGCGCGTATGAAAGGGCGAACCGCGGGCCGCAAGTTAGTTCCTGTGCCAGAACTCCGTTGTGGGGCCAGCACTGGCGTGCGGTGCAGGGATGCATCGCAATTTTCTGAAGGCCTCTTTATCTGTAAGAGAATGCGAGGTTGCTTGCAAACCGACTCGCAAGAATTGTCAGGATGACAATTCTTGGGACAGGAACAAGTGAGACCTACCAATTGACAATCGACAGCCATCAGATAGAGTCACCAGACTTGGCTGGTACGGTGCAGGATGTACCGCCATTTTCGACAAGAAGATGCGAGGTTGCCTGCAAACCGACTCCGCAGAATCAGCAGAATCACGCTATGGCGACACACGCCGCAGAACACGCGCAGCCGGACTGAATTTGCCCGATGGAGCTGACTGGAGCCCAGACGGACCAACTCAATGATCGCGGGATCGTTCGGCTGCCTGACTGCCTGCCAACGGAACTGGTCGACGCTGCGCGATCACGGCTCCTTTCGATCATGGCCACCCAGAATTGGTGGACCGGCAGCGGTTGGGACTTCGCTGACCTGCGCTCTGCGGACGGCGAACCCGCAGCAATCCGGCATAAGCTCGCCAGACAGGTGACCAAACGAGCGAAGGGCCTTCGCGAGTTGCAGGCTTTGGGCAACTGGCTGGCACCAATGATTCAGCGACTGTTGGGTGTGGACGAGATCAAGTTCCTGTCCGAACGCCCGGCCTTGCTGGTCACGCTGCCGGAGCAAGGCGAGTGGACGATTCCGAACAAGATCTGGCATCTCGACATGCCGCGCCTGGCAAGCGGTCGACGGCCGGGTCTGCAAATTTTCACGTTCCTGGGTGACGTTGAGCCAGGTGGGGGCGGTACTCTCGTCTTGGCTGGCTCCCACCATCTGCTGAACGATGAAGGCTTCATTCGCTCCTCGAGCATCAAGCGGCGCCTGATCCACCGCCACTCATACTTTCGGGAACTGCTCGCCAGGTCGGCCACCAACGACGAAGTACGGCAGCGTTTTTTTGAACCGACGAAAGTCGACGGCGCTGAGTTGCAGGTGGTGGAACTGACCGGCGCTCCGGGCGATGTGTACATCACCGACCTACGGCTACTCCACACCCTCGCCCCCAATGTCCTTGCCAAACCCAGGTTGATGCTGACCCAGCGCTTTCTAACGACACAAGCATGGCGCGAGATCAGCAGCGCGTTCGCGACCAGACAACAACCGTAGCAGCCTTCTCAGAAGAGCCCTGCTAGCCTGATACAGGGATGAATGTCGCGCTCCCTCCCTGCACCCTGTAACGCCACACTCAAACGGACGGTCGCATGGGCAATGACCGCAGTCGCTCACCCGTCAGCGCAAACACAGCATTGGCGACCGCGGGTGCCACTGGCGGCACACCGGGTTCGCCCAGCCCGCCAACGGGCCCATCCGAGTCGACAAAGGACACCTGCACGTCAGGCGCATCTGCAAGTTTGACCATGGGGTAGTCGGGGAAACTCCGTTGGACCGGCACCCCGCCTTCCACGGTAATCTCCTGATAGAGCGCCGCTGACAGGCCGAAGATGACACCGCCCTCAATCTGCGCCGTGCCTTGATCCGGATGAACAAGCAAGCCGCAATCGACGGCTACCCACACATTGTGGACCCGGATTTGTCCCGCCTGCACCGACACCTCGGCCACCTCGGCGCAGATGCTGCCGAAACCCTCGACGATCGCGACACCCCGCGCGCGGCCCGATGGATCCAGTCCCTCCCAATCCGACATCTCGCCCACTCGATCCAGCACTTTCTGATGGCGCGGCTTGCTCGCCAGCAAATCACGCCGAAACGCCAACGCGTCACGACCGGCGGCGACTGCGAGTTCATCGACAAAGCTCTCCATGAAGAAGCCATGCTGGGAGTGGCCGACCGAACGCCATGATCCTCCCCGCAGCGGCCCGGGCGCACTGTGCGTCAGAATTTCCTGATGCGGCACGTCATAGATCGGCCAACCAGCCCCCATGTCGCCGCTGCCGGTGAAGCCACAGGTCCAGGCCGATGCGTGACCCGTCGCGTCAATGCCACCCCGGTAACGCGCCAGCATGGCGGGTCGGTAGAAGTCATGGCCCATATCTTCTTCGCGGCTCCAGATCATCTTGACCGGCGCCGGCGACATGGCCTTGCCGATGCGAGCCGCCTGTTGCAGATAATCGAACGCAAACGGCAGGCGCCGACCGAAACCACCGCCGAGTGGCATGTTGTGGAACGTCACCTGATTGGCATCGATGTCGAGTTCACTCGCGACAACGGCGCGCGCGTTCAACGGGTCCTGAACGCCGGCCCAGACTTCGACATCATCACCACGCACCTGAACAGTCGCCGCCATCGGCTCCATCGTTGCGTGCGCGAGATACGGCACCCAGTACTCTGCTTCGACGACCTCCGTCGCCGCCGCAATGGCCCCTTCGCCATCACCGACCTTGCGATCAACGCCGCCGCCCCCTGCGTCAAGGGTTGACCCGTGCTCGGCCAGGATCGACTCACTGCTGACCGCTTGGTGAGGATTGGAAAAGACCGGCGCCAACGACTTGAGGCCCTTGCTCGCAGCGTAGTAGCTGTCTGCGACGACAGCGACAGCCTCGGGCAAGGCGAGCACTTCGCGAACACCCTTAACTGCCAATGCCGGCTCTCGCGCGACGGATTCGAGAACGCCGCCCGGGGCTGGCGAAGCCGCGACCGTTGCGACCAGCATGTCTGGCAACGTCACGTCCACGCCGTAGGTTGCCTCGCCAGTCACTTTCCCCGGAAAATCGGGCCGCTGGGGTGACGTGCCGACAAGTTTGTAGTCAGACCGGTCCCGCAACTGCGGATGGATTGGCGGCTCAAGCGACGCAGCCGCGCTCGCGAACTGCCCGATTCCCGCCGACTTGCCACCCGGATGGCTGATCACGCCATCAGCCACGTCGCAGGTATGCGCCGCAACGCCCCATTCGGCAGCCGCCGCGTCCTGCAACATGCTGCGCGCCGCCGCCCCCGCGACCTGCATCCCATACTGGCCGGTAGCCCGGATGCTGGCACTGCCGCCGGTGACCTGTAGCGGAATGAGCCGACTGATCCGATAGGTCGTGTATTCAAGTGACCGCTGCAACCACGACGGCACGCTGCCCGCCTCGCCGAGAAAACCGGTAATGAAATGGCCGTTCGCATAGATCTCTTCAGCCGGCGCTTCCTTGATCCGCACCTGATCCCAACGCGCGCCCAGTTCTTCGGTCAGCATCATCGCCAGACCAACCTGCGCTCCCTGACCCATTTCACAATGGGGCACAATCGCCTCGACCGTGCCATCCGGCGCGATCTTTAACCAGGTGGTGAGCTGAGCGTCACCGCCCGCACCCGACGCCTCGCGCACACCAAACCGGTTTGGCGCAAAGGCGACGCCACCGACACCGATCACCAGACCGCCGCCAAGAAGCCCGCCAACTGAAAGAAACGCCCGACGTGTCCATTTACCCATCGACCTTCTCCCCTGCGGCGGCCGACTGTTGGTCTGCCGGATCAAACATCACTACAGGTCCGCTTGCTGCCGCACGGTGAATCGCACGCCGTATTCTGACGTAAATGCCGCAGCGACAGATGTTGGTAACCCCTCGATTAATATCATCGTCGCTCGGGCGTGGATTGCTGGCGAGCAGGGCCGACACGGCCATGATCATCCCGGACTGACAGTACCCGCATTGGGGAACCTGTTCCGCCAACCACGCCGCTTGCACCGGATGGACTTCCCCTTCCGGCGACAATCCCTCAATCGTCGTGATGCGGGCACCGTTGGCCGCTGCCAACGGCGTGATACAAGATCGCACTGCGGTCCCATTGAGGTGCACGGTGCATGCACCGCACGCGCCGATGCCGCAGCCGAATTTGGTTCCGGTCAGGCCCGCATCCTCGCGGATAGCCCATAACAGCGGCTTGTCCGGGTCGACATCCAGGCGCAGGTCGCGCCCGTTGAGCTTAAACTCGATCATTCCGTGACTCCCCGGTTGTTCTTGTTCGCGCCATCGCGGCGTCGGTCACTCACTCCGTGCGCCGCACAACGCCCCCGTCATCTGTTCACTTCACGCGCAGCTTCAATTCACGACCGAGTTCGCGCTGACTGCCATCACCGCCGGCTTTGTCCAGCCGGGCGAGATACTTGAGCGGGTCCTGCGTGTCGCAACCGCCGAGTCCCGAGGCGCTGTGGTGGTAGCCGAGGTCGGTCTGCAAAGTTGCCGGCATCGCCAGCACGCGCGCCCGGGGCACTGACAGGTATTGATTGAACTGCGTCCGCAGCCAGCCACGGGTGTAGTTAAGCGTGACTGTTCGGCGCGATTGACCGGACGTGCTGTTGCCGCCACCGCCGTGCAAAACCGCGCCGTCCCAGAGCAGCATGGAACCCCGTGTCATCTCGCAGTGGATGACCTCATGCGGCTCAGCCTCGCGCGCTGGCTCCCAGCAGGAACTGCCGGGAACAATCTGCGTACCGCCATTTTCGCGCGTGAAATCATCGAGGGCGATCGCCGCCGTAACAACGAGCGGCATGTGCGGCCGCGGCAACAGCGTAAAGAAGCCATCGTCGCGATGCAGACCCTGCGGAACGCAGCCCGGGTCCGGCGACATGGCAACGACACCCGCATTCAGGATGAAGTCACCACCCAGGACACCGGCGATGATCGCACGCAGCAGTGGATTGCAGGCGACCTCGTCGGCCGCTTCTGTCTTGGCGAGAACATTCTGAACGTGGTTTGTCCGCTGCCCTGACCAGGAGGAGAGCTTCGCACCGGAGGAACGATGCCTAGTCGAACGATCCTTGGTCGAACGATTCGAGCTGGCAGGATCGGCCTGCTCGAACATCCGCCGACAGCCGGCAAAGAGCGGCTCCATGCCGTCACGCACGCGTTCGACCGTCGCATCATCCAGCACGCCGGGCACGATAACGTAGCCTGACTCCTGAACTGCGGCCACCGCCGCGCTGACCTGCTGAAGATCCACACGCTGCATCAGATCAACCAGGCCAGCTGCCACCCATGATTGCAGATTCTGTCCAGCAGGCACCTCGCCCGCTGCCGCATTTGCCAGCGCTGCGAGCCGCGCTTTGTACTCATCTGCCCTGTGGCATTCAAGTACCGCCAGGTCGGCTTCTCGGTCATGGCTCACGTAGCGGGTCCCGTTTGTCGTTGACGCGGACAGTGTAGGGATGGGATCAGCGGATGACCATCGCTTTTGGGTGGCCTGCCCGCCGGTTAGCGGGTAGCGTTTGCACACTCCCGGTTCGACGCGAGACCCGAGCGCGCTTGCATTGGTGGCAACGATACATCCGCCCCCTGGGCGGGTTGAATTGAAATCAGAACTCGAATGGGCTTATCGTGCTTCTGCGCTCAAACCATCCGGGTCGCCAACCGTTTTGACTGGCGCCCGGTGGGCGGCCCGCTCTGCTTTGCACGGCGTTGCCCTGCAAAGTTTGCGCGCGACAGACCGACGCTTCACGAGGATTCGACTCCATCCTAGAGTCGTCTCTCAGAGTCACTCTTAAAAAGGACACCGAACCATGTTTGGATCGCAACTCGTCAACAACCAAGCCACCTGGGAGGACATCCTCGCAGTACTCGAAGTGATGGAGAAAGGTCGCTGGACCAGCGTCTACGCGTACGACCACTTCATTCCGCCGTGGAGTCCCACCGACGAGGTGATGGACTCAGAGATGCTCGACACCCTTGAGGGCTGGTCATTGCTCGCGGCCGTAGCAGCTGTGACAAGTAAGCTAAAACTCGGCATTCTCGTGTCCGGCAACACCTATCGCAATCCGGCCCTCATGGCCAAGATGGCGGCAACTATCGATGTGATATCACATGGGCGCGTCATGCTGGGTATTGGTGCCGGTTGGAACATCCGTGAGCACGAGGCGTACGGCTGGGAGTTTCCGCCATTGCGCGAGCGATCGGATCGGCTGGAAGAAGCCTGTGACCTCATCCGACAGCTCTTTCACACGGACGGTAGAGTTAACTACAGCGGAAAATATTACAGCCTGAAGGAAGCCCCGTTCGCACCACGCGCGTTCAAAGACCCCATCCCGATCATGGTCGGCGGTACCGGCGAGAAGCGCACCCTGAAGACGCTCGCTATGTATGGCGACATCATGAACGTCATCGCGAGCCCGGAGCGAATTGCCCATCTGTCGACAGTCCTTGAGCGACATTGTGAAAACGTTGGCCGCGACCCATCGGAGATTAAAAAGACCGTTCACGTACCGATTCGCATCATCCGTGACGAAGCGAAAGCGAAGGAGGTACGGGGTGAGAACGACTGGGCCATGATCGGCTCGCCCCAATATGTCATCGATCGGATCGGCGATTTCCTCGACGTCGGGGTCACAGAATTCACGCCGCAAATCAGGCCACAGCGTCCGGAGGTCTATCAGGAGTTGGACGACGAGGTTTTCTCTGCGTTCGACTGAGACAGTTGGTGGCACTCATCAGGGCACGGCACGTGAGCGATCAGTTGTGTTGACACGACAGTCGACACGGACCGGAAGCCGGCCCGTCGTCAACCCGGCCACCGTCAACCCGGCGATCGTCAACCCCCGACCGGGCTATTCGTCAACGACCACGGACGTTGCCTCAGCGATTCAGCGCGGGCCTGGTCGGTCGCATTGGAGCGATTGCCGGCGACACCCGGCTGATGCGTCACCTCGTGACAATGCGATTCAACCTCCAATTCCGCGGCCAAGGACGGGAGCCGTCCTTGCGCGTTGCTATTTAGCTTAGCTGAAGAGCGATCACTCGCTGCTAATCGCAGCCGTCAACCGGTCAAGCCTTTCCGCACCCAGGGCGGTGCCGGCCTCGATGCTGTCGCCCAGCTCCAGATAAGCGCGGTCTGCGCGGTACTCAGGCCACTCGACCAGCCCTTCGCCATTCGGATTGCCGGTGCGCGCAAAGTTTGTCCAGTAGGTAATCATGGCTTCCCGCAGCCTTCGATCCTCCTCACTCAGTTTGACGGTATCTATGCTGACTCGAAAGGGTTGCGCTGCACCACCGCCACCGAAGCCCAAACCCGCATTGAATACGTAGCCGATTTCGGCCGCATGGTGCGCACCAGCGGCAGGATTGGCCGGATTGACGCGGGTGAAATGATATTGATACGCCGGACTCGACACCTTGCCCATACCGCCCAGGAACTCCCTCGTTGAGCGCAGAAACATGGTATCGGTGAGGTATTGGTTGGCTGCGGCCGGAACATCAACCCCTTCACCATCGACGTAAACGGCAATGACACCCGCCGCCGCGTCCTTGTAGACAGTCCGGATGCCTGACTGCAGTTGATCGTCCGCGAGTAACCCGCCCATGAACATCGTGCCTTCATCGCGATTGGTGCCAATGATGGTTGGAACATTCTGCTGCTCACCTTCGGCAAACACCGCCTCAACCGTCCGTTTCATGAAGTGACCGTCAACGGTGACATGCGGGCTATGCGCGGCGATGTCAGGCCCGATCAGTTGTTCGACCGGCAGCGCACGAAGGTCTGCAATCGTTGCGCCACGCTTGATCCCGTTGACCCAGGCCCGACCCCGCGCCTCGGCGCTTTCAGCAAAGCGAGATTCCTCGCTCTGATGCAGAACGTTCGCCTCCTGAAACCAGGGACTCTGCGCGATCGCCCGTGCGAACAGGCCCGCTGTGAGGGGCGAGGCCTGCAGGGCAACGATGCTGGTACCACCAGCTGATTCGCCAAAGATAGTCACATTCGATGGGTCGCCGCCGAATTGCGTGATGTTGCCCTGCACCCACTCGAGTGCCGCAATCTGATCAAGAAAGCCGTAGTTTCCCGATCCGCCGTTGACCGATTCTGCAGTCAGATTGGGATGCGCAAGATACCCAAGCGGCCCGAGCCGATAGTTCACGCTCACAAGAATCACGCCTTTGCGCGCGAGCGCAGCACCGTCGTACCCGCTCTGGTTGCTCCAACCCAGCGAGAGGCCACCGCCGTGTATCCAGACCATGACGGGAAGCTTCTCGTCAGTCATATTCGCGGGCGTCCACACATTCAGAAACAGGCAGTCCTCGCTGGTGGCTGGAAGTTCTACGCCCATCATGGTCGCGAGCACAGGGAGCTGCGGGCAGATGGCGCCGAATGATTTGGCATCTCTTGCGCCATCCCATTCCTCAACTGCGAGCGGCGCACGCCACCGGGCGTCGCCGGTCGGCGCTGCTGCAAACGGTATCCCCCGGAATACGTGCAGGTCTGACCCGAGCGACTCGCCATCAATCCGGCCCGCGTTCGTGGTCACGTCGGTACCAACCGGCATCACCTTCAAAACGTCTTCGCTCAACTTCGCGGACTCGGGAACATCACTGGGTGGGCCGGAACAACCACTTAGCAAGCCGAGCACCAATGTGAACGTGACCAGGGATCTCAGAGGCATGTGTTACTCCTTTCGCGGTGGGATATTTCGGGTTGTCGCGGGATATTTTGGGCGGTGCAAGACATCTGACCTGGCATAGTCCAGCATCGACGGCGTCCTCACCGACTTGCCGCCTGGCAGGTTGCTTAATAGGTGCCTTCGGGGGAATAGACCGAATTACGGCCTCCGCGTCAACTCTCCGGATCGGGAACATCGACCGGGGACATCGACCGAAGACCGGAAGCGACACGAGTCGCTTTTCTTTCGTGATTACCGCCACAACCAAGGACCGAACACCCTGGCTGCTTCACGGGAGTGAGGCGAGAGACCCAGATTCAGACCATCAGGAAGAATCGATCCCCGACTGGCCGGCCACAGCCAACCGCCCGTCGTCGTCTAGGCAGGTCTCGACTTTCATTTTTTTGAGGAGGAGGAGGTAGAGAGGAGAGGCAAGTTACCGGGACGCTTTGTCGTAGTAGTCAAACTGCGGGCTGGTCACAAATTCTTCGAGCTTCTCGATCTCGCGACGTACCTGGTCTTCGTCAATGGCCGCGTCGCCCTCTCTGCGTTGCATGCGCTGCATTTCCGTGCGCGCCTGCTGCAGGTTGGTCCGGGTGGCGAGCGGGTCCGGGTCAATCTGATCCCAGTCGACCGCGCCGAGAATTTTGATCAATGCATCGGTTCGTTCAGTCAGACGTTCCAGTTCGTCACGGGTAACCGAATGCCCTGTCAATTCCTGCATCTTCCGATGCTCCCAACCATGGCCGCCCCCGAACACCTGAAAAGCGTGCGCAACGAGACCGATACCCCAACCGAACAGCGGATAGATGAACCAGAGTTCATCGCCTGACTCCATCAGATTGATCATCAGCAGAAAGCCGTTGACACCGATGTACACCCCCAGGTGTGCATAGAACCCCTTGAGTTCATTAACGTGCTTGCGTGCCTGCTCTTCATTCATTGTCACTACTCTCTTCATTCAAACCGAGTGTTCAACCAGGTGCTGATCCAGGCCGTCGTCGCCCACAACTGCTGACTCACGATCCCTCACCCTTCCAACAACCAGTATTGTGCGGGCAACCCATGCGTTTCAGCAGTGCAACACTCATACCAGAATCCCCAAGTCCATATAAATCAATGTGTTAAAAGCAACACTCGGGCCTGACAGAACGCAACATTGGTTCTTGCCACCATATTTTGGAGCGGCCAGCAATTCCCAGCAGCAGCAAACTGGAACAAGCGTCGTTCCGAAAGTTTCCGAAGGCTCCGCAAGCGAACGTGAAATCCATGTCTGGGCTGGTCAGAAGCATCTCGGCAACGTGCTATTGCGCCACGGATCAACACCAACACCTCGGTCGTCTTGCAGTGTGACCGCGCGCCACTAACGTTATTGATGTCGATAACCCATAATCGTATGGTCCGGCGAAGTGCCACTTGATCAATGCCTCGGACGCTATGGGCACGGACGGGGGGTTGGTGACCCTGCGGACCGAAGCTGTGACCTGGACGCTGCACTCCGTCGAACGTGGTCTTGTGCACGATCTGCAGCCCGGCTCATACGTCGTCGTCGAAGTGGCCGACGACGGTCTGGGTATGAATCTCGACACGACGGCACGTATGTTCGATCCGTTCTTCACGACGAAGGAAGACGGGCGCGGTCTCGGCCTCTCTGCGTCACTTGGGATAGTCCAGGGGTACGGTGGTGGTGTCAGCGTGCAGAGCGAAGCCGGGGCTGGCACCCGCGTTCGTCTGTTCCTGCCGACCGGACCCTTCGTACCACCACCCACCAAGCAGCTACCGCGTGAGACGCCCAACATGCAAGGCAAGCGCGTCCTCATCGTCGACGACGAGGTTGGCGTAAGGGAGATCGCGCGCGAACTTTTGGCCGCAGTCGGCGCGACCTCGTATGAGGCAGGCGACGGCGCCGCTGCCGTTGACATACTCGCCACCGATACGGCTTTTGATCTGGTCCTGATGGATCTCACGACGCCAACGATAAGTGGCCGCGAGGCCCTACAGAAGAGTCGAGAGACCGAGCCAGATCTGCCTGTCGTCATTATGAGCGGGTACAGCGACGCGGATATGACCGACCAGTTGGACGGCCTGGAGGCGCGCGCCATGCTCCACAAGCCCTTTACCCTCGAAACCCTGCGGGGAAGACTTCTCGAGGTGTCGAGGGATTAGTCAAACCAAGTGTCGCCCGGGCCATCCGGCGAACACACCATCCACTGCGGTCGGTATTGCGGCCGAGGCTTGCAAGCATTCGGCGTTCGGTCGCGAACATGACCCAACGCTCTCAGACAACCGCCGCGCATCGACATAAACTGTATCCAAGCTGATCGTAATCGTGCCACCGCGCGTGGTGGTCGACGACGGATCATGTTCCCGACCCCTTGGCCTGGCGGTGATCAACGCGCAAAATTGCCGGCCACGCCTTGGGTTACCCTACGGCATCACCCACTCAACACACCGCGCACCCGCATGCAGCTCGAATAAAGGGGTGCAGGTAAAAGGGAGGCCCGGCGCGAGGGATCAGTTTCGGGCAATACTAAATAGAATGATGTCAGTCTGGGCCGTTGCCGAACGAATCTTCACCGCCCCGGCTTACTGCAGGCTGACGACAAGCGGCTCGATCTCCATGGATCTCGTGATCAGACAAGTAACACACAGCGAACTGCAGAACCTGGACGGCCTTGCCGCGACCTCGGAACTGGAGGACAGATCGATCGGGCAGACTGATTACAATCTCGCCGATGTCCGGCAGCCCGAAAACTCTCTGATCGTGGCCACGCTGGCGGGCGCAATTCAGGCTTCCCCTGCCGTATCGGACAACATTGCACCACGCCTGCCGGAGCGCAGCCAGGACGCGGGTTAGGCCGTATGGAAAGACCATTCGATGCCTATCGAGGCAGTGAGCCGTATCTCTTCGTCAGCTACTCCCATGCAGACGCGGCGCTGATCTACCCTGAGCTGGAACTCTTGCACCAATCCGGATTCAACATCTGGTACGACGAGGGCATCGCCCCCGGTATTCGTTGGCGCGATGAACTCGCCGAACGTCTGGCTGATTGCTCGCTCTTTCTGTTCTACATCAGCCCCCGGTCAATCCGCTCTGACAACTGCATGAAAGAGGTCAACTTCGCCCTCAGCAAAGAGCGACCCTTGCTCAACGTCTACCTGCAACCAACCGATCTTCCTCCGGGGCTGGAATACAGCCTGTCCGACCGCCAGTCGCTCGCCAAGGCAGCCTACGCACGCGAAGACTACGAACGTAAGTTGTCAGAGAGCATTTCCCATCTAATGCCCCAGGGCATCTCGACAATCGGCGACTATCGTGTCCGCGAGATCCTTTGGCACGCCGGTCAGATTACCCGGGTCGCCGCCGAGCAACTTTCGCTCGCGCGTTCAGTCCAACTGATTCTCACGTCAGCCGAGTCGCAACACTCGGCCCAGCGAACCCGCTTGCTGGATGAAGCCCGCCTGTGCGCGAACATCGAAAGCCCACATTTCCAGTCCATCCATGGCATCGGCGAATGGCGCACGCAGACGTACGTCGCAACAGAAGTAGGCGGGCGCCGCACCCTCGAGGAAGAATTGAGCGCGTCCAAAAGCGGCCTCTCGGTTTTTCACGCCCTGCGCATCGCCGATGAATTGGCGCACATCATTGAGGTGCTTGCGGAGCACAACGTGAGCCTCGATCTCTTCTCACCAAAGAACCTGATCTTTCGCGACAATGGCCAGATCTACCTGGCCTTTCCAGGCTTGAACACGTCAGCGACCGGCCGCGCGTCGTCGGACGACGACACCCGCTATGCGAGTCCTGAACAGCTTGCCGGGGCACCGTTAGACCCCTTCTGCAGTTACTACAGTATCGGACTCCTGCTGTTTGAAATGTTGACCGGAAAGCTGCCGTATGACGGCGGAGTGCCGGCACCCATAAGGCACCGTGACATCATTTCCAACGTGCGCGAACTTCGCACCAGCGTCGCGTTCGAACAAAGCGGAACCCATCTGGACCGCTTCAGTAACCAGGACTACGCCCGCCACACGCTGTTTGACCTGCTTGAGACGCTTCTCGATGAAAATCCGTTGCGGAGACGGCAACGCGGGCATACCGCGACGTCGAATCAGGAGAGCAAGTCGCCTTTCTCGGATCTGCGGCGCCGCTGGAACCTCCTGTCCGACACGCGGCTATTAATGGACGACACCGATCTCATCGACTCCCTGAGACAGGAAACAGCATTCGCCAGTCTGGACGATCACATCGCGCGGGGCGACGAGCTATCGGATATGGACCGGTACCTCTACCGGGACTATTTTCGCAAGCGCATGCTGAAGCTCACCGGTCACCTCAACATCGAGTCCGCTCCGGACTATGTGGTCGCATCGTCCCGCGCCGCACTCAGCGCGTGGCTCACCAAACCGCTCAACCGCGAGATGTGGGGCGTGATCAGAGACGAGTACGACGCAACGATCATCGATCATCGATCATCGATCAT
>Ga0115002_10002749_pt1 | contig 22604 bp, 17 predicted proteins | sample ArcticOcean_MG_C_8_FD_89576 | JGI IMG/M metagenome (GOLD analysis project Ga0115002, IMG submission 89576) | Marine microbial communities from western Arctic Ocean - ArcticOcean_MG_CB11_86 | ecosystem: Environmental > Aquatic > Marine > Oceanic | place: Arctic Ocean: Canada Basin | collected... | reverse complement strand
ATGCAAAACCGGCGACAGCCCTCAATATTTTGCGGGAGACCATAATGGGGCGTGAACTCTTCGATTTTGCTTTCAAGCAGTACTCTCGGTTGTGGGAGTTTAAACGCCCAACCCCCTCAGACTTTTTTAGAACTATGGAGGAAGCGTCGGGTATCGATCTGGACTGGTTCTGGCGCGGCTGGTTTTACACTACAGATCATGTCGATATTGCCCTCAATAGCGTATACGAAATGCGACTCGATACCGAAGATCCGGATATAGACTACCAGCGAAGACGTGACATCGACAAGGCTCTACCACCGTCGCTCTATAGCCAGCGCAATGCCGATCAAGGCTTGCTCACCTGGGTGCAGCGCAATCCTGATGTGCGGGATTTTTATGATGACAATGATCAGTTCACCGTGACTAACAAGGAGCGCAACCGCTACAACAGCTTTCTCGAAGGCCTGGAAGACTGGGAGCGAACCGCGCTGGCGAGAGCCGTCGACGAAGATCTGAATTACTACATACTCGAGTTTGCCAATGAGGGTGGCCTGGTGATGCCGATCATTCTCGAAGTCGAATACGACAATGGCGTTAAGGAGGAGATTCGCTTACCTGCTGAGATCTGGCGGCGGTCTCCACGTCAGGTCAAGAAATTGCTGGTGGCTGAAAACAAAATCATTAATATCCTGATAGACCCGATGCAGGAAACTGCCGATGTTAATATCGAGAACAACTATTACCCGCGCCGAATTATCCCTTCCCGTATTGAAAGTTTTAAATTTGAGGGCGGTGGTTGTCTCACTGGCAGGGATATTATGCAGGACATCAAGACTGAGCTAAGAACAGATGATGATAAAGCCGAGAATGAAGACGAAAACTAGTGGCCGGCAATGGTTGGCGCGCGGCAACGGACGCATTTCGCTGCGCCTGGCGCTGGCCTGTGTGTTAGCCGCATGTAGTCTTACTGCGATTGACGCCCACGAACAACGCACGGCGGTGACACAGATACTGTTTAATCAAAGAACCGGAAACATAGAGGTTATGCATCGCTTCCTGGTGCACGATGCGGAACACGCAGCAAGCATGATTTTTGGCAGCAGCCAAAATCTGCTTGAATCTCCAGAGTCACGGGAGCTTTTCAGCAGCTATGTTATTAATCGCTTCGCTATAACGGCCAGGATTGCCAGTGGTGAGCAAATAGCGCTTGATCTTGAGTATCTGGGGCAGGAGATCGATGGCCAGTTTCTTTGGGTGTACCAGGAAATTAGTGACCCACACTCCATTACTGCACTGACCATTATCAATCTGACGCTGCGTGATATATGGCCGGACCAGGCCAATCTGGTTAACATAGATCATGACGGGCAGCTGTTGAGTTTGTCGTTTACCGAAGCGGTGGACGAACTGACAGTGGAATTGTAGCGTCAGACTACCAAGAACTTATTTCTTCTGCGAGCGAGGTACTTCTCCCAGGCCCAGATACTCAGCTATTGCCAAGCCAGCAGCGACGCTGGTAAAGGGGTCGTGCTCAACCACCTTGCCTGGGAATTGATCTTCGAGAATATGTTTGACCGCAGGTATCAGCGAGGAGCCACCGGTACGAATGACCAGTTGAATATCTGCAGGGGTCAGCTTAGTCATTCGCAGAAGATGGCTAATAGAGTCTTTAAATTTTTCCAACAGGCCTGAGATCAGGTATTCGAATTCCTCCCGTGTTACCACAATTTCAATATCCAGTTCGGGGATATCCAGTTTTGCAGATTGTTGAGAAGAGAGTTCGGCTTTAAGGTCTTTTAGTGATTGGGACACGAGATAGCTGTAATTGTTTTTTATCAGATCATACAGGCGTTGAAATTTTTGTGACGCTGAGTCGGCGAATTCAATACGTTGCATCAGTGGTGTCGTAAATTTGTTCTGATTGAGCATGTAACTTACCGCCCAATTTAGCAAAAATTCTTCATAACCCTCGAAAGGAAACAGGGTTTCAATTTCACGATCCTCTCCTGCTCTGGTCCACATTTCTCCTTTTCCTAGCAGCGGGAACAGTAATTCTCGAAACAGGAGTTGGTCTATATGGTCGCCTCCAAGGCCGATGCCGTGGGTAGCTACCACCTTAAAGTTTTTACCCTGGCACTCCAGAATACACAGGTCCAATGTGCCGCCGCCAAAATCCACCGCCAATATCGTTTGTTGTAATGTGCTCGGATTCGCGTAGAGGTAGCTCAAAGCCGCAGCTATGGGTTCAGGATAGAAAGACTGCTGTTTGAATCCTGCGTATCCGTACGCTTCTGACAATAAATTCAGCGCACTGCGATTGCGGTCGGCAGCGGTGCCTTCAAAGTTCACTGGATGGCCAATACAGGCATGCCCACTCGTTTTAGTTTGTTGGTTTGACTGCGGGGCTTGGTAGTCGATACTGGCTTTTACGCGTGCCAGCAATGGCGTAATCAGCGCTACTATGCGAAAGGGACGATCGAATACCATCATGCGCTTGGATTCGCTACTTCCTAATAGTCTTTTTATGCCACGAAACAATCGTCCCTGTTGGCCGCCATCGACGAAGGATTGACCGTAGACTTTTTGTGTCGAAGCCTCTTCCGGCAAGCCATCACCACCTATTTGCCCGGTGCCTGTGCGTGACTCTCCCATTACTTCGGCGCTGAGTTCGACAGTTCTTCCGACGTTATCTTCAATATACCGATTAATCGCCGCTTGCCCGGTTTTGATCTGGAAATTACGATCAATGTAAGTTGCTGAAGGCATTACGGTAGTGCTTGCTTCTAATTGCACAAGTTGAATCTTGCTGCCGTCGAATACGGCGGTGGCACTATTGCTGGTTCCGTAATCTACACCGATACCGAGAGAGGGGGGAGACAAACTGCGGCGAACGGAATTTCGTTGCTCGGGATTGTCAGCTAAATTTTCTGAATTGTTATTCTCAGAATTGATTGAAACGTGGTTTTGCGTTTGCACCGAAGGCCTATGTATTACAGAACGATAAGATAATAATAGGGAGGATTCTGATTGGATGGAAAACATGAATTATAACCTTATAGCAGGCTGGCTTCCAGCTTTGAAGCTTAACTAAGGGCTGGCACAATGGCTGGCTACAACCTCATTCGCCGGATTTTTGACAGTGTCATGTGTTCACATAGAGAAGTTGAATAATCATGAAACTTAACCTATGCTCCATCCGCTATACCCATGAGAAGCAGTAATTCAAAACATAGGTTAGTGTTTCCTATGGAAGCAACGCGGTTCGAGAAAGCATTACTCTTGAGTGTTATGGTCGCGTGCACTTAACAGAAATAAAAGGGAGATAAGCAATCAATGGCTGCAGCTCGAGGCGAATTTATCTCAAGTTTTGGGTTCTTGATGGCGGCGACCGGCTCGGCAGTGGGCCTGGGAAATATTTGGGGCTTCCCTACCAATGCTGCTTCCAATGGTGGTGCCGCCTTCCTCGTCGCCTATTTGGTTCTTACATTTGCCCTGGCCTACCCGGCCTTGATGGCTGAGCTAATTATCGGTCGACATGCCCGGGCCAACGCAGTCACTGCTTTGCAATCTATTGCTACGGGACCCCGTAGCAGGCTGTTGGGGCTTGCTGTGGGATTTGTAGGTATGCTCACGGTTAGTTTTATCCTCAGCTTCTACGCCATTGTCAGTGGTTGGATGATTGCATTTTTCTTCGACCCCTTCATGCGCTTACTGGGCATGGATGGCGCGGCGCAATGGTTAACACTGGATGCAGTACCGCGTAATGCTATTTTCGTGGTTCTCTTCATGTTGATGACGGTGATTATTGTCAGCGCAGGAGTCAAGGATGGCATCGAACGCTGGGCCTCCAGGCTGATGCCGTCATTTATCATTATTCTGCTGCTTCTCACTGCGTATGTGATGACTCTGCCCGGTGCGATGGATGGTGTGCGCGCTTATCTGGTGCCTGATTTTTCCCGCATTGCGGACCCGGAACTGTTGGTTGATGCAATGGGACAGGCGTTTTTCTCACTGTCATTGGGAGTGGGAACCATGCTCGTCTATGGCTCCTACATCAGTGAGAAGGAAAACATGCCCTTCATCGGTAGCCTGGTAGCGCTATTGGATGTGGGCATAGCCGTGCTGGCCGGTCTACTGATATTGCCAGCGATGTATGTTGCGCTGGCCAACGGCGTTGAGATTTTCGATGAGGCCGGCGCTTTTATCGCCGGACCCGGATTGATCGTTTCGGTGCTGCCTGCTTTGTTCGAGACTATGGGTGCAGCCGGGGTATTTGTCGCCATGGCTTTTTTCCTGCTAATGACGATAGCTTCACTCACTTCTTCGATCTCCATGCTTGAGGTGCCAGTGTCCTATACAATCGAGCACCATGGCGTAGAGCGCCACAAGGCAGCCCTGGCCATAGGCTCGTTTATAGCCGTGATTTCCTTGTTCATCGTGTTCAATTTCGACCCCCTGTTTGACATGGTGGTGACCTATACCACCGAGTTCAGTCAGCCGCTGCTGGCCTTGTTCTTCTGTGTCTTCGTGGCCTGGATCTGGCACCGCAATGAAGTTTTGGCAGAAATAAAACAAGGTTACTCCGAGGTAGAAGCCGGACTGTTCTGGAAAATCTGGCCGTTCTACGTTAAATATATTTGCCCGCTTACCATACTGTTGGTCTATTTCCAGTAGTGACGTTGCAGCTCACGCAGAAACATTGGAGCAGTGGTCAGAGCCTCCGCGCTGTAGGTCTAATGCTATCAGCAAGCAGATATGCTACCGTTTGCTGGAAATAGTACGCCGCGCACGACCCAGTTTTTCATGCTCCGAAACCAGTTTTACTTCAACAAAATTCGATTGAGAGTAAAAATCATGACCAGACTAACAATAGATTCCTCTGCACCCATAACCATTCTCAGCCGACGCCGGTTTTTGACAACGACGCTGCTGGCGCCTGCTGCGTCTGGCTTGGCGCTGTTACCGGGGTCGTTGTTTGCCGCCGATGCGGATTTAGCAGCAAATGTTAAGGCGCTTGTATTCGACGTGTTTGGCACCGTGGTGGACTGGCGTGCTTCCATTATCAGGGAAGGCCAGTTGTTAGCGGCACGCAAAGGCTATGACGTTGACTGGGCCGCCTTCGCCGACAGTTGGCGTTCGGGTTATGGGCCGGCCATGAATAAGGTCAGAACTGGAGAGCTGCCGTGGACAAAAATAGATGTTCTACACCGTATGATTCTGAATGACCTGGTGCTGGAGTACGGGCTGGAGGGAATGAGCGAAGCGGATCTGGACCATTTTAATCGCGCCTGGCACCGGCTCTCACCCTGGCCGGATACGGTGGCCGGTCTGAACCGCTTGAAGACGAAATTTGTCATAGCCACCCTGTCCAATGGCAATGTCGCACTGCTAACCAATATGGCGAAAAACGCCGGTATGCCCTGGGACGCTGTGCTTTCAGCTGAGCTGTCGGGGCACTACAAACCCGACCCGGAGGCGTACCTGAAGGCTGCTGACTTGTTAGGGCTGCGTCCGGAACAAGTGATGATGGTAGCGGCTCATCCCGGTGATTTGCGCGCAGCTGCCCGCACTGGCTTGCGTACGGCCTATGTAATCAGGCCATTGGAACGAGGCCCTGGCCGCCCGGTAAACACCAACCCCGATGGTGAGTTTGATTATACTGCCAATGATTTTCTGGATCTGGCAGTACAGCTTGGAGCTTGAGTTTGGCAAAAATCAAACTGGATAAGGAAGTCAAAGCAGAAGTAGTAGGCAAGCTGCAAAAATACTTCACAGAGGAGCTGCAGCAGGAAATCGGTGGCTTTGAGGCTGAGTTTTTGCTGGATTTTTTCTCCGAGCAAGTTGGGAACTACTATTACAATCAGGGATTGGCCGATTCTTTAAAAGCCTTCGAACACAAAATTGAAGAGTTCGGGGACTTGATTTACCAATTGGAAAAGGATGTCACCTCCTCGAAGTCGTAAATGAGTTGTAACTACCGATTTCATCGGTGTTGATTCGCAGCGGCAGTCGAATGAAGAATTCACTGCCTTCCCTGGCCGCCGATACAAAGCTTATCTCGCCCCCCAGTTTTTCAATTATGCGTTTGACTATAACCAATCCGAGACCGGTTCCTCGTGACTCTTTCTCGGAGGGCTCATCCTCTCTGGAAAACTCCTGAAATAAACGCTGCTGAAATTCTTTGCTCATGCCTCTGCCGGTGTCCTGAATAAATATCTCAATGCCCAGCCGACGGCGGAAATAAACAGCCTTGTAGCCGATTAAAATCGTACCACGCTCGGTGAATTTAATGGCATTGGTAAGAATGTTAAGTAGTGAATGCTGCAATCTCACCTTGTCGGTTTGAACCAATAGATTGGCTGCGGCAAAATTTGTAGTTATTTCGAGTCCCTTCTCCATTGCCGTTGGCAGGATCATGTCCTTGACCTCGGTGAGGAAATGAGAGATCTCCAGGAGTTCAAACTCGGGTTCAAAAGTATCCGATTCGAGTTCAGCCATTTCTAACAGGTCATTGATGAGATTGTGTAGATAGTCGCTCTGCTGGATGACAGTTGTTAAATGCGCCTTGGTGGCGTCGTCCAGCTTGTTCGACTTGGCTGCCAATAGTCGTTTTGAATTAGCCAAAACCAAATGCACCGGCGTAAGAAATTCGCGAGAGACATTGCGCAGGAAATCGCCCTTGGCTTTGGTTTCCAGCCTGGCCCGGTCGAATTCTTCATTTCTTGCCCGCACAAATTCCGCCAGTGATGCTAGTAATAATAAGGCGGCGATGCTCGCCAGAATTTCTACCATGCTGACGGCGAAAGCACCTCTTTCAACAATGCCAGAACTGTAAGCGAGATATGACAGAGACGCCAGCAGCAATACCAAGCAGAATAAAAACAGGTAAAGCGCAGAGCGTGATCCCTGTATGGTACTTATAGCCGCCATCACTGACACGACCAACAAAACCAACAGCGAGAGAATTAATATCGATAACCAAGTGCCCGGTGTATACAGATCGAAAGGTAGCAGAAGAAAATAAAAAGCAACCGGTAGCATGGCAATGCTAAGAAATCGCAGTACTAAATTTACGGAAGCGCGATAGCGATGTTCAAACCGCAGGGATTGCCCGATCAGGCAGAAGCTCATCACTAAAAATGCTGTCGAGATGAATAGCAGGCGAGTGTTGATTTCAGTTGATTCGCCCCAGAACCAGATTCTGCCCATGCCTGTCCCACTCAGAAATTGGACAATGATGGCGCCAAAGAAAAGCGCATAGGCGAGGTATTGTCGGTCTCTCAAGTAAAAGTACAGGACCGCGCAAATGCTAAAACTGATCCCAAGGAAGGTAAAAAAAGCGCCAATTAGCGCCAATTAGCGCCAGTGGCGTCTGCTGTGCCTGGGAGAACAATGGCATAGTAGACAGCGTGATCGGGATCTCGATGCCAGTCGTTGACGTGGCTCTAAAATAAACTCGGGTATCCACGCCCGGTGATGCGAGTTCAAAGGGAACGACAGGGATGCGGTAATGGTGAGTCAGTTGCGAGGCTAGTATAGTGTCGCCGACAACAGTGCTCGCAACTACCTCACTATTGCGGACGAAATAAAATTCCACACGGTCTAAAGAGGGAGGGTCCAGGCTAAGCACTACATCCTGGCCTGCACCGGTTAACAGGATATAAAACCAGAAGGCTGAGGTAGACATGCCCAGGGTGGGGATTGATTGGGTGGACCGTTGCCAGTCAAAGTCAGCAACGAGGATGTCATCGATCGACAACTGCCCACTACTGTCTTCGAAATAGTCCAGGTACTGGCCGAGAGCAATGGGCAGTTGATTTTGCCTGATGTTAAGCTCAGCTGCCCACAGATTGCCGGCAGCGAAAGACAGGCAGGCGATGAATATCAACAGACAGGCTCTACTGCCGTGACTTCTTTGAACAACTATTCTTGTGATTTCTGCGGATTTCACAGATCAGAGGACCACGGTTTCAATACCAAAGCAATTTTCAGCGTAACTATGCCTGATACTATGAAGTAGGTTTGGCGACGAGCTAAAGCTGTAATTGTTGACTAAATAGCCTTTGCATGTGAAATTCTCCGCAGCAATTGACCATCAGAGATTTAAGAGTACACAAATATGATGCTAAGACATACATTTTTGAGCTTGTCTGTCTGTGCTGCACTAACGGCATGTTCAGATTCCACAAGCGACCAAGTCACCACCCAATTGGAAGGAGAAGAGCTGGCCGTGAGCACCGTTGAATCCACTCAGAGCAGTGAAAACCCCTTGTATGAGGAGAGTCCGCTGTTCCTGCACTATCCACAATTCGATCAAATCGAAAATCATCACTATCTGCCGGCTTTCGAGCGCGGGATGGCGGAACAGGCCGCAGAAATCGATGCCATCGCCAGCTTCGACAACAGCATTTTAGCAATGGAGTTGTCTGGTCAGCTCCTGGGGCGTGTATCTAATGTATTTTTTAGCCTCTCCGGGGCCCACACCAACGACGATATTCGCGAGCTTGAACAACAGCTGGCGCCGCAATTGGCGGCGCACAGCGACAGCATTCTGTTAAACCGGAAGCTGTTCGCACGTATCAGCTCACTCTATGATAATCGCGACTCCCTGCAGCTGAATGCTGAGTCCAGGCGATTGCTGGAGCAATACTATGTCGATTTTGTTCGCGAGGGCGCCGCGTTGGAGCTAGAGCAGCAACAAAGGCTCAAAGAAATCAACGCACAGCTGGCGGTGCTGGAAACTCAGTTTAGTCAGAATGTGCTTAGTGAAGTTAATGCTTTGGCCATCGTGATCGACTCACGGGAAGAGTTGACGGGGCTCGATGACGCGACCATTGCTGCGGCGGAACAGGCAGCCATTGCCAGAGATCTGGCGGGCCGATACGTAATTCCCTTGTTAAATACCAGTGGTCAACCGGCACTGGCTAGTTTGCAGAATCGTGCTCTGCGAGAGCGCATACATACTACCTCACTCTCCCGTGGTAGCAGGGGGGGGTGAATTCGATAATCGGCAAATTTTGGCGAGTGTGTTGGGCTTGCGCTCGGAACGCGCGCAGTTGCTAGGATACCAGAGTCACGCCGATTATATTCTGGACGATCAAACCGCCGGCACCGTGGCGGCGGTGAATCAGCGCCTTGCCGAGCTGGCACCGGCCGCTGCAGCAAATGCCAGACGTGAGGCTGCGGACCTACAACTGATGATTGCAGCAGAAGGCGAGGATTTCGAGCTGGCCGCCTGGGATTGGGATTTCTATGCTGAAAAACTGCGTACCCAGCGCTACGAATTCGACGGAGCTCAATTGCGGCCCTATTTCGAAGTCGATAACGTGCTGCGAAAGGGTGTGTTCTATGCCGCCGAAAGACTGTATGGAATTAGCTTCGAAGAGCGTACGGATTTACCGGTGTATCAGGAGGATGTGCGGGTATTCGAAGTCCATGATGCAGAAGGGGAGACGCTGGCGATTTTTCTAGCCGATTTTTACGCCAGACCCAGTAAACGTGGCGGCGCCTGGATGAATGCCTATGTTTCGCAGAGTGAATTGATGAACAGCCAGGCGGTGGTGGCGAACCATCTTAATATCACCAAGCCACCCGCCGGCAAACCCACACTGTTAACGTTTGATGAAGTGACGACGATGTTTCATGAGTTCGGTCATGCTCTGCATGGCATGTTCTCCCGCGTGCAATACCCCTATTTTGCTGGCACCAGTGTGCCCAGAGACCTTGTGGAATACCCTTCTCAGGTTAACGAGATGTGGTCGGTCTGGCCGGAAGTATTGGCTAACTACGCGGTTCACTACCAATCCGGAGAGCCGATGCCTGCTGAGTTATTAGATAAAGTGCTGGCAGCGCAGAAATTTAACCAGGGCTTTGGTACTACAGAATATCTGGCAGCATCAATTGTCGATCAGGCCTTACACCAACTGTCCCCGGAGCAGATACCTGCCGCTGATGAGATCATGGCTTTTGAGGCACAAACACTGGAGGCCGCCGGAATAGCTCTGGATACTGTGCCACCGCGTTATCGAAGCACGTATTTTTCTCATATCATGGGTGGCTATTCGGCGGGGTACTACTCCTATATCTGGAGCGAGGTATTGGACGCCGATACCGTTGAGTGGTTTAAGGAAAACGGTGGTTTATCGCGCGAAAACGGCGATCATTTTCGACAAAGCCTGTTATCCAGAGGTGGCAGTGAAAATGCCATGACTCTATTCAGGAATTTCAGAGGCAGAGATACGGATATCCAGCCGTTATTGGAACGCCGAGGTTTAAATTAGGATCATTGTCTCGAAGCTAAAGCTTCCAAACCAAAGTCTCGAAGCCACAGTCCCTAAACCTCAGGCGACTAACTCGCTGCCCGCGACATGGTGCTGGTCACAGTTCCGCTCAAGCGCAAGAGCATTATGCTTAGTTCGTCCCAGGTGTTCGCGCTGGACATGCCCTTGATGGACTGGTCGACAAGGCGGGCGTGATCCAACAGCTGCCAGACCATAGCCACGTTCATGCGATTGAGAGCTGCCGATACGGCTTGTTTACGATTGAACCAGACTCGCGCCGATTGAATAATGGAGTTTGTCTGCTGGCCCTGTGCTTGCTTCTCCAGCATCGGCAGCAATGCCCGCAATTCGCGAGTTATCGCCCCCAAAACGACCAGTGGAAACAGACCTTCGCTGCGCAAGGCGGATAACATTTTCTGGGTTCTTACTGAATCCCCCAGCAGCGCAGCATCGACCAGCTGGTAAACACTGTAGCGCGAACTGTCGGCAACCACCTGCATCACAGTTTTTGCGTCCAGCTCAATGGTCTTGCCTGCTTCGGCATTTGCCAGCAGCTTCAATTTTTCAATTTCCTGCACAGCTGCCAATAAGTTGCCTTCAATCTTGTCCGCTAGCAGCTGGATGGCATCGTGGTTTGCGTGGATTCCCTCGCGCCGAAGTCTTTGACTCAACCAATTGTTCAGATTTTCCCTGTGCACCGGCCAGATTTGCACCAGGGCCCCCAACTTTTCAATCTGGCTAAACCACTTGGTCTTGATGGCGGCGGCTTCCAGTTTGGGACTTAGAATCAAGAGTAGAAAATCTGGGTTGGGGTCTTGTAGGTAAGCCTGTAGCGCCTTCTTGCCAGCGTCTTCCAGCTTCGCTGAACTCAGTCGCAATTCGATGATTTTTAGCTCACAGAATAGAGAAAGATTGCCTGTAGTATTTGAAAACTGGCTCCAATCGAAGCTCTTGTCGACATTGAATACTTCTCGCTCCAGATAACCGCGATTGCGATAATGTTGTCGAAGCTGGTCGGCGGCTTCCTGCATCAGCAGTGGTTCATCGCCGGCTAGCCAGTAAACCGGTAGCGCAGCTTTTCCTAGTGTTGCCGCCAGTTGTTCAGCTTTGATTTTCAATCGATGCTCTCACTCTTCCTGCAATCATCGGGGTGTGCTAACCGTGTTATTAAGAGCGGCCTAGTCTATTCGACGGCTTCCAGTCGCCGCATGAGCTGGTTGACCAGTTCGCGGCGCATTTCAATTGCAATGATTTCAACTTCTTCCTGGGTGCCGGCAATATTGGCTATATCCTCAAAATAAACCCGTTCCACTACCAGCGTTTCGGGGGGTATGAGGTACTCCTCGACACTACCCAGGGCAATATCTATCGACAAGCGCATCTCATACTGGGCCGCGCGCGCCCGTGCGTTCACTGTAATGGGGCGGCTAACTCTTTGCTCGCTGCCGATCATCAGTACCGGTGAGTCCGAATTCACACTGTCCAGCAACACAGTTTCGACGTCGACATCGGCAATTGCCAGGCTGCGTTGCAATAAACGGGAAAATTCACTGTTGGGTTGTTGGATATTGAGCTGAATAACTTGAAACCTGGTTGACAGCACGTCGCTTCCACGCAACGCAAAGCCACAGGCAGTCAGGCTGATAGCAATACCGCAGGTAATAAGAAGTCGGGAGACAGGGAGCATATTTAACAACCGGGCTAATTCACTACGATATTAACCAATCGCCCGGGAACTACAATCACTTTGCGCACGCTGCCGTTGTCGGTGTATTTCCTAATGGCGTCGTGATTGAGCGCAATCTGCTCCAGAGCCTCGCCGTCGATGTCCGCGGGGACATCGATCTTGGCTCGAAGTTTGCCATTTACCTGTAGCACGATTAACACAGTGGATTGAGTGAGAGCTGATGCATCTACCTCGGGCCAGGCTACATCCATTACCGTACCCTGGTGGCCCAGGTGTTGCCACAACACGTGGCAAAAATGAGGAACAATGGGTGCCAGGATGAGTATGACTGATTCCAGAGCCTCTTGAATTATCAGCTTGTCGATATCGCCCTCGGCGACATCGAGAAATTTGCTCAAGCTGTTGAGTAATTCCATGGTTGCTGCTATCGCCGTATTAAACGTATGTCGGCGACCAAAATCATCGCTTGCTTTGTGCCGGGTCTGATGGGTTTTCAGGCGCATTAGCCTCTGCGTCTCGCTTAAGTCCATATTCGCGAAGCCATCAAGCTTGCAGGCTCGATGCGCAGCTACGATCTTCCACAGGCGGTTCAAGAACCTATGGGCGCCAGTTACCCCGGTGTCAGACCATTCCATAGACTGATCGGGTGGAGACGCAAACAGGGTAAACAGGCGCACGGTATCGGCACCGTATTGCTCGATTAGGGGCAGGGGATCGACCACGTTGCCCTTGGACTTAGACATTTTGTTGCCATCTTTAATCACCATGCCCTGGGTTAGCAGGTGGGTAAAAGGCTCGTCTGAGTGTACCAGGCCCTCATTGCGCATTAGTTTATGAAAGAAGCGGGCGTACAAAAGGTGCAAGATCGCGTGCTCTATGCCACCTATATATTGATCCACCGGCAACCAGTAATCGGCGCGCTGGTCTAACATGGCGCTGTCTTGATCAGGGCAGGCAAAGCGAGCGTAGTACCAGGAAGACTCCATAAAAGTATCGAAGGTATCGGTTTCCCGGGTGGCTGGTGCATTACATTGCGGACAGGGGACTGCGTAAAACTCGGCTAGCTTTGGCAGCGGTGAACCGCTGTCGTCAAAAACGATATCTTCGGGCAGTAGCACCGGCAGATCCTGGTCGGGGACGGCAACAGCCCCACAACTGTCGCAGTTGATGATTGGTATTGGGGCTCCCCAATAGCGCTGTCTCGACACACCCCAATCTCGCAGGCGGAAGTTGACCTGTTTCTCGCCTTTACCCTGAGCCTGCAACTGTGCTGCGATGGCCTCGAAGGCGGCTTCGAAATTAAGCCCGTCGAATTCACCGGAATTGATAAGAATGCCTTTCTCAACGAATGCCTGCTGCTCAAGGTCGCAAGCTGTATCAGTTGACGCCGGCTCTACAACTTGTTTGACTTCAAGGCCGTATTTTTTCGCAAATTCCCAATCTCTCTGATCGTGTGCTGGCACCGCCATTACCGCGCCGGAGCCATAAGACATGTGAACAAAATTAGCGACAAAGATGGGGACCCGCTGCTGACTAATTGGGTGTATGGCCTCCAGGCCAGTATCCATACCCACTTTTTCCATCTTCGCCAGTTCTGCTTCCGCCACCTTGACGTTTTTTTGCTGCTCGATAAATTCCGCCAGCGCGCTATTCGACGCTGCAGCTTTCGCCGCCACCGGGTGTTGAGGAGCCACAGCGACGTAGGTCGCGCCCAGCAGTGTATCCGGCCGCGTTGTATAGACCGATAAGGTCCTGAGTGCCTCATCGTCTTCGTCTGCTACTTCGAAATTCAGCTCGACGCCTTCGGAGCGTCCGATCCAGTTGCTCTGCATAAGGCGAACTTTCTCGGGCCAGCCGTCCAAATCATCGAGGTCCTGCAACAACTCTTCGGCGAAGTCTGTAATTTTGACGAACCACTGCGGTATGTTGCGGCGCTCGACCACCGCGCCTGATCGCCAACCCCGACCATCAACTACCTGTTCGTTGGCGAGTACGGTTTTGTCGACGGGGTCCCAGTTGACTTCGGCGTCTTTCTTGTAGACCAGGCCTTTTTCAAAGAGTCTAGTGAAGAACCATTGCTCCCAGCGGTAGTAGTCCTTATGACAGGTGGCTATTTCGCGAGACCAATCGTAGGCGAAGCCCAGGCGCTGCAATTGCTCGCGCATATAGTCGATATTGCTGTAGGTCCACTTGGCTGGAGCCGTTTTGTTTTGTATCGCAGCATTTTCTGCCGGCAGCCCAAACGCATCCCAGCCCATAGGTTGCAGGACATTCTTGCCTAGCATGCGTTGATAGCGGGCTATGGCATCGCCAATAGAGTAATTTCGCACGTGACCCATGTGCAGGTTGCCGCTGGGATAGGGGAACATCGACAGGCAATAAAACTTTTCCCGGGACGGGTCTTCGGTCACAATGAAACTGTCGTTTTCCTGCCAGTAACCTTGGGCGTTTGCTTCGACTTCTTGCGGCGAATAGTTGCTGTCTATGCTGGTCATTGCTTCTCTAACTACGTGAATTAAACGGGGATGCCATGGCTGGTTCAGAGCATCTCTGCATTTGCCGGGGTGTTGCAAAAGCCCGCAAGCATAACCCAGACCAGAGCCTACAGGTAGTGGCAGATAGCAAAAACCCCTGAAAGTTTTGGTTTGGGGTTGCGGTCTATAACAAAGCGGCAGCACCATCGGCCGCTCGTGAGGAATAGAGTGTGTAGTGCCGATATTTTTGGGATTAAAACAGGGAGCCTGGTCAATGATCACTAAAAGCAAAAGACTGTCAGTGGCAGTAGCAGCGGCTGGTTTTTCCGCTACAATTTACGCGGATTTCGATCAGTGGCGAATAAGTGAGATTTTCACCAGTGCCGATGCACTTGTTCAATATGTCGAGTTGGAAACAACGGCAGCGAACCAGGGTGAGCTGGCAGGATTATCGCTGCTTGCGAGTGATGCTGCGGGACAACTGCAAAACACGGCCACTATTGCCAATGATCTGAGCGCAGACACCAGCAACAGAAATTTCCTGATTGCCACCAATCGTTTGTCGCAGTAACTGGCTTGACTCCTGATTTAGTAGTTTCGGATGGTTTCCTCTTTACAGAAGGCGGTTCCATGGATTTTGCCAATGGTACGGCCACACTTGAATATTCGGCAAATCAGTTGCCGAAGAATGGCGTTCAGGCTATCGATGGCAATATCGAGCCTGGCACGCCCGGACCAACGAATTTTACTGGCCTTTCGGCTACTGTATCCGTCCTCACTAATGCGGGCTTTGATGCTGGTGCTGCAATCATGGTTCTGCCAGTGCTCGATGTTCCCGGTACCGGGGTAGCGCGTGTTGCCTTCGATGTGATCTTGGCTGCGGACCTGGCGGCGACGGAGTTCGTGCTACGCGACGATTTTTACCTGTACGCCGCCGGTATTGTCGCCGGGGATTCGCCTGCTGAATTCCAGGCCGATGGGACTCTGCATACGACCAGACTGGTGGTCGGCGATGAGATTTTTGATTTTAATCTTAGCTTGCTAAGTGATGCTCCGGTTGTCTTTGGTAATCCTGCAGTCCTGGGAATAAGTAACGTAATGCCAACGCCCCATTTAGAACCGGAACCGGAACCGGAACCGGAACCGGAACCGGAACTTTCACCTGTAGCACATTGAATCGACAATCCACCCATACCCACAAACAATCCTAAAGGAGTTCCAGTCCCAGTGGGACCAGGACAGCTAATCTGCTCGATTTGGTTCCAGACCGGTGGGATACTCTGCCCATCCCACTCAAAAACAATTGTATCTCCGCAAGTACAATCCGCAGCGTCCCCTGTCCCAATTATGCCAATGGTTCCTGTCAAAAATTGTGGAACAGTGGCTGATGTTAAATCACAACATTGTGCGTCTTCGGGAGGAGGATCAGGAGGACATGGTTCGCATTCAATACCATTACTACATACACTCACAATGTGCCATTGAGGTTCTTCTGTTAAAATTGCTTCTATAACACTTCCCGTTCCAGTAAAGCATTTGTCGTCGAAGTTCGAATGCCGCAAGCCATCGCTTCCCGTAGTTACTGGTGCTAAGCCCACCTTCGTCTGGTTCTTTAAAGACGGCTCTTTGGGTACATGTGCGATGATAACGTAGTCATCAATTTCTACGTCGGGTAAATCACAAGCTTGTGCAGAAACTATTTCACCAGTTTCGACTACGGTGAGGCACTCGTCTCTTGGTCTTTTTGCAATAGAGATAAAACTAATTTCCAGGTCTCCAGTACAAGAAGAACAGCCGTGACTTGAGAACTTGGCCACTCCTTGTAACGCTGTATCTGAATCCGAACCCGAACCTGTACCTGCACCACAAATAACTTCAATTTCGTAAGCACCTACTGCACCACCGCATCCAGCAGTTGCTGCCCAATCGTCTGCTCCCTCTTCATCTATCGAACACGTGATAGAAAGAAAAAGGGTTTCTGACCCCGATCCTGACTGCGTTGAACGGGTAATATCTCCCGCCCACGCACCACCACCACCGCCTGCAAGCTCGAAGCTTTCTCCACTAAACGCTCCACATCCAGCACCTACTGTTGCCATAAGATACCGAACACCCACACCACAACAAGCACCAGGGCAAGCCCCTTGACTTAATACACCCGCAGCTACTACTGCGTCTCCTGAAATGACTCCAACGATAGCCCATTGTCCATCAATTTTCTGAAGAGTCACTAGAGGTAAGAATGTAGGATCGAGATGATATCCCTCGCAGCCATCAATGATACAGGATTGAGCAATTACCCGCTTACCTGTAGCCACCCAATTACAATCAGCTTCGCTAAGGGGAGTCCCTTCCGGATCGGGGGGTCTTCCTGCATCACCGCTACACCCTCTATACTCCAGCCCGCTGTTGGTAGACCCACACAGGCAAAGAGGATAATATTTTCTGTCGATGAGCGTCATCAGTAAAGATTCACCGACATAATCCTCAGCCGTATAATTCCAACAATGACTCGGATCTGTCGGATTGACAGAATTAACGTAAATATCCAAGCTGGTAACTACTGTTTTTTCAGTACATCTTACAATGGCTCCTGCTTGCGACTCGATTGGGCATGTCATTAAGGTGATCCTGTTCCTGTGTCGCAGTCTTCACTAAAGCTTCTTTCCACGATTTCTACTTCGTATATATTACAATCTTCATCGCAAACTTTACGCACAATTCCGTGTCTGAGAACGCCCCGATCGGCACTAGTCCATACTTTTCTCTCGTCATCCCATCTTAAATCTACTGGACCAGTTTTCCAGGTATTTGGATCATTAAAAGCCCCATTAGCAAAAATATCAGGATCTGTGATATCTGCCGGTACTGGTTTTCCATCAATATCAAATCCCCATCCCGACAAGACCATTGGCCCCCGAAATCCAATAGATTGAACTCCTTGAAAAGTAAAAGCTGAATTATCATGAAGATCTTTAGCAAAATTTATATCGCCGGTTGACCAGACACCTACATTGTCCCAAGTATTAGCTAACTGATGATTATGCCCATTCTCATAAAACAAAACATTATTGAACGCTTGACCACTTGCTGCTTGAAATATACCATTAGGATTAAAAGGATCTAAGGTTACAGAGTTTGGGTCTCCGGTGTTTGTGGGTATTTCAAAATGGGGTAACTCGGAATGACTCGGAGCATTAGTATATGGGGAAAATATTGAATCAAAACCCGCTAGTCCTTTATTGCCCCAATCCTTAGCCGAATCCTGAACGGCAGCCGATACTCCCATTGCCGAAACTTCTATAGAGCGAATCACTTTACTGGCGACACCGGGATTTTCTAAATATTTGGGGGTAGAACGACCAACAAGAACAAAATGGGAATCCCCCAAACTCTCACTGAAGCCGTTATTCCTGTTTTCAGCCATGTCTCCGATCCTTTTATTTTAATAAGTTTGGGATAGACTTAACTTGTCTCCCTAGTTTTGTAATAGTGTTAATAAGTGACTTGTTGGTCCTACCTAGTTTAGGTTGGAACGTCTTCATGGCATAAGTCGTATTGACTTCTGTAGAGGAAATATTAACAGAAATATCAGAAACAAGCGGACCATTTGTCACTAAGGACTGCCCAAGACTTGTAATTTGGGGAAGTCCTGGTCTTGTCAATGAAGCACTCTCAGTAAATAACGCTGTAAAATTATCTACTGTATTAGCTTTTGCCTGAGCTACAGTATTTAATCCGGCCAAACCAGACACTAACGTGTAAGTTACACCACCTATAGTTATTGTAGTCGGAATTATATAGTTTTCGGGAACTAAATCTGTATCTTGAACATATTCTATCTTTGCGGCGTAGTCTGCGTTGATATTGGTTGTTAACCAAGGGCCATAAACGAATCTATTTGATTGTGTCGGAATACCAAAAGATCTGGGGGTAATGACATTTGGAAATAATGTTGAAATATTACCCTTGGAATTATTATTATTTTTTTCATTTTCTTGATGCTCAACACAAGCGGCCTGATACTTCTCACGGAGATTATAAAAGCTCTGATCTGAAATTCCAGCAGAAGCCGCTGTCAATAAAGGTTCGTAAACCCTTTTTGTTTTACATAGGGCATATGGCAACATACCTATTCCATTATCTACAATCCTAGAACTGGCTCCCAATAGATAGGTTACAGCCGTAATAACGCTGGCATTGTCCATTTTAGAGGATAGGGCTCTGTTGTTAATATATCCCGCCGCATTAGTCATGTTGGTAAAATTGTTTCTATGGTAGTCAGTGAAGTAGTTCGTAGGAAGAAAGATATAGTCCTTCTGGACATCTGTTAAAAAGGAAAATAGGAAATCAGCCCCTGTTTGAGTTTGGGCAAATTTATCCGTTTGATATTCGGCAAAGTCGTAATTTACGGTGTTACCACCATACACAGTAGCTGAAGTAAAGTTCGCATCATAGTTAACGTAAGATTTTAATCTACCACCATTGACAAAATAGGGACTTTGAGGTGCTTCGTTGGCGGCAAAATTAGAGGGTTCCAGGTAAGCACTATCTGAGAGTTCCCAAGATCTAATAAAATTGGCAACAACTGTCTCATCATTCTGATCTTTTTTAGTCGTAAAAGCAGGCATTGTTACAATCCAGCTTTGACCGTAATGTTCGTCACCTATAGATTTAATTTTCGCATGTAGTTTTTGTAAAAACGTCTGATATTCCATATTGAATAATCCATCAAGAGGGTTTGCACAATCAATCTTTGTGCTGTCGGCATTCTTGGAAGATGTTGTACTTGACGAGACAGTACTTAAGGCCTTCAGATAATATGCTTTTCCCGCATATGTAAGATTACCATTTTCATCGTAAAGGGAGTCGTTAAGACTTTTTAATGATGCAGTAAAGTATGTGGTAAGGGCGTTTAATTTTCCTATCTTTAAACGTTCTAAAAATCCTTTCCAAGAACCAAAATCTGTCATGGCATATCTCATTTCAACCATACTACAGGGATAAATTCCCCGATATAGTACATTTACTATACTGGTATTGCCAAGTAAATCCTGAATATCAATCATAATACAGTCAACAATATCATTAGCATCCAGCGGCTCAGTGATGACAGGGATAGCCCTTTCTGCCGTTTCAGAAGCTGCGGCATTTCCCCCAAAGTTATTAAGCCTTTTAATATCCCCCCAATATTGATAAACGTTATTGGTAGCTGGAACAAAGTTTATGCGAGATTGAAATCCCCCTGTTATCATTTTACCAGCAATAGCATCCTCATTAAGGGAAAGGTTAAGATTGGAATTGATAAGTCTAACCAGATCGTCTTGGGCAATAGTCTCAACAGGGAAAGAACCTCCAAAAGGAGAAGAGGCAACGGCGGGACCGCCAGGATGGACACCTGTAGGTTGGTTCCAAGCAAAGTCAAGAGGTAGGTCTACACCGCCAAATCCCACATTGAAAGCGTTGGCAAATGAGGTTAAACTGAAACCTCCCAGCTTATCGGGAATTTCTTGATTGACAACATATTTAGACAGTGGGAATTTATCAGCCGCATAGATATTTCTATTCTGTGTAATAACTGTGATCTCACCGCCAAAGATAGTACCGGGTGGTGGTGCCGATGGGGCTGTGGCAGTTCCTACAATACTAGCATTGCCAAGTCCATTAGGCTTTAACAGATCAATCATATAAACATGATTAGTTTCATTACATAGCTCATCTACAAAACTCATAAGAGTATCAGACTTTACTCTATAGTCAAAGGGAATAAATGCCGATATCTGACTGATAAAATCCCTAATATCAAACGAATAATGGTATGCTGTTGGAGAATGATAGTCGTCAGTCCCGTATAGAATAGGACCGCCAAGAATATTATCGGTAGTTAAATTGTCATTAACTAAAGCGTCTACAGCATCTACGAATCTATCCAGCCTCATCCCTAACGGATTAATTTGAGAAGCACCAAAACCTAAAGGTGTGGAAAGACCATAGTCGTCATTCTCATACATTCCAAAGGGATTAAATACGTTATAGACATTCCCCCAGGTAATAGCTGGGTCATTAAGTCCAAAGTCAATACTGGATGCTACGTTAGGGGCTACGGCTTCAGTAGCATCACCAGCACCAGCATAGTCTTGGGTAATAACGGCAGAAGCACTTAACAGCACCGTAGGAGTCTGTAGTGTGGCGGTATAAGACCTTTCACCATTGGGCGAAACAGTACGACCTATATCCTTTACTAGACCGTGAAATCTAAAGACTAGATCATTGCCAGTTGTGGCGATTTCAAAATATTGAGGGGAACCAACGACGACATGCTCCATTCTCTGACCACTTGGGGGCACTGTGCTGTCTTCTATGAGCTTTACGGTACAAGATCCCCCTTGACTATCCCAACTGGAATTACAACTAAAGTCCACGACAGTACAACCAAGAAAGGTCTGCGTACCAATCTCGTTACCATTTTTTGAAATAGTTCCAGAAGCCGATGTTGTCCCAAAGGGAACTATTGTGGATGTTACCATGTTGTCCTCATATTAATTTAATCTGTAGTGCTAGTAAAAGAGATAGGCCTTCCTATTTTACCAGACTTTTATTTTTCAAACGTCCAGTCAATCGCAAAACTATATTGACCAGTCTTTACATTAAATGTCTCTTGTGGGGCACCGTAGAAAGTTTTGGACGCTATTGAGCCTTCTCCAGTAGGGTTGTAGGTATTAAATATTGTCGTCATTTCCGCATTAGTTGGTTTAACAGGGGTACAGCCGCTAACGGGCATAACAACATTAACCTGTAATGCTCTCTTATACTCACTTCTAGAATTAACATATTGAAGAATTGGTTGACTTCTACCAATAACCGGAGTCACACTGAATAGCTGTCCTGGATAAGTATCATTATAAGTAATATCTTCAGTCAAAGCACCGGATATAATATTTGATGGCCGTGTATCAAAGGTCAAAGCATAAGATATGGTTCCGGCGTTTGGATTATGTCCAATTCCTTTAGATACTGAGGCGGTATTTAGACAAGTTCCACCATGGACGCCACTCGCCCTCGCATGAAGTTGTGTGTCAGAACAGTTGCTATTAAAAAAGGAAAGGGCATTTGTGTACTTGTCACTGTTCTCATCTAAGGTGCCGCTTTCAGCCAGTCCTTGGACGGTGCCGTTAATGGAAATTTTATTAATTGCCCCAAGATCACTGTCTATAGAGAAGGACACTTCTTCCGTAGCGGGAACTGCCCCGGACTCATACAATGTCCACTCTTCAGAAACGGAGTAATTTCCGGCATTTTGATCAATATTTTCGGTAAACTTATGATTATAATAGTTATAGCCCATATCCCCATAAGGATCTAACCATCCAGTTGGGGCATTTGCGGTCCCGATACCAATAGTGTCGTGGACATACCCACTAGCCTGTTGCCAAGGATCTAACCCATTAATAAACGCACCCGATACATAGGCTCTCTGTCCAACGGCACTTACATTATGGGTCATCGTGTAGATTCGTTTGACCGTATCTATAAGTCCAGCAGAAAAGTTTGTCGAAAAACTATCCGTTTCATTCATGGACCAAGATTCATCTGCCGCACTTACATAATAAGTAAAAGCATCTTCAGACGATTCATCTGAGAATATACTATTAGAAGATTCGGTAAAACTGGTGGCCTTGAGAGTTATGGTATATCCACAAGTACTCGTCCAGCGGGATTGATCGTCGAAGTCAATACCTTCAACATCACAATAGGCTTTAATACCTCTGTCTTCGTTGTATCCCGTAATGTGTAATAGAACACTATTGCCGGTAACTAGTATACTGCGAAGAAGTTCCTGCTTCTTCATTATCGACGTTAGTTGATTGGTTGTGTCAATGTCTGAGTTAGTAGGGTCGTCGTCTGGAGTTTGTGTAGAATATTCCGGATCACCCGTAAAAGTCACCGTAGGGCTTGTACCCGAAGAGGTGGGGCTACCCTTTCTGTCAATTAACAATCCCACCATCGTTATTGTGTAGTCTGCCCCTACTACTTTACCAGCCCCTGTTTTTAAATAAGCTTTAGAAAATGTGGCTGTAGGAGCGGGAACTATAAGATTTGAATCAATTGAAACTGGCATTAGCCGATATCTCCATTCTTGAGTCCTTGATGAAATTCTTCTAATTTGGCTATAACTTTAGT
>Ga0115002_10002748_pt1 | contig 22605 bp, 13 predicted proteins | sample ArcticOcean_MG_C_8_FD_89576 | JGI IMG/M metagenome (GOLD analysis project Ga0115002, IMG submission 89576) | Marine microbial communities from western Arctic Ocean - ArcticOcean_MG_CB11_86 | ecosystem: Environmental > Aquatic > Marine > Oceanic | place: Arctic Ocean: Canada Basin | collected... | reverse complement strand
TCCTACGGTGAGTGCGTCCAACATACGATCAGTCCATACGTGTCGATTCGCCCAGGAAGAAATCTCTCTAGGAGATCTCTTTTCAGGTTCTCCAGCACGGCTAGCCGCTGAAAACGGCACTGTCACCGGGATATAGTCTTTCGATTTACGTTTCGCCTGCATGATCTTGATCGTCTCCACTTTCCTGCCTCCCTTCGCTCACAGCGGGTTTGGTTCCCGCCGGTCAACACTACTATGGAGGCTCTGAATACTCGGCTGAGCATCAAAAGGTCTGCCGCTCGCCGAGTCCTCCCTGCTTATCTCGATTGAACTTCTGAACATTCCGTCTCCAACCACCGCACAACCATTTCGCTTGCCTCAGTTTGACTCGTTACCGGATTGGGTCACCGTGCAAGCCGTCCCGCCGACAGTCCAATCAGGTTGGACTGACCTTTGCGGTCATCACTGTGCCGATGCGTGGGATCAGGGGTTCGCCAGTTCCTAGGAGGCTCCCCGACAGGTTTGGCCGAATCGAGTTCACAAAAGTTACGGACTGCTCATTCGCCGTTGGTTGCTCTCCACCCTTTCTGTTGAAAACGCAGTTACCATAGGCTACGGGGCGGTAACGACTTCCCCGATCAGGACTTACACCTGACAATTCAATCGCCTTCGCAGGCGCACTAGGGAAGGCCCTCTGTGGCCTTCCGGAACGGGGTACACGCGCCGCCACCGCGCGACAGGAAACGCAAGCAGAGCCACGCACGCGGCGCCGCGCTGGGCTTCCCCTGGAGCCCCAGGGGCGAACAAATATTTTCGGTTGCATGCCAGCACACCGAGCACGCAGTACCAAGAACGCTTCGTAATAACCCGAAAAGTTTGGCTTGCCCCCAGAAACACTGCCTACGCTCGCAGAATCTGCTCAGCGGGTAGTTGCACGTCGATCCGCTCGATCTCGCCGGTGCGCTGGAACAAGCGGAGGCTTGTCGGTGCGTCGAGGCCTTCTTGATCGAAGGACTGGGTTTGCCCGTCAGCCGACACGACGTCGATGGAGAGCGGACCACTGGATAGCCGGTACACAACCGGCACCTGGCAGACGGTGAAGGCGAGCGATTCGGCGGGCAGCTCCAGCCGTTTTGCGTTGCCGTCGATGTCAAAGTAGTTGAACTCTGCCGTGCTCTGAAAAAATTCGCGGCGACGCAAGAGGAGCGGTTGAAATCGGAGCCGACCGTCGCGAAACCGCAAACCCAATTCTCCCTGGCGGGTCAAAATCTCTTCCTTCACCTGCCCGGTCATGCCCGGTTGCTGCGCGCCGCTGTGCATGGGTGTGTGCGAGTAAGGGTCCGTGGGAAAAGCGCCATATTCACTGGGTGTTTTATTAGAACTCAGACCGCCGCGGACCAGATAATACGAGTCCGCCAGTGCACCGATTAGGGCCGTTGATGCCTGTTGCTTGATGGCCGCAAACACATTCTCTTGGATGGCCAGCAGGAGCTTCGAAACCATGTGCCAATAAACACAGCCCAGTCCTTCGTAGCCGTACATGATTCCAGAACGACCCGTGTAAGTCTTATGGCTAAAGACTTCTTCGAAGACTTCGAGCACCTGCTGCCGGTGTCTAGCAATCAATTCGGTCCATGGTTCAAGTTGCGCCAGACAATCTAGCCTGCCCTCCAAATCGGCCTGCCGCTTGATCGAGTGGTGGAAGTGGTAGTCTCCCAAGACATCTTGCACCACAATCGACTGCTCAGCAGCTTCGACAAGCTTCTGAAGTAGTTCGACCCCGTTCAAGCTGTCTGCAGTAATTTGGTTGCGATCTAAGAAACCGGGCAATTTACGATCCGGATAAAGCATAAAGCTGCGCTGATCCGCGCGATAGAGTTTGCTGCTGAACAGGGCATCCACCAGTTCGGTCGCCTGTCCGACATCTAGCGATCCACTACTTAGCACAGCCACCTGGCCTTCCAGCATCTCATAGAGGTGGCTGACATGGGCCAAATCTTTATTGCCACTGAATTCGAGCAGATTGTAAGCATGATACAGACCGTCGTCTCGGCGATTCGCGCGTATAGAGTGATCAAAATACTCCGCCGCGAGTCGCAAACATTCGACAAGCTCCGCACTGGCTATCGTGTGTTTTCCAGAAAATCCATCGTCGTAAACCTTCAATCGGTAGTCTGAAAAAGCACGCCCCATTTCGCTGAGGACGCGGCCCCGCTCTGCGTCGCTGACTGTTGGTTTTTGTAGCAAAGTACGGTTTTCTTGCAAAACCTTGCGGATGCTGCGGAACCACTGTTCGACCTCGACCGAAACAGCGAATCGCTTGTCGCCGGTTGTCTTGAGCAATTCAACAATGAGCTTCAAATGCCTGCGCAGATAACAGACGGTGACCATCGAGAGTCCCGATCCAACCAGCGCGTTGTTGGCATCGTTCCATTCGGGACGTTGCGTATTGAGCCAGATTCCGCCGTCGATCACAAAGTTAGAAATCTTGGCGAGCACGGGGACCAACAGCTTCTCGATGATGTTGGCATAATAGATTTTGCCCTGGGCGTCCCAGACTAACTTGCCGTCTGCTCCAAACTCGTCCACGCGCCGCTCAATTTCTTTGGCCGTGAACCGATCGTAGTCGATCGTCTCGCTGCTGTTGGCGACGACCTGGTCGTAAGCTTTGATGCGGTAGGGCACATTGGCATAACAGAAAATCTGCTCATCAAAGAGGCTTTCGAGCTCGCCGGGAAAATAGTCGCTCATCGCCTTGAGTAGTTTCGACAGATAGATGATCTGATGGTCGCCCCAGTAGCCAATATTGCTCCAAGGGTCTTCGGGGTCGGGGGATTCCCAGTCGATGCCATCCCGGGTGATGCGGTAAGGATTGAACCCGTCAATGGTCGAAGCATTGAGAAACTTGGCAACCATGCTGGGAAGAAAGACGGGGAAGCTCGTACTCAATGCTTCCCAATTTTGGAAAATATCTCGCCAGTTGCCCTGATAGTTATAGGTCTGCGATCCGTCCTCATTGCGGACTTTGATCTCGAAGGCATTCCAGGGGCGGCTTGGGTCGCCATGCCGGCGCCCGAACGTTAGCGGTAAGTATTCCAGAGCCAGGCGAACCAAATCGGTATCGTGCTGCTCTCGAGATAGGCGAATAAGATCCATGCAGGTAATTCGCTCGGGCAACGATCGCAAAAAAGCCTGTTCGGCAATCGCGACGTTTCGATTCCTGGCATTCACAAAATCCAGAAAATCTCGAGTTTCTACCCAATAATTGGCTGCCGACACTCCGCCTCGCATGTTATTAAACAATACATTTGCGAAGTGATGCGCCGAAGCCAATTGACTACCCGTTGCTTGCAGTCCGTCGGAACTGGCCACATTGAGCATCAGATCGCTGTGGTCCGCTTCGATCGTTTGCTCCAAAGCACCCTGAAGCGGACTATTGTCAAGCAGCTGTTTGCGAATGTGGGCAACTTGCTGGTGCGAGCGGCCCACGTCTGCTACTAGGTACCAAGAGGAAGAATCACCCGGCAGAAGTTTCAGCGGAGCATAGACGTAATAATTGCCGCGCTGTCCCGTGCGGAGGGTTTCTGGATGGGGCGCTTCTCCTCGACAAAAAGCGATGGGGCCCTCCACGGATAGGGAAATGGTGCAGCCAGGAAGTCCCTCGCACCAGACCGTGGTGGCCTGTAAGGCTTCGGCAGCCTCCGCGCGGTCAAGAATCTGCGACGTCAAGCTATACAGGCCCATCACTGTCGCAGGATCAAGTTCGTTGTGCTTGTAGGCGTCGATCAGACAGCTGGAACTTTGATAGGTGGAGAGCGATACGCCGCTGGGACAGATATTTTGCAATCCATCGATCATCTCGACTTCTGCTACCTCAGTTCCGATATTCTCCAGTGTGGCCGTGCGAACAAAGCCAAACTGCAGGGAAGTCCTCCAGCTGTACCGAAAGATCAGTCCGAGCTGTTGGTGCTCTTCTTCAAAGATGACTTGATCGCCAGCGATATGTTTGAGCAATCGGCGTCGGCCAAAGGCGGCGCCGGCGACACCATTGTGAAACGGATGCCAAACGGCAAGGTTCGAGGATGCGTCTCGATAGCGAATGCGGGTGCTGGGGCCCGTGTGGCGGTAGCTATCGTGCAACTGGTCCACGGTTTGGTAAGGGAACAGGCAGTTTTCGGCGCGAACCCGCCCAGCCGTCAGTCCGCCGGTCGACGAAACGTACATCCAAAAATCATTCGCACTCACAACGCTCATCAGAAAGGGAGGCATCCGGTCATAATTTTGGATTTGGTAGAAATCTTGACCACCAATGCGCTCAAAACTACCTTCGACGGTTGATTCACCGCGAAACTGGATGTTCGTTTCTGGCATGTTGAAAACAGCTGTGTTTGGAAATCGGTTGTATTAAACAGGATTGCAGGAAGTTGCCAGAAGACTTCATTGGCCTCCCCCTGTCACTACTGGTTTGGATCGTTACTGGCTTGGATCGCTGGGGAGCATCGCGGCCTTGGGAGATCGATCGACGTGAAACAATCCCCAGTGCTTTTCGACTTCATTCGCGTGAGGCCCGCCCTTCCAAGGTTCATCAAATGCCTCGAAGAAGAACGTACATACCTTTTTTTCGTCAGCCCAATCGGAGAACTGCTGATAGTAAATGAGCTGCGGCCCTTCGCCGGCTTCGCCCTTGATCAGCTTTGCTTGTTCGCCTTCGTTATGAACCTGAGTCGCCCAACCTGCTTCGCCAATCACGATCATCTTTTCCGGGTGATACGCGCAAACAGCGGCATAAATACTTTCGGTCCACTGCATTGCCGTTGAGGGCAGGAGCCCAGCCCACATCGAGTGAACGTGCGTGACGATAAAATCCACTTCTGCGGCAACCGCCTTGCTCTCCGGTTTGTTCCAGAAATTGAAGTCGTCAGCCGTTGCAATGGGCACGGAGACGGCTCCGCGTACTTCTCTCAAATATCGAATCAGGATTTCCGGCTTCGTAATATGGTCCGACCAATAGACTTGGGTCTCGTTGCCTACACTGATAGCCAGGACCTCGTCTGGATAGGTCTTTGCCAGGCGGATGACGGCCGCCACTTCACTCTGGTTCGCTTCTCGAGCAGCGCTGGCAGCATCTGCCGAGAGTTCTTCAGACTGCGTTTCACGACTGATCCATGCGCCCAACATCACGCGCAGGGGCAGCTTGTCCTGATGGATAATTTTCAAAACCTGCTCGGTGACATCCCCCGCGCCATACATGCGTAGGAGATTCCAGTGCTGCGAGATCAGGTTTAAATCCTCGACCAATTCTTCCCGCGTCGGCGAGGGGCCGCCTGGGGCCTGTCCCTCACGATAAGGACCATACGAAATCCCCTGCCCTATCCATTTCGACTCGAGAAAGGGCAAAAATTTGCGCAGATCTGAGCCACTTTCTGTGGCATGACTTAGTTTTTGATCGGCTGCCGCGCCTTCTTCTACGAAGGCCAAGTCGAGTCCCCAGCAATACGTGCAGGACAGAACAATCGCCAAAAAACCAGCTTTCAATCCAGCATGAAACATCAGCGAGAACCTTTGTTCGCAGAGAATTCGTGTAAGAAATTAGGTTCGCACTTGCGTAAGATTCGTCGAGAAGTGCACAAGCGAACAACGGCTTGCATCTTAGCTGTAACATTTCTGATTGTATAGCATTTACTCGGCGCACCATTGACCTCTAGACCAACCAGCGCGCACTATCACTACGGCCATTTGCGTGTAACATCGTTACATTTGCTAATCGAAAAATGTGTTGTAACAGTGTTTCATACAGAGGTGTTCGATCGAACGAACGAATCCTTAGCGTGGATCGCCCAGTACATTGAGAATGGATTGCCGCAGCTGGCGACTCTTCACGGGCATTTGAATCACTTCTCGATGCGCGCCCGTGCTGGCCGATTCTCGCCAGGCTCCCTGCTGATCGCCGAGCAACAATACTGCTGGCACCGTTTTGGTCGCCGATTCTTCGCCCAGTCGATTGAATGCTTTGACCGCGCTCGCGCCCAGGTGGCCCGAGCTCATGAGCAGCACGTCGGCCGTCTTGCTGTTTTCATAAAATCGCTGAAACAATCGTTCTGGGTCGCTGGTTACCAAGACCCGATAGCCTCGCTTTTTAAAGAGCTCTCGCAAAAGATCCTGCATTTTGGTATCCGATTCGACAATCATGTGTCGGCGCGGTTCGCCCGATGCATCGTGGCCCTCCATGGGACCCGACTCGGCGGGCGTCATCGTTTGGCCTTCGCCTTGCTCCTTGACACGTTTGATGGCCAGTTTTAGATCGGCCAACATCTCGCCCGGCGTCTGGTAACGTTTATCCGGATTAAACTCGAGCGATTTGTTGACCACTCGCACCAGCGGAAAAGGTAGTTCGGGAGCGATTTCTGTAAGTGGGACGATATCCTTAAACCGCGACTTATTGAGTCGCTGAGTGCGGTCGCGCGTTTCGCTCATCGGCGGTTTCCCGCTGAGTAATTGATAAAAAATACAACCCGAAAAAAAGATGTCGCTTCGATTATCTCCTTTGCGAGCATTGGAAGAACGTTCTAGACCTGCGTAATCGATGGCCCGCTGATTTCCACCGTCCCCGGCGTCGTCGTTCTCGTTGCCGCCCAGACCGGCGAGTCCAAAATCGACCAGTTTGGCATCACCATCGCTGGAGAGGATGACGTTCGACATTTTGAGATCGCGATGGGTGACACCTTTTTGAAAGGCATAACTCAGTCCGGCTATCATGTCTGCGGTAATTCGAGCGGCTTCGAGCGGATCATACTTGCCGCGCACCTTAAAGAAGTCGCGTAAGTTATGCCCTTCCACAAAATCCATCACGAGAAAGTGGACTTTGCCTTTGGAATAGACTTCGTGAATCGCCACAATGTTGGGGTGTTTGAGCTCCATCCCCAACTCGCCCTCGCGCCGAAACAGCTCGGCTTCCTCGAGAATATCGCTCTTACTTTTGCGAAGGACCTTGAGGGCAAAAAGTTCGTTAGTTTCACGGTGGGTCGCCCGATAAACACGGGCAAATGTGCCAGCTCCTACCAGGTAGAGCACCTTGTAGTCACCGTAGATAAAGCCGGTGCGGAAGCCTTGCGACAAGCGTTCAATCTGAAAGTTTGTGAGCAGACCACGGCGCACTAAGAGTTGCTTAAGCTGCTCACATTCGACATTGTGCGTACCGAGTTCCCCCCAAACAGAGCGGAGGTCGGACTCTTTGACAATGTTGACATCTAGCGCACGCTGAGCCAATTCTTCGGCAGTAAGATCCTTGGCCATAGCGCACGATTGCCTAAATATCAAATAACCCTGGCTCAAACAACCTGCGGATGATCACTCCTAGGGTCCGTTCGAAAAGAAGCCCTACACTTTCTGACAAATGCTTCGATTCTGACCGTTACCTGGCCCTCACAGTTGCCTGGTCACAGTTGCCTGGTCACAGTTGCCTGGTCACAGTTGCTTGGTCACAGTTGCTTGGTCACACATGCCTAATTCTCATGTTCTTCAAGCTTCAAACGGTATTCGTCGCGCTCGCGGCGAGTCGCCTCCAGATCAAACATGAGATATTTCATGTCCAGCCGCAATTGCCCTAAGGCATCCTGAACGAGCGTTAGAATTCTTCGTCTCCGCTTGGTGCTCTCGATCACTGCATCCACCAAAGGTGCGAGCTGAGCTACATATTGGTCTGGCACCGCATGCAGTGCCGCAGCTAGCTTCTGCAAGTCTACCGGGACTTGCTCGGCCAGTGAAACCGAGGATTCAGGTGTACGACTCATGGTGCGTCTCCGTAATGGTAGGTAGTAGATCGACGCGGGAAAAAAAGCACAGCGCGTGCCGAACAAACTTCAAACTCCACCTGAGTTACGCAAGTAATTATATTGTAATGACTTGCAGCATTTCAACGGGGCCTTTGTCGATTTTTTGCATCCTGCTTGATTGATGCGTTTCGACATCAGATTGAACTACCGCAGGCGCGGAAATGCTGTTATAAGCCTGACTTACATCATTTCCTAGGTGCCTTGCACCTAGGTCGGCTTTTGGCAACACATCCGCTTACGTTGGTCAACGTGTGTTTGCACCAAACCATGGGGAATTAGAAATCGACGATTGGAGATTGCCCATTGGCGAACCCTGGAGATTCGCTCATAGGCTTGACCCCTCCCGTGTTTTGAGGCGACGAGTTCTCACGTGTTTGCTGCTACTTTTCGGCACAGTGCCCCGGGGAGCCTTGGCCGAGGCGCCGCCCGAAGCGCCTATTCCCGTCTTACTCGACAACATGGACGGTCCGCAGCCGGCGTTACGTTTAATCAACCACCGCCGAGGGCTGGCGATTATCGGGCAGCGAATCGATTCTTCCCGCACCCGTTTCGGCGGTGGTTCGGAACACATTCGGTTGACGTGCCCCGCAGGAGACTCCGCGCAACTAGCCTATTCGATACCACCAGCACCCGTGATTGAGGAATTGCGGGCTGAGGCGTGGGCAATTTGCAATCGTCCTGGCTTGCGATTGGCCGCCATGGTGGTCTTGCCTCGCACGAAAAACCCGGCCACTGGTTTACCTTTTGAATTGCTAGTGCGGGGGGCTCTGAACAACGAGCATGGACATTGGCAGCAACTCGTCCTGGAAAATTTCGCCCAAGAGGTTGCCGGCTTAACACGCGTGGCCCGCGTCCAGCATGGCAGTGACTTAGACCAGCGGGGAGCCTATGTGTCGCAACTAGTTCTCCTTACGCCTGGGGGATCAGGCGTGACAGAAGTAGCCGTTGACCGCCTTGCAGTTTTCGGAGTGATTAGTTCGGACCTGGCTCTGCCAGACCCGGCTTCCAACTCGCCTGCGAGGGGAGGTTCAGCAAGCCCACGACTTCCAGCTAAACAGGGAACAAATTTCTCTGCAGGCCCACCGGCTCAGGCCTCAGAAACCCTGCGTATTATTGAGTGGCAAGGCGAACCGCTCAGCCAATTAGCACAGCTGGGTTTTGACGCTGTCGCCATGCGCAGGCTTCCTACTGCCGCAGAATCCGTGCAAGCAGCCCAGAACGGCTTGTCGCTTATTTGTCCTCCCCCCACGCCCGAGCAGCTGACGACTGGTGGCCTCGGAGACGAATTATCTGCCGTCAAAATCTGGGATTTGGGGGAACAACAAACGACCGATGAGCTGGAACTTGCCGAGCGCTGGCAACAATTGCTGAAGCGATACGATGCTCACCACCATCGGCCCATCTTGGTAACTGCCCAGCTCTACGCACGCGAAGCAAGCCGGATCGGCGACATTGTGCTGCTCAACCGGCCGCTGCTAGGTTCCAACCTCAGTCTCCAAGACTACTCAACCTGGCTGACAGGACGCAGGCGTCTGGTGAGGCCGGGCACTCCGATCTGGACCACTGTAGAAACGCAGCGAAGTCCTCAGGTCACTCGACAAGTTGATGCGCTATGCCCCGGGGCAGGAAGTGCGAATTCGGCTTCGTATGCGCAAATCGTTGCTATGACTGCTGCGGCGATTGGAGCGGAGAGTCGTGGCTTTTATTTTCGATCCAGTACGTCGCTCGCTAATAAGGATCCCGACACACGGCGCCGAGCTCTTGGCCTAGAGCTAGTCAACTTACGTCTGGGACTCGCCAAACCGTGGCTTACGCATGGCAAAATCATGACGGGTGCGAGGGCCACACTGCCCCATCTGTCGGCCTTAGTACTCCAAGCAGAACGATCCCATTTACTTGTGCCAATTCACTGGTCCGATACTTTCGCAGCGAGTCAACCGCAAGATGCGCTGGGACCGGTCTCCTTCATTGTACCAGGTGTCGCCGAATCGTCGGAAGCTTATCTGATCACGCTTGCCGGTCCAGAGCGACTTCGACATTGGCGCGTCACCGGTGGCATTCGCGTCTCGATCGACAAATTACCGCACGATGCGTTTGTGCTGCTGACGGACGATCGCCAAGCTTTTTCTCAATTGGCCGGCTATTTGCGTCGCCAGCTGCCGCGCGCCGCGCGCCTGCACCGAGAACTTGCCGCACTACGTCTGCAAGAGTCGATCCAAGTCACGCAGCAGCTGAGCGCTTCGCTGACTGCGGCCCATGATTTGCAAGAGCGGCTGAGACAAGCGCGGCGCGAGTTACAGTTGTGCGACCAGCACCTGGCCAGTCAAAAGTTCGAATTGGCTTATGCCACCTCCGAGAAGGTCGGTCAATCCCTGGATTACTGCGAAAAACTGCTGCGCGACGAAGTCCATCCACTGCTCGACTTAGGGCTAGCCGCCCTCCCGGATCAACACCGGCTGCAAACGGCCCTGTCACATTCAGCCACGGGAGCCAATCGATTGACCGGTGGGGATTTTGAGGATCTGCCCGCTATGCTCGCATCAGGGTGGCGGCATCAGCAACTACCCCTCGATGGCGTCTCCACGGCCGTACGACTGTCGCCGACGGCGCCACGTAGCGGCCTCTACTGTTTAGAACTCGAAGCGCAGCCCGTTGATAACGAAGCTCTCTCCACCGTTGTTCCGACGGCACCCGTATGGATTACCTCGGCACCGATATCTGCGAAAGCCGGAGAACTGATCGAAATTGCCGGATTTGCGCGCGTGCCCAGTGAGCTCCTCGGTTCAGTCGATGGTTTGCAAATCATCGATTCGCTAGGCGGAGCTCACTGGGCACATCGCGTGCCCGCCACTCCCTCGTGGCAACCCTTTCGTTTATTGCGAGTGGCAACTGTCGATACTCAGGTGTCGGTGACACTCGCTCTGACCGGTTTTGGTACCGCCCAAGTCGACAACTTGGCTATCCGCGCAGTGCGTTTGCCCACCGCACCGGTCGCTCCTCAAACGGCACGTCAGCCGCAGCAGCGACCTCGATAGCTTGCTCTCTGAGGCGCCACATCCCTAGATGTTCGTAGCTCGACACTCCCCAAACTCACCTGCGAGCTTGCCCAACGTGCCGCGAACTGTCAGATTATGTGGATGCAGCGCAGCAGCCAACGACTTCGTCAAGACGCCGAGCGGATCTGGTGGGCGGGAGTGCAGGCGGTTCAGCCCGAACGCTTGATCCCTGAACATGTAAGCATCGACGGAAATACCCTACGCGTCGGTGACCAAGAGTTCGACTTGCTCGCCATCGAGCGGATCGCCATCGTGGGTGCAGGCAAAGCCGGTGCGAGTATGACGCTGGCTCTCGAAGGAGCGCTCGGCGACGATCTGCTCCAAGCCAAGCAAGTGACGGGTTGGGTCAACGTGCCAGCCGATTGTGTACGGCCCACGAAATGCGTGCATTTACATCCGGCTCGCCCGGCAGGTCAAAACGAACCCACCGCAGCTGGCGTTCATGGCACCGAAGAAATTCTCAAGCTGGCAAGCAACTTGGGTCCGAGTGACCTGTGTTTGTGCGTTATCTCGGGAGGTGGTTCGGCTTTGCTACCCGCGCCGAGCGAAGGCTTGGCGCTGAAAACCAAGCTGCAGCTTACCCGAGATATTTCGGCCAGTGGCGGGACGATCGAGCAGCTCAATACAGTTCGCAGGGAACTCAGTCGTATCAAAGGGGGCGGCCTGGTGCGAACCTGCCGAGCGGGTCAGCTGGTGAGTCTCATTCTCTCCGACGTACCGGGTGACGACCTCGAAACAATTGCCTCAGGCCCCACGGTCCTTCGGCAATCAACTCCGCAAGCTGCTCTCGACGTATTGCGCGAATTGAATTTGGAAAACACGCCTGCTGGAAAGTTAGTTGAAGACTTATTGCAAAAGCCTGCCAAGGTACTCGCGGCAGGCTCATCCCGCGTGACCAATTTACTGATTGGCAACAACGCCACGGCTGTCGATGCGGCTGGCATCGAAGCAGAACGGCTGGGCTATAGCCACGCGATGATTTCTGCTACCGAGCCGGAGGCGACGGCCGAGGAAGTTGCCGAGCGATTGCTGGAGATGGCAGTGGCGATGCGAAAGCAATCGGGCCCCGATTGCCTGATTTCAGGGGGCGAGCCGACCGTGCATTTGGTTCCACAAGCGGAGCGCGGCTTAGGGGGTCGTAATCAACAACTCGTTTTATCCGCACTCGCAAGGCTCGAAGACTGGCAGGGCTTGGCACTCCTGTCGGGAGGAACAGACGGCGAAGATGGGCCGACCGATGCGGCCGGCGCCGTGGTCAACCAGCAGGTCGCCCAAAGGGCCCAAGAATTGGGCCTTGATTGCCAAGACTATTTACAACGCAACGACGCGTACCACTTCTTCGAGCCGCTGGGAGGACTCCTCAAGACGGGACCAACCCATACGAATGTTTGTGATGTGCGCGTGATAACTGTGAGTCGCGTGAATGACGGACGATTGACCTAATCCCACCACCATTTGTCGGCTGGCAGATCGCTGAGGCTGACTGCGTCGCGCGCTTCTTGCAGATCGCCCTTGTCGTCTGAAATCAGATTCTCCGACTGGAGCGCCTGCTGGGCCTGGATCTGCACACCTCCGCCAACAGGTGTCGCGAGGCGGCGACCTTTCCAGATGCTGTTGACCGCGGAGGCCACCTGCTCAGGCGGGTTGTACGTTTCTACAGGATAAATAGTTTCGTCGCCTAGCACCGAAAGATCCCATTCGGCTTGCCCATACAGATCATGCTCCTGCAGAAATGCCGATACCACGAGCATATCGACACAGTTACGCAATTGTCCGTACACGGGAGCCCGCTCGGCGAGCTGCGCGTAGCGGTCGGTAAAGCTCTGTGTAAAACGACGGCTGGCACGGTTTTGACTTCGGGCTTGCTGCCGAGTGCCATCGCTGCCGATAACTTCGTCTTCGCCGACAAGTTTGACCCCGGTGCCGACAAACTCCAGGGCGTTACGGTCCTCGGCGACCCGAATCCGCTTGTAATCCGGCACAAACCACCAACGGCACATCGCATTGCGGGCAATCGAGGTGAAGCTGGCTAGGGAAATGTAGCTCTGGATGCGCGCCGGGGGCTCCTCGAGACCGATACCGATGAGCTTCATCCGATAGTCGGCTTCCACCATCACTTGTGCAAAATGGGTCGTGGCAGGAATACCGCCGAGCGTGATCACCTGGAGGCCTAAGCTTTCACGCAAGCCGTCGACGATAAACTGTTCGTCACCCGGCTCGATTTGGCGCCCGATCTGGCTCAGGAATTGTTGCATACGCGATAGGCCTTCGGGCGTGGCGTCGATCGAGCAATAGACCAAGGGATTCGTTTTCTTGCCAGGCGGAAAGGCTCGCAGCGCGACGATCAAGTCTTGCAGTTCTAAAACGGGCTGACCTGTCTTCACGCCGACGACTCGCCCTGCGGCAGTTTTCATCCAACCTTCAGCCGGTCCCGCCACGACGATGTCTTGTGTTTCTGGATAGTAAAACACGTATTTGATACGAGTGAGTCCTGCCAAATGTTTCATCGCTTCGTCGGGGCCGTGTCCTTCGTCGATCGCCTTTCGAATCAGTCGCGCGAGACGGGTCAGCGATACCTTGCGAAGCTTGCTGCGGCGAGCGATATCCGAATCGAGCTGCGCCATGGCTTCTCGCGCTCGTTGCCAGTTGAGCTCGCCGGTTGCATCATTCACCGTCAATCGGCGCAGCACTCCATCGGCATCGACCGCCACACCCGATGTGCTACCGGTACCAATGGTACTGGGGCTACCAGGGGTACCGCCGGCACCGGGGGCACCGGCGGCGGTACCGCCGGCACCGGGGGCACCGGCGGTACCCTGAGCCCAAACGCTCATGTGCGTAGTAAGTACGCAACCAATTACAGCCAGGCGGCACGCACGTAGAAAAAATGACAAGGTGTTGGGATGACAACCGGACGACATGATGACCTCAGAAAGCAGGGGTTCTGTTCCAGACCGACAGCAGTTAAAAGGGCCGAAATAGGCAAGGCCGGCCAACTCTTTATAGTAATTCCCTCAGCGAGAGGAAGCAAGAAAAACACCTCTTCTCGAGAGTTGATCGAAAAGTTGATTTTCTAGGGCCGCCGCTGTGCTTTGCCGGGGAGAAACCCGCGAGAAGCGGTGTTTCTCGGGCGAAACGGGTGAAGCCCAGGCCGCCAGCGCTATCGCCCCAACTTGAGCAATAAAATCCCGACAACCGGGCCACGCGTTACGACCCTGTCGACGATGTTCACGAAACTCAACGACCCATGTCGTATTTCCGCAACATCGCTTTTCCTAGGCGTTACAGTTTACCAGCCTCCAATGCGCAAGGCGACGCGAATCAATTCGTATCCTTTTTAAGTCCACAGTATGTTCCGCAAATCACAACAACGCATCTGGCCGCGATTGACGCTCAGTCTATGCGCGCTCCTGTTGGGCGGCTGTGCAGGACTTGGGCTGCCAAGGATCGATCCCACCGGCGAGCGCGTCTTTGTCTGGCCTCGTGATCAAGCGCCTGCTGTATCTCCATCAGGCAATCCGATTGTGCCGCCCGTATACACTGATCCTATTTTCCCCCAGTCGGCGGTAAACGCAGCGCAAATCCCGATCGGTGGACTTGTGCCACCGCTGCCGCAAGATCGCATGTCGATCACTCCCGATCGCATACTTGCCCCAGTGGGTAGCGAAGTCATTCTCAAGTCGGGCCTTTGTACCGCAGAGAATTACTTGCTCACCGATACCAAGACAGATTGGCTCATCTCGCGGGAAAGTGCCGGAGAATTTGTCTCGCTCAGTGGTCGCGGCTGGTGTCGTGATCCGCTCTTGCCTTGGAACAAACCGAAGAAAATTGACAATCAATACGCGGTGGGTTACTCGGCCAAAGTGCCACTCACGATTACGCGCGGCACACAGGATCCCAGCGACGACGTGCAGGTCGAGCCGGGCGAAGCCTGGGCAACCATCACTTCACCCGTCGAAGGGACCAGTCATGTAACGGCCGTCGCCCCCGAGGTGGTTGCCTGGTCGGGGAGACGCGCCACGGCCACGATTTATTGGGTCGATACGCAATGGACGTTTCCGCCGGCGGTCGTCTCTGCAGGCGGCTCCCAAATTCTGACCACCACGGTGCGCCGGCAAACGGACGGCACCCCTATTGAAGGCTGGCTCGTGCGCTACGAAGTTGCCGACGGCTCAGGCGCGCTCACCGAGGGGCAATCGGGCCAAGTGGTCGAAGTCCCCACAGACGTGAATGGCCGAGCGAGCATTGACGTCACGCCAACCAGTGGCTCGGGTAGCACAACGCAGATCAACACGCAGATTATCCGCCCCGAGCGGTTTGCCGGTAGCGATATGCCGAGGCTTGTGATTGCCAATGGCTCGAGCACCATTAACTGGACCGACGTCGGAACTCCCTACTTGCCAGCGCCGGACGACCTAGGCAGCACCCCGATTCCTAGCCTGCCGCCTACGACTGCACCACCAACCGCCCAGCAGCGGCCTTTGCTGGAATTGGATGTTCGCGGCGAATCACAGACGCAAGTGAACGGTCAGGCCCGATTTGAAGTCGTCATGCGCAACACGGGCGATGCCACGGCCACAGGCGTCATGCTCTTTGACCGCTATGATAAAGGCTTCAGCCATCTGGCAGACCCCCAGCGGGCTCTCGAAATCAAGAATGACAGAATCGGTGAGATCGCTCCCGGCACATCTCGCACAGAATATCTTACGTTTGACGTACTCGAAGCCGGCAATTTGTGCCACAACTTCAGCGTTACCTCCCGCGAAGGCGCACAAGCTGAAAAGCCCTTCTGCATCCAAGCCATTCAGCCGCTGCCGCAGGCTCGCCCAGGAATCGATGTTCGTAAGAACGGACCTGAGGTCAAAGAGGTGGGGCAAAACGCATTGTTCACGCTCACGATCAAAAACACCGGCGACGTACCCTTAACCAGTATTCAAGTGGTCGACGAGTACGACCCGGCCTTGCTGCCTCGGCCTACCGAACGAGGCTACGAATTTATCAATAATGCGATTGTTTGGAATATCGCCCGACTGGAAGTCGGCGAAACCAAACGACTCGATGTGAATTGCCAATGTGTCGCACCCAATTCGGAAGCCTGCAGCACGGTGCAGGTTTCGGCTCGTGCGGGAACATCGATCGGCACGATTCAAAGCGCCGCCAAAAAATGCATCGAAATCTTGCCCAGTCGAAATGTAGTGCCACCAGCGAATAATGTAGTGCCACCAGCAAATAACGCAGCGCCACCAGCAAATAACGCAGTGCCACCAGCAAATAACGCAGTGCCACCAGCAAATAACGCAGCGCCACCAGCAAATAACGCAGCGCCACCAGCGAATAACGCAGCGCCACCAGCAAATAACGCAGCGCCGCCAGCGAGTAATGCATTACCGCCAGCAAATAATAGCGATGTGATTCCGCGAGCAGACGCCGTGCCGTTACCGGGCAATGTGGTTCCACCCCTGCAGCCCCCGGCGGCCGGTTTGCAATTAGACATTCACTCGCTGTCTAGCAATCCGGCCCGGGCTGGATCGATCGCCAAATACGAGATCGTCGTGGCCAACAATTCAGGGGCGTTCGAAAACCAAGTCCAACTTCGCGTGTTGTTTCCTCCAGGCATGGTGCCCAACGTGGCCACGATTCAAAATGACGCAAATGTCAGGGCCAATCTCAACGCGAATAACGAACTTGTCTTCGACTCTATCTCTGAGCTGCGCCCAAGCGAACGCCTGATTTTTACCATTCAGGCCAATGCCAATCAGCCCAGTGTCGGCAATGTAACGGCACAGCTGAATAGCCGAAGTCAATTTCAGCCTATTCAGCGAGCAGTGCGCGTCGAGGTGATACGTTAGGCCTCGCCCGTCAGGCTTGGGTCTGCGACAATCGTCGGCGCTATGCCTCGCTTCGTCTTACTTCGCCACGAGTGCCATCCCACCGACTTCAAGCCCAGCCATTGGGACTTGATGCTTGAGCGGCAGGGTGTACTGCTTACGTGGGAGCTGCGTGAATTGCCCACCGCTTGGACGGAGCCTTCGCAGCTTGCCAGCTCTGACTCTGTCGCTGCCCGGCAATTGGCCGACCACCGGCTAGCCTATCTCGATTACGAAGGCCCCGTCTCGGAGAAACGCGGCAGCGTCTTCTGCCACGATCGGGGCACTTACGAATTGCTCCAGCAAAGTGACGGATATCTAGAGCTGAGTCTCCAAGGCGCAATACTACACGGCACGGCCGAACTCAGACAAAGCAAGCTTCACTGGCAGCTTGCTGTTAAATCACCCTGAGTCCCACGCCAAGCGCTGCTAGCACCGCCCGCATCGCCCTCCCCTCCCTTTAACTCTAGACTCTCTCTTTCCACTCTCAACTCACACACTCTCGTCTCTCCCCCAGGAGGACTGCCAAGTCATCTGCTATCTTGTTTGAATGACCTAACGACTTTGCAGTTCTCCTGGTCGCTCCCCCACTGGCGTTGACCAAGGTTCCCTATCCACTAAAATCTTACCTCGCCTGACCTCCCCTACGCCCTCCCTGCGCGCCGCCCTGTGCCGATGACAACCCTGATGCCAGAATCTGCCGAAAACTCAGACACGTCTCCTTCGATGTTAGAGGCCGCCCGCCGCGAAAAAATGGCCCGCCTGGTCGAGCTTGGCCACGATCCTTGGGGTCAACGGTTTGACGATCGCGCACTGATTGGTGACATTCGTGCCCGCGAAGCTGAAATCGTTTATCGCACCGCAGCCGGCGACATTCGGCTGCCCGATTTTGACAACGAGTCCGAAGATTTTAATTTCCGGCAATGGAAAGCCGACCAAGGCCCGGGTGAGATGGTCGGCCCGCAAGTGCGGGCAGCAGGGCGAATCGTTTTGCAGCGCGGCCAAGGCAAAATGAAGTTCGTCGATATCCGTGACCTCACCGGCGATCTGCAATTGATGATCGGCATGAAGCAAGTTGGAGACGATTGGGAGATTGTCCCCAATTTGGACCTCGGCGATATCATTGGCGTCGATGGGATGCTCGGTCGCACCAACACCGGCGAGCTATCCATCTTCGCAGAGCGAATTCACTTTCTCACCAAATCGATCGAAACTCCACCCGACAAGCACGCTGGGCTGCAGGACCCCGAACTGCGCCAACGCCAGCGTTACCTCGACCTGATCCACACGGACGGCGTGCTACCCCGATTTTTGAATCGCACCAAGATCGTCCGTTCGATTCGTGAGACACTCGCAGCGCAGAATTTTGTCGAGGTCGAGGGCCCCACACTCCACAGCATCGCCGGCGGCGCGGCGGCACGGCCTTTTACCACGCACCACAATGCACTCGACATTGACCTCACGCTACGCATCGCCCTCGAACTTCATCTCAAGCGACTGATGGTGGGCGGTATCGAACGTGTCTATGAGCTGGGTCGTGTTTACCGCAATGAAGGCATCGACCAGACGCACAACCCTGAGTTCACGATGCTTGAGGTCTATCAGGCCTTCGGCGACTACAAATCGATGATGGATCTTACCGAGAGCTGCATTTGCCAGGCCATCGAAGCGACCGGGCAGTCGTTTAAGTTACAGTGGGCAGACAAAGAGATCGATTTTACACCGCCGTTCCGGCGCCGCACCTACGACGACCTCTTGCAAGAACACGCTCTCCTGGATCCGACCGACGAAACCGCCATCATTCAAATGGCGAAGTCGCTGCACATCGACACCGAGGGCCGGCACCCAGACGTCATCAAGAACGAGGTCTTTGAGGCAAAAGTCGAAGATGCACTTGTCGGCCCCATTTTCGTGATGGACTACCCCAGCAGCATTTGCCCACTCACCAAGCGCCAACGCAACAACCCGGCCATCGCCGAACGCTTCGAATTGTTCGTGCACGGCATGGAACTGGCAAACGCCTACACCGAACTTAATGACCCCGATCTCCAAGAAGAACTCTTCAAAACGCAGCTCGATGGGCTCGACGAAGAAGAATCGATGGCAAAGATGGACCACGATTTCGTCCGTGCTTTGCGCTACGGCATGCCCCCGGCGGGCGGCCTCGGCATCGGCATCGACCGGCTCGTGATGTTACTAACCAACACCCAATCGATCCGGGACGTGATTTTGTTTCCGCTGCTCAAGCCGCAGGCTTCGCCGGCTGCCAGTCTGACATCGGAGTCAAAAACACAGGCCGAATTCCAGGTCAAAAAGCAAAAACCCGAATAAACGAGTCCGACGGAAATTACCCAGCAGAGCTGGGAACATAATCCACTATCCGCTAACCGCAATCCGCAGTCCAACAATCCCAAGGATGGGAAGCCATGTACAAAATTTTGCTTTGCCTGCGATATCTCCGCACGCGCTACATCGCGCTAATTTGCATTGTCAGCGTCACACTCGGCGTGGCCACGATGATTGTGGTCAACAGTGTGATGGCTGGATTTACCCATGAAATGCAAGCGCACATGCGTGGGGCCACGGGAGATATCGTCTTCCGAGCACGATCTCTCGATGGTGTGCCTGACGCCGAAGAACATATCGCTAAAATACGCGATCTCTTGGGAAGTTCCGTTGCTGGCATTTCTCCCTTAGTCGAAGTACCTGCCCTCATGTACTTCGAAACTTCCGGCGGAACTCAAACACGTCAGATCATGCTGGTGGGAATCGACAAAGCGAGCTATTCGGGTGTAAGTAACTTTGGAGAGTACCTGCAGCATCCCGCCAATCGTCAGCAACTCAGCTTCGAGTTGCGAGATGGGGGTTATGACGTCTACGATCATCAGGTCGAAGATCCCACCGAGCTCAAGCCGCGCATTCAAATGCAAGGGGCCGGCTGGGCCTACCGCCGTAGCGTGGCACTCGCAAAACAGCGGCGGCAGATCTACGAAGCCAATTTACTAAAGCAAAACAAAGTCGAGTCGCCATCGCGCACTCTTGACCCATTTGCGGCTCAAGCAGCAGCCAACGAAGAAGTAGGCGAACGCGACTTCAATGCCTTCACCGAGCAACACACGGGCATTGTTCTGGGCCTTGGGATTTGCTCTTACCGAAATCTAGACGGCTCAGAAACCTTCCAGGCACTGCCAGGCAGCGACGTACGTGTCAGTTTCCCGACGGCTACCCTCCCGGCACAAATAAGTAATGGATTCTACACGATTACCGACTTCTATGAGAGCAAAATGGGGGAGCTTGACGCAAGCTACGCCTTCGTGCCTCTTCGGCAATTGCAAGCAAGCCGCGGAATGATTGATCCCACTACGGGGGTAGGCAATTTCACTTCGATTCGCATCAAGCTCAAGCCTACCTTCGATGCATCTGTTGCACGTGACCTACTTCGAAACGAATTTCCGTCGGGAATGTACGCCATCAGCACCTGGAAGGATCAGCAGCATCCGATACTGCAGGCTGTGCAAGTTGAGACGCTCGTTCTCAATGTCTTGTTATTCATGATCGTTGCAGTGGCGGGCTTTGGCATCCTGGCAATCTTCTACATGATCGTCGTGGAGAAGACGCGCGACATTGGAATTTTGAAATCTTTGGGCGCCTCGAGTCATGGCGTGATGGGAATCTTTCTTGGATATGGGCTGAGTTTAGGCGTTGTTGGCTCGGGAGTTGGATTAGCTCTTGGACTGCAGTTTCAAAAAAACATCAATGCAATCGCCCATTTTCTCAGCCGCATGACCGGTCAAGATTTTTTCGACCCTTCGGTCTATTTCCTTCCAGAGATTCCTACCAGAGTCGATCCCATCACGGTCACCTGGATTTGTCTCGGAGCCATCCTGATTGCCGTGCTAGCAAGTGTGATGCCGGCGCTGCGCGCAGCGCGGCTTGATCCTGTAAGGGCTTTGCGTTATGAGTGAGCAACACCAAACGGTTCCGACCACTGCTTGGAGTGATGCGCCGGTCGAGTATATGGCGACGCGCGGACTGTTCAAGAGCTATCAAAAGGGCGACATTGGCATCCCTGTGCTGCAGGGCATCGACATGTCTGTCTACCAAGGCGAGTTTTTGTCGATCGTTGGCCAAAGCGGCTGCGGCAAAAGTACTCTGCTCCACCTGCTGGGTACGCTAGACCAACCTGATGCGGGCGAGGTGCATTTCGAGGGCAATCGAATCGACAATCTGCCCAATGCGAGCCGCGACCTACTGCGCAATCGCCATTTCGGCATGATCTTCCAGTTCTATCACCTGCTGCCGGAGCTCACCACACTCGAAAACGTGCTCACGCCGGCGCTCATCTCCGAAAGTACGCTCAGCTATTGGGCCCACCGCCGACAGTACCGTAAGCGAGCGGAGCAGTTGCTCGAAATGGTAGGCATAGGTGGACGGGCAAAGCACAAACCACGAGAGCTGTCTGGCGGAGAGATGCAACGCGCCGCCATCGCTCGGGCGCTCCTATTGCAGCCCAAAGTGCTGTTTGCCGACGAACCGACGGGCAACCTGGATCGCTCTACCGGTGAGCAGATCATGCAAATGCTGCGAGAGTTGAACGCGGAGCAAAAGCTCACTATAGTCATGGTGACGCACGACGCCTGGATCGCTGAGCAGGCCGACCGCATCGTCCGCTTGGCAGAAGGGCGGCTTGAAGTCACGAACCCCGAACGGAAGCCGGGGCTCATAGCCTAGAGACTGGGCTTAGAGATTGGTTCTAACGAAATTGAGCATGTCACGATTGGTTTATATTAACGGCGACATGGTACCGGCAGACCAGGCGTCGGTCAGCGTGTTTGACCACGGCCTGCTCTATGGCGACGGTGTTTTTGAAGGTCTGCGCAGCTACCGCGGCAAAGTATTCCGGCTTGAAGAACATGTGCGCCGCCTTTACGAGTCGGCACGGGCGATATGCCTGACGATACCCATGTCGCAAGCCGAAATGCGAGACGCCACGAACCAGGCAGTCGCTGCCAACGGCATCCAGGATGGCTACATCCGCTCGATCGTCACGCGTGGCGCGGGCACGTTGGGACTCGATCCCAATCGCTGTAGCAACCCTCAAGTGATCATCATTGCAGATTCAATTTCTCTGTACCCCGCCGAACTCTACGAGAAGGGCTTAGAGATTATCACGACGAGCGTCATCCGCAACCACCCTGCGGCGCTAAGCCCTCGCATTAAATCGCTGAACTATCTCAACAACATCCTGGCAAAGCTGGAAGGTCTGCAGGCCGGTTGCGTCGAGGCCCTGATGCTCAACCACAAAGGCGAAATCGCCGAATGTACCGGCGACAACATTTTTTTAGTTCGCGACGGCCAACTCATGACCCCGCCGCTCGACGCGGGTATCCTAGGCGGCATTACGCGAGACGCCGTGGTCGAGCTTGCCGAAGACGCCGGCATCAAGGTCCTGAAAGTGTCGCTCACCAAGCACGATGTCTATGTCGCTGACGAGTGCTTTCTCACTGGCACCGCAGCCGAAGTGATACCGGTCGTTCAAGTCGACAACCGTAGCATTGGCAGCGGCATCCCGGGACCGATGACGCTTGATCTTAAAGCGCGATTCCACAAGTTAGCGCGGTCGTAAGATAACCATCGCAGTCCGTCCCGGCGCGCCGGGATCACGTTCCATGTGATGATCGCCATGACTTCGGAGCCCTTGCGCTGGTGGCTTGGCCTAACCGGGGTGCACCGGATCCTTGGCGGATCCAGCTACGAAAAGCGCGGCGCGCGGGCGTAGCCGATGTCGCCAAGACTTCGGAGCCCTTGCGCTGGTGGCTGAGCCCCACCGGGATGCTCCGGATCCTTGGCGGAGGCGAGCTACGGGTTATT
>Ga0115002_10002743_pt1 | contig 22646 bp, 20 predicted proteins | sample ArcticOcean_MG_C_8_FD_89576 | JGI IMG/M metagenome (GOLD analysis project Ga0115002, IMG submission 89576) | Marine microbial communities from western Arctic Ocean - ArcticOcean_MG_CB11_86 | ecosystem: Environmental > Aquatic > Marine > Oceanic | place: Arctic Ocean: Canada Basin | collected... | reverse complement strand
TGGAATGCAGCCATCAATAGGTTCTCCATTATGTTTGAAGATCGAGTTCCGCTCAGATAATCCGTGTCATCGGTTACACAAATTACTGGACACACCCGGCGGTCGTTGCGGAGCCAAGAGCAAGGGAGGATCGTTAGGGGACAAATTGTTCTGGTGATCGCCTTTGCGCTTGGGATGGCGAGAGGTGAGAGGCGACGACTGACCAGGGACAACGGACCACAAGGGCAGAGGCAAAACCAGACGAGGACCGATGGGGTTGGCGAGCGTTGCTTCTCGACTTCGCTCGAAGGTGCGGGATGAGTTCGCTGTCAAGTGAGAGGCGAGAGGCGACGACTGACCAGGGACCGCGGACCACAAGGGCAGAGGCAAAACCAGACGAGGACCGATGGGGTTGGCGAGCGTTGCTTCTCGACTTCGCTCGAAGGTGCGGGGTGAGTTCGTTATCAGGGGAGATGCGAGATGCGTCCGGAGTCCGGTGTCCGGTGTCCGTTGGAGAGCCAAAAGCGAGGGAGGATCGCAATGGGATGGATGTTTCTGGTGATTGGCTTAGCTCTAGGGGTGGCGGGTTGCAGTGCTTCGATGATGGATCTGGCGAGACGAGGGGATCTGAAGGCGCTGAAAGTTCGAATCGCTGCGGGTGAGGATGTAAATGCAGGGTCGGAGCAGGGGACAGCCCTTGTTCAGGCCTCGAAGGCGGGTCACATCGAGGTGGTACGGGCACTTGTGACGGCTGGTGCTGATCTCGAGGTGATGAGCTGGTCCAGGAGCGCAAGGCCCGGGTTGACAAGGCCGCAGAGAAGGTACAAGAGTCCCGTGGTGGTAAATGTGGACAGTTCAGGACCCCAATCCAGTTTTATGGCATCGCGCAATTCCAGCAAGGTCGTCTGGGTGCGAGAGAACGGGAAGACCGCATTGATGCTGGCTGCGGAAAATGGACAGATGGAGGTGGCAGAACTGTTTTTGGAGACCGGTGGTATCGAGTAACTGAAGCGGCGATCAAATCTACACAACACAGCTCTGGGAGAACATGAATGAGTATGAAAGGTATTGTCGGGAAAGTCGCTGTCATTCTGGTTGTGCTTGTTATGGGTTCGAGGGATGTGCGGGCATGCGGTGGTTTCTTCTGCCGCACGGTTCCGATGAACCAGGCTTACGAGCGCATTCTGTTTGTTTCTGATGGCGAAGTCGTTACCACACACGTGCAGATCGAGTATTCCGGAAGCGCGCCGGATTTTGCCTGGTTGCTCCCTGTGCCCTCTCTGCCGGAGCTCAAGGTCAGTCACAATGAGATTTTCAACCAGCTGGGTTTCGCAACGCAGCCCAATTTTGTTCTGAACTGGGACGAAGAGGGGGAGTGCAACCTGTTCTGGCAGGTGAGGTTTACGGCTGCGGAAGGTGCGGTGGATGATGCGGACGGCGGCGTGCAGGTGGTTTCAGAAGAGCGAGTGGGACCCTACGATACTGCAATTATCACTGCAGATGACCCCCAGGCGATCTCGACCTGGCTGATTGACAATGGATATAATCTGGACGCGTTAGGTGTTGAGCTTCTCAGGCCCTACGTGGATGGGGGATTCTATTTTGTGGCGCTGAAACTGGCTCCGGATCGCGAGGTGGGGGATCTCCAGCCTCTAGCCTTGACCTATGCCGCAGAAAATCCCGGGATACCGATCAAGCTGACCGCTGTGGCGACGCAGCCCGATATGGGTGTAATGGCCTGGGTCCTGGGGAGCTCGAGAGCGATTCCCAAGAACTATCTTCACGTGCAGATCAATGAAGCACGTATCGACTGGTTCAACGGGGGATTCAACTATCCCGAGGTGGTCACGGAGGCGGCCAATGAGGCCGGAGGTCAAGCCTTTGCCACGGACTACGCCGGTCCAAGCAGCATTATGGCGGATCGGCTTTACCGGGAGGGTCAGTATGACCTGGACCGACTCAGGCTTCACAAGGATCCAGTAGATTTTCTGGACGATATGCTCCGACAGGGCTTTCCACGTGACAATCAAATGCAAGCCTTGATCCGCAGACACATTCCGATGTCCCAGACGGTTCTGGAACCCGGCGTGCTGGCGATTGTGTTCAGGGGAGACCAGAAGGCGTACGATCTGGCCGTGGCTGACAGTACTTTACAGGCGACCGCCGAGCGTTCCTTCTACAACAATATGGAGTCTTACAGGGAGTATCTTACCGACTTCGTATTCGATGCAGGCGCATTTGCAGACGATCTGAATGCAGTTATCATCGAGCCATTGCGGGCTGCCCAGAATTTGTTGGGAGATCATCCATATCTGACCCGGCTGTTCACGACGCTGTCGGCGGATGAGATGACCGTGGATCCCATGTTCGCATTCAACCCGGATTTGCCGGACGTGTCAAACATACGGACAGCAGATGCCAGGCTGGAATGCCCCGAGGGTGATCCAAACGAGATCAACTTCGAAGAGATCGTTCTGGTGGTGACACTCAAAGACGGAAGAGAGATCCGGTCGTTTCCCTACAAGAATAGGCCCCCGGGGCCCACGCTGTTCAGGTCCGCCGCCGCGGTCGTGGAGCAGATGGATACCGCAGGGGACCCGGTCCTGGTGCGCGGTTTGGCCCAGGCCAACCCTGATTTCGATGGGAGCGGAACCGTAGACTTTGACGACTTTGTAATGTTCGCAGGCGCCTATGGACAGAAGAATTCCGAATTCGATTTGACGGGAGATGGTGCGGTGGATTTCAGTGATTTCATTGTCTTCGCAAGGAGCTATGGAGGCAATGCGAATTAGATCAATGTAGCCATCAGTCCGCAGATCTTGAGACCCGGGGAGCGATGCTTTCCCGGGTTTTTTTCATGTCTGAAAGACAGATCTCGAGCAGTCACAAATTCATTCCTGGTGGCCTCCAACAATGGTTGATACTGCCATATTGCGAGAGAAGCGACACTTGATGGATCTGAAATTAGCAGATATGCTGAATGAGTCTATTAGTGTATATGTTTTGCGTCAGGTGTGAATAGGGGATACGTAGTGAAAATTTTCAATCAACCTCCATAATGCACAGACACAATTGACCTGCCACGCTCGCTCGAGCCGCAATCACAGGAGTTGCAGACCTCAACATATAAAGAGGATACAACGATTTGCATAACCAATGAGATGCCGTACAACAACCTGCTTCGGTGAGTGTGCAACGCCGTTAGGACTGTGCGTGGCACAGAATTTGATCCAATGAAGAGATTAAAAAACGTCGTTGACCTCCAAACCCTGCTGGGATTAAGGCCAACGACACGTCGTATATGTTCCGAGCATACGCCTTTCACGCGGCGGATTGAATAAAGAATTGGGGGGCTTTCGTGTCGAAACCGATCAGAAACACGGCACGGATTCCCGCTCGCCCATGCGCCGGTTCCGAGAGGGACCTTGCGGATTGGTGAAAATTCCGCCGAAGGAGTAAGTGATGAAACCGATCCTGTCCCTATCCCTGAGTTTTGCTCTTATTCTTGGTTTCACCAGTTTATCGTGGGCAGAATTCCTTAGTCAGCCCGGCATTCCAGACTCGATGAATGTTCAGATTATTGAAACGACAGACGGATCCAGGCATGTGGGACGCATTGTGAGTGTGAATGATGAAACCATAGGCTTCGAGACTGACCTCGCAACCATCGAGATTCCGCGTTCTAAAATCGTATCCATCAACGAGGTCCCGGCTTCTTCTTTTGTAAATGGCCAACACTGGTTCCGGAACAATAACGCGACAAGACTCTTTTTCGCGCCGACCGGGAGGATGCTCAGGAAGGGAGAGGGATACTTTTCGGACTACTATCTGATTCTCCCCGGGATGGCATATGGTCTCACAGATCACTTCACAATAGGTGGCGGTCTATCCATCATCCCTGGTATTGACCTTAACGAACAGATCTATTTCATCACCCCCAAAATGGGATACAGTCCAACAGATCGTTTTCACCTGGCCGCCGGGGCATTGCTTCTGAAGCTGCCGGTAGACGACAACAAGTCGGCAGGGATTTTTTACGGTGTGGGAACATACGGAAGTCCCGATCTTAGTTTAACCGCCGGAGTGGGATTTGGGTTCGTAGACGGAAATCTTTCAGACAAACCCATGTTGATGGTTGGCGGAGAGGCCAGGATTTCCCGCCGAATCTCATTGGTGACAGAGAACTGGATCTTTCCGGGGGTCGACGACCCTGCTATTTCCTACGGGGTCAGGTTCTTTGGTGAGAAGCTGAGTGTGGATCTGGCACTCATTAACACAATCGGAGATGAAGCTATCTTTCCTGGAATTCCCTATATCGACTTCGTATTCAATTTTTGATACTCGAGTTGCCCCTGGAGTTTCGGTAGTCCAATATCCTGACCGGGAGGATTTGATGCGAAACAGCAACATGCGGTTCGATGCAGCGATCAACCCCTATGGTTGCTCGTCGCGCGTTGAGCAGGCGATGTTGGACTTTGTCCGTTCCAGAGAGTACCGACACTACGGAGATCAACACGCTGAAGCCCTACGAGGGCGGATTGCCGAAAGCTCAGGTCTCTCGCCGAAAAACATCCTGGTGTATAACGGTGCAGGCGAGGCGCTGGTTTGGTTATTCATTTCCAACCTGCTTCTTCAGAAGGGAAAGTTAATCGTACCCTTTCCCTCTTACGAACGATTCGTGGATGCGGCGAAACGATGCACCGAAGTGGTGGAGGTGCCCCTTTCCGAAGGGGACTATTCGTTACCGGTAGAGAAGCTTGTGGAGGAGGGAATTGCGAATCATGTCACAATGGGTTTGTTGAGCAATCCCAACAATCCAACGGGTAATCTCATTATTGACGCCGGAATACTCGATACGCTGCTAAATGGGTTGCCCCAATGTCTCTGGGTTGTTGACGAAGCCTACGCAGACTATGCGGGGATCACGTATGCCCCGTGGGTTCGCGACAGAAAGAATCTGGTTGTGCTGAGGACATTTTCGAAGGCTCACGGCCTGGCCGGGCTCAGGATCGGATATGTGGCCGGGCACCAGGATGTTGTCGAGAGACTCGCCGCATTCCATATCCCCTGGAATGTCGATTCGATGGCTCTGGTTGCGGCTCAAGCCGCGATCGAGGACACCGAATACCAGCAGGAGATCGTGGGCAGGATTCGGAAGGATTGTGCCCGGTTTTACTCGAATCTCAAAAGTGTTCCCGGTATCGAGGTTTACCCGAGTGACGCAAATTTCTTTCTGGTTCGTTTGCGGGATCACAATCCCGAACAACTGAAAGGATACCTGGCCGATCATCATATTCAGGTGCGCAGCCGCTCCGATATGCCGGAGTTTATTCGGGTGACTTCGATGACTGAGGAAGAAAATTGTCATTTTGTCAAAGTTCTTCGGGGATTCGCAGAATATCTCCCCGGTGAAACAATTACCAAACCTTTGCTGCGCAGCGAGGCGGATCCACCGGTTAAAGCTTTGACTTCGCTCGCCTCAACACCTGGATAGCCCGCGGATGGATTGGTGTCGGGACACTCCAACCGACGGGAACCTCGACTGCGAGGTTGGGAGGAATAATGAATGAAAGGATTTCGGTCGTGACTGTTCTGGCTCTGCTGTTCAATTTGGGCGCGGCGCCAAGTAGTGCACAGGAAACTACCATCCTGCAAGGCGGCCAAATTATTCCGGGAAGACTCAGTGAAGGCGCTTTCGTCACTGTTGTTTACACGGACGGGAAGGGGAAGCACACCAGGGCGAGCGGCTACGTCAAGTCTGTTAGTGCAGACGCGTTCATCATTGGGAAGGGTTTCTGGCAGGAGATGATAGAGTACTCGCGTGTTCTCTTGATTGAGCTGCCAGGTAGAGCGCTCAAATCAGGATCACTTGTGCGCGTCTTTTCTCCAGCGAAAACCACGGGCGCCCTCATTTCGGTAAATACGGATTCGCTTGTCCTCAAGGATGAATCCGGGGAGCGGGTTGCAGTTCCAAGGCACAGGATTAATAAGCTGGAAGTCTTTAAAGGAATTGAAAACGGGACTCTCGACGGCGCGGCAGTCGGTTTGGTAAGTGGGTTTGTTATAGGCGGTATTGCGGGCTTAATGATCCTGGCTCCGGACTTCACGTTTTCATCAAACGATGAGGAGCAATTCCGCCGAGCGACCCTCACATTCCTGCTGTTCACCGGAGGTGGACTGTTGATTGGTGCGGGAATTGGAAGCAGGATTCGGAAGGAGCGTTGGAAACGAGCAAATGCCGACAGGTTGTATCTTGACGCCAATCGGTCGAGTAAAGCGATTGGATTGACGGCGTCGGTGAGATTTTAGTGTGGCTGGTCGAATGGAGGTTGAACGTGTGGAACACGATGATGATTTGCATCTTTTCATTCCTGTTCTATACTGTCTGTGACAAAAAGACCGATGCAATTATAATTCTGGGACCAGGTGAATCGGAAGTTGCGCTCGCAGGTACCTGGTTTCAACAGGAGGTCGGTAGACATGACATCCTTTGTCTGGTGTAACCTGGAGTGTTGGGGAGGTTGAATATGGATCGGAGAATAGCTCTTACTCTGTATGTAACCCTCCTGCTTTTCCTTGGTGCGTTTGGGAAAGCCTCAGCATTGGTAGTTATCGATCCTGCACGCCAAGGTGTTTGGGTTCGTGTAATTGCGCCCGATAGCGGTGCAATTGCCGCTGCTGGAGATACAATTCATATCCATGTGGTTACGCTGACTAACATTACAGACACCGTTTATGTGGCAATTGTCAAGGATCTAACCGCCTCTGTTGATGAGGCGCGGTTCATTATTGCCTCTGGTGGTGGAAAGGATACCACCGGTACGGGGAAGGTGGTTTTTGCAGGGAAAAAGGCTCAGTCTGATGCGGTTGAGGACACCTTCGATAGATACACTTTCAGTTTCGGCATAGCTGCAGGTGATACCCTTTTGCCGCCCGGAAACATTTTGAAGGTAGCTGTATTTTATAAACAAAGCTCCAGTCCTGGGACTCTTCAAAAGATCAATAACCAGATGACCGGTTTTCAGATCTTGCCGGGAACATCATCACTGGCGACAACCCCGGTGGGTGATGGCGTGACATTCGGTATCAGAGGTTCAGGTTCTACGGACACGACCGTAGTCGACACTGGACGCGCCATTAGTATCCCGGGAACGATTACCACGGTGGCTGGAGATGGAAGGAATGAATTTGTGGGTGATGGGGGGCTGGCAACCAGGACAGGCCTGAAGAATCCTGCAGGTGTTTTTGTGGATCGTGGGGGCAGCATCTACATTACGGATACATTCAATTATCGCATTCGCAAGGTGGATCAGTTGGGTGTGATTAGTACCGTGGTGGGGAGTGGCGGGACCACCTTTTCAGGTGATGGGGGACCTGCGATGTGGGCAGGACTGGTCATTCCAAGTAGTGTATTCCTGGATGCTGTGGGCAATATGTATATCGCAGGCATCAACCGGATCCGCAGAGTGGATGCGGTTACTGGAGTCATCGGCACGGTTGCCGGCAACGGTACTTATTCATACTCAGGTGATGGAGGGCCAGCAACTGTGGCCGGGATTTGGGGTCCTTCTGGTGTCTTCCTGGACAAAATGGGCAGCCTGTATTTCGCGGATTCAGGTAACAATCGTATACGTAAGGTAGATGGGACAACGGGGATAATTACAACGATCGCGGGTAGAGGTACAAGCGGCTACTCGGGTGATGGTGGGCCGGCTGTCGCTGCGAGTTTGAACTCACCCCGCGGTGTTTTTGTGGACAGTTCACTTTCCGTTTTTATCGCAGATACGAATAACCATCGAATACGATTTATAAACGGGATAACGGGAATTATCACGACTGTTGCCGGCAGCGGAATCCCTGAAATTCATGGAGATGGTGGGCCCGCTACGGAGGCCGGCTTTGCCCTCCCGGGAAGCATTTTTCTGGACAGTGAGAACCGGCTCTTTATCGCCGACACCTGGCACCATCAAATCAGGATGGTCGACAGAACCGGCATCATCAGAACCGTAGTGGCCACGAATGACACGACGGCAGGATACGGGGGAGATGGGGGACCAGCGAGCGAGGCCAAACTGAGGGCGCCGACGGGCGTCTTTATTGACGGTTCCGGCAATCTCTTTATTGCGGATTCACAGAACAACAGGGTGCGCGTGGTCAAGGGAATCGCGGCACCGACCATCCTAGAAACCGGCAGTGTCTCACCAGCGGTATCTGACACCATTCCGGGGAAAATTGTGACAGTGGCGGAACCGGACTCGGTGAATTCTCTGGGGACGGCGGTCCTGCCCTTGGAGCAAGTTTCCAGGTGCCCAATGGACTGTTCGTGGATCAAGACAAGAGCCTCTACATAGCAGATCGATGGAATAACAGAATCAGGGTTGTAGATGGTGTATCAGGTGTGGTGAGGACCATAGCCGGAAATGGCACAAACGGGTATTCCGGAGACGGCGGTGCAGCAACTGATGCCAGCCTGAACTCTCCGACGGACCTGGTGAAAAACGACTCTGGTGACCTGTTCATTTTGGATATGCACAATCAGCGCGTAAGAAGGGTCGGCGCCAGTACAAACATCATCACGACCTTTGCGGGAGATGGTACTCGGGGGTACTTCGGCGACGGTGGTCCGGCGACGAACGCCAGCTTCTTCTTTCCCCAGGGGCTCGCACTTGGTCCGGGCGGCGACCTATATGTTGCCGACAGACTTAATCACCGAATTCGAAAGATATCTGCAGAAACAGGGATTGTTACAACTGTTGCCGGAGATGGGATCGAAGGGTTTTCCGGCGATGGCGGAATTGCTACGGTCGCGAAAATATCAAGGCCTGCGGATGTCTTTGTTGATATCCTGGGCAACATCTACATCGCAAGTGAAGGCAATAATCGAGTAAGAAAGGTGGGTTCCTCCGGGATTATCTCTACAATAGCCGGGAATGGCATATTCGGGTTCTCCGGAGATGGTGGATCGGCCACGCACGCAAGAATCGGCAGTCCAGCCAGAGTGACCGTAGATGCAGAGAACAATCTGTTTTTGGCAGAGAAAGGGAATAACAGAATACGCAGAATAGACAGGCGCACTGGTGTTATAACCACAGTCGTCGGCAACGGAGGAAAAGCCTTTTCTGGTGACGGGGGAAAAGCCATCCATGCGGGTCTCGACGAACCCAATGGGATTTTTGTTGATGAGGAAGGCGATCTCTACATTGCGACGGGTAACCGGGTTCGGGTGGTACGCGGGATTGCAGCATCCGGTAGCGCGATGCAAAATTCCATCACTCCCGCCCTGGATAGTGTCCTGGTGGATTCTCAATCGACGATTGATGTCGCTTTCCTGGTCCAGAATGCGGCACCTGCTTCACACATCCAATTGGACCTGCGCTACGATCCTGAGCTTCTGAGCTTTAGCAATTTGACTCCGGGCTCGTCAGGGGGCATTGCATTCGACGTGCTGGTCTCCCGTCCGGAAAACGGTATTCTGTCGTTGGATCTGAGCCCGTCCGGGCCTCTCCCAGTTGGTGTTACCGAGTTTGTGACGGTGGCTTTCGATCTGGGAGAAGTTGCCTTTTACTCAACTTCGATCAGCGTGGGGAGGTCTTCAACCTTAACCTTGATTTCTGGTGAAACGGACGATCTGAAGACTGGAAGCACCTCTGTGATTCAGCGCATTCCAGCCCCTCAGGATCTGAAGGCAGAAGTTTTCACAGACCCCCGTTTACGAGTCGATCTGTCGTGGGTAGCTTCGAAACGATTTCAAAGTTTCGTGGTGTTTCGTGCCGCAGTCGGCGAGAATAGCCTCCAGAGACTTAGCGCTGTACTTGATACCTCGGCATTCATCGATTCTACAGTAACACCAATGAGACACTATTCGTATCGGGTCCACATAAGCCTGGATGATTTCCTGGGACCCGCATCAGTGGTCGACATCCAGATTCCTGCAGTTCCGCCCAAAATCGTTGGACGCATTCCGGATTTCAGGGGCGCTGTCAACACGCAGATCGTGGTCGATCTCAATGATTACGAAAATGATCTGGCCGATGAGGATGGAAATCTCGTCTGGTCCACGGAGGGTGTGTCCTTTTCTGAAATTTCAGGGATACAGGGTTCTGGTGGCAGCCAAGACATCCTTATTTTCAGACCTGCTGACGGTTTTGTCGGGACATCCACCGTAACAATTGTATTGAGGAATGGATCTGGATCTGAGGACCGCCAGGAGATCCGGCTGGTCTGGGTTTCATTAGAAGAGTTTAACGGGGATGGCCAGGTGGGTTTCTCTGATTTTGTCTTGTTCGCACAGAATTATGGAAAAAGACAACAGGACGACGATTTTCAAGATCAATTTGATTTAAACAACGACGGTGAGGTGAACTTCCCTGATTTCGTTCTGTTCGCACAGGCGTATGGGAAGTGATTGTTGTGCAATTAGAGCGTTAAATTTGAATTCCAGAGGGTGTATTTCTCCTAATCATTTCCAGAGACACGTTCGAGATCCAGACCTCTAACATTGGGAAGCTGGAATTTGTCGAACAGAAAGTCAATCCGAGGCTGACTCCAGGATTCGTCCCTTTGGTCTCGCTGTGACGCTGGGAATCATCGGCTCTCAGATCAAAATGGATGGTTTTGGTAAACAATATAGTATTAAATAATACAAATATATTAATTGAGCCAATGAATCAAATCCAAATTATAAACTCAATATTATAAGGTATTTAAACCTGTATTTCATTTTAAATAAAATTCCACACGTCTGGAAAATTGGTCAGTTCGATTCTTCTTTTCCCAACCTACTCTACCGGTCCCGTTAGTTCTTGAAACTACGGGACCTCTTCTTTACCATTAGCCACGATTCAGTCAGAAGCCAGAACACACACGGGGGCTGAGGTGGAGCTACTGATCCAAAATGCGACTGTAGTAGACGGTTCTGGAGGTTCGCCAACGCAAAGTGACGTGGCGATCTCCGGGGACCGAATCTCGGCCGTGGGGAACTTTGAATTCCCAAAGGACGTCCCCGTGCTCGACGCGTCTGGCCTGGTGGTCGCACCCGGGTTTATCGATATCCACAGTCACTCCGATTTCACGCTTGTAGTGGACCCCCGGGCGGTCAGTTCGATCACCCAGGGTGTGACGCTGGAGGTGGTGGGAAACTGCGGCCACGGGTGTGCGCCAATTGTGGATCCGGAGATGACGCGGTCCAATATCTACGGGTGCAAGGCAGAGCACGAGATCGGGTGGCGATCGGTGGCCGAGTATCTTGAGCGTCTGGAAGCGGTTCGCCCGGCGGTGAATGTGGCAACGCTGGTACCCAACGGGAATCTGAGGCTCGCGACCTCCGGCCTGGTGGATCGACCGTCGACCCAGAGCGAACTCAGGGAGATGAAGCGATTGCTCGCCCAGGGGTTGGAGGAAGGTGCGCTGGGGTATTCGACCGGGTTGGAATACGGACTCGAGCGCGGGTGCTCAGAAGAGGAGATTGCCGAGCTTTGCAAGGTGACCGCCCGGGCGGGCGGTTTCTACGCGACGCACACACGAAACCGTTCAGGCGAAGCTGTGGAGACGATCGCCGAGGCGATCAGAGCGAGCGCCCTGGCGGAGGTTCCGCTGCAGATCTCCCACATTTCCGTGGTGGCGCGGTTGGCCGAGAATGGAAAGTGGGCGGTTGAGCAGGCGCTGGATCAGGTGGAGAACGCCCGGGGACGCGGGCTGGACATTGGCTTCGATATGCACACGCGACTGTTCGGAACGACCCATTTGAGCGCCGTGCTGCCACCCGGGGTGCTGGCCGGGAAGAAGGAGGAGATCGCTGCGAGGCTGCGGTCGAGAGCGGAACGGAAGGAGATGAAAGGCTATCAGAGTATTGTTACGGCGCTCGCCCAGGGAGATTGGGAGCGAATCGTGGTGTTTCATGCGCCGGATCAGCCGGAGCTCAGCCAGAAAAGTGTTTTAGAAATCGCGAAGGAAGCGGGTACAGATCCCCTGGATGCGATGTACGATATTCTTCTTGATGGAATCGATCACCTGAACGAGATTATGGTCATCGCTTTCAGCTACCGGGAAGAAGATATCCGGCCGGCGTTCGATCACCCGTCCTGTATGGTTGGCTCGGACGCGACGGCGCTCGCCCCGGACGGCCCCCTGAAGGACAACACGTTTCACGGGGCCTACACGTGGTCGTCGTGGTTCTTCAGACATTTCGTTCGCGATACCGGGGTGTTGCGTATGGAGGAAGCGGTCAGGAGATTGACTTCTCTGCCGGCCGAACGTCTTGGGCTTGACGACCGGGGCGTGATTAAACCAGGCGCCTTTGCAGATCTGGCCATTTTTGATCCAAACTTGTTTGGCGAGCGCGGGACGACTTTCGAGCCGAATCAGATCGCGGAAGGAATGAGGGACGTAATGGTGAATGGAGAGTTCGCGGTTAAGGACGGTGAGTTGACCGGTGAGCGGAGTGGGCGGGTTTTGAGGAGGAGAGAGTAACGAGTTAAGAGTTTCGAGAGTAGAGTCAGTGGCGGTGCGTCAAAATCGGTGGATATGGAGTCGAGAGTTACGGGGGTGTTTTGGAAGAGATAAGGTGGTCATTTCCTCAGAGAGAGCCGGTGATTGCACCTGGCACGCTGCACGGTGAGTTGGACGCAAAAAGAGCCGGGGCCGGTCACGTGATTCAGGTTGGGGATTCCTACCGAATGTATTACTGGGGAACCGGTTCGGACGGGTATCACCACATTTGCCTGGCGGAGACTTCCGTGGATGAGCCAAACGGGTGGGTGGCGCGCGGGAGTGTGCTGGATCGACAACCGGGGACGGAATACAATGACCAGGGGCCCGGTTTTCCTTTCGTGGTTCCGAGTGAAGAAGGTCCGTGGCTGATGTATCTTTGCGGCTGGGGAATGCCGCGCGCTGACGGGAGGCTGCCGAATACCACAGGCGTGGCGTTCAGTGATGACGAGGGGAAGAGTTTCTACTACCGTCACGAGGCGCCGATTCTCGAGCTGGATCGACCCTGGGACAGGGAAGGGACCGGCAGTGTGTTCGTTCGCCGCGAGGGTGAGCAATTTCAAATGTACTACACGGCGATCGGTCACTACTTCGACAAGCCCGAGGGCGTGGAGACAGGTCACGGAGACGTGATTCCGAGGATCGGTGTGGGATTCGCTGTATCAGAAAATGGAATTGACTGGGAAAAGCCGCGGGATGATCTGGTGGTTTCGCCCAGGGGGTTCGAGACGGAGCCGTACGAATATATCAGCTCCAAACCGTTTCTGCTGAGGGAGGACGGAGGGGAGCGGATGTGGGTTCACACGTTTGGCAAGAACTATCGGGTGAGAAGCCTGACTGGGAAAAACGGGTTGGACTGGACGTGGCAGGACAGCGGGCTCGAAGGTGAGTTCGGTGTCGGAGAAAAGGGCAGTTTCGACGATCAGCAGAGGTGCTATGTTTCGGTAATCAAGTTTGAAGATGAGTACCGGTGCTGGTACACCGGCAACGGTTTCGGTCACACTGGAATGGGTTACGCCGTAGGGAAATGTGGCTGACGAACGGCTGGCCGGGTTGAGCGTGACAACGGAACGTGTCAAAGCTCGAATACAATGTAGCAAGGGGACGTCGAATGGAATTGACACAGGATCAGAAGACACAGTACGAAGAAGATGGATTTACCCTGGTTCGAGGATTGATTCCACAGGAGGAGTTGGCGCCGGTTGGCCAGCGCCTGCTGGAGTTATTGGAGGGCGATCACGAATGGCCCGATACACATTTCCAGATCCTGGAGCCAGGGAAATACAAGAACCCGAAGGGCGGACCTGTTCCAATTGGCGTCCAGAGACCGGCGAAGCAGGAGGAGATTTTTCGGAATATTGCCGACCACCAGAATCTGCAAGCTGCAATGTCCCAGCTCCTGGGCGGCCCTGTGAAGCGGTTCACCGATCAGGCGTTGATCAAGCACAAGGAGATCGACGGGCAGTCGTTTTTTCACCAGGACTCTTACTACTGGAAGATCAAGCCGCGTCTCGGGTGCAACGCCTGGATCGCCCTGAGCACGGTGGGCGAAAATGCCAGTGCGCTCGCGATCCTTCCGAAGACGCAGCAGTCCTGGGAGCTGACTGAACACGAACGGTATTTCGATGAACCGAATTTCTACAATCAGCGCACGGGTGAAGCGTTTATGCGGTGGCGAATTCCCGAGGAAAAGGTAAACCGGTCGCTGGAAGTCCAGCTGCCGATGGAACCGGGTGACGCGGCGTTCTTCACGAACTACACCTGGCACAGGGCAGACCCGAATGCCTCGGGCGAGCACAAGATGGCCTACGCGATCGCTTACCAATTGTCCAATGGATCAGACGACTGAACACAGGAGTGAACGATGAAAACACGGAAGGTGCTGATACCGACTTCGAGGGTGATTTTTGGACACGGGCGGGTGGATATTACGCCTCCCGTTGGAATCTATCACCGAATGTGGGGCGCGGCGCGTCACGACAGATCGACCGGACTTCACAGACCGATTCTGGCGGACGTGATGATTTTTGGTTCGCTGAACGAAGAGCCCGAACTGCTGGTTCGCGCACACATCGATCTCGTGGGACTGGTTACGGACGATCACCAGGCGATCGTTTCGGGGCTCGCAGAGGCAGTGGGTGTCGATGAGGATAGAGTGGACGTGACCTATTCCCACAGCCATTCCTCGGGATTTTATATGCCGGATCGCGTCGAATTGCCCGGCGGCGAGCTGATGCCAGAGTATCTTGCAGATGTGGCCGATAAGGTGAGCGAGGCAGGCACCGAAGCGGTTCTGTCTCTTGAGGCCGCCGTGATCACCTACGCGACCGGCCGGTGCGATATGGCTGCGAACCGGGACTGCGAGGACGAGGCGTTTGGAGGCTACGTGTGCGGCTTCAACCCGGACGTGGCGCCCGACGATACGGTCCTGGTGGGTCGCGCGACGGATCTGGCGCATCGACAGGTGGCCACCCTGGTTCATTACGGGTGTCACCCTACGACGCTTGCGTGGGACAATACGCTATTGAGTCCGGACTACGTGGGTGCAATGAGAGAAGAGGTCGAACGCGTTACGGCGTGCGCCTGCGTGTTCGCTCAGGCGCCCTCGGGAAACCAGGGACCGCGGCACGGTTTCGTGGGCGATACCGAGGTGGCCGACAAGAATGGCCGGCAGCTCGGGTTCGCGGCCCTTTCGGCGCTGATGTCGATGGGCCCGCCGGGAACAGATTACGAGTACCAAGGTCCGGTGATTTCAGGCGCGACCATTGGGACGTGGGCCTACACACCTTTGACTGAGGAACGACGTGAAGCGGCCGCCGTATTCGAGACGGGCGTTCACAGTGTTGATCTGCCGGTGCGGAGCGATCTGGATGTGGATGAGCTCAAGCAGAAGCTCGAGGAGTGGACCGCAAAGCAGCAGGAGGCGGACGCCAGGGGAGATGTTGTTGGTGCGCGAGATTGCGGCGCCAGGGCGGAGCGGGCAAGGCGATGGCTGGGACGGCTCAAGGGAATGCCCGAGGGGAATTACCCGTATCGATTTTCAGTCCACCGGCTGGGGGACGCGGTGTGGGTCAGCTGTGGAGGTGAGCCCTACAGCCATTTGCAGGTTGAGCTGCGCAAACGTTTTCCGGATTATACAATTCTGGCATCGCCGCTTACCGGGACGATACAGGTGGCCTATTTGCTGGACGAGGCGTCTTACGGCAAAGGGCTTTACCAGGAGGAGCCGTCCAGTCTGGCGAAGGGATGTCTGGAGATGCTGATTGAAGCAATGGCGGAGAAGATCGAGGCCGTGGTATCCTGAGGTTGAACAGGAGGGATTTGTGAGTAAGCTCAACTACAATGAAGAAACGGATCGATACGAATTCGATACCGAGGCGATGACGGGGAGTATCAGCGCCGAGGGGAATTACCACGGCGTCTGGGAGCTTACGGACAAGGCCACGGGGCTCCAGGTGATCCACCCGAAGTTTTCGGCTCTGAATCTGTTCAGGTTGTTCGCCAAACACCAGGGGCTGGATCAGCCGAGGCTGATGGAGCGAACGGTGAAGGGTGACGAAAATGGTGTGGAGATTCACTGGGCGCCGTCAGACGGTCACCAGGGTGAATTGACTGCCCGGTACGAGGTGGTGGGGGACAGGTGTATCGATCTCACCGTGACCGTGGAGAGCAAGGGGACGTACGAAGATTACGAGCTGTTCCTGTCCAATTATTTCGACAAGTCGTTCCGTCCGCACATCTATCTTTACGGTGCACGCTACGGAAGAGAAAAGGTCGACCCGGAACTTGTGGTTCCAATGGTGAATGATGTGTTCCGCGGGACGGTAATCGTCTTCCCCAGGGATCCTCACGCAGCGAGAAGGTGTGTGGACGGTCGGTGGAGTCGCAGCGAATGGGGTGCGCCCACCGTGCAGATGTGCCCGGTGCGGTATCACGAGTATCCAATGGCATTTCTGACCGATCCTGAGTATCGCGTGGGGATCGCGCTGATGTCTCTGCCCGAGGATTGTTACGGAATCAGTACACGGTATCACGTAGAGGATGAGGCCGATCGGATGACCGACTACAGCGCGTTCGATTTTTCCTTGTTCGGGGACGATCTCGTGCCTGGAACCCGGCGAACGGTCAGGATGCGTCTGGAGGTGACGCCGGTGGATACGTCGCTGGAGCAGCCGCTGGGTTGCTATGCCGCATTCAAAGAAGAAATGGAGTCAAGTAATTAATAATATGGGGCTTAATTCACTTTTTGAGGCGTTGTTGGTCGTGTGATATGAATCACAGCAGGCAAGCGTGACCCCCTCTACATTTCATTCAGGTTCAATTCATGTGAGGGGGTTCTGTTTTGGGGAAAGTACTGGTCATCGATAGCGACTCATACACCAGGGCTCAGCTGCGCACAGTCCTGGAAGAGGGAGGTCACGAGGTGGACGAGGCCTCCAATGGGAGGTCGGGTTTGGCGAAAGTCTCATCGTCGCCGGTCGACCTGGTTACCACCTGTATGGTGATGCCGGAAATGGACGGGCTAGAGACCATCAGGGCCTTCAAACGCGGCTATCCGGACGTGAAGATTGTCGTGGTTTCCGGATACGATCAGAATGGCGATTTGGGGCTGCTGTCTCTGGCGAGGGAGCTTGGGGCGTCCGGCACGCTGAAGAAACCGATCGATCGGCAAGAACTGCTCCAGACGGTCGACGAGTTGATAGGTATAGAGAATTGAGTGCAGAAGACGATTGCTGAATGTTCGCTTGACACCCGATATGCCGGTCATTAATTTGGGGCGGCAATCGAGAGGGCTTCAGAAAGATTAATCCGTGGACAAGGGTTAGCGAAGATGGCTAAGATCGTGGTAATGGACGATGAGGCGTCGGTAAGGGGCGTTTTGCAGCGGGCGCTGCAAATGGATGGCCACGAGGTGCAGGCCTTCGAAGACGCCACACCTGCTCTGGAAGAGGTGGATTTCACGGAGATCGATTTGGTGATCACCGACCTGGTGATGCCCACGCCCGGAGATCAATTCATTCTGATTCTGGATCAGGAGGACATCGAAGTTCCGATCATGGTTTTGAGCGCACACCTCACCGATGCCAGGACTGAGTATCTGAGAGAACTCGGCGTGAAGTGGATCCTGGGGAAACCCTTTGAAGTGGCCGAGCTGCTGGAGGCCGTAAAGAAGATACTGGGTTAGATTAAAGATCTCGACAATCAGTAATGAAAAAGGGCCTGCACTTTTAAGTGCAGGCCCTTTTTTTGCAGAATGCGTGCCGGACTAATATCGATAATGGTTCGGTTTGTAGGGTCCGTCGACGGATACGCCGATGTACTCAGCCTGTTCAGGTGAGAGCGTGGTGAGTTTCACGCCCAGCTTCTCCAGGTGGAGCCGTGCAACTTCTTCGTCAAGCTCCTTCGAGAGGACGTAGACGCCCACTTCCTGAGGATTCTCGCGAAGGTCGATCTGGGCCATTACCTGGTTGGTGAATGAGTTGGACATTACGAAAGAAGGATGGCCTGTGGCGCACCCCAGGTTCACGAGGCGTCCCTCTGCGAGCAGGTAGATGCAATGGCCATCCTTGAACGTGTATTTGTCGACTTGAGGCTTTATGGTTTGGCGCTGAATGTCGGGATGGTTTTCGAGTTTGTTGACTTCGATCTCGTTATCGAAGTGTCCAATATTGCAGACGATGGCCTGATCCAGCATCCCTTCAAGGTGTTCCATCCGGATCACACCGAGATTCCCTGTGGTGGTGACGAATATATTCGCCTCACAAAGGGCATCTTCCACGGTGGTGACTTCGAAGCCTTCCATTGCCGCCTGGAGCGCGCAAATGGGATCCACTTCTGTGATCAGCACCCGGGCGCCGAACCCTCTCATCGATTGCGCACACCCCTTGCCCACATCACCGTAGCCGCAGACACAGACGACCTTTCCGGCAATCATCACGTCGGTGGCGCGCTTAATGCCATCTGCAAGTGATTCCCTGCACCCGTAGAGATTGTCGAATTTCGATTTGGTGACCGAGTCGTTGACATTGATGGCAGGGAACAGGAGCGTGCCTTCTTTCATCATCTGGTAAAGGCGGTGAACGCCTGTTGTGGTTTCTTCGGATACACCTTTGCAGTCCGCCGCCATTCTGTGCCAGAACTGGGGGTCCCTGTCGAGCTGGCGTCGCAGAATTGTGTTGATGACGGCCAGTTCGTGATTGTCGGTGGGCTCTTCAAGAATCGAAGCGTCTTCCTCCGCACGATACCCTCTATGGATGAGCAGGGTGGCGTCGCCGCCGTCGTCTACGATCTGATTCGGGCCAAGACCGTCCGGGAAGCTGAGCGCCTGAAGCGTGCACTCCCAGTATTCCTCCAGGGATTCACCTTTCCAGGCATACACCGGGATGCCGGTTTCCGCAATGGCGGCGGCTGCGTGGTCCTGGGTGGAAAAGATGTTGCAGGACGCCCAGCGAATGTCTGCGCCGAGCGCTTTGAGCGATTCGATGAGGACGGCGGTCTGAATGGTCATATGGAGCGAGCCGGTAATACGCAATCCTGCGAGCGGTGAGGTGTCGCTATACTTTTCGCGAACCGTCACCAGGCCCGGCATTTCCTGTTCGGCAATGATGATTTCCTTGCGGCCGAACTCGGCCTCACCCATATCGGCAATTTTGTAAGGAAGGCCCGAATAATCGGGAATCTCAATTTCGGTTAATACGCTTTCACCCATTCTACACCCTTTCGATTGTATGGGGGAGTGACCCCCCTCATGTTGCGGACCTGATTACTTTCAGGTGCCTGTGTGGATTCCGTTTTTAAAATTATCTGTCAGGGATTGATCTCACTTCTCAGGCGGCAGATTGTGATTTTCTTTTCGATCCCTTTGAAGTCTACACGATCGAGTGAATCGGTTTTGAATCCTTCACCAAGGCCCTGCAGTACAGGATCGGTGATCCAGATGCCACCGGTCCCTTCGTTCTCTGCGCGATCCAGGGTCAGGAATGCGAGGTTGACCACTTCTCCCATTACGTCGGGGCGGGCATAGTCCGGATGGCCCATTGCCCCGAGGTAGATCTCACCGCTGCTGAGTCCGACTACGAGAGCCTCGGCAACGACCTGGTCGGCAAGCAGTGCAGACCGCGCCGCCCGCAGGTGGTGATCGACACCGGAGAAGAAGGCGAGCAGTTTGTCACCCAGGTATTTGACCGGTACGCCGTCATTTCGCAGGATCACTTCCGTGAGCTGAGAGAAGAGCCCGTTCGCCCAGGTGGCGAAGTCTCTGGCTTCCATTTTGAGCGATTTCTCGTAGGCGCCGAGAATGCTGGAAGCGAATACCGTGGCGTCGAATACGTCGAGGCCCGCATTCTGGGCATCCAGCAGCCAATCCGTTGAAACGCCCAGGAGTCGTGCCAGATCACCCACTACGGCGATATCCGGGCCGTTTTCCCCACGCTCCCACTTGGATACCGCCTGGGGACTGATCTGGAGCGCATTGGCGATGTCCTGCTGTTTCAGTCCAAGGCGCTCGCGTGTGGATCGAATCCTGCTTCCCAGTTCACTCAGCTGCATCCCCGGTCCTTGTTTCTAAAGGTCGCTTGAAATTTATCCGTTGCATTACGAAGAGGCAATGAAGGGGTCGTTGATTGGTCTGACGGTCAGGTTGAGAGCGATCAGATGTCTATCAAGATCCACACAGGCACGTGGTCGGAGGCGAAACTCCCTCGCCTTGTGTAAATGATCCGGTCGTTGCTGAATTTTATTCTGGATGCCCGACCGGTGACGGCAATGGAATGGTTGAATACGCCGGTTCCTCGAATGCGCGATTTTAAATTCGGCGTGACCAGAATCTGGTCGAAGAGGATGGCCTTGACCTTGACGTCTCGCCAGTAGTGATGTTCGATCCCGCGCCATCTGTTGTTTTCGGCTCGGGAGCCCGGTACGGTCAGATTGAATGTTCCGGTCTTCGGCTTCTTGTCCACGTCGCGGTAGCCATATGAACAAATGTCTTCCTTAAGCAAGGATTCGGTCGCGTTGAACAGGAATGTGCCCTCCTCCGTATCAACACCGCCACTGGCCTCAGGGTCGCCCTGTTCAAGAATGTTGAGAGATCTGTCATCCGGATTGTCATTGAAATCTCCCAGGAGAATGACCTTCTTTCCGGACAGGGCGGTTGAGATGTGTTTCAGGATGAGTTCGGAGGCCCGTGCCCTGCGCTTGTCGGTCGAGAGCCGGCTTCTTCTCCTGGATTTTGGATGGTGCACCAGGAAGAAAATGCTTTCTTGCCCGAGTTGGACTTCTACCTGCAGGAGGTCACGTTTTCTGGGGAATGCGTCATTCCATTCGCGGTCCGGAAACACAGTCCGATATGCACCCAACTTCAGGGGCTCCCTGACGGCGAGTGCCACTTCCTGAATTTCCAGCGGGTCGTCGAGAATGGCGATCTGGTAGACCGCAGGAAGGATGTTGCTCAATGCCGCCCGGTTGTTGATTTCCTGGAACGCAATGACATCCGCATCCAGGCCTTCAATGACATTTTGAAGGGTGTGCTTCCGCTCCGAGGAGATATTTTCGTCCAGAAAATATACATTGTACGTAGCAATTTTCAGTTCCCGCGCGTCTAATCTTGAGGGTAGGGGTGAAACGAATAGAATGAGTGCTGTCAGGAAATGGGAGGCGTTCATTGATCGGTCCCCTTGACTTCTGTCAAAAGTTCTCATAAATGTAGGTATTCACATAGGTTAATGCAAGTTCGCCGATTCAGGGAAAATTATAATTCAACTTTGTTCCTATACAACCACTTTTTGCAGATCCAGAAATATTTAATTCGTTGAACCCGAAGGCCATTCTTCATATCTTGTATTAAATCATAAGGATAGACCAAAAATTGGGCGAATCAGGTTTGGAACGGGAAAAGGCTTCAAGGGGCGGTTGGGTGCCTGAGCCTCTGATACTGATTGCGGATGACGAGCCAGAAGTCCTTATTTTTCTGAGAGATGCCCTTTCAAGTGAGCCCTGGGCGGTAGAACTCGCGAGGGACGGTCGCGAAGCGCTACGGAAGTTGACGGAAAAAACGTTCGATCTCGCCGTGCTGGATCTCAAGATGCCTTTTTTGGACGGTGTGGAAGTCCTGAAAAGTCTCCGAGACAGGGGCATCTCGACAGACGTTCTGATCCTGACTGGACACGGCACCGTTCCAATGGCCGTTCTGGCAATGAAGCTGGGTGCTCGGGATTTTATTACGAAGCCGTTCAAGTTCGATGAGTTCAAGCAGGTGATTCGCAACCTGCTAGAGCGGCGGCAAGGAACAGCACAGACCCTCCCCGAGAGGTTGGACGCATATCTGCAATTGAATGCCTTCAATCCGGATCTGCATCTGGAGGATCTGTGCAATCACTTCGGGATTTCCTCACGTTATATCTCCAGGCTGTTTCGCGACAACTTCGGGGTGTCCTTTCGAAGAAGGCTCGCGTTCTACCGGGTGGAGCGATCGAAGGAATTGCTTAGATCGACTGATGACCCCCTGTATCGAATAGCGGACAGGTGCGGTTTCAACGACTATAGGCAGCTGACAAAAACCTTCCAGAGAATCGAACAGATCGGTCCAAAGGAATATCGCCTCGGATATAGAGAAGGCAGAGAGATCTGACACATCGAACCTGTTTCTGAACACCGCCAGGGAGAACACTATGAAGGGACTTGAGATTTTCGTTGGCCTCCTCGTCTTTGCAATTGGAGGCATGCTTTACGGAATGATTAGTACGCCAAGAGACGGAGAATAGGTGGTTGATGGAAGGCAGGCTTAGATAGTGGGCCGGATCCTGGTTGTTGACGATGAGGAGCTTGTAAGAACACCACTGCGTATTGCGCTCGAGAGGGCCGGTCATACCGTAGAGGAAGCTGCAGATGGCCAGGATGGGTTTGATAAGTTCAGTGAAGTTCAAGCCGATGTCGTTATCGTTGATATCTTCATGCCGATAAAAAGTGGGCTGGAGATGATACAGGACATTCGGAGAGTGAATCGTGAGGTGAACATCATTGCAATGTCAGGCGTGGATATCAGAGATGGTCTTGACATTGAGACGCAGATTCAACTACGAAGTGCAATAAAGTGAACTTAGGTTGAGTTTGCCCAGGGCTTGTTGAAAAAGTTGAGCTGGTGTGGAAAATGCAAGCCCTTTCCGAGGGCGATGGTTGAGTCGATT
>Ga0115002_10002742_pt1 | contig 22647 bp, 12 predicted proteins | sample ArcticOcean_MG_C_8_FD_89576 | JGI IMG/M metagenome (GOLD analysis project Ga0115002, IMG submission 89576) | Marine microbial communities from western Arctic Ocean - ArcticOcean_MG_CB11_86 | ecosystem: Environmental > Aquatic > Marine > Oceanic | place: Arctic Ocean: Canada Basin | collected... | reverse complement strand
TTCGATGAAACTGGAGAAGTGATGGAGTGTCGAAAATTTGGGAAAAGTATCGGCGGTCGAGCCCAAGCTAAAGTAGGCGAACTTTACCATAGACAGGATTCTAAGCGTGGTAGTTTGATGCGTTTCTGCGGCTATCACGCATGAAAGCTTGTAGGGTTGACTTGCATAGGATGGGCCGGTCGAAACTTTAAACCTTACCAGGTTGATATTCCAAACCATTTTCTATTCAATGAACCTCACAAGATAAAGTTGGAGAAGGGAGATAAGTTTGGTTTCGCAACTGATACTATCGGAGCGGTTGGCCATGAATATGACGTTAGGCTCTCGACAATATTAAAGGCGACACAAAATCCTAAGTTAAAAGGTTTGGTCGAGCCTGCAGGAATCATTACTGTGGCCAGCAGTCATGACAACCGGAATGTCCTTGATTTTAATGCAGAAAATCACATAAAGAGAGTAGGGGGTGAGCAGACAATTGCAGAGATTATTTATTGGGAACGCCCTGAAGGTGGACGGGTTTTTCATACTGGATCGATCGCTACCGCCTGGGCGATGTATTATGATAAGCATTTAAGTGCGTTGTTTAAGAACGTGCTTCATCATTTCAAAGTAGAGCAGAAAAATGAACCAAAGTCATGAGGCTTTGATATTATATTGGATAATTTTACGTGCTTTAAGTAGATCGTTATTGACTGATTCTCTATGATTTTCTATGATATTTGATACCATGAAATATGTATCCCTTTCTTTAATCCTTTCTATTTGCTTATCTCCATCATTTTCCGCAGAACCAAATGATCTGCATTCTGCAGTCAAGCCCGTTCCAAGATCAGCTGGATGGATGAAACGCCATGACTCTTTTAATCAGCGTGTAGCTAAGGGAAAAGTGGATTTGGTATTGATAGGTGATTCAATTACGCATGGGTGGGAAGGTAGTGGGAAAAATGTTTGGGAAAAGTTCTACGGTAAACGGAATGCGGTTAATCTTGGAATTGGTGGTGACCGTACTCAGCATGTCATCTGGAGACTTGATAATGGAAACGTAAAAGGCATCTCCCCGAAAGCAGCTGTGGTGATGATTGGAACCAATAACTCGGGTAATAACTCTCCAGAGGAGATTGCTGATGGCTTAGCTGCAATAACGAAGCAACTGCGCGAAAAACTTCCCAAGACCAAAGTTCTTTTACTTGGCATTTTTCCAAGAGGTACAAACAAGGACGATGGTCGTCGTCAGGTTAATGAGAAGTCCAATGCAATTTTTAAAAAGCTAGCTGATGGCAAGGATGTTCATTATCTCGATATTGGAGATAAGTTTCTTGAGTCTGATGGCACCTTGACCCGTAAGATCATGCCTGACCTTTTGCACCTCAGTGTGGAAGGTTATACGATATGGGCGGAATCCATTGAGCCTACTTTAAAGAAGTTGATGGGAGAGTAGCTTTTTTCTGCGTCATAGTTAGTCAACTTTGAGTATTTTAATTCCTTTTCCAATTATTCATGGGCATTAAGTCTCAAATTATTGATTTGTACTATCGGATGATGGGTTAATTTGAGAAATGTTGCTGTAAATAATCAGTTTATATGACTGATGAAAACCTTGCGCTTAATTATTGTTTTACTGCCATCACAATTAGTGGTGGTCATACTTTTTCTTATTCATGGATTTTTCCTGAGTTTACCACTAGCTGATGCTGTAAAAACTACAGGTAACGTCAGAGTGTTGGGTATTCGTATTGATTTCTCTGATGCTCATAACGCGCCTAGTTTGGAGGCTATTGGTAAAAAACTAAAAACAGCTAAGAGTAATTTTGAAAGATTTTCATTCGACCGGCTAAATTTTGTCTATCACACGGTGGAGGTTAAGCTTGGGAAGAGGGCAAGTTACACGGCTTCTGAAATGGCGACTAGGGCTGACCTAAAAGCAACTAATGCAGGTCGCAATATTAATAGTTATAATATTGTTGGTTATTATTTTGGGGGAGGTTCAGTGGGATCTCATGCCACAGTTGGAGGCAAGCGATTTTGGGCGAAGGGAACTGGAGGCTCAACCATTCACGAGATGGGTCACAATTTTAATTTTGGGCATCAGAGGAGATGGGTGCCAACCGGCGATAATCCGATAGCGTTGAAGGGGAAGTTGGAAAATGATCCATGGCAGTTTATGAAGAGTGGCGGCATTGATCCCGACCCTTACGAAAAGTGGCGGTGTAAATGGATTACTAGTCGTCATGACATTTCTTCTAATGGCAGTTTTACTAAGCGTCTTTATAATTTCGATCAGAAGGACATTGCTAAGGTGAATAGTAAGCGGGCTTTGAGGGTTAAAAGGATCACCAAAACTAATATGTATTATTGGATTGGTTATCGTTCTCGTCTCTTAAATAAATTAAGTTCTCCTAATCAAAAAAATTATCAAATGCGACAAGGCCTTGTTTTTTACTGGGATCGTGGAGCAGTCGGTAAGAGTGTTACGCTGCTTGATTTGCATCAGGGAACGGGAGGAACCGATGATCAGGCTTTACAACCTGGGGAAACTTTTTCTGATAATGGAGGTAATGTATATATCACTAACTTAGGACGAGGCGGCACTGGTCCAAACGAGTACATTGATGTGAGAATTAACCGTGGCGATTTTTCTGGGAACCGGGCGCCGCAGCCTACCTGGGATGCTCCAAACCAGTGGCCCGCTGGAGAACCTCTAATTGTTTCTGTTGAAGGGAATGACCCTGATGGTGATGAAGTGGCTTGTATGTGGCGCAATGGTGGAATTCCTCCTAATACAAGTGCCAATAGTCTGACCTTTACTAAGAACAACGGAGGTGAATTTTCTTTAAGTGTTCACGTTTCAGATATGAAGGGTAAGACAACAAAACTGAATAAGACTATCAATGTTGTTGGTGGGTTCCCTGCTTCTGAATGGATTGGAGAAACTAACAATTTTTGGTATGAGGGCACCAATTGGTCCTCCAGTAAGCAACCGAATGCTCCTGATGCAGTTGCTGTCTGGAAGGACTCTTTTACTGGGGAAAGTCAGCTGAGTTTTAGTAATCCAGTGGTAAAGCAATTGCACCAAATTCGGTTGGAGGAAAGTTTGGACAAAGATGTTGTTGTTGAGATTAAAAATTCTGAAGGGACATTGGAACTTTTTGGCGGGGGAATTGATATGGCGGAAAGTGTTCGAAATCTTACTTTGCAAGGCATAGGCTCAATAAGATTGCAGGATGATCAAAGCTGGGTGACATCGCCAGAAGCTAAGTTGAAGGTGAATGCTGAAATTAATCTTAGTGGTAAGGTTCTCACCGTGGCTACCCAGAATGAGGTCACCTTTTCAGGCAATATTACTGGTGAGGGCGGACTTAAAGTAAGAGATTCGGGTGCGCTCACTTTAAATGATGGAGATTATTCAGGAAAAACTATAGTTGAGAATGGTAGACTTGAAGTTGTTGGAACGCTTGCGCGTAGCGAAATTCTCGTGAGTCAAGGTGGGGTATTGGGAGGTACAGGTCAGATCGGATGTGGAGCTCTCATTGCAAGAAATGCGAATCTATGTCCTGGTTCTCAGTCTGCTCTTGGTTCCCTAAATTTCATGACTGATCTTAAGCTCAATGGTAATTTAGAAGTGGCAGTCGATCCCGATCAATTACCTAATTGTGATCGAGTAAATGTTAGCGGAGTCCTTGAGGTGGAAATATTAGACGGGCAGGAAGCTAATGCAGGGACAATTAAGATTTCCAACATAGGAAGTTCATATGCTTCTGAGCAGATTTTTCAAATATTTAATAAGCCTTTGATCCATGGCGAATTAAAAACAATTGATCCGCTAGTGCCTGCGCCAGGGTTGTTGTGGGACAATCGCCTCTCTGTAGATGGTAGTATAGCAGTGATTACAGACCCTGCCGTCATCACTTATGATCAATGGGCTAAGGATATATCAGGTCTTTCTGGACCAGATGCTGCCTTTGAGGTTGACCCTAACGAAGATGGCATGGCAAACGGATTAGCATTTGTATTAGGAGCTTCAGATGCTTTTTCTAATATGAGCGATCTGCTTCCAGAATGGAATTATGTTCCAGCTCGCATCGAAGACGGAGATGAGTATCCTAGTGAATTAATTGTTTCCTATAGGCATTCACAAAATGCAGCGATTTCAGTTTCTTCAGCTTTGGAATATTCAATGGACATGATTGACTGGACGTTAGTCACGGAAGATGAGGCTCATGTTACAATTGAAACTCAAGAGAATTTCTACGATTTTGGAACTGATCGAATTGAGGTTCATTTTCTTGATTCAATTGCACCTGATAAAAGGTTTCTGGTGCGTCTTAAGGCAACGCCCTGAAGTTGCTATTTTCATGATTTTTTTAATCGGGAAACCTAGGAATTAGAGTTGAAGATTTCAATCTTTTAAGATCGGCATCATGAGTCTTTTTATTAGTTTTTAGCCTTATTTAAGCTGCTCGACCGAAGTCACATTTTTAATTTTACAGTATCCTTGTAGTGTCATGCTTTTTTCGGTAAGACTCTAGGAATGAAAAGTAACCGCAGAAAATTTCTTAAGACTTCTGTTGCCAGTGCGGCCTCTTTCCAGATTGTTCCTAGGCATGTAATCGGTGGTCAGGGTCATACGCCGCCAAGTGAAACTTATGGTGCTGCACTTATCGGGTGTGGTGGACGAGGTCCGGGAACGTACGAGGGAATGGTTCGTGATTTACCCTCCAAACTGGTAGCAGCATGTGATGTTCAGAAGCCCCGTGTCGACGGGTACATAAAGAGGAAAAATCCGGAGGCCAAAGCTTATAATGATTTTCGAAAATTACTGGAAAATCCTGACGTTGATCTAGTTGCTATCGCTACCCCGCCTCATTGGCATGCATTAATTTCTATTGCCGCGGCTGAGGCAGGGAAGGACGTTCTTTGCGAAAAGCCGATGACTCGATTCATCGCTGAGGGTCGAGCCGTTTGTGAAGCTTTTGAGCGGTATAAGAGGATTTTCCAAATTGGTACATTTGGTCGTTTTGGTGCGAGTCGCAGCAGTACTAGTAAAACGATACACAAGATCATGCGTAGCGGACTGCTCGATCCAAACCCAGGTGTGCATATTAAAAAAGGTGGTCTTAAGCTGCATAATTGGAGTGGTAAGCCTGGCTTGAAACCACAAATTCCATCAGCAGATCTTGACTGGGATTTCTATTGTGGCCCTAGCCCGTTCAAGCCCTACGTGCAGCCACGTGTTGGGGGCACGCATCGCAATTATTGGGATTATGAGGGAGGCGGCATGTGTGATATGGGTCAGCACCATTTTGACCCGCAGCAATGGATTTATGGTAAAGATGATACAAGTCCAGTCACGATTGAGGCGTTTGCTCCACCATCTCACCCTGATGTGACGGGCATGTGGGCTTGGGTCGAGTTGACCTACGCGGATGGGTTTACTATTGTCATGGACAGTAAAGAGTGGGGTCCCGGATATGACAGGAAAGAGTCAAAACAAGTTTCCTTGTCTCAGCTCTCCGAAGAAGATCAAGACAAGATCAAGGCCATGCCTGATTCTGCGCCGTTACTTACATTTGCCGAGGCGGTCAAACAGCGTAAACAAGCTGGAGGGCATCCCGAGGCAGCACATCGAGCCGCCTGCATCTTGCATCTTGCTAACTTAGCCATTCGTCTTGGTCGCAAGTTGCAATACGATCCCGAGAAGGAGCAGTTCGTTGGGGACGAAGAGGCAAACCGATTCGTTAATGTTCCGATGCGCTCACCTTGGCATCTCTAATAATACTTTTTCTATTTTTATAATACCATGGACATACAATCTTATCTTGATCCTTTTCCGTTACCGGCCAAGCGGGGAATTCTGAGCGATATTAACAAAGAAAAAACAGAAAAATCTGTTCAGGAGGCGATGAAAGACCCAGAGGCGGTTGCTTCGCTGCTTGTGAAGCGACTGCTTGATCCTGGAGCGGAAGGAAATGACATCCAGGTCCGCCATTTATTGCATACTATGGCCGTTAGAATCCCGAACTATGACAGGAAAGTAAATGGTAATAAGCGCGTTAAATTTTCCCTTGTTCTAGCAAAGTCTCTTTCAGGAAATTACCCGGACCGGGTCAAGGCATTTGTTATTCGTCAACTTCAGATCTGTGGCGGGGAGGAAGTAATTCCTGCAATCGGAGAGTTCTTGATTGTCGATGGCATTGCTGATGATGCGGCTCAAGCTCTGATTGCTATTGGGAAAGTGTCAGCCGAGCAATTTCGTAAGGCATTGCCGGAAGTTAAAAATAATTCGATTCTTTATCGTAATGTTCTACACGGTCTAGCTGAGTTGGCTGATGATTTATCGAAGGAATCTTTTCTTGAAGCCCTAGTCAATGAAGATGATGACTGCCGGCTCCTGGGTCTGTGGGGATTGACTCAGATCGGTGACTCTTCCACGCTGGAATCTTTTCTTAAAGCTGATCAGAAGGAGAAAGGATTTTCGCGTATCAAGGCTGCTAGTTATTGTTTAAAATTTGCAGAGAAAATTCAGAAGAAGGACGCTGCTAAAATTTATCGACATTTACAGAAAACGCGAACCTTGCCAGAGGAAAAATATTTGCAGCAAATCGCCGTATCTGCCCTCTAGTAAATGTCTCGGGTAGACCATTGTTCTCAGCTGCATCTCTCAAGGAGGCGCCTGTTACAGGTGGGGGGTATTGGGGCCATGGGATTAACGTTACCCGGCTTACTTCAGGCTGAAAAAAATCTAGGTTCAGGTATTCCTGTCAAGTCTTGCATATTCATTCATCAATATGGCGGGTTAAGTCAGCTCGATTCTTGGGATATGAAACCCAATGCTCCGCAGGAAGTTCGTGGTCCTTATAAGCCAATTAAGACGGCCACACCGGGCTTTCAGATTTGTGAACTAATGCCGCGGTTGGCAAAATTGTCCGAGCAGTACGCAGTCATTCGTTCGATGACGCATAAGCAATCAGACCATAAAAAAGCCAATTCTATGTTATTGGCTGGTCGTGAACAGCCCGCAATTGATGACCCTTCCTTTGGAGCAATGGTTGCTAAGTTGAGGCCCTCGAGTGCAAGTATTCCTGATCACGTATGGTTGCAGAAATTTGGAGGTGGAGCGGCTCCTCCCGATCATACCTATTTGACGGGCGGACGATTGGGTGCGGCCTATGCTCCCATGCTGATTGGTGAGAAGCATGATGACAATCCAGCTTCGACTCAATTTCGTGTGCGTGCGTTTGATTCACCCAAAGATTTATCCAAAGAGCAGCTACAAAATCGCTTGGATTTGCTAAAGTCAGCTCAAAGGCTTTCGCCAGTGGCAAATTCACCTGAATTTGAATCATTTGAAACTCACCAACAAAGATCCTTTGATCTGCTGTATGGAAAAGAAGCTAAGAAGGCCTTTGATATTGAAAGGGAGGGCGAAAAAGTTAGGGACCGTTACGGTAGGAATCCTTTGGGTCAGAACTTATTACTTGCACGGCGACTTATCGAATCGGGTGTGAGATTGGTTAATGTTGCTGCATGGACAGGACTCGCTGCAGGTGAAAAATTTGTTAGTGTTGAAACCTGGGACATGCACGGTAATGCTGATGTGGGTATTTTTGAAAACGGATGGAATGGACTCCCATTTGCGCTACCTCGCACTGATCAGGCAGTCGCAACTTTGCTTGAAGATCTCAAGGACCGCGGCCTCCTTGACACCACGCTTGTTGTATTGGTAGGAGAATTTGGCCGTACCCCCAAGATCAGTAAAGGCGCCAAGCGCATCGGTCGGAACCACTGGCCTAATTGCTATTCAGCAATGATTGCCGGTGCGGGAATCCAGGGAGGTAGCGTTTATGGAGAGTCAGATAAGCAGGCAGCTTACGTAAAATCCAATCCGGTAACGTTAGAGGATTTCACTGCAACGCTATTTGCCGCGATGAATATTAATCCGGCATCACCCCTTGGGCTCGATGGGTTCACCTCTCCAGCTAGTACGGGGAATCCAATTAAAGCGTTGTTTTAGAAAGTATATGTATTCCACGTTCTCTAATCCGCAGTAATTAGTTTAAGAATGCAAAAATTCTGCACGTTCGTTGTCTTGAATTTCTTATTCGCAGTAATGTGTATGGCGCAGGTGCCAGAAGGGTCTCAGTTGCGAGGAATGGCCGAGATGAAGAACGGGGAGAAGCTTGAAGGGTGGGTTCGTTTCGAGCGTGAGACGATGATTTTAACTGAGATAGATGGTAATGCGCAGCATAAGTTTACAGCAGAGCAATTAAAGGAAGTTCGTATGCAAATGGAAGGTGACCCTCAGGTTCCGAAGCGGATTTCAGGACTCAGGGGGCATTATTATAGCACGCCAGAATTAAGTGGTAAGATGATTGAGCGAGTTGATGCGCAAATTAATTTTCGCTGGGGAACGGCTGCGCCGATGTCAGGAATCCCGGCAGACAGATTCAGCGTACGCTGGGAAGGAGAAATTGAGACCCTCAACGAGGGTAATTATACTTTTCACCTCCGTAGTGATGATGGGGCAAGACTCTTTGTTGACGGGAGTTCAGTCATTGACCGTTGGCTGCCACAGGTTGAAAGTGAACACAGTGGTACAATTGAGCTTGAGGCTCGTCGGCGCTATCCAATCAGGCTGGATTATTTTGACGGACAGGTGCTGGCAGTTGTAGCCCTTTCATGGACTCCGCCGGGAGGAACTAAGCGATTGATTGGGGGAGATCGTTTTTGCCAAGGATTTAGCCGTGAAGGTCAGATCAGTGCGCCAGGAACGGGAATTTTTTTGAAGGGTGGGTCTTTCCTGTCAGGAGCAATCTCCGAGGTAGATGACAAGATAGTAAAAATTATTTACCTTGAAGGAAAGGAATTGAGAATACCGAGAAAGAATATCGGTGGGTTGCAACTATCTCCGATCAGTTCATTTCATTATAAAGAGTTATCGGAATGGGATCCTGGATGCATGTTGAGAGGAGGAGATTATTTCGAGGCAACGCTTGTTTCTTTTGATCAGAATGCTCTTAGGATGAGATCGCTACTCCTAGGAAAAAAAGATTATAGATCTGAGCAGGTGAAATTTATTAAGCTTAGAGATTTTAATAAGAATAAGGCAAACTTTGAACTGCATACTAAGTCAGGTTCTCGTTTGCGTGCTGATTGGCTGATGCTTGATAGTAAGCGAGCACTAGTTAAAGATAATTCTTTTTGCTGGATCAATCTGAATCCGCTTGATGTGGTATCGGTTTATGGCATCTCTGAAGATGATGAAAAGTAGAGGGATTGATAAAAATTAAAAAGGGAAAGATAATTCCGAAATCCATCCATTCTTGAGTAGTTTATTATAAACCCCAATCAATTAATACTCTAACAGAATGATTCATACTATTTTACTGATTACTTTAGGATTATTTTTGAGTGTTCTGTCTGAGGCTGAAGAAGAGAATAAGACAGAGGATCGAAGTAATAATACAAGTCGGATCAGACCAAATATTTTATTCATTTCTGTTGATGACCTGAATGATTGGGTCGGATGTTTAGGTGGTCATCCGCAGGCGAAGACGCCAAACATGGATGCTCTAGCCCGGCGTGGTGTATTATTTGAACATGCTTACTGTGCCGCACCGTTGTGCAGCCCTTCTCGGACCGCGGTGATGACAGGTCTTCGTCCATCCACTACCGGTATTTATGGTAACCTTAATTGGTTTAGGGACCTTCCAAAATATAAGAACTGGGTTACTTTGCCTCAATACTTTCGCAAGCATGGATACAAAGCGTTCGGGGGTGGAAAATTATTCCATCAGCCCAAAGGTAAATTTTCTGATCCTAGTTCCTGGGACGAGCAGTACTCCCTAGGTCAAGGAACGCCTCGTCCTGAATTATCTAGGAGGTACACTCACGGGCTCAAGGAAAAGTTTTCAAACCCGATCCTTGCGAGGCTCATTGACTGGGAGCCCCTGGAGCAGCCAAAGGAGCAGTCCGCTGACTGGAGGACCGCTGCCGGGGCTGCGGAATTCTTGCAGCGTAAGCATGAGAAGCCCTTCTTCCTCGGATGCGGTATTTATTTGCCTCATTTGCCATGGTATGTACCAAAAATATATTTTAATATTCATCCATTGGATAAAATTCAATTACCGCAGCATCGGACCAATGATATGGATGATGTTCCACCAGGTGGGCGTCGGATGGTGGGGGATGCGGCTGAGATTATACGTGATAGTGGAAAATGGAGAGAGGCCGTTCAGGGTTGTCTTGCTGCGGGTTCTTTTGCCGACGACTGCGTTGGGCATGTTCTTAATGCGCTTAATGATAGCCGTTACAGGGATAATACTATTGTAGTGTTGTGGGGAGATCACGGTTACGATATTTGCGAAAAGACCTTCGCTAAGTCTGCCCTATGGCAACAGACCACACGGACACCGCTTATAATTCACCTGCCAAAGAAGCTAGGCGGTAAACCTTTCAACAATAACTGCAAACGCCCTGTCAGTTTAATCGACATTTATCCCACGCTTGTTGATCTTTGCGCTTTGCCCAAGAATCAGAAAATTGAAGGTCGCAGCATTGTCCCATTGTTACGCAACCCTCAAGCTGACTGGCCTTACCCGGCCTTAATAACGCATTCTCCTCACTGGCATGGTTCTAACCACGCAGTCCGTTCCGAAAAGTTTTATTACATTCAATATAATAAAGGTGGGGAAGAGTTATATGATATGTCCGATGACTCTAATCAGTTACACAATTTAGCTGAGGATTCTAGGTACGCGGACACCAAGGAAAAACTGAAAAAATGGATTCCAAAGAAGAATGCTCCTCATTTTCGCTCCAAAAAGTGATTGATGCTTTTATAAACAGTATTGCAGAGAACTTATCTACCCATAAATTGATCTATGGATGAAAGGACAGATGGGAAAAGATTCTAAATTTAATTCTTTTATGAGGAATTGAGATAGACTCTTGAGATCAGATCACAATGGCCCGCTTTTTGTTTAGTATATTAGACGCAAGAACACTTAGTCTGTGTTCGTGTTTAGTTGGTTTTTTTATACTGCAGGTAAGAGCCGAAATTGATCCGGAAAAGAGGCCGGGTCATCCTACCCTTCTCAGTCCACATTCGGATCCTATCGCATATCACAATGGATTAATATTTGCGGTCAATACTCCCTCCGACTCCCTTGATGTAATTAATGCCAGAACTGATAAGATTATTGCCAGTATACGTACCGGTATTGATCCGGTAAGTGTATGTGTCCGGCCTGATGGTAAAGAGATTTGGGTCTCTAATCACATTTCTGATTCAGTGAGTATCATCGATAATGATCAAGAAAGTACGACGTACCTTTCGGTCATTGCTACGATCCAAGAAATTGACCTGAAGCGCAAATCGACTCGATTTGATGAGCCAGTAGGGATTGCATTTGCTGGCAACAAAAAAGCTTATGTTGCGTTATCATCAAATAATCGGATTGCAGTCATTGATGTTCTTGCAAGAAAAATTATAAAGCATCTTAAAGTTCCGGCTCAAGAGCCTAGGGCTCTTAGAGTAAGAAACGGGAAACTCTATGTTATTCCCTTTGAATCGAATAATAAGACCCAGCTCTCTGGTGGTGTGGGGAAGCCTCATGATGGTGAACTTGTAACTTTCGATGCTCAGAAACTTGCCAGTTCATTTGATTCTGTAGGATTCACTGTTGACGTGATTAAACATCCGAGAGTTCCGGATCGAGATCTTTTTATATTCGACACTGAGAATGACAGGTTAATTCGAAGTGTAGAATCAATAGGAACGAATCTTTTCGGGATTGATGTGGATGACAATGGGAATGTTTTCGTAGCCCAGACCGATGCTCAGAATCACATTAATGGAAGGTCGGGGACAAAAAAACACGGTCTCAAAGAGCTAATGAATAGGCCTTATCTGAACCAAATTACTAAAATACCAGAAGCAAAGGGCCCTCATTTTTTTAATCTGAATCCGTTACCTCCGGAGCAACCAAATCGTAAGAAGGCAATCGCGACTCCATTTTCAATCAAGGTCAGCGAGGACAATAAGGTTTTATATCTTACTGCAGCAAGTTCTGATCATCTTGTTACGATAGATGCTAAGGATGGATCTATTCTTGATCGAATTAAGGTTGGTTCTGTTCCTAGAGGCATTGCGATTGAAAGAAAAAATTCAGGTAAAAAGAATATTGTTTGGATCCTGAATGCTGTTTCAAACTCAGTATCTAAAGTTGATGTAAGTTTGGCGAAGGAGATCAATCTTATTAATACAATTGAATTAAAGGATCCAACCCCAAAAATCTACAAGGAAGGAAGAATTGCTTTTAATACTTCTAAGGCATCAACGAACGGAACCTTTTCATGTGCTAGTTGTCACGCGGACGGGAATACAGATCAGCTCCTTTGGGTGCTGGACACTCCGCACCTGGTTGGTGCGGATCAGATCGAGCCACGCTTATCCCAAACTCTCAGAGGACTTAGGGGCACGGCTCCGTATCATTGGGACGGAGTTCCTGGAGATCCTTATGGTGGCAAAAACGCGTCGACGCGGGAACAGCTTGAACCGAATTCAGATGTAAATAGGCCCGAGACCTCTGTCAGGCATGTCATTGACGGATCAATGGGGAGCACCATGATAGACTCTGAAAGTGATGTTAGTAATGATGAAAATAAGAAAGGTTATCTTGGTAAGACTGAGAGGGATGCACTCGCCGTTTTCCTTCTTAACCTTTCGCACATGCCTACCAAGGGACGCTCTTATGATGATAAGCTATCAGATCAGGCGCTAGTCGGATTTGAGAGGTTCCATGTCACCGGGGCTCGTGATAGGAAAAATTTAAATACCAACGTTTGTGGAAACTGCCATACCTTTCCTTATCTTGCGACTGATCAGGACTCGATGCAGGTTCCCAGCTTTCGCGGTGCATTGGATCGATTCATTACCCAGGCTCAGGGCAGAAACAGTGTGATTGATCTTGGAGGTGTGAAACAAATAGCTGACCAAGGGTTTCCCGAAGAAGAGGTATGGAAAAGAATGATGAATATGGGTGAGCGGGGGAGGTTGTGGCCGGTCATCGACATGTTTAAAGAGTCGAGTTCAGGATTTGCAGGAGCTTTTGGTAGGCAGGCGACTCTGGGAATTGACACTGCAAGTGATCCTATAACGTTGGATATTATAAGGGCACTCGAGGAAAGTGCTATAAGGGGAGGAATCGTTTTAGAGGTTCAGGGTTCAATAACCCGCAATGGCAAAAATGGAAAAGTCATTCTTCGATACAAAAAAAAGGAGAGGCAAGTTGATGAAATATTGCTACCTCACAGATACATGGATGTATCCAATAATGAGTACTCCTTTAGCAGTAAAGAGCTAATCGCTTATGCGAGTGAAGGTAAGTTCATTGGGACATTTACTGGCATGCATGGCAATGATGTAGTTTCACCTCCTCCTGCTATATGGACGGCAGGATCATTGCATGAACAGCGTGGGGCACAGTTGTTCCCTCGAATAAATAAAAAGAAAACAAGTATGCGGATCAGCGCAAGGCACATCAAAGAAGGTGCATACGTTCTGATTAATGGGGAAAGGTTTCCGGCAAAGATAACCGAAGAGGGGAAGGATTTGATTGATGTTTCATTAGAGAGGGTCCCTCAGAAAGGAATGAATATGATCCAAGTTCAAAATCCTCGGAGCTACATAAGCAATGAACTTATTTTCTATGTTGAAACAAGAGAGGAGGCTATTTCCCGATACAGAAAAGAACCAGATTATCTACTGACAACGATTCTTAATTCATCTCTAATTAACAACAATGAAGAAGAGGCAATGATTTTAATTGAAGCAGGGGCTGATCTTAATATGCCTCATGAACACTTTGAAAAAGAAAGGCCACCCATCGTCATTGCTTCTCAATATGGTCGGGGAAAATTAGTGGAGCAATTGCTGGAAAGTGGAGCAAATCCCAACCTTGTCACTAAGGATGGTGACACTGCTCTGCATCATGCTGCGCGCATGGGGAGATTTAACATTACTAAAACACTTCTTGAATCTGGAGCTGATAAGGACCTCAAAAATAAACACGGGAAAGTACCTTTAAACTTCATTAATCATTTTCGGCATAAGGGGAACTTCGAGAAGTATCACGCGCCATATAATGTTAACCTGACATTGGATCATGATCGGTACCTTGAGGAATCTCCTAAGATAAAGTTCTTACTGGAGTCAGAATCAGAAAAGAGGCGCCGTCCGAACGTTATAATGCTCTTATCTGATGATCTGGGTGTGAAGGATATTGGATCTTATGGTGGGCCAGTCAGAACGCCTAATCTGGATTCTCTTGCAAAGAGAGGATTGAGGTTCACTGATTTTTATTCAGGCTCTCCGGTATGCTCTACTTCTCGCGCCACTCTGCTCACCGGGAGGCAACATTTAAGAACAGGTGTGTACTCGGTAATTCAGGATCATGTCCACTCCATGCATTTACTGAAACGTGAGGTAACTATTGCTGAGGTTTTGAAAGAGCGAGGATACCAGACGGTGCACTTAGGGAAATGGCATGTGGGCTCTTCATTCAGAGGTAAGGACAAACCTAGCCTGAATGATCATGGATTTGATTACTGGTTTGCCACCGATAACAATGCTAACCCAAGTCACAAAAATCCCACTAACTTCATACGTAATGGTAAACGCGTTGGTGAAACTAAAGGTTACGCATGTCAGATCATTGCGGATGAAGCGATCGCTTGGTTAGATAATTTTCGTAAAAATGAGAGTCCATTTTTTCTAAATGTATGGTTCCAGGAGCCGCATGCCCCCATAGCTGCTCCAGATGAAATTGTATCTAAGTACGGCAATGTTAATGATCCTGCTGCGATATATTCGGGAACAATTGAGAATACCGACCGTGCGATTGGTAGACTCCTTAAGAAATTGAAAGTAATGGGTGAGCTTGAAAATACACTGATCGTATATGCTTCTGATCATGGCAGTTACAGGCCAGAAAGGAACGGAGATCTGCGCGGTGCAAAAGGGTCTAACTTTGAAGGCGGTTTAAAAGTCCCTGGAATCTTTTTCTGGCCGAAGGCTATTCAAGGTGGGCAAATTCAAGCTGAACCTGCTGGTCTAGTGGATTTGCTTCCTACAATATGTGGGTTACTACACATTAATCCTCCAAAGGGCATTCATTTGGACGGATCTAACTTGGCTCCAATACTCACATCCAAAGGAAATTTCCGGCGTCATCAGCCACTGTTCTGGCATTCTCCTACCGGTTACCCGAACGTTGCACTTCGAGATGGGAATTATACCCTGATGGGTTATCGCGGCCTTGAATTTAAAAGAGACCAGAAGCGTATTAATGAGTTACTTGATCAGATACAAGTTTTACTGGAAAAGGACTTAGGACGAAAAATAGATCGTTCGGAACTTATTTCGAGGTCCTACAACAGCAAAATGAAAAACAAGGAAACAGAACGCCTTCGAGATGAATTTGTTAAGCTTAATATGTTTCAGGAATCATGGATCCCAGTGATTAAGTCAGGGTCTGGAGGATTCCGTAAATTCGAATTATACGATCTGACAAATGATCCTGGGCAGCGGACGGACATCGCAAGTAAAAAGCCTGAAGTGCTCAAGCGTATGAAGAAACAACTCATCTCTATAAATGATAGTGTGTTAGCTGAGGCTCCTTACTGGGGGGAGGATAACTCACAGGCTCATGATAACTTTAAAGAACTAGCGCTCACAGGCATTGAAAAACTTCTCAATAAAATTGATTCAAATGAGCTGCCAGCTGCTTACGTACCATCCAATCATCAGGACTACGTTGATAAACGAATCGCTGGTATGAATGAGAATCAGCGGGGCAGACTAGGGCGGCTCTGGAAAGAGAAGCAAAGGTTCGATCCGAACATGAAGAACCGTGGCAGGTCTTTTATTCGAATATTAGAATGGGTAGCGACGGGGTATAAATTGTCTCCAGAGGAATTTCTCCAGCCGAGTAGAGAAAAAAAAGATTAAAAGGGTTTTAATATCTTTTCTGAAACTTTAAATCCGGTTTTCGGAACCGGTTGAGTCACCAAACTGAGCTTTAGGTAGTCCGACCTCTTCGAGCATTCTGACGAACAGGTTGTTCAGAGGTTTAGCACCAACATCAAGATGACGGCCTGGTTGGAATTTTCCTCCTGCGTGACCTGCTACAATGATAGGGAGATCTTTATGAGAGTGCTGATTTCCATCCGAGAGGCCGCTCCCCCATACGATCATTGAGTTGTGAAGAAGTGAGCGGCCATCGACGTCCTTAGCCGCATTCATCCGCTCGAGAAAATAGACAAATTCTTCAATGTAAAAATGATCAATTAAACTCACCTGATCCATTTTCTCTTGATTATTTCCGTGATGGGAAAGGTCATGATGACCACTGCTGACTCCGATGTCCTTAAAACTTCTATTACTCCCATCATGACCGATCAGGAAACTTGCTACTCTGGTCGAATCGCTTTTGAAAGCGAGTATCATCATATCAAAGAGAATTCTGATATGTTCACGATAATTGCGTGGGACTCCAGACTCAGGAGCGGCTTGTCCTGGGTCAGGTGGGGGGCCAAGCTTTTCAGCTCTCTCGATATTCTTTTCCACCTCACGTATTCCGGTTAGATATTCATCGAGCTTCTCTTTGTCAGTCCGGTCCAAACTACTTTCCATTTTGCGAGCGGAGTCACGAACGAAATCTAGGATCGAACGTTTCTCGGCCCGGCGTTGTTCAAGGTTAGCTGCCTGTTCCTCGGCAGTGCCAACGCCATAAAGGCGCTCGAAGACTGATCGGGGGTTAGACTCGGGGCTCATTGGCTTTTTCGCAGACCGCCAAGAAATGTTATATTGATAAGCGCATGAATACCCGGCATCACAACTGCCAGAATTACGCACTCTCTCACAGGAAAGTTCGAGGGAGGATAATCGGGTTTCTTTGGCTAGGAAATTAGCTGCTAATTGATCAGCTGATATGCCTACTCTGATATTGGCTCCCGAAGTTCGCAGGGGGCGTGCCCCTGTGAGGAAAGTTGCATTGGCCCTAGCGTGATCGCCGGCACCATCACGTCCTGGGCTACCATTTAACTGATCAAATCCTTTTACAATTTGCAGGTCGTTGCGGAACCCTTCCAATGGTTTCATGGATTGATTGAGGTGAAAATCAGTTCCAAATCCTTCAGGTCTCCACTTGTCAATGATGACTCCGTTAGGAGCGTAGAGATAAGCCGTGCGTAGAGGTGCTCCGGTAGCAGTTGCGCCTCTCTTAACACCCTTGGTTTCAATGGCCATCGAGCTCATTGAAGGAAGAGTTACGCAAGCTCCTATCCCGCGAAGAAATCGTCTACGTCCAATCTGTTCAATTCGCGAACTCATGATTACATCTAGTCTACTTAATTTCGCAATAGCTTCACTGATAAGCAAGGTCAATTTCCCTTTTCCACTCGTCTTCTCTGAAACGGCACGCTTTCAATTAAGGCATAAATAAATTCTTTTAATCCGCCACCCTTATTTTCAGCCTCTTTGATGATTTTGTATACAACTGGACTATCATTGTATTCGACTCCTCTTCCGAGTGCATAGGTGAAAAGCTTCTCTGTTAGGCGTCGGTGAAAGTCTTTCTTTCGTGGTCCTGCTATAATTTTTTTGAGTTCAGATACTCCTTCAAACTTTTCCCCAGTGACAAGGACACCTGATGTGTCGAGAATTTCAGCACTTTCTTTTTCGAGTCGCTGACCAATTGCATTGTAGTTCTCTAGGGCAAGGCCTATAGGGTCCATCCGGGCATGACACGAGCGGCATAATGGTTTGGCGCGATGAAGTTCCATTAGTTCTTTCATCGGTGCATCTTTGCCAACTTTTTGACGAGTTTCTTCTAGTTCTGGAACATTAGGAGGTGCCGATGAATTAGGAACGCCGAGGAGGTTGTCTATTACGAAGAGCCCACGCTTAACTGGTGAAGTTCGAGTCGGATTAGAAGTTACAATGAGAAAGCTACCATGTGTGAGGATCCCACCGGGCCGAGATTCCCCTTCAAAACTAACCTTGCGAAATTCCTTACCCTCAAATCCATTGATGTCGTAAAACTTTGCAAGTCGATCATTAATGAATGAGTAATTGGCAGTAATTAGTTCGATCGCTGGCCGGTTTTCCTTGAGGATATGGCTAAAGAATAATTCGGTTTCTCGTTTCATGTCCTGTCGCGTGAATAGATTGAAAATTTGACGGGCCTTGTTTGCGTCATCGATGCCGAGAATACGTGGGGTATCAAAAAACTTACCCTCTACATCACGCGTTTGTAGCCACTGTCCGACAAAATTTTCTACGAACCTGTCCGATTTTGATTCTTTGAGCATCCGGTCAATTGTGGTTAAAAGGTTGCTACGAAGTTTTCCTTCAGCGGCGAGTTTGAGGAGCGGCGCATCAGGAGTGGAACTCCACAGAAAGTATGATAGGCGAGATGCGAGGGAGTATTCATCGATTGTTTGCTCTTTATTGTTTTTATTAATTGATCTCTCGCCGCGAAGCAGGAAAGTTGGGGAACTCAGTGCTGCCGTCAGGGCTAACCTGATTCCGCTTTCATAGGTCCCACCTAGCACTGATTCCTTTGCTTTTACTAAACCAATGAGTCGATTGAGGGTGTCTTTATTAACGGGTCGACGAAAGGCGCGACTGGCAAAGCGGTTAAGTAATTTTTTTGTATAGTGCCTACGTTCTTCAGGATCTTTTGGCGGCGGGCCTGCAGAAAAAATTTGTTGGTAGCTTTTCGGATAAGAGTTCCAATCGATGGACCCTCCCGGACCAGTGATCTCTACCTTTAATACCTTAACTGCGAGAGAAATGTTGTTGTTCAGATCTCCGTTATTAGGAACCATTCCGAATTCGATGCTGTGCTTTTCAGCTGATAAATCAAGATCCAGACTAATTGTTCCAGCCTTATTTTGGGACAGACTAATTTCGCGATTTCCATGTTTTTTTCCATCAATCAAAATTTGCCATGTAGAGGTATAGTTCCGTGCGTTTGCCCTGCCCGTGATTTCGTAATTCACTTTGAAGCGGTGAGTTCCCTTTGTATTGGCTTTCCAGTCGGTCTTGACTGTATGATTGATTCCGGCTCTCATGAAGCGTGCTGTCCGCGAGTTGTTCCCTTCTTGTCTGAACTCATTAGGTGAAATGCTTAACGGTTGAGGTCTTCCCACCTCATCGGGGATCGCTTTTTTCATAATTTGCTCTGCCGCAGAGAAGTATTTCTCCATTAGGAGTGGGGAAATGGTTAAGACATCTCCGATCGTATCAAAACCATAGCCTGTGTCATCAGGAGGAAAATTATCAGTAACGTTAAATTCGATTCCTAGTAGGTCTTTAATTGTATGGCTGTACTCGACTCGGTTTAAGCGACGCATAGTAATGCGACCAGGATCCGGATTCTCGTGATCCAGTAAAAAGACGTTGCGCTCAATCCAATGGATCACTTCCTGCCGCTCTGCAATTTCTGGCTGCACTTTCTTGGCTGGCGGCATGAGGTCGCTACGAAGATTTTTCCATACCTGCAACCAGAGTTCATGATTGTCCAGGTGTTGAGCGCCGCTCTTAGGATCATCAAGGGAAATTTGTCCTTTGGTGGATCCTTCTCCGTGGCAGTCGTAGCAGTATTTTGATAAGAACGGTTTGATCTTAGCATCAAATTGTAATGCGCGGTTTTTAGGTACTAGCCCTTGACCCGCTAGCTCAGGCAAGTCTGTTCCGACTAATACCAGGAATAGGAAAAATTGGATCCGGCTTAAGAACATTAGATACTATATTAAATTCTATTTTTCAGTTCCGAGAAGTATTTGAAACGGAGCCAACGCATTAATTTATTATCTAAAAGTAAGATTTTGCGCTTACTTCCAAATGATTAATGTTTTCGGTTTGACTGAAATTGCCACTTTAGGAATGGTAATTAATCCCCCGTCACCAGCTTTCACTTTGCTAAATTCCTTAGAAGATGCATCGCCTGTCTCGTTACCGTAGTGCCACTTGAGGGTGTCTCCAGCGGCTACCTTCATTTTTTGAATCCTCCGTATAGAAATGTCTGCAGTCGCTTCTTCGGGGATAGAAAATTCCGTTTTTAAATTAGTGGGATTTGTGAGGTAAAGTGATAATGTGATTTTATTTGGTTCGTCGCTTATGATCTTCCATCTAAAGAATGCATTGACTTGCCCTGAATTTTTATCAGACTTGTTATCAGGCCACGGTAACTCGTCATTGCAGGAAGCATTGGTGAAGGCAACGTAGGCTTCATTTTTCCTTACGCTTAACCAATCAAAGGAATTAATTAAATCATTTACCCCAATGATACGGGCATGATTATTGGCATGTCCGAAAGGTCCCCAGTAAAAATATAATGGATATTTTCTATCATTCATGACTTTGACTAATCTTTCATGACCAAATGACCAACCGTCGTTCTGTGCAGAGTAATCAATGGTTATCGGAGGGTCAGGATAATTGAGCCAAGATTTATGAGAAAACCCCATTCTTTCAGATGCGTGCTCAATGCCGGCCGGAACATTGGCCTTGATGGCGGCAAAGATATGTCCATTGCGCAGACCGATTCCTAACGTGCCGCTGCCTCCCATCGAATTACCTGACAAGTAAACCCTTTCAGAATCAATCTTATATTTATCTATGACCCACTGCACAGTGTCAATAACCCGAAGCTCAACTGGCATTGGGTTCAATCCTGAATTCTTTTTAGTAAGTCTTGCATCCCTTGCATGCATTCCTCCCCACCACCAATCGCCTTTGTTTGCTCTGCAATCTACATAGAGGGCATAGAAATTATCAGGTGAATGATAGATGTCATGATTGCCAACCTGCTTTGTGCATTTTACACAGGAGAAGACGTCGTGCCCTGCAGAATGTAAGACAACGTATAGGGGTGCATTTTCACGGTTTGTTTTTGGATGGATAACAATGAAGGTGTCTTGTTGTGGAACTTTATATTCCCATTCTTTTTTTATACCGTGCCGGTATACTTCGAGCTTTCTTATACTGCCAATTAGACCTTTGGATTTGGTTGGATCCAGTGTTGGTGTCCATGTGTTTTCTTCTGCAAAGAGCGATACTGCAGTTGCTGCAATCATTAAAAAGATAAGTTTCTTCATCTGGTATTCTTTTTTTAAATAAATAATCACTTAAACTTAAACTTAATTAAAGATTCTTGAACACTAAATCATGATTAAAAAATAACTAGGCTTGTACAACGGATTAATAATGCGCAATATTAGATTTAGATAATTCCAACGCCTAAAGGCTAAATCCGGATTCAAATCTTATGAAGCCGCTCCCTCTCATAGTTATTCTTATCCAAGTCCTCTCAGTGATCTTTCTTTCATGTTCATCCTTGGAAGGGGCTCTGCACATTACTGAGTTCATGTCTAATAATAAGGAGGCCTTTGAGGATGAGGACGGGGACGCATCCGACTGGATTGAGATATTTAATTCTGGTTCCGAATCTATCAATCTTGACGGATATTTTCTAACTGATGATTCTGGTGCATTAACGAAATGGAAATTTCCTGCGATTGATATTTCTGAGAGTGGTTTTCTATTGATATTTGCTTCAGAGAAGAATCGGCGCGTTCCGGGATCTGAACTTCACACCAACTTCAAGCTTTCAAGTGAAGGTGAGTATCTGGCACTTGTTGAATCTGATGGAAATACCATAGTGGCCGAGTTCGGATCCGGTGATGATCCTATCCCGGGCCAGTATGAAGATATTTCTTATGGTCTTATGCAGGGTGGAGGTTTGACGCCTACAGTTCTCATTGGCTCTCAGCAAGAAGTTAAAGTGCTGGTCCCTTCTAATGATTCGCTGGGCAATGACTGGACATCACTTGAATTTTTCGATGAGAATTGGGAATCAGCTCGGATGGGAATTGGGTATGACGAGAACTCAACATATTCCAATGAGTTTGGGAGTGGAGGAAATCTCGGCAATGCTCTCAATGGAGTTAATAACTCGGCATATATCCGTATTCCTTTCGAAGTTGATGATCCTGGTGTTGTTACTGAATTGATTTTGAAAATGAAATATGATGACGGGTTTGTCGCTTATTTAAATGATACATTGATTGCTGATGCTAATGCACCTGGAGGCTTGACTTGGGATTCTGAGGCAACAACTGATCACTCCGACAATGAGGCGGTAGTATTTCAGGATTATAATGTTACTTCTTTGGCGCATCTTTTAAACAAAGGCACAAACATCTTGGCTATACAGGGGCTCAACGGCGGGATCACAAGTTCTGATATGCTAATCGCTGCCGAACTGCACGGTAAGAAAATCACTGATCCGTCACTTGGAGGTCCAGGTTACCTGGCAGTGCCTTCTCCGCGGGGATACAATGGAGATACCTTTAATGGTTTTGTTGGAGATACGCAGTTCAGTGTTGACCGGGGATTTTTTGATGAGGATTTTGAGTTGGAAATCATAAGTGCAACTGAAGGAGCAGAGATCCGTTATACTCTGGATGGGAGTGATCCTGCGCCAACCCGTGGGAGGGTTTACAATGCTCCTATCAGGGTAACCAGAACTACGGTCGTTCGGGCCATGGCGCATTTGCCGGGATCTCGTCCGACTAACA
>Ga0115002_10002740_pt1 | contig 22650 bp, 15 predicted proteins | sample ArcticOcean_MG_C_8_FD_89576 | JGI IMG/M metagenome (GOLD analysis project Ga0115002, IMG submission 89576) | Marine microbial communities from western Arctic Ocean - ArcticOcean_MG_CB11_86 | ecosystem: Environmental > Aquatic > Marine > Oceanic | place: Arctic Ocean: Canada Basin | collected... | reverse complement strand
TGTCCCGCGGCGGCGCGCAGCAGAGGCGTGGCGCCGGTGGTTATGATCTCGTCGGCGAAGCGGCCGGCGTTGCCGCCGCGCCCGGGCCGGTGCATGTTCAACTGCGAATTGGGGTTGACGCCGGCGTCCAGAAACAGTCGTGCGAGTTCGAGCGCCGTGGTCTCTTCGGTCACGATGGGCGGCCCGGTGCGTTCGGCGTTGGCATCCAGATTGTAAGTATTCATGTCGATTGCCGTGTACAGCGGAGTGCGGCCCCACCAATCCCAGACATGGGGATTGGCCCCGCGTTCGAACAGGAGCCGTGCCGTGTCGAATGCGAAATTGTCCATGGCCACGATCAGCGGCGACACGCCGTCGGGGTTCGGCCGGTTGGGATCCGCACCGGCGTCGAGAAGCGCTTCCACGCAGTCCTTACATCCCGAGCGTGCCGCATAGAGCAAGGGTGTCAGACCGCCGGTGGGGCGATACTGGTTGCGCGGCTCGGCGGTCATCTGGCTCGGCCAGTCGTTGGCCAGCGCGCGGGAATTGACGTCTGCCTCGTGTTCGATGAGAAATTGCGTCAGCTCGACTGAGCCCTCGTCCGCCGCCCACATCAGCGCCGTCTGGCCGCGCCATGTTTCTCGTGCATTGACATCGGCGCCGTGGCGCACCAGCAGCCCGGCAACCTCCAAGGAACCCGAGCGCGCCGCCAGCATCAGGGCCGTCTGGCCCTCTTGGTTCGCCACCTCCACGTCGGCGCCCGCATCAAGCAGCATTCTGACCAGGAGGGCGTCGGCAACCTTCACGGCCTCCGCCAGGGGGCTCGAGCCGTAGTTGTTGATGACATCGGGCCGCGCCCCGCGCTCGAGCAGCGCACGGGTAAGGTCCGTGTCAATCTTGTAGATTGCCCAGTGCAGCGGCGTGGTGCCGTCTCCCTGGGCTGCGTTCACGTCGGCGCCCGCGGCGATCATCTCGAGCGCGGCGTCGCGATCCCCGGCCTGGATCAGACTGGCGAGGGTGTCATCGGCGGCGGCCGTGCCCGCCGCTGCGAGCCAAACAACAACTGCGAGTACGGCGTGTTTCACAACGATACCCATCAGAGCAGATCCGGTGTGTGGGAATTATGATGCGCCCAATAGCCCTTATGGGCGTCATACGCGAACCTGAACGGGTCGTCGAAGGTCCGATACAGACCGTCCATGAGTCCCGCATCGAGCATGTCTTGCGCGCTCATGCCCTTCCTGACGAGCTCCAGCATGCGATCGAAGAGCACGAGCGTCATGTCGAACTCGGCCTGTAGCTCGGCGCGGCCCACCACCGGACCGTAGCTCGGCACGATCCGCGTCTCCTCATCGCTGATTTCCAAGATTTTTTCCTGCGCCTCGACGCGCCCGCCCAGCCAGCCGCCGCCGAACCAGTCGAGCACGGGATCCCTGAGCGGCGAGACGGCATCGCCCGCGGCCAGCACGTTCGTGTCACGGAAAAATACATAGATATCGCCGTCGGTGTGGACCTCGAGCAGGTGGCCGTACTCGACCCGCTCGTCGCCGACGAGGATCTCGCCGGCGGCGAAAAAGGTCTCCGTCGGGTGAGCCTCCATGGGCAGCGCTCTCTCGTACCGGTCCTCGTCACGCAGGTAATAATCCGTCGCCAGATGCGCCCGGGTCTTCTCGTGAGCGATGATCGTCGCCCCCGACTGCCCGAGGGCCATGTTTCCGCCCACCTGCTCCCGGTGCCAATGCGTATTGAACACAGTCTCGACCCGGCCTGCGCCCGGCAGCTCGCCCAGGCTCGCAAGCATCGCGTCGGTGAATTCGGCGGCGCCGCTGTCAACCAGCACTTGCGCGGCGCTCGCCGGCCGCACCAGGATATTGCCCCCGGCGCCGGTGAGCATGACGAAACCGTCGCTCACCGGGACGATGTCGGGGCGCTCTTGGGAGAAACCGTAGCGCGCGAAGGGCGCCAGGGTCAGACCCACGACGCCGCCTAGCGCACCTTTCATCATTGCCCTACGGTTCATGGACGGTGATCCGGGCGCTCAGACTCCGGCGATCTCGCCGGTGCTGTCCCCAAAGCTCTCCATCCCCAGGCCCGCCTTGTTCAGTACCGTGAGGTGCAGATTCGAAACCGTCGTGCGTTCGGGCAGCTCGATCTGCCGTCCCCCATTGAGCCCGCCGGCGCCGCCACCGACCAGGATGTTCGGCACCGGGTAATTGTTGTGCAGGTCGCTGTTGGCCATGTTGGAGCCGTAGAGCAACATGGAGTTGTCCAGCAGCGTGCCTTCGCCGTCGCGTATCCCGGCGAGCTTCGCGACGAAATCCGCGAACCGCTCCACGTGATAGCGCTGGACCCTGACCAGCTTCTGCAGCCGATCGAGATGATTGGCGTGATGTGACAGCGGATGGAAGGAGTCCGGCACGCCGATGTGATTATAGGTTCGGTTCGTGCCTTCGGCGACCATGATGTAGGAGGCCACGCGCGTGAGGTCGGCCTGATAGGCAATCGCGATTAGATCGAACATCAACCGCAGCTGCTCGTCGAACGAATCCAGCTCGCCCAGCGGCGCCTCGGGCACCTCCACCCCAGAGAGATCACGGGTCTGCGCAAGCTCGACGCGCCGTTCAATCTCGCGCACCGTGTCCAGGTAGCCGTCGAGAATCGTTTTGTCGCCGGGCCCCAGGTCTCGTTGCAGCACCCGGGTTCGCTCGGCGATGAGATCGAGCATGCTCCGTTTCTGCCTGACGATGTTCTCGCGCTCTTCCGGTGTCGTGCCTTCGCCGAACAACTGCGCGAAAACCTTGCGCGGGTTGAACTCCATCGGCAGAGGCGAGCTTGCATTCCGGTACGACAGCGTTGAGCTGTAGAGGCAGCCGAACCCCCCGCCGCACGCGACCGCCTGCATGTTGCCCTCCGAGCACACCTCCATCGACGGCAGCGCAGTCTCCTGGCCGATGTGGCCGGCAATGATCTGATCGATCGTCGCCGACATGCTGGGTCCGGGCGCGTCGAGATCGGGTTTGACACCGCTGAGCCAGGTCGCCGGGTTGTAGCGGTGCACGGATTCGGCGCTCGCCTTGTTTTCGAGATTGGAGAACGACGTCACGAGGTGCTTGTAGTCCTCGAGCGGCTCGAGAATCGGGCTGAGCTTGAAATCCGCGTCCGCGCCGCTCGGGGTCCAGTTATCCATGTCCGGCCCATGGGGCGTGTTCCACAGGATCGCGCCGTGGGGAATGTAGAAGAAGCCCGCCCGCAGCTTCGGGGCGGCGGCGGTCTGCGCGAGTGCGGTGGCGGCCGGGATCATCGCATCAAGCAACGGCAGCCCGACGGACACGCCCAGGCCCTTGAGTACCGTCCTGCGAGAAAGATGTTTCTTGGTCAGATACATGGCCTTCACTCCCCCAGCGCCTGCATGCGGAATGCATCGCTCGATACAATCCCTGCCACGATCGATGAGAACCGGTAGTCATCCTCGGCCGCCGCGCGCACGATCGCCCGAACCTGCGGCATGTCGTGGTACTCGAGCTCCCGGCCGAGCGCGTACATCATGAGCTTCTCCGTCAGCGCCCGGACGAACTGGTCGGGGCGACCCAGCAGGGCTCGGCGCAGCTCCGCCGGACCCTCGATCGGCCTACCGTCGGGCAGGACGGTGCTCGCGTCGATGGGCGCATCGGCGCGCCAATCGACGTCGCGCCACTGGCCGGTGACGGTGAAGTTCTCTAGCGCCAGCCCGTAGGGGTCGATCACGCCGTGGCAAAAGTTACAGCTCGGATTGGCGCGGTGCTCCTCGAGCCGGGCACGAACGGTCGTCGGCTGCTCGCCCGCAGGCGTGCTCAGATCCGTCTCCACGTTCGGCGGCGGCGGCGACGGCGGCGTGCCGACGAGCTTCTCGAGCACCCAGGCGCCGCGCAACACCGGTGAGGTCCTGTCGCCATATGACGTGCGCATCAGTACGGCGCCCTTACCGAGGAGCCCTCGGCGGGCCTCGTCCTCGAGGATTACGCGCCGGAACTGCGCGCCGCGCACCGATGTGATGCCGTAGTGTTGCGCCAGCCTTTCATTGAGAAACGTATGCTCTGCTGCTAACAGCTCCTGCACGTTCTCGTCTTCCAGCAGGATGCTGCGCAGGAACAGGTCGATCTCGGTCGCGAAATCCTCGCGCAGCTCGGCGCTGAATCCGGGGAAGAGTTGCCGGTTCCACTCGAAGTCGTCGATCTCATCGAGGTTGAGCCAGCCGAGCGCGAAATCAGTCACCAGCGTCTCGGCCCTCGGAGCGGCCAGCATACGCCGCACCTGAGCGTCCAGCACGTCGGGACGTCGCAGCTCGCCCGTGGTCGCGAGTTCGAGCAGCTCATCGTCGGGGCCCTGGCTCCACAGGAAGAAAGACACGCGCGAGGCCAGCTCCAGATCGCTCAGCGCATGGAATTTCGCATCTTGGGCATCCTGCGGTGGGGCGATTCCGCGATAGAGAAAATCCGGGCTCACCAGCACCGCGGTCACTATCTGTCCGATCCCGGCGTCGTATCCGCCTGGACCTTCATGGCCGGCGTCGTAGAAGGCCATCAACCGATCGATATCCTCGGTCGTGACGGGCCGGCGGAGGGCACGCCGGGCGAGATCCTCGGCAATACGCTCGGCACAGGCGCGCTCCCGCGCGGGAACCTCAGGCTCACAGGTGAATATCATCTCCCGGCTGGGTGTGCGGGTGGAGCCCGTCGCCGCGTACGGCCCCACGACCTCGATGTCGCCGATCACGCGCGGCAGACGCAGGTACCCGACCATCGCCCACCCGGGATACTGGGTACCGCCGGCAATCGGGTCGTCGGTTGCCACCCGGGATCGCTCGATGAAAGTCACGACGACTTCGTGGACACCGGCCGTCACCTGCACGGGGATGTTGGCGAACCGCTCCATGAGCTCCTCTCCCGCCGGTGCACCGCCGCCGAGATCCACGAACGCGCGATCCGCTTCGCCGCCGATCTGTTCCCTGAAGACCTCCGCGCGGTCGATCAGCACAACCACCGTCGTCTCATTCTCGAGCGCCCGTGGGTAGAGCCCGATATCGAGGTTCGTGATATTGATGCGGTACTCCCCGTCCGCCGGAAACGTGTACTCGAACCTCGTCCCGCCCCGCGTGCCGAGCGGCATGCCGTCCACATAGCCTTCCTGGTCGCCGCCAGGTGGGGGGAAAGAGACGCTGACGACCTCCGGTACCGACTCGCCCACCGCCATGCGCGAGACCGTTCGCGCGACACTGAGGTACTGCTCAAGGAAGGAGGGCGACACGGTCAGCGCCGAAGCGATGTTGCTGAAGCCTCCGACCTCGATCTCAGCCGGCAGGTACTCCTCGGGGTCGATCTCCACAGCCAGGAGATCCTTCACGGCATTGGCATACTCGGTTCGGTTCAAGCGCTGGACGGGGACGTGGCCCGCCACGGGCGCCTCGCCGCTCTCGTCGAGGGAACTCTCGAGCCAGCTCACCAGCGCGTCGATTTCCTGCTGCGCGGGCTGGCGATTGCCGGGCGGCGGCATGAGGCGCCCCCGCAATTTGCGCACGGCGGCCTCGAAGATCTCGGCGTTCTCGGGCACGGACTCTTCGGTGAGCTGGTCGAACATGATGTCGCCGGCGCGAACGACGGTGTTGTGGCAACTGACGCAGTAGGTCTGCACAACGGCCCACTGCTGTTCGGGAACCGGCGCGGACTGGTCCGCGCGTTGGGAAGAGACGATGTTGGCACCCGAAACGATACCGACAGCGCAAGAAACGCCGACAAGACATCTAGCGAATTTTGAACCAGCCATCACGGATTTATGGTTGGTTATGATACAGGGAAATTAAGGGTCGAACTGCCTTGATGCACCGCCTCTCGTCCCGCGCTCAGTCCACTCGATAACTCTCGGGCATTCCCAGGGACATCAGGCAGTCCAGGATCTGGCAGCCAACTCTGCCTTCCACCCTCTGACCGTGCAGCGTTCGGGCCCGGACCATCGGACCAATGATGGTCTTGTACCGACACATCGCGGTTTCAGCCAGACTAGCCAGCCCCCGAGTTATTACTGACAATGCCAGCTGGGGGGCTCTTCATCAACCTACTCAGCCAGCCAGGGCCTCAACTTTGACAGTGCCAGTAAACATCAAGTTGCCTGGATGATCCGGAACACACCGCTCGTGATCTGACGATCATCGGAGGGTACTCATCCGAATGTTCAGATGTCTGGTGGCGTGTCACGCGCTCATGCTACTAGTGCCTCACGCGCCCGCGTCTGCTCAGACGCCGGTCCGGCCCTCTATCGACCACATCGGCTTCCATCCAATCAGCGTAGACGCCCTCGTTGCGCAGCTAGAGTCACGGAACGTGTAGATCACGACCAAACGCCGAACGGCGTGCCGGACTTCCAGGGCTACTGGGCCCGCATTGTCGCGCGGAACATGGAGAACATCGAAGAACATCCGCAGGGATTGGATGGATCAGGCGGCAAGAGCCTGATTGTGGATCCGCCGAACGGCCGGGTCCCCTACCAGCCCTGGTCCGCGGCGAAAAAAAGCGACCACTTCGCGACGTACGCCAACCCCGTGCAGAACTGCCTTCCCGACGCGCGGCCATTGGGAGGGTAATACCCTTGTTGTCGACGTCACCAATCAGCGGGACAGAACCTGGCTCGATCACGTCGGGAATTTCTACAGCGACGCCGTGCATATCGTCGAACGCTGGACCATGTTTGACGCGGACGTCATGCACTACGAGGCGACGATCTACGACCCCACACAACCGTGGACGCTGGTGCTGGGATGGCGGCGAAATAGCGACCCTGGCTATGAGATGTGGTAGAAAGCGTGCTGGGAGCGCATAAGCCAAGACCCCCGATTCGGCGAGGGTCGCCAGTTGTATCGCGGTGCGTCCCCGAATTTGCCGGGGGATTGCGCTGCGCGGAAAGGTGGCGAACGATGATTCTGCTTGCGCGTCGGATGATGACGGGAGCGTTTGGTGTGGCCGCGCTGTTGCTCGTGCCGGGGCCGGTTGCCGGCCAGGCGCTCTTCCCGCGGGACGCACCCAAAGACCCCGGGGCCCGGACCTGGGCGCTCGAGCGCGCGAACCTCCCGCCTTTTGATTCGCCGCGGACAGCGGACGGGCAGCCGGACTTGCAGGGACGCTGGGGCGGAACTCCTGGTGGCGACGATATCGAAGAACACGACTACGTCGATATCAGCTCGCCGCCAGAGGAAACCTTCATCGCCGACCCGCCCGGCGGGAAGGTCCCGTATCTGCCGTGGGCCTTGGCCATGCAAAGCGAGCACCGGGCGGGCCTGGCTCGGGGATGGCCAGGCCAGACCGGGGAGCGGCTCTACGCCGATCCGCAGACGTACTGTCTCTACGCGGTCCCGCGCGCGACCTACCGCGGAGGCTTTGAGCTGCGGCAAGGCCCAGGCTACGTGCTCATTACGTACAACTTCGGCCACTACTACCGGCTGATTCCCACCGACGGGCGCCCTCGGGACGTAGGAGACAGGGTCAAGCTCTGGATGGGGCGTTCGCGCGGGGCCTGGGAAGGCAACACGCTGGTCGTCGACGTTCGCAATCTCAACGCAAAGAACTGGCTCGACCAGGTGGGAAACTTCTTCAGCAACAACGTGCACGTCGTTGAGCGCTTTACGCTCGCCGACGCCAATACGATTGACTACGAAGCCACCATCGATGATCCGACGGTGTTTACGAGACCGTGGACGATTCGGCTGCCCTTCCGACGCGCGGGCGCCGCCACGAGTGACCCGTACGCGGATGAAATGTGGGAGCACGCCTGCTACGAGGGGAACGAGTCCGCTGAGGCCATGCGCGATGTTGGCTTCAAGTGGTTCGGCGGGGTCGTCCCTCCGAATTAGCGCTCGCCCACTCTTTCGGCCTGCGTGTGACACGGCGGGCTGCGCGCCGTACACCAGCCGACTGATCGTTGTCCTGCCGTGGTCACGCGGGACGATGCGCCCGCAAGAACGAGCGTACCTGGCGCACCGCCAGCGGAATTCTTTCCGCGGGTTCCTTCCAGGGAAAGATGCTGACTTCGGACTTGGGCGCGAGCATCGCGGACTCCATGGCAACGGCATACGGGTGCGCCGGGATGTCGTCTGGCATCACGAGGATGGGTGTCTGGCAGGCACGCACGAAATCGCGCATCACGGTGAAGACGAAGTCTCGGTTGCGGTACATCCCGGTGAGGAACGAATCAACCATCGCCATCGAGATGTCGGGCCGACGAGCGCTCAGGTCCGGTCCCCAACCTTTCATGTTGTTGTCGTAGAAGAGATCGGGCATCTCCGGACGAAACCCGCTGGGCTGCGCGAGCACGCCAGCAACGACACGATCTGGCGCCCGCCGCAACAGGTTCCAGATGAATGGGCCGGCAATGCAGAAGCCCAACACCATGAACTTGTCGATACCGAGGTGATCCATGACGCCAAGATGGTCATCGGTGTACGAGTCCCAGGACCGGTCGATCTCGAGCGGGCCGGACGACGCGCCGCCCCCGGCGTTGCGCAAGTCCGCGTAGATGCAGCGGTACTCCCCCTTGAACTCCTCGATCGGATTGAAGGCACTGCGAGTCAAGCCGGCCATCGTCGAGTTCAATCCCCCGCCGGCGATGAGCAACAACGGGAAGCCGGAGCCAGCCTCGTCGTAGCGGATGCGAACGTCGCCTTTTTCGTAGATCGGCATGGCACTGTCCCCCTGTCCACCAGCCTGTTGCGCGAACACGCGAGGCACAGCGGCTACTGCCGCCGCCACCGCGCCCACCTTCAGGAGGTCGCGTCTGGTCGAATCCACAATTGCCTCTCTTCGTGATGCATGTACGGTCCCGGCGCTGACCGTGACCGTGTCGCCATCATACAGGCCGATGCGCCCGCAGGAACGAGCGTATGTGGCGCACCGCCAGCGGAATTCTCTCCGTGGGCTGCTTCCAGGGGAAGATGCTCACTTCGGACTTCGGCGCGAGCAGCGCAGACTCCATGGCGACGGCATACGGGTGCCCCGGCGAGTCGTCCGGTAGAACCAGTATGGGCGTCTGGCAGGAACGCACGAAATCGCGCGTCACGGTCCAGACGAAGTCGGCGTCGGTGCGGTACATCCGAGTGAGGAAGCGGTCGACCATCTCCATCGTGATGTCCGGCCGGCGGGCGCTCAACGCCGAACCCCAGCCTTTCATGTTGTTCTCGTAGGAGCGATCGGGCATCTCCGGACGGAACCCGCTAGGCTGCGCCAGCACGCCCGCGACGACACGATCCGGTGCCCGCTCCAAGAGGTTCCAGATGAAGGGTCCGGCAATGCAAAAGCCCAGCACCATGAACTTGTCGATGCCCAGATGATCCATCAGATTGAGTTGGTCATCGGCAAATGAATCCCACGGCCGGTCGATCTCGAGCGGGCCGGACGACTGGCCATCATTGGCGTTGCGAAGGTCCGCGTAGATGCAGCGGTACGCTCCCTTGAATTCCTCGATCGGGTTGAAGGGCATGCCGACCAAGCCGGACATCGTCGAGTCCAATCCCCCGCCGGCGATGAGCAACAACGGGAAGCCGGAACCTGCCTCTTCGTAGTGGATGCGGACGTCGCCTTTTTCGTAGAACGGCACGGCGGTCACTCCTTGCCCAGGGGGCTCTTGCGCGAACACAGGCGGAACAGGAGCCGCCGCTGCCCCGCAGTTGATCCGCGATTGACTGCATGCGATTCATATAGCGATGCGGGGCGCGGCGCGTCATGCCAGCGGCTCGCCTCTCTGTGCCCCTCGAAGGCGCATCGGCTCCGCCTAGCCTGGTCCTAGCCTGGGCCTAGACTGAGCCCAGACGAACCGGGTTGGTCGTTGAGATCCGGCGAGACCTGAAGGATACAATTTCGCTCCGCAATTCCTCCTATAATCAGGCCCGTCTCGCCTCGCCCATGACCAAAGACACTGCAACCATGACAAAGTGCAGCCATGACACAGAGTAGACGGTCGGTTCACATGAGCATCTGGCTGGTACTCGCTCTGCTACCCGCCTGCTCGACACCCGGCGAGGTTGACGAGCGCCAGCCCACCTTTCAGCTTCTCGAAGCCGGCATCGAAGAGATCCAGGCGGCGTACGGGGCCGGCACGCTGACCTCGGTGGAACTGGTGCAGGCCTATCTTGACCGGATCGCTGCCTATGACCGCAACGGACCAGCGATCACCTCCATCATCTCGATACGCCATGACGCGTTGAGTCAGGCGGTCGCCCTCGACGAGGAGCGGCGGCAAAACGGCCCCCGCAGCCCCCTCCATGGCATCCCGGTGCTGCTGAAAGACAACATCAACACGGTTGATCTCCCGACGACCAACGGGTCCGCCGTATTGCGCGGGGTCGTCCCCTTGGAAGACGCGGTGCTGACGCGAGAGCTCCGCCAGGCAGGTGCCATCATTCTGGGCAAGGCGTCGATGGGTGAGTTTGCGGCAGGGAGTTACAACTCGGTCGTCGGACAGACGATCAATCCGTACAACGCGACACGTGATACCGGGGGTTCGAGCAGCGGATCTGCGGCGGCCATTGCGGCGAATTTCGCCGTCCTTGCGGTGGGCACCGACACGAGCACCTCGGTGCGTGGCCCGGCGGCGTACAACGGGATCGTCGGGTTGCGTCCCACGACCGGACTGGTGAGTCGTCGCGGCATTGCCCCAAAGAACCTCGAATTCGACAGCGCCGGACCGATGGCACGCCGTGTCACGGATGTGGCCCACATGCTGGGGGTCATGGCAGTGGCCGATCCTGAGGATCCCATGAGCGCACCCACCTGGTCCGAGGTGTCGACCCGTTATGAGGTAGTCGATGGACACATCGACTACGCGGCCTTCCTGGATACCACCGCTCTCAGTGGCACACGGGTTGGGGTTGTGAGGGATCTCTTCGGAGGCGATCCTGAGATCGACGCGATGGCTGCCGAGGCGCTTGATCAACTCAGGGCCTTGGGAGCGACGCTCGTTGATGTCCGCCTCGACGAAGGATTCAGGTCGCGCTATCTGGGGGATGGTCAGCTGGAGATTCGTCGCCTTGCCGACTACCGGTTCCGCCAGGACTGGGAGGCGTATCTCGCCACGCTGCCGGGTGCACCCAAGACGGTGGCGGAATTCATCGAGATCTACAGGATCGTCGTCAACGAGTCGGCGCTGCCGGCCCGCGAGAACACGATGGGCCTGCTGACGACGTCGTTGACAACCTCCACGAGCGACCCGGCCTACCGGCGCCTTGTCGAGGAGACCCTGCCCCAGGCAACCGCCGAAAAGCTGGCGCTCTTCGAACAGGCCGACGTCGATGTGCTGGTGTTTCCTTATCTCACCAGCTTCGCCAGCGTGATCAGCAATCCGATCTATGAAGTGGAGGACCCCAGCTACGTGGCATCCGAGATACCTGTTCCCGCCACCTTGGCTGGCTACAGCTCCGTCGGTTTTCCCTGCATCGTCGTGCCGATGGGGATCGGGACCCAGGGTTTGCCGATGGCCCTGGCGTTCTTCGGCAAACCCTACGATGAAGGACCGCTGCTCGGATACGCCTACGCCTACGAACAGGCCAGCGGGAAACGGGCGCCCCCACCGCTACTGCCGCCGCTAGGCGAATGACCGGGATGAACACAGTCATCTCTTGATGGACGCCCGTGCCTGCAGCGTGGTTGCTAGAACGAACGATGAATCCCAGCCGTCAACCGCCGCGTCTCAATCGGGCAGCGGCTGGCCTGTCGTGTCCCTCGCGAACGGCACCAGCAACAGGCCAGTGCCCGCCACGATCGCCACCGGCACGCCGAGGCTGCCATACGCGGCGATGCCTGAGCCCAGCAGGAATACCAGCGCGACACCGACGAACCGGCCCACCGAACTGATAAAGCCGATCGCGCTGGCCCTGCACTCCGTCGCATACAGCTCCGGCAGCCACATCGTGTGGATGGCGAAATTCGCGCCGCCAAGTCCCATGAAGAAGACGCTGACGAAGAACAGCGTCAGCACGTCGCCAGGCAGGTAGAACACATAACCGAATCCGGTGGCAGCGCTCACGCCCAGGACGGTGAAAGCGATCGCCATCGTCTTCGGGCGACCGATACGCTCCCCAATCACGGGCACCAGGACGCATCCGATAATGGTTCCAATCGACAGCACAATGGCCCCGTAGGACGCGATCTGTGCCGCGACGGGAGCCTCGCTGCCGGCCCGTACCGCGAGCTGCGTGACCGCCACCGGTACGTATATCGAGCCGGCCCAGAGCAGCACGATCGAGACAGTGAATATGCCGGATATGACGAGCGTGTCTTTCATGTAGCGGGGCGAAAAGAGCGCGCCGAAAGCTTCGGTCATCTTCGGGCGCACTGCCTCCGCGTGGCCGAACTTGTCCTTCCACTTCTTCGACTCGTGAACCCCGTAGCGGATAAAGGCGATCAGCAGCGCCGGCGCGCCGCCCAGGACGAACATCCATCGCCATCCATAATTGGCGCCAATGTAGTAGTTGGCGATGGCCGTGAGAACGAATCCGAAATAGTAGCCCGTGTGCATCAATCCGGCGCCCATCTTGCGGCGATTCTCATCCAGTTCCTCGGCGATGTAGGCCGCCCCGGTCGGCTGCTCACCGCCTATCCCGATGCCACAAAGGAAGCGCAGGATCGCGAGCTGCCAGATGCTGGTGACGAACGCGCAGAGAAACGTGAACACCGAATAGCAGAGAATCGTCAGCATCAACGCGCGGACGCGGCCGATACGGTCCCCGATCGCCCCCCAGATCATGGACGTGCCCCACCCGAACAGGAAGAACCCGAACAGGATGCTGCCGTAGTACCCGATATTGGCCGGTGAGACCTCGATGCCGGAATTCGGCAACAACTCGGCCAGGGCTGGGACGAGCACCAGCGCATAGATAAACGAATCCATGCCGTCGAGCGTCCAGCCGCCCCAGGCAGCCAGAAACCCGCGCTTCTGATTCCCGGTGAGCGGTTGCGAGATTGTCGTAGCGGTCGCCATGTGCACAGCCCTCCGGGTAAAGGAAACGGCACGCCCTCAAACCCACGTTGAGCTAGTTGGTGGCGCCGTGGCTGATAGGAAAAATTAGTGGGGTCCGAAAGCTAACACAGAGAGGTCGCCATGATCAGGCATGGCAATATTATTGAACGCTGTACCAGTTGACTAGCGGCCGGGTGGCCAATCGCCTTGATTCAACAGCTTGATCTGGGCGCGTCGATCCACTGCCCAGGCGTATTGCTCCGGCCACATCTGGTAGTCCGGATCCACTCCCAGTGCTTCGGCGGCGTGTAACGGCCAGAACGGGTCGTACATGATTTCGCGACCCAGCGCCACCAGGTCGGCGCCACCGCTTTGCAGAATCCCCTCTGCCTGGTGCGGATCGATAATGACCCCCACGGCCATCGACTTGATACGGGTCTCGGTGCGCAGCTGACGCGAATAGGGCACCTGGAATCCCGGCATACGCGCCGAATCCGCGGTTAACGGTTTTCCCGTGTCATCACTGCGAAAGCGCGGGGCGCCGCCGATACCACCCGACGAACAGTCAACCACATCGATCCCTTCGGCGGACATTTTTTCGCTCAAACAGACCGAATCTTCGATGGTCCAGCCACCTTCCCTGCCATCGATCGCTGAAATGCGCGCAAACAACGCCAGTTCATCCGGGATAGCCGCGCGTACCGCCGCGGCAACCTCGAGCGGAAAGCGCATGCGCCCTTTAAGATCGCCGCCGTAGGCATCTTCTCGTCGGTTACCGAGCGGTGACAGAAAACTGTGCAACAAGTAACCGTGTGCCATGTGCAATTCGAGCGCGCGGAAACCGACCTCGACCGCTCTCCTGGCAGCCGCCGCGAAGGCTTCCCTGATCTGCTTCAGGCCACCCTCGTCGAGCGCCTCCGGTACATGCCATCCTTCGACGACCGGCAGCGCAGACGGCGCCACCGTTTGCCAGGGTGCGCCCGCCTGCGCGCTATCTTCGTCGCTGAGCGGTATCGGGCCCTTCGCCGAGAACGGTGCACGTGTCGAAGCCTTGCGCCCGGCGTGTGCGAGCTGCAATCCCGGCACGCAGCCCATCGACTTGATGAACGCGGTTATCGGTCGCAATGCCTCCGCCTGCTCGTCCGTCCAGATTCCCAGACACTGCGGTGTAATACGGCCGCGCGCCTCGACCGCGGTCGCCTCCGTAAAAACGAGCCCGGCCTTGCCGCGGGCAAAGGTGCTCAGATGTGCAAAGTGCCAGGGCTGCGCCAGACCATCGACGGCCGAGTACTGGCACAGGGGTGAAACAACGATCCGATTAGGCAGCGTGGTGCCGCGAACAGTCAGGGGTTCGAACAGTTTCACAGAATTGGTCATCCGGTTTCGGGCTGATAGGAAACATTAGTGGGGTCCGAAAGTTAACACAGAGCCGGTCCTGCGACCCTGACTGCCTCCCTTCCTCCCGACAGCGCCGACGAGGCCCGAAGACTGCCGGTCACTCCGCGGAGTACCGGTACCGACGTCCGCGAAAGGGGATTACTGCCGACCCTTTCTCATTCTCAGTCAGCTACCTGAATGCCCATGGCGAACACGCGCCTGACAAAGAAGGAGGCCCCGGCCCGCGCTGGCCTTCCGCAAGATTGTCGATTGATAATATAATTGGCTCTTGGAGGCAGAAGATATTGGGTAGATGGTTGGTGGGAGTAACTGCGGTGTCACTTCTTTTCTCGGGCTGCGCACAAATCGAAGGAAGTGATTCAGCATCCGAGGACGTGATGGCCTTAGGGGGGCTCTCCTTTGGTGAGCCCGTTGTGATTGAGAATCCCGCGGAGAATCCGTCCGATCCCTATATACAAACTGGCCCCAACGGGCAGGTGTTTCTGAGTTGGACCGAAGAGGCTGCAAGCGCGGAAGGGCGCAATGTCCTGGTGGCCACTCTCGGCCCTGACGGAAGGGTTTCGAGCGAACCCCGTCAGATGAACGACAAGGCTGGAGAGATTGCCGCCCATGGCGGAGAGAATCTGGCCAAGTTCACCGTCGATTTGAACGGGGGTGTGGCGGCCATCTGGATGATGCCGCTCCCCGGGAGGCACACAGGTGAGATGCGCGTCGCGCATGCTCACTCGGGCGAAGACTTTCCGGCAGCGGCCACGTTGAACGACGACGGCAAGGCCGTGAATCACGCGTTCTCCACGATCACGACTGCACCCGATGGCAGGGTATACGCTGCCTGGATTGACGGTCGCAACCGCACCGACTTTCAGGACGATCGACAGCAGATGTTCATGTCGGTTTTCGAGGATGGCGGGCGCAGCTATGGTAAAAACTATCCGGTTGCCAGCGGAGTCTGACCCTGTTGCCGGCCCAATATCGCCTTTCTGGATGGCGGGGAGACGCTGGTGCTCTCGTATCGTTTCGTGACCAAGCCGGAGAATGTCCGCAATCACGTGGTGATTCGCTCCACCGATGGTGGTCGGACGTTTGGTGAACCCGTCGCGATCAGCGACGACGGCTGGACCAGTGAAGGCTGCCCACACGCCGGTGCCTCGATCACCGCCGACGACCAGGGCTCGATTCACTCCGTCTGGTGGACCGGCGGCCGGACCGACGACGAAGCGGGCATCTACTACACGTACTCAGAGGACGGTGGCCAGAGCTTTCTTCCGAGGGAGTTGATTGCCGAGGCCTCTCCCAAGGCGGTGCTGCACACGCAGGTACGGGCGGACACGGACGGCAACCTCTACGCCGTCTGGGTCAATATCCAAAATGAGCAGCGGCAGATCTTCCTGGCCCATCGTCGGACCGGAGCAGCCGAATGGAGCGAGATTGAGCAGCTCAGTGACGGCACCGAAAACGCGCTGTTTCCGATGCTGGCTGTCGACGAAGACCGGCTGTATGTGACCTGGACCGAAAGGAAGGGGGAAACCTCCCAGGTCAAGGTACGCACCGCGCTCCTGTCGGACAGTTAGGATGGGTTCTCGGCGACTCGTCTCAGCTCTTCTTTGCCTGGTGTCTCTGGCCGGATGTGGCAGTCCGGAACCTTCAGCCCCGGGCGCCATATCCGAACTCGATTCCGGTGCTCGGGACGAACTGGGGATCGTGCGTCCGGGTTCTCCCGAACCCGGTCGAATGGCACCCGACTTTGCCCTCAGAAGTCTGGAAGGCGAGGTCATTCAGCTTTCCGACTTCCGAGGCCAACCGGTCCTCCTGAACTTCTTCGCTTCCTGGTGCGTGCCCTGCATGGTCGAGATGCCCTTGATTCAGCAGGCTCACCTGCAAGCGGAAGCGAAAGGCTACGTGGTCCTGGGAGTAGCAGTCCAGGATAGCCGCGAGGCGGTCCGGTCCTTGTCCGAATCGATGGGACTCAGCTTCCCCATGGTGTTTGATGGGGATAGCTCGGTCGGCCTCGCCTATGAGGTTCTGGGCCCTCCCGCCACGTTCGTCATCGATAAAACGGGAAAGATCGTCTCCTCGGTCTCAGGGGTCATGGCCCAGGATGAGCTGGAGAGCGAACTGAAGAAACTGGCGAGCTGAGGGACCGCAAGGTGCTTGGGGCGAAAGCGTCCAACGAGTGAAGGCTGTGACCGCCAGCCATCAGGCATAGTGGGCACTGTCGGGGAGTAGCCAGTGCCATCCAGGGTCGCGTAACCGGTCTTCCGTTAACTTTGGGGGGCCGCTAATGTCCGCTATCGTCAACAGGGGCTGCTGGTTGACCGATCTGACGAAGCTCGGTAAGGACATGGCGTTCCACTAGAAGACGTAATCGACCGCGCGCAGCATCGGTATGAACCGATCGTACGGGCAGAAGGTCTGACGTCCCCCCGTCATCGGTAGTAGATCGGTTCAAAATACGGCGGTTACGGTATCCGACTCCATGCGTGCTGTCTGGTGCCGGCGAGCATTGGAGGTAAGCGTGTCAATGCCTACCTTCGCCCGATCATCATTTCCCGCAGTCGAGGTTCGTGCTGCGAACGCCTCGGACATGCGGGATTAGGTATAGTTTCTAGACCATGACGCTCCTCCAAAGACCCGAAGCGCTTCGCAGCGATCTTGCTCTCGGACGCGCGTGTCCGCCTTGCCTGGCTCTGGTGACGACACTGGTTCTCGGCACCCCGCTCGCCGAGGCCCAAACCCTGCCACCGGGCGTGGCGCAGGGACCGTCGATCGCCGGCATCACCGAATACTCGTTTCCGAACGGCCTGAGTGTCCTGCTCCTGCCGGATCCCGGAAGCAGCACGATCACAGTCAATGCCACCTACCTCGTCGGTTCCCGTCACGAAGGCTATGGCGAATCCGGCATGGCCCACCTGCTCGAGCACCTGCTCTTCATCACGAGCACGAACGGCGTCGAGATCAAGCAGGAGCTGGAGGACCGCGGGGCGCGATGGAACGGCACCACGTGGTACGACCGCACCAACTACTACGAGACCGTTACCGCGTCGGATGAGAATCTCCGCTGGGCCCTCGACCTCGAAGCCGAGCGCATGGTGAACATGCGCGTTGACCGCGACGTGCTCGATACCGAGATGACCGTCGTTCGGAACGAGTTCGAGAGAGGAGAGAACAGCGTCACCCGCGTGCTCGAGCAGCGGGTCATGTCGACTGCGTATCTCTGGCACAACTATGGAAAGTCCACCATTGGCTCGCAGAGCGATATCGAAGACGTCACGGCCGAGAGGCTGGCCGATTTCTATCGGAGATACTACCGGCCCGACAATGCCGTGCTCATCGTTGCCGGCCGGGTCGATCCGTCGAACACGCTCGGGATGATCGCCGAGACGCTGGGAATGATTCCACGCCCGGACGTCGCCATCGAAAAGACCTACACCGTTGAGCCGCCCCAGGATGGGGAACGCACGGTGGTGCTTCGCCGCGTCGGCAGCGGCCAGAATCTGATGATGGCCTATCACACACCCGCCATGGCCCATCCAGACGCCGCCTCGCTGGAGGTGCTGTCTGGGATCCTGGCCGGTGGCGGCACGGGCCGCCTGGAGCGGGCGCTCGAGGATACGGGCAAGGCCCTCTCGATCAGTGCGTCCGCCTACAGCCTGCACGACCCCGGAGTGATACAGCTCTCGGCCACGCTCAACGACGAGCAGTCGATCACGGAGGTCCAGACGATTCTGCTGAGCACGCTGGACGGCCTGGTGCAAGAAGGCCCAACGGTGGAGGAGGTGGAACGCGCGCGCACGCGCATCCTCCAGGGCATGGATCGGACCATGGCGGACTCACAGCGCCTTGCGATGATGATGACCGAATCGGCGGCGGCCGGCGACTGGCGGCTGCTCTTCACGAACTACGAACAAATCCGGCGCGTCACCCGCGAGGACGTCCAGGGCGTGGCCCAGCGCTACCTGAAAGACTCGAACCGCACCGTTGGTACGTTCATCGCGGAGCCGAACACCGAACGTGCCGTCGTTCCGGCGGCACCGGGGATTGACGCGCTGCTGGCTTCCTACCCGCCGGACATCAGCGTCGAGGCCGGTGAAGCCCTCGACCCGTCGCCGGCCAGCCTCGAGACCAGGATCGGCCGTTCGACGCTCGATGGCGGGTTCCGTGTGGCGCTCCTGCCCAAGCAGACCCGCGGCGGCCGCGTGCAGGCCTCGATAACGCTCCGCTACGGCGACGAATCGACACTCGTCGGCCGCGATGCGGTCGCGGAGTTGACCGCGGCGCTCCTGCTTCGCGGCACCCAGTCGAAGTCGAGACAGCAGCTTGAAGACGAGATGCAGGCCCTGAACGCCACCATAAACGTCAACGGGGGTCTGACGAGCGTCACGGCGTCGATCTCGACGACGTCGGAGAATGTGGTAGCGGCCATGCGCTTGGCGACTGAAATTCTGCGAGAACCCGCGCTGCCCGAAGCCGACTTTGAGCAAATCCAAGCCCAGAGAATCGCGAGACTGGAACGGTCGCTCACTGAGCCGGAGTCCCTTGTTGCCGAGACACTGCAACGGAACCTCAGCCCCTACCCGCGAACCGATGTCCGATACGTCCCGACGATGAGCGAGGAGATTGACAACCTGCGCGCCGTGTCCGTTGATGACGTGGCCGGATTTCACCAGCAGTTCTATGGTGCCGATCAGGGCGAGCTAGTCGCCGTCGGACAGTTCGACGCCAGCGCCATCGAAGCCACGGCAGAGGACCTGTTCGGATCGTGGAGGAGTGGGCAGCCCTACGCCCGTATCGTCAACGACTACATCAACGTTGAGCGGATCGATACGACGCTGGAGACACCCGACAAGCAAAATGCTCGGTTTGCAGCCGGACTGCGGCTTCGCATGACCGACTCCGACGCTGATTACGCAGCGATGGTGATCGCGAACTACATGCTCGGGGGCGGCATCACGGCGCGTCTACCCGATCGGATTCGCAATCGGGAGGGGCTGAGCTACGGCGTGGGCTCGAGTTTCTCAGCACAGCCTGAGGGTACTGCCGCCATATTTTCGGCCTCGGCCATCGCCAACCCCACCAACATCCCGAAGGTCGAGTTCAGCTTCACGGACGAGTTAACGCGAACCCTTCGGGACGGATTCGCCGCCCAGGAACTGGCCAGCGCCAAGCAGGCGCTGCTTGACGAACGGACAGGGAGCCGGTCCAGCGACCGAGGCCTGCTCAGCCTGATGTCTGCACGCGAACGATGGGGGCGGACGCTCGCCCGGGACGCCGATCTGGATCGGGCGCTCGCGGCTCTGACGGTAGACGAGGTCAACGCAGCATTTCGCCGGCATATTAACCCGGCGGCGATATCCATTGTGAAGGGTGGCGACTTCGGCGCAACGGATCCTCCTCAGTAGCGCGGACTACGACAGGAGGTGTTCTCTGAACACTCTCGACTCTCACGCTCGTCGCCGGGTTCCTGTGTTCCAGGAGCGTGTATGGCCGCGCATCTGGAGCGATAGCATGAAACACACCCGGAACGAATCGCGCAGTCGGCAGTCCCGGGTCATGAGGCATCAGAGCGTGACGAATCAGAGCGTGAAGAAACAGGGCGTGAGGAAACAGGGCGCTGGTATTCGAGCCACCCTGCTTGTCGTGGCGATCGCTATTGGGGTCTGGGGAGCGACTGGTCGCGCACAGTCGCCGAATACGTTCGGCACGCCGTCGGCAGACACGCCGCAGCCTGGCGCCAGCATCGCCACAGTACCCGGCTCACGCGCGCAGGGATGGCTGGCGCAGGGGCGGTCCGAAGTGCTCGCACGGCACGGCATCGTCGCCACGAGCGATCCACTGGCGGCGCAGGCAGGCCTCGACATTCTCCGCCAGGGTGGGAACGCGATCGACGCAGCCGTCGCCGCCGGGGCTGTGCTCGATGTGACCTCGCAGAACGACACTGGCATCGGCGGAGACCTCTTCGCGCTGGTCTACGTCGCCAGAGACAAGAAGCTGTACGCGCTGAACTCAGGTGGATGGGCGCCGGCGGGATGGACGCCGGAGTATTTCACCGACACGCTTGGGGTGCGGGCTGTCCCGAGCTTCGGCGTGAACGCGGCAACCGTGCCTGGTGCGATCTCGGGCTACGACGCACTGCTCACGCGCTTCGGGACAATGACGTTCACCGACACGCTCGAGCGTGCCGCGAGCATCGCGGAAGAAGGCTGGGGCCAGGCCGAGCGCCGCCATCACGACTTGCGCAGCGCCGTCAGCAGGCTGCGCGCCGACGCCGATTCACGTGCGGCGTTCCTCGTCGACGACCAGGCCCCAGACCTCTACAGCATCATCCGTAATCCCGGACTGGCACGGGCTCTTCGCGCGATCCAGCAGCAGGGGCGCGACGCGTTCTATAACGGTGAGATTGCGGCGGCGATCGTCGAGAAAGTACAGGCGAACGGCGGCGTGATGAGCGCGAGTGACCTTGCGGAGTTCAAGTCCGAATGGGTCGAACCGATCTCGACCAACTACCACGGCTACGACGTGTTCGAGTTGCCGCCGCCCGGGCAGGGTTTTGCGGCGCTCGAGATGCTGAACATCCTTGAGGTGTGCGTGCCGACGCTCGGCATGACGTTGGCGGAGCTTGGACCGTCTGATCCGATGTACTGGCACCTGATGGTCGAAGCGAAGAAGCTGGCGTATACGGATCTCCTGGCGAACAACGCCGACCCCAAGTTTGCGACCGTACCTGTCGAGGCTCTGCTCTCCAAGAGCTATGCGGCGAGCCTGTGCAGCAAAATCGATCCGGACGTCGCATCAACGACATTGGCCCCTGCGGGCACCGATGGCGGAACTATTTATCTGACGACGGCCGATCGCTGGGGCAACATGGTGTCGCTCATCCACAGCGTCTTCAGCGTGTACGGCAGCAGCGCGACAGTGGCACCGTACGGATTCGTGCTGCACAACCGCGGTACATCCTTCTCGCTCGATCCGACGAGTCCGAATGTCGTGGCGCCACACAAGCGCCCGTTCCACACGATCATCGCCGGCTTCGTCATGAAGGACGACCAGCCATTGATGACGTTCGGCAACATGGGGGGCACCGTCCAGCCCGAGACCCACGCGCAGCACATGGTGAACCTGATCGATCTCGGCATGAACGTGCAGATGACGACGGATGCGGCACGGTTCACGCACAGTCAGATCACCGATGTGCTGTCGCTCGAAGAGAACCTGTTCAACCTGGTGGGCACGGCACTCACAGCCAAGGGTCACGAGGTGCAAGCCGTCACTGGCAGAGCGGTGGGCGGCTATCAGGGCATTCTGTTCACGCGGGATCCACTGTTGCCAGAGCCGACGTTTGATCCGCAAAGTATCACGCTGGACCTTCCCGTGAACGGCGTGTATCGAGCGGGTTCGGACCATCGGAAAGACGGTCAAGCGGTCGGCTGGTGATACAGGATGGCGGCTGCGGTTTCTGTACGACACTTTTGCCACTGGCCAGGTGAGGCCCTGCAGCATCAGAGACGTAGGAACCACTCACCGAAGCTTCTCCACAGTGGCACGCGCCATCACGACACTACCGAGCGTGAGGAGCGCGCGCGAACCGACAATACGATCCACTCGCTCCATGACCCAGACCGGACAGTGCAAGAAGTCTCGATCTTGGAGCCGTGTTCGACGGGACTCCACGGAGACCGGCTCTGTATCGGCGGTCGCCATCCGGTCAGGATCGGGCGCCGCCGGGTGTTATGCCGACTCGTCGCACTCACCTTCGTGCCGTCGGCGACATCCGGGTCGCCGGCGGCTCAGGCCGGTCTTCGCCGGGGCAATCAGGATCGGCCTGCTCGGCACCCGGCCTCGCACCGTCGATCTCCGCAACGATGAAGTTCTCGGGTGGCACAGGCGAACCCGCCAGACGTCGTAGCATCGCCAATTACCCGGCGTGAGTCATTGCATCGGACAGCGGACCTTGAAGTAATCGTTCCGGCGTCATACCGTCGAGAAGCTCAGTCCCTGCCTCGATGTGCTCCGCCAACTCCCTGAGCATGCCGTCGAACCGCCTGACCTCTTCCTCCAGCGACGGAAGATCATCGGGCCGGTAGATTCCGCCGACATAGAAGGTTCGCGCATGCCCCAGCACACCGGTCATATGTCGAATGAGCTGAGACGGCGTCCGAACCCCATCAGCCGCCAAGAACCACCCGAAATCGGCAGGGGCATCGCGCAACGCCTTCCGCGTCCGATAGGCCAGCGCCCCGAGAAAGTGCCGAAGCAGCGCCCCTTTGTCGTTCATCGCCCTCACTTGTCGGTGTCGCCATAACG
>Ga0115002_10002736_pt1 | contig 22669 bp, 21 predicted proteins | sample ArcticOcean_MG_C_8_FD_89576 | JGI IMG/M metagenome (GOLD analysis project Ga0115002, IMG submission 89576) | Marine microbial communities from western Arctic Ocean - ArcticOcean_MG_CB11_86 | ecosystem: Environmental > Aquatic > Marine > Oceanic | place: Arctic Ocean: Canada Basin | collected... | reverse complement strand
ATCCAAACCTGACAGACCTATACTTTTTTTTCTTTAAGGTTCGAGTAAAAATAAATCTGATTTTTTATAAACAATTAAAAAAGGAGAAAAAATGTCTATACTTATAAAAAAACTGTTACTTTTCGGAATACTCCTCGGATGTTTCGGAATCTGGTCCCAATCCATCATGGCACAAAAATACAAAGAAGCTCCCATGCTGGCAAAAATGGTTCAAGCAGGGAAACTGCCCCCAGTGGCGGAGCGTTTGCCCGAAAACCCATTAGTCGTCACTCCCCATGAGCGCATTGGTAAGTATGGGGGCACCTGGCATCAGGGGATGAGAACTATTGCCGACTGGGGTCTCGTCAACCGCCAGTCAACCCATCACGATGGTTTGCTCCGCTGGAAGCTGGACATGTCCGGATGGAAACCAAACATTGCGCATAAACTTGACATCAATTCAGATGCAACGGAGTTCACATTTCATCTACGCAAGGGCATGAAGTGGTCTGACGGCGCTCCTTTTACTGCAGACGATATTATGTTTTGGGCTGAGGATTTGGTCAGCAATAAAGAGTACGGCTTGAAATATGCTCCCAGCGAAAAATTCCAGGCAGGTGGCAAGACCTTTAAGGCGACGAAAATCGACGATTACACAGTCAAACTAAGCTTTGAAAGCTCTTACGCAATCTTCCCTTTGTTGCTCTGTATTGGTGAATCTGGCCAAGAACCCATGCGCTATCCCAAACATATCCTTTCGAAGTACCATCCTCGATACAACAAGACAAACCTTGATGCGCTTGTCAAAGAAGCCGGAGTAACAACTTGGCCGGAACTGTTGGGGATCAAGGGCGGCTACTACAACTCTCATAGTAATACAAGCGATCCACGCTACGATCCTGCTTTCCCAGTGGTTGGCCCCTATAAAATCGAGGTTGGCCCCCAACAGTCGACTGAGCGGTTGATCTATAATCGCAACCCTTATTACTGGAAGGTCGACACCGCAGGCAATCAGCTGCCTTACATCGATCACCACGAGTACACCATCTTCAATGATGCGGATGCGGTGGCACTGGCAGCTGCCAACGGGCAAATCGATTTTCAATGGCGCCACTTGAATCACCCTAAATACCGACCTCTTATTGTCGAAAACATGAAGAAAGGCGGATACCGTTTGATCCCAACAAAATATACCTATGCCAACGAAGCAGGCATTAAGCTGAACCTGAATCATAAAGATAAGGTCAAACGTGAAATTTTCCAGAACAAGAAATTCAGGATGGGGCTTTCTCACGCGATTGATCGACAGGCTATCATCGACACTGTGTTCGCTGGTGTTGGAACAGCAGCCAACATCACACCTTTGCCGGGTTCAGGGCACTACCGTGAATCGATGGCGAATCAATACACCGAGTACAGCGAAGATTTGGCTAACAAATTCCTCGATGAAGCCGGCTATTCAAAACGAGACTCCAATGGGATCCGTTTGGGGCCTGATGGAAAACCGATCCGGATCTCCTTTGAAACCATCGCCGATTTTAACGATCAAGGAGAACTGATTTCTACCAATTGGCGAGCGGTTGGGATTGATGCGCAATTCAATGAAATCGAGCGATCATTGCACGCAACCCAAATCTTTGCAAACGAACATGATGTGGTCATTTGGACTGCTGATGGCGGCACACGGGGAGACCTGTACCTCAATCCACGTGTTTATATCCCAATGGATCCTTTCGGATCAGAACACGCAACAAGATGGGCATTGTGGAATCAAAATAAAAACGCACCGGAAGCACAGGAACCTCCGGCTGAAGTTAAGATGATGTACAAGCTTTATAGTGATTTCACTGCAGCGGGTAGCCAGGAAGAACAAAAACGGCTGATGGACGAGATCCTTGACATTGTGGAGGAGACTTTTCATGTGATGGGGACGATGATTCCGAACCCAACCATTACGCTGGCTAAAGAAAATTTTCGGAATGTTCCTGAATCTCTCATCCTCGGCTGGTCTTACCCCAGCGATTCTCCAGTGGGGGTTGAGCAGTTTTTTATTGACAATTAATTTTTAGCCTGTCATCCAGGGCTCTGATACCAGAGTCCTGGACCTATTTGTCGAGTAAGCGGTAGGGCTGGGTTAGGCCCCGGCTAATGCGTGCGACGGGTTCCTTAAGCTGGGACGTAACCCGGCCCTGCCATAAAAAGGCATCGGTGAAATTTTAACCGACCAAATCCGACAATTTAAATTTTGCTGGAAAGACAAAGAGAATCTGGAATTCCAGTCCCGTGGAATGCCTGGTGTATCTTTTTGTGATACGTGATAATTCCATATCAAAGACCTTCATAGCTTAAAATAAGGTTGACAGCAAAAGATAAATTTATTGTTAATATTGCTTGAGGCAGACAATGGGAAGGTACATCATCAAGCGGATCCTTTACGTGATTCCGTCAATCATTATCATTTCGATAATTTCCTTTCTCCTGATCGATTTACCTCCCGGCACCTACGCCGATACCGTCGCGGCAGAAATGATGGAGAGTGCTTCAGTGAATGAAAGTGCCATCAAAGCCATCGAAGAACGTTACGGCTTGAATCAACCGTTTTATGTGCAATATTGGAAATGGGTTTCCGGCATAGTGCTTCGAGGAGATTTTGGGGAATCCTTCATCTGGAACAGATCGGTGGGGTCCGTGATGTGGGATCGTCTAGGCTACACCTTAATTTTGACAAGCGGTGCTTTTTTGTTCGTCTGTTTCATGTCGATTCCCATCGGAATCTACTCTGCCATCAAACAATACTCTTTTGGTGACTATCTCTTCACCTCTTTGGGGTTTTTAGGACTCGCCGTCCCCAGTTTTCTGCTGGCCTTGATCCTCATGTATGTCGGTTTTAAGTATCTGGGGCAAAGTATCGGAGGTTTCTTTTCTCCTGAGTTTGTCCATGCACCCTGGAGCTGGGCAAGACTTCTCAATTTGTGGTCTCATCTCTGGATTCCCATGATCATTGTCGGTTTGGAGGGGACCACTTCTTTGATTCGGATCGTTCGGGCGAACCTGCTGGATGAACTCTACAAACCTTACGTCATCACTGCAAGAGCCAAGGGGCTTTCCGAGATGAGACTTATTCTCAAGTATCCCGTGCGTTTGTCTCTCATTCCGTTTGTGGCAACAGTCGGTTGGATGCTTCCTCAACTCATTTCTGGAGCAACGATTGTTTCGGTGGTCATGAGTCTTCCGACAACGGGACCGATCCTCCTACGTTCATTGATGGGCCAGGATATGTATCTGGCAGCAAGTTTCATTTTGATGCTCAGTGTCCTGACGGTCGTCGGAACGCTCATATCTGACCTACTTCTCGCATTGATCGATCCTAGAATTCGTTTCGCCTGATGACTACTTCAAAATATATCTCACCAATCGACCCCAATGCTGAGGATGCTTCAAAACACCCCAAAAAAGCTGAATCCAAAATAGAATTTGCCAGCCAATGGCAATTAACCTGGTGGCGGTTCCGCAAGCACAAGCTTGCCATGATCAGCGGTGTTCTGGTCATAATGATCTATTTGGTGGCTATTTTTGCTGGGTTTCTCGCCCCATTCTCCACTGAACGTAAAATTCCAAAACTCTCTTACGCTCCCCCTCAAACCCTCCACTTTTGGGAAAATACCGATGAAGGGATCAATTTCGGAATATTCGTCTACGATTATAAGAGCAAAATTAACATCATATCATTGAAACGAACCTTCACTGAGAATCTGAAAAAGAAGATTCCCATCCATTTTTTCGTTAAAGGGGAACCTTATCGATTGCTTGGTTTGATTCCCTTAGAGACACACTTGCTTGGCCCAGTCAATCCGAAAGCCCCCATGTATTTATTAGGGGCGGATCGCCTGGGACGAGACATGTTCAGTCGCATAATTTATGGGACAAGGATTTCAATGTCCATCGGCTTGGTGGGGGTCATTTTGAGTTTGGTGATCGGGGTTCTCCTTGGAGGCATTTCGGGTTACTATGGAGGGATGCCCGATATGCTCATTCAGCGCCTGATGGAGATCCTCCGCTCCATGCCGACCATTCCTTTGTGGATGGGCCTGGCGGCTGCTATTCCTGATTTCTGGTCTCCGGAGTTGATCTATTTTATGATCACCATCATTCTTTCTGTGATTGGTTGGACTTGGTTGGCTCAAGCGGTCCGTGGAAAATTTTACTCTCTCAAAACAGAAGATTTTGTCGTCGCGGCTAAACTTGATGGGTGCAGTGAATTCCAGGTGATTTTCTCACACATGATTCCTTCATTTATCAGCCACATCATTGCCACCCTGACTTTGGCTATCCCTCAAATGATCATTGCAGAAACCGCACTCAGTTTTCTCGGTATCGGTCTCAGACCTCCAGTTGTGAGTTGGGGTGTTTTGTTGAGAGAATCGCAAAATGTCAGGGTTTTAGCGACCTCCCCCTGGCTTTTTTTACCCGGTTTAGCGGTAATTATCGCCGTTTTGTCGCTTAATTTTTTAGGAGACGGGATTAGAGATGCAGCAGATCCCTACAAGTGATCTCTTAGTTCAATTGTCAGGTTTGAAATGATAGATAAAAAAGATGAAATTATTCTTGAAGTCAAGGGATTACAAACCCATTTCTTTACAGATGAGGGGGTTGTGAAAGCCGTTGATGGTACAGATTTACAAATTCGCCGTGGCAGGACTCTTTGTATTGTAGGCGAATCCGGCTGTGGGAAATCGATCACTGCTCGCTCGATCCTTCAAATCCTTGATAAAGCCGGAAAAATCGTTGCGGGTGAGATTCTGCTTCGCCGAGACTCTGACGAAGTCTTGGATCTTGCCGCGCTCAAGCATAACAGTAAAGCCATGCAGTCGATTCGAGGGAAAGAGATCGCCTTGATTTTCCAGGAACCGATGTCATCCTTAAGCCCCGTGCATACAATCGGAAATCAGATCATAGAGGCCATCCAACTCCACTTTGATGTGGACAAGAAAGGGGCTGAAACACGGGCGATCGATATGCTCAAACGTGTCGGCATCCCCAAAGCAGAGACTCGTCTCGGCTCTTACGTCTTTGAGCTCAGCGGCGGCATGCGCCAAAGAGTGATGATCGCCATGGCGCTCTCCTGTCAACCACGCATCCTAATCGCCGACGAGCCAACAACAGCCCTTGATGTGACCACTCAGGCGATCATCCTGGATCTGATCAAGGAGTTGCAGAAAGACATGGATATGACCATCATGTTCATCACTCACGATCTCGGGGTGGTGGCAGAAATTGCTGATGATGTGGTTGTGATGTACCTTGGTAAGGTCGTCGAAAGTGGAGATGTGAATACTATTTTCCATAATCCACAACACCCATACACGCGTGAACTGCTGCAATCTATACCCAAGCTTGGTTCCTCGGACAGAGGACGCCTTCAACCCATCCAAGGGATGGTGCCCCATCCCTTCGCTCGTCCAAAGGGCTGCAGTTTTCATCCCCGTTGTAAAAGCTTCATGCCAGGGGTTTGTGACCAAATTGAGCCCCCAGCCGTCACCTTGAGCGAGGATAGTAGTGTTCGCTGTTTACTATACGGCGGAGTGGAGCGGGATCAGGAAACAAACCTCAGTTCTAAGGAGGTTTGATGGCATCTCAAAGCACAGCTAGACAGGCATCTAATACCACGGGCGCCGTAAAAGCGGAAAAGCTTCTTGAACTCAAGAACCTGAAGATGCATTTTCCGATCACAAAAGGGCTGCTTCACAAGCTGGTTGGCCGTGTCAAGGCGGTGGATGATGTCAGTTTTACTATTCAAGAAGGGGACACCCTGGCACTAGTGGGTGAATCCGGTTGTGGAAAGTCAACTTTAGGCCGTAGCATCATGCGGATACTTGATCCAACGGCCGGAATGATCAACTACACAGAAGAGAACAATACGGTTGTGGATCTAGCTTCATTGGATGGAAAAAGCTTGAGGCCCTATCGGCAGGCCATCCGTATGATCTTTCAAGATCCGCAATCTTCGCTCAATCCACGCATGACTGTGTTTCAGATTGTTGGCGAGCCTTTAAAGCGGTACAACATCGCCAGTGGCAGCGAATTGGAAGATCGTGTCGCTGGTCTCCTGAAGAATGTGGGGTTGAGACCCGAATACCTCCGTCGCTATCCCCACGCTTTCAGCGGAGGAGAACGGCAACGGATCGGCATTGCCAGAGCGTTGGCTCTGAATCCCAGGCTGATCATCGCCGATGAAGCGGTTTCTTCCCTCGATGTTTCCGTCCAGGCACAAATTCTCAATCTAATGCAGGATTTGCAGGCACAATATCATCTGACTTATCTCTTCATCACTCATGATCTGAGTGTAGTGGATTATCTCAGCGACCGTGTTGCGGTGATGTACGTCGGTAAGCTGGTCGAGTTGGGAACCAGAGCTCAAATCTTTACACAACCCAAACATCCATACACAGAAGCCCTCCTCTCTGCAGTTCCGAAACCCGACCCCAGATTGAGAAACACAGGAGCCCGCATCCGCCTCACGGGTGAGATTGCCGATCCTGCCAGTCCCCCCACTGGGTGTTACTTCCACCCCCGTTGCTCCTACAGTCAAGACCGATGCAAGGTTGAGGAGCCTGTAGCTCGTGACATTGGTGACGGACAGCGTGTTGCTTGTCATTTTGCAGAAGAACTCCAGCTGAAAGGCGTCGAAGAGATTTAAGAGCCTAGTGGTAATCTCCTTTGCGAGATGCCGCCCTTCAAAAAATAACTGCTTAGTTATCCTTTACACTCATATTTTCAGATGCTAGTCTTGCGAAAATTTGTATTTTCCTATGTTGAGAAAACGTTTCGTTTATCTCGAATTTTGCATTTGGAGTTTTTTGTTGATGGAGGAGCTTATTGATGAAACAAAACACATTTATAACTACCCTTTCTGGTCCCCTTGCAATTTTGGGATGGTCAGAGGAGGCCCTGAGCCAGTATCGGTGAAGCTCATCGCATCTCAATCCGCCTTGATGACCGCTTTGAGCTGGTGGCGGGCGATTTTTCGCGAAATGCTGACAAAAATATCGAGATGGGCCTGGCCTGCCAAGCGGACTCACCTGTATCCCTGAACGTCCTAAATTGCGATTCATAGCGTCTTCCCTGTAATGTATTAAATAGTTCTACCACTCTTTTTTATGATAAGTGATTCTTTAAATTAGCGGTACTATTTGACGACCGGTGACTGGCAGAAAATGGTTGACATGTTCTGCTGGAATTTGCTGTCCCGCCGGGATCAGGCTTTCCACGAAACGCTCATCTTCTTCAGTAAATTGATGGTCAAAGGCGTTGATGTAACCGAGCAATTGCTCGAGATTTCGAGGCCCCGTGACTACGCTGTTCAAGATCCGATTGTGGAGAATCCAGAGCACTGAAAACTGAACAGGGCCCATTTGTCGAGATTCGGCATATTGCTTGATCCTTTGGGCTAATTCCAAACATTCTGGGTGGTATTCAGCCTTTATCGTGAAGGTGGTTTCCAATGATAAGCGGCTCTCTTTCGGGGGAGGGCTACCTGGCAGGTATTTCCCGGCGAGAATACCACGGGCTAGCGGGGTGTAGCCAATGACCGCAATCCCAAAATGAGCACAGGCAGGCAGGTATTCTCTTTCAGGATCACGTTTGAGAATATTATAATGTGTTTGAGCAATAACCGGACGGGGAATTCCTTCAAGATCACAGATGCGAATGATTTCCGCGATTTGCCAGGCATAATAATTTGAAAAACCCCAGCATCGCGCCAAGCCAGATTCAAGAACCTCCCCCATGGCACGGATCGATTCGGCAAGTGGAGTTTGGGAATCGTTGCTATGCAGATAATAAATATCGACATACTCGGTGCCAAGCCGTTTCAGGCTAGATTCGATTTTTTTTAAGATACGATCCAGACTCAATCGTGGTCCATGGTCATCAGAAGGGAGTGGGTTGCCGGTCTTCGTGGCAAGGACCCAGGACTCCCGGTCATCATGAATTAATTCGCCTAAAAGGCGCTCAGACTCGCCGTTTTGATAGGCATCTGCTGTGTCTAGAAAATTGATGCCCTGACTGCGAAGGGTTTCGAGCATTTGTTCGGCCTCCTGTTTGCGGACCAATCCTCCCAGCATATCAGTTCCCCAACAAAGGGATGATACTTTAATCCCTGTATTTCCAATTAACTGATAACGCATCATTCATAAATAAATAGAGTAGTATATCCGCATCATCACCAGACTTTTTGTATGATGATGGGTTGTTTTTAAGGAATCGTCTGAATAGCCGCCTCAGCAACTGCCTGTGCTTTGAGGCCGTCAATTAAGGTTACATGAACTTTTCCTTGTTTCAATGTCGCCGCTACAAGTTGGTCCAGTTGTAAGGCATAAGTAGCTTTAAATTGCTAGTACCATTGACTATTAATTCTATCCATCAAAATCCCGGATTTAGTGTATTGAAGCATAGAACTAGTTTTTTTGCGGCCACATTGAAGCATTCCTTCGGAACCAGCGACTTCCATCCATTCATCTTGACCATATATTGCTCTGCGGCTGAATTCAAGGTTCACCAAAGCATCATTATCTAAACGAATGATTATGGAAGGGGTATCTACTTCTCCAAATTTTTCATAAATTTTATCTATTAGAAAACTTCCCGCTGCATAAACTTCTATGGGTTCGGCACCTGAAATACATGTTGCAAATTCAAACAAATGAGTTCCCTTTTCCTTCATCATTCATCCATAAAAATGAACTGTTTTAGGTTTGGGGGATTTGAAGTTGAAGGTTCGAGAGGTGATTCGAATCATTTCAACTTTGCCTATCTTGCCTTCCCGCACTCGATCAAACATGGAACGGTAATCTTGATCCAAACGCCTGTTAAAACTCATCAAAGCCACCACACCAGATTCTTCCAACTCTCTGGCTATTTGATCCTGTACAGTCCCGTCACGGGTCCATACAACAGCCATTATAATCCTCAATAGTAATCATTATTATTGTGAATGATGCAAGAGAATCACCGAAATGACTCCTTAGCAACCCGTAAATGTCTCTTTCAACTTTTCTTCAATACTAAAAGCAAAATACTAATGCAGGATTTGAAGTGAGCTTTCCACCAATTTCTGCAAAGGTTTTCATGCGTGATTCGCTCAAATCAAATCCCTTAACAGGGAATACGTTCTTAATAAGATTCTCAGCTAGGCCACTGCCCATGTCGCCCAGACCTATTACACCGGTATTTTCCATTTTTTATCTAGGAGTGTCATAAATATTTCTAGTTCATCTGGTTCAATATCTGGTGTTTCTTTTTTCGAAGGAAAATTATCGTTTAAAATATCTTTCTTAAATTCTTTTAAGGCTTTAATCCTTTCATCATAGATCTGTTGCCGAAGGCCTGCTAGATTCGCATAAGCCCTAGCATGACGGGGTGGATTCTCACTATCACCACAGATGTCTTCCATAAAAAGATACATCACGTCCCCTTTGTCACCTGAACCAAGCGAAACAGTTATCAGTCCAGTTCTACTTGAAATTTCTCCCATTACTGCACCTGGGATCACCTCTGCTTCCACAGAGAATGCACCTGCTTCTTCAAGTCTCCTGAAACGTTGAAACAATTCAAAGGCTTCGTCACCTGTCTTGCCAAAGGCCCTCAAACCACCGATCCAAGTGCACTTTCTAGGCACAAGCCCCAAGTGGCCCATTACAGGGATATCTTCATTAGCAAGCATTGATACCACAGACATACTTCGAGGAGTCATGACCGCGTCTGCTCCCTGTGACAGAGCCTTCAATGCAGCACGCAAAATATCCTCCTCAGTTGTAAAATCCGGTAAGCCTAGGGCTGCGGTGAGGAACAGAATATCGTTACCACTTCGGACCTTTTCAACATTCTTTGAATTACAAATGATCATGTCAATACCTGCTACCCCTGCAGCATGAGACTCTTCCTCACTATTCGCGGTGACTTGTGTAAACTTTATCTTACCTTTTTCAGATCTTAAATCGGCTACTGTAAGATTTCTTTTGGCTGGCTTGGCGTCCCATGTATAGATTCTTTTCAACTTGTCGATTTTCATAGGGCTATTGTTAAGTGGGAAAAATTAAAAAAATAGGTTTTTTTAAGTCTCTTCATAGAAAAAAGGTCTCTTAGCAGAAAATTAGAAGTTATGAATGCTGTACAGAATTTTCCGGCTTGTCAACACTTTTTCTCTCAGATATTTTTTACAACGAGTACACCTGTTGTTCTCTCAGTGAATATGAAAACAAGGCTGTTGAATCTTCTCTGTTCTTTTTAACCCATACCCAGTAATTCTTCCCATTGTTCATCTTCGACTAGTACACCTTTTTCCTTACTCTCTTTTCTCGTTCTCAACATCCCTTCACCTGGATAACGCGCAGATTCATAAACGCCATGAAGATCATTAACGATACCGTTAACAATCTGTTCACACAATACCTTCCCATTCAACGACCTAACATCAATAGCGATATACGTTTGTGAAACTGCATATTCATCACCCTGAGCACCGATTTGGTGAGTAGCCTGCCCCCCTGACAACAAGGCCGCCAGTGTATCGAGCACAATCGCTAGTGCTGACCCTTTCCAATAACCAATCGGAAGAGCGTGCTTAGAATCCAGAATCGCTCCCGGATCGCACGTCAAGTTCCCATCAGAATCAAACCCACCAGCAATCGGTAGCATTTCTCCTTGTGCCTGCAATACCTCCAGTTTTCCATTGGAATACTGACTCATCGCCATATCCAGCAAAATGTGTCCTCCTTCTCTTGGAATTGAAATTACCATTGGATTGTTTCCTATACGTTTCTCCTCTATACCCCAAGGTGGCATCAATGGCTTTGTATTGGTCCAACACATACCAATGCAGCCAGCATCCGCAGCCTGCAGCCCATAAGACCCTGCACGCATCCAGTGATTTGTATTGCATAAGCCCACACACCCCATCCCGTTTTCTCTGGCTATCTCAATGGAACGGCCCATTGCAATATGTGCATTTACAAGCCCCACGCCCATCTTGCCATCCCATTGTTCCACCACACCTAGAGCCTTTACAAACTCAGGCTCGGCTTTTCCATCTAATCTCCCTGCATTGAGTTCTGCCACAACTCCAGGAAATCGATTCAAACCATGCGAATACACCCCATCGCGCTGATTTTCTGCGAACAAACTTCCACACAGTTTTGACCGCTCCTCAGACAGTCCTGCCTTTAACAAGGCCTTATAAAAAGCCTCTTTCAAATCATCACAAGGAATCCGTATCTGCATAAAAATTTGTTAAAGTTAATTCTATAGCAAAACACATTAATAAAAAAAATGCAAACTTGACATTAACCATCAATTATTGGTCTACTTGAATACTATTGATGTAAAAACTTTAAAAACTCAACTATGAGGTTTATTTGAATCAATCCACTCGCAAACCCCTTTCAGAGGTGCGCCGAAACTTGAGAATAAAGTGGTACCGTTGCCCTATAGAACCTGCTAAGCTCAGAGAGCTTAGCAGAAGAAATGATCTGAAAGGTTTTTCCCAAGCCTTAGGACATCTTGGATTATGGATTGTCACCGGACTACTGTCTTACCTTTTCCTTTTAAAAGGGTCATGGTTCGAATTTGGAGTTGCTATCTTTCTCCATGGTACCGTGGGATCCTTTTTTACTGCTGCTCACCATGAACTGAGTCATGGAACCGTTTTTGAAACTAAACGACTCAATACAGTTTTTCTTAGTATCTTCTCTTTACTAGGATGGTTGAACTTCAGGGTTTATAAAATGAGCCACACTTATCATCATCGTTTTACCCTCTTCCCAGAAGGAGACAAGGAAGAGGTACATCCAAAAACCCCTTCGTTACATTTTTTATATTTAATCCAACTCCTGACAGTGAACATAACAGGTGGAGAAAAATCTAGAGGAATTATTCCTACAGTCAAGAATTTTGTAATGATCGCTTTCAATAATTTGGACAATCCAATGAACGATTGGGATGAGGCACTTTATGATGAAGTTCCTGAAGAAGGTATAAAAGCCGTCAACTGGGCTCGATTGGTCCTGGCTTTTCATCTATCGATAATCTTTTTTTCCTTTGTGATTGGTCAACCAATCATAGCAGTTTTGGTTTCGGGACATCTTTTTATAGGCAACTTGCTTTATTATTTTGTTGGTACTCCAATGCACTGTGGACTTCGTACAAATGTCCCGGACTTCAGAAAGTGTGTAAGGAACATGACACTCGATCCCATTTCAGAATTTTTGTACTGGAATATGAACTGGCATCTAAATCACCACATGTTTGCAGCTGTACCCTGCTACAATCTCAAGAAATTATATCAATTAATTGCAGATGATTTGCCAAATCCAAAAAATTTATTGGTTACCTGGAGAGAAATGCGTGAAATTTTGAGGAAGCAGCAAAAGTATCCTAATTATGAATACGATACACCTGTTCCTCCTCCTAGAGAGAGAATTAGTTCAGAACAGAAAAAAGATATTATGGCAGAATCAATAGGAGAACTAGCCCCAAAAGCCATAGCTTGAACCATATTGAAAATTCTTGAATAAAATTGATCAAGAAACTTTTCTTAATGACAAAATAAAAAATTTATTCTCTCACAAACGATAGGAAGAACTAGTTCAGCAGGCTTGGGCTACCAGTTAAGGGGCGGGTTGATTTCAACTTCTTCTGAGCCGTTGCAGTCTGCTTCTTTAATCCAGGACCGGTTTAAAGGACTGTAAATCTTAACATCACCCGGCCTTTCATTATCTAGCTGGGTATTACTGTTTTCCATGAGGCAGTTTGATACGTGGAAGTTGCAGAGTTGTTTCCAGGCTCTTATGATCCCTTCTTGCAGTTTGGTATCCAACTATACCGCGTATGCGTCAACGACTGTTCCCACTACGCCATCACGGCTAAGAAGTCCAGAATATCCTTGGCCTCTCTGAATCTGGAGATCACTGGACTCAATCTGTATCCCAAGGGATCTAGAGGACCCAGGACTTATATAAGCTTAATTCATGCGCTGATTTATAGAGTGTGTGGTAGTCCAATAAAGGTGATGTTTTTTTTAAAGATGCGGCCAGAAATTATTTTGTCATACCTACCAATTCGCACACATTGGCACTGGACGTGCCCACCTTACATCCTGACAAAACTTCCAAGATGGATTCATTCATGAGGTCATAACTAATGTAAGTCCATTTTTTGTCTCCAGGCAGTTTGGAAGACTACGGACCTTCAATCATTAAGGATTCAGACTAGTTTTTTCCCATTCCTTTGTGCAAGTGCTACCAAACATTTCATCAGGACGGGGTTAATTGTCGTCTCTTATAACTAATAACAATTAATTTACAACTAAATTTACCAGACTTTCTCAATTTTAACTGGTTGGTTTTGGGATATGGACTGAATGGCCGCCTCTGCAACAGCCTGGGCTCTCAGGCCATCTCTCAGTGTTGCGTGGGCTGGAGCCGATTGTGTAACAGTGGCAACCAATGCATCTAATTCCTGAGAGTATGTTTGCTTGAACTGTTCATACCAGGAATGTTGAACACCTTCTGTTGCAATCGAGCCTTCGGTATAAAGAAAAGTGTTTCCAGACCGTTGTCGGCCGCATTGCAGCATCCCTTCAGAGCCCACGATTTCGATCAGTTCATCTTGTCCAAAAATCGCGCGCAGACTGAAATCCAGGGAAACCAGCACATCATCTTCCAATCGCAGCACCAATGATGCCGTATCGACTTGCCCATATTCGACAAACCGTTTGTCAATCAAGCAGGCTCCAGCAGCATATATTTCTACCGGATCCAATTCTGAAATCCAGGAAGCCATGTCGAAAAAATGTGTCCCTTTTTCACGAATCATTCCTCCGGAGAATGGAATTGTTTCAGGAATGGGAGCTTTGTTAGTGCGGGACACCACGTGGATCATCTCCACTTTGCCAATCTGGCCTGTTCTCACACGATCAAACACCGACTGATAGTCGTAGTACAAACGACGATTGAAACCCATTGCAGTAGCAATTCCAGCCTCTTCCACTGCTTTAATACAATGGAGGGCACCTTCCAAACTATCCGATATCGGTTTTTCGCAGAGAAACGCTTTGCCGGCTTTTGCACAAGCAAGAACCTGCGCTTCATGAGCCGAAGTCGATGAGCCAATGATCACAACATCCACCCGTTCGTCCTCTAGAGCCTGATCAATTTCCATGCCGGGAGTTCCCCCGTGCATCTCGGTGAGTTTTTTGGCTTTATCAGGCATTGAATCGACCACATGAATCAATTGGTATTCTGGGTGCAAAGCAATGTTGCGGGCATGAATCGTTCCAATTACTCCCGCTCCAAACAACGCAAATCCAACCATAATGATTTCCTGTTTGTGTTAAGAAAAGATTAATTTACCATTATTTCGATATTTTCAATGATCTGATATCAAAAAATTATTTTCAACTTTGCCATCCCACTGGTCAAACGTTTCCGGTTGGGTCACTTCGAACCATTTTTCTAATAAACGCATATGTGACGAACTATGTTTTAAATGTTCGGCTATCTCTTCGCCATCCCAATGCATGGAAAGTGCCTCCAATAGCTCGATTTTTTTGGGGTGGTGGTTCGCATTTCCACCCTGGTCATTTACCTCCTCAGGATCATCCTCCAAATTGAAAAGCTGCGGATCGCTATACCCCTGATGGCTCACCAGTTTCCAGTCATTTTGTCTGATCATCGCTGAAGGATTGTCCCCTTTATTGTCAGCAAGCTGAGAAATGACAATACGGTTATGATTTTCTTCGGTTTCCCCTTTGAGCATATCAAAAAGGTTTTCCCCATCGGTCCTGGGAAGTTTGGGGCCGCCACAAACATCTATCAGAGTTGGACCTAAGTCCAGGAGGCTGGTTGGCTGCTTTATTGTCTTGTTCGTTTGAATGACTCCAGGCATTGAAAAAATCATGGGAACACGAGCAGACCCTTCATAAAAATTTGTTTTCCAAAACATGCCTTTTTCACCCACCATATCTCCATGATCGGAGGCATATATCAAAAGAGTCTCCTTGAGACCGATGGTTTTATCGATGGTTTCAATCAATCGACCAATGGAGCAATCCATCAGTTCAATCAGTCCATAGTAGGCAGCTCTTGCTCTCCTGGTCTCTTCTTCAGTCACGATGGCAATCCCTCTATTTCCATACCATTTTTTCACGGCAGAATGAACGCTTTCCTGAAAGGGCTGATTGTTTTCAATGGGAGGGAGGTTTTCGTAATAGTAATCGTAGAGTTCTTTGGGACAGACATACGGACAATGAGGGCCATATAAACCAACGGTCAGGAAGAGTGGCTTTTCTGACTGCCTACTGGCTAAAAATTTTTCTGCCTGCTCAAAGATATCACGATCGTAATCAATGACACTGGAGTGGCCAGGTCCTGATTTTTCAAGTCCAACCCTGCTCTGTTCGTCTGCTCCCTCTAGGAAGCCCAAATCTAGCCCCCCGCCAATATAGGGGCTGTGGATATCCCCCATGATCCTTCTCATAAAACCATGACGCTGATCCGGCCCTTTGAAGTGCATGCGACCACATAGAACGGTTTCGTATCCAGCAATCCCCAAGGAGTGAACAAAGGTCATTTTATCGGAAGGCAGGCACTCGAAATTGGTAAGAACCCCTGTTTTCGTAGGCAAAAGGCCTGAAAGCATGGCTGCTCGACTGGGAATACAAAGGGGCGAGGCACAGTAGCAATTTAGGTGCGATGTCCCTTGGGAAGCCAGGTGATCCAGGTTGGGAGTTTTGACGACGCTGTTTCCGCCAAATCCGGTGATCTTAGGATTATGTTGGTCAGAAAGGATGAAAATAATATTCTTTGGCATCTTTTTTATACTTGAGATATTCTCTGCTTTGGTGCAGTTAAGCAAAATACCCGGCCTTAGCGAGACGATCTGATCCCAATCGTACCCAATCGTCTTTTAACTTCGGCTGACACATCATCGGAAAGGGGTTCCGCTTCGACTGCTTTGATATTGTCAGCCGGGAATAGTGATACGATAGGAATCCAGGCATGTGTCGAGTTTCTGCTCAATACAAATATAACAAACATTTCCTGGAGGTGTCCGGTCTATCCGTCCATCATTAGTTAGCTTCTCTCCAAGATGAACAATTATTGAGTCGCGACCTGAATCTTCCTGTACAGGGACAATCAATGTGCCAAAGGCAGCTCTTCCAAAATCAACAAACAGAGCTCTATCATCTGTTGTACTGGTATTTACAGGGGTTATCTCTGTCTGTATTAAAGCTCTGCGTTTTACCTTATACTTTGCTTCTGCCATCTGGTTGCCCTTTTTCTGTTCAACAAGAATGTTACTTCATCAAAGGCCATATCCCGTTAATTCCACACAAAAATGAACTTGATCCTGTGGTGAATTAATCCCTAGCATAATCCACTTCACAATAAAAAGGCACTAATATTAAATCTGATTTTTTTTAACATGTTAAAGTTTCAACACTATTAATTGTTAAATTGAAAAAGATTACAGTAGAATAAAATCAGCTTTAAGTGCCGTCTGCGAAACAAATTAATATTTTGAATAATAAGTCTAATTTATATATTAACAATTGCCTTGCATAAAACCAAGGAAACGGATAAAAAATAAAATATAACTTAAATTTGAAAAGGATCTATACTTGGGCAGCAAAACCAGCAAGCAGGACCGTTACAGTTTCTGATTTGCGGGCCAACAAAGGCGTACGCAAGTACTGCCAGGTGTCAGTAAATACCGCGGAAGAATCTCACGCTGCTGGAATGGCCGGTATCGATATGATCGCTTGCAATGCAGACAATGTCGAGCTTGTCCGTCAGGGTAACAATGAACTTTTTCTGACAGCCGGTTTAGGGCATCCAAAATACGCCACGGAATCTGATGTAGTACGAGGAGCCTTTAAAGCCCTGGAGCTTGGCGCAGATGCCATCATTACCGCCCGTAGTATGTCCGTGGTTTCAATGTTGGCAAATGAAGACGTACCGGTAATGGGGCATTTAGGTCTTGTACCTAGAAAGAGCACCTGGGTTGGAGGTTTAAGAGCGGTTGGTAAGACAGGTGATGAAGCTTTTGAGCTGTACCAGCGATTCCGCAGGTTGGAAGAAGCAGGTGCGTTTTCAGTTGAAGCAGAGCTCATACCCGGTCCGGTGATGAAGGAGATATCTCAAAGATCGGGATTGATCACGGTTTCTCTTGGATCTGGAATTGACGCCGATGTGATGTACCTTTTCATGCAGGATATTTGTGGAGACAATGAGACCCCTCCACGTCATGCCAGAGCTTACGGAAATATTGCGGGTTTAAAAAAACAAATATATGAGGAAAGAATTAGATCATTGAAGGCATTCAAGGAGGATATTTTTATAGATAATTTCCCATCTGAAAAAGAAACCGCCGGGCTTGATTCTCATGAATTGGATAAATTTATGGAAAATTTAGAAAAACTAAATGGATAAAGAAGAAAAAAACAATTGGTACAAACCTGAAATATCAGCGGCTTTACTTAAGGAAATTTCCCGAAAAAGCGATTACAAAGGGTTGATGCGATTGGGAAGTTATTTTTTCATACTGCTTCTCTGCGGATATATAGCCTTCCTTTCTATCAATACGGTTTACGTGGTTCCCTGTTTTTTATTGTATGGGATAGTTTTTGGATTTTTGAATGCCGCCCATCATGAATTGATGCACAAATCGGTCTTCAAATCTACATGGTTGAATAAAACAGGGCTGTGGATGACCAGTTTACTTTTGGGGCATGAGCAGATCTACAATTATTATAGCCATTTACAGCATCATAATTTTACCATGATCGAGGGCAAAGATATCGAAGGGAGGCCTTTTCACAGACCACCTCAAATTCTCACCGATCCAATCGATCATCTCATCAAGTACAGAGATAGTTACCATTATTCAAAAACCATTCTTTTCCATTCGTTTGGAACAATCACAGAAAATGCACAATTATTCGTTCCAAAAACCAAGTACAATGAAATGAGAATGAATGCGAAAATTCACCTCCTTTTCAATTGTTCTATCATCGTTTCTTCGTTCATTCTCAGCACATGGATCCCTCTTTTGTTGGTGATTTTTCCACGCTATTATGGAGGTTTGCTGCATAATTTCTGTTCGGCCACTCAACATACGGGACTGGCTTCGAATGTGAAGGATCATCGATTGAATAGCAGAACTGTCCTGATAGGGCCTGTGCTGAGGTTTTTGTACTTCAACATGAACTATCACATCGAACATCATTTGTACCCTTCGGTTCCCTTTTATTCTCTTGAAATATTGCATTTAGAAATAAAGAATCAGCTGCCAAAACCTGCGAGCAGCCTGAAGGATGCATGGATAGAAATCATCGATTGTTTGAAAATACAAATGAAAAACCCTGATTATTTTATTCAACCTGTCATCAAAGAAATTAGAGGATAAAATCCACAATTATAATGATGGTGAAAACAACTCGAAAAGATTGGTATGAATCTTACATTGATCCAAAAGTACTGAAAGCATTAATCATCCGTTCTGATACAAGAGGACTGGTTCATTTTGGCTCATTTTTTCGTCTTGTTGTTCTCCCTCAGTTATTTTACATTTGAATTGGCAGGTTATTTTTGGTTTTTTCCTGTTTATTTAGGATATTCCATTGTGTTTGCTTTTGTTTAAGCACCGGTCCATTAACTGAATCATGATGCTGTCTTCCGAACAAAATGGCTCAATACAACAGCCTACTGGATTGTCTGCTTCATGGCGTGGAGAGAAATCTTTCCTGCTATAATATACAAAGGACGAACCGGATTATGTGGTGAAACCATTAATTCCAAGTCCCAACAGTTAATCGAGAATTCTAAATTCAAGAACTGATTTTTTGATTAAAAATCGTTTCATTGAATTGTTCTATTACATAACCATTAAATAAGTAATAACTTGAAAAAAACAGGTGTGATCGGCTTGGGTGATATGGGAAGCGGCCTGGCCAAAAATTTAATCAAGAATGGCTTCCAAACAATGGGGTTCGATCTCAATGATTCCCGCATGAAAGTTTTCACTGAAATGGGGGGGGAAGCGGCAGTGAATATCAGAGAAGTGGGAGAACATGCCGATGCCGTCTTCGTGATGGTGATGAATGGGGCTCAAGTTAAGGATGTGATCTTTGGGACCGAAGGATTGCTCTCTTCCCTCAAGCCTGGATCAGCGATCATCCTTACAGCCACGATCATTGCAGAAGAGGTTAGAAATTTAGCCCAGGAGTTAAAGGGGGCCAAAGTTCATTTAATCGATTCTCCCGTCAGTGGAGGATTTCCCGGAGCACAGGGTGGAACTCTGACCATGATGGCTTCTGGAGAACAGGGTGTCCTCGATGAATTTGCACCTGTGATGCATGCTGTCAGCAAAACAATCCACCGAGTCGGCACTGAACCGGGAATGGGACAAACTGTAAAAGCCTGTCTGCAGTCACTGATTGGTTCCATTTTTACTGCAACTTTTGAATCCTCTGTCCTGGCTGCTAAGGCCGGGGTGAAGGGGCAGGTACTCTTTGATGTGTTTAGCACTTCGGGAGCAGGTTGTGGTGTGGTCAACACCGCATTAGAAAACATTATTGATCGAAAATTTGAGGGAACCGGAAGCCATATCGCGACAATGCACAAGGATTTGACGATTGTTCTTGATATGGCCCGACAACTAGGAGTCCCTCTCTTTACTGCCAGTACAGCCTTTCAATTGTTTGAGGCAGGAAAAACGAAATATCCTGATGGTGACAATTGGACTGTGACCAGGGTGATTGAAGAAATTGTCAAGGCTGAGTTAAAACGTTAATAAAGGAGTTAAAAAATGAAAATAGGAGTAATTACCGATGGTATCAGTCGGGACTTTGAGCATGCGCTCACTGTCATGAACGAATTTGCACTGGAATATGCCGAACTACAGTTTGTCGGGGACAAAGAAGTGGGAAATCTTGAGCCCGCCGAGGTTGCTCGGGTTAAGGAGCTGCTGGAAAAAAACAATAAGCGTGTTTCCAACATCTGTCACCATATTTTTGCCGGCATGCCGATGAGCAGCACACCCGGTGGCGAATTGCATACCAAACACTTGGATCGCCTGAAACGCTGCATGGAAATCGCACATGAACTCGGTTCTCCCTCTGTGCGGATTCTTTCCCCGAAAAAGGAACAAATCCTCTTTGGAGCCCATGGCGCGGAAAAATGGAACGTCGCCAAGGGGGCCTGGGATGCGTTATTACCCATTGTTTCCCCCGCTATCGAGTTGGCGAAAAAGGAGAAAATGCCGCTTGTGATCGAATCAGGAAATGGCACGATGGTGAATTCTTCCTGGACTGCCCGCAAATTGATTGATGACTTGGACGCCAAAGACACTCTCAAGGTTTTGTGGGATCCTGCCAACTGTTGCTGGTGCCATGAAACCGCTTATCCGGATGGATACGAGCTGCTCCGAGACGGTTACATCTCCCACATCCATATCAAAGACGTTCAGGTAGATACGCCCAAAGCCTATTTGGAAGTGCGGGAAATGGGCAAAGGCCAGTTGGCGGATCAATTCCAACCGATGGCCGATGCCCTCCGTTCTGACAATTATGATGGAGTGATTTCTTTTGAAAGCGTCTACCACCCAGGTAACGGTGATTTTGAAGCCGGTTTTCGATTGAACATAGGCATGTTCAAAGAAATTTTTGGATAAACGTACCCATTCCTCTTATTTGAAGGAGGTAACTGTGATAAAAGAATCCTTTGATGGTCACAATGCACGAGGCGAATGGCGGCCACTGGATACTGCTTTGCCGCCTTTGTTTCGCTGGCCTCTGAAACCACTTGAAATCAGCAAGTGGTTTGTCGGTTTTCCCGGTTACCTCTTCCCCTGGAATGCCTTAATCAAGGTTATTTCATTAATCACCTGGTGGTTCTTGGCTCCTGATCTTGTTCGAGCGAAGACTTTCGAACTCGGTTGGGTTGCTTCGATTTATTTTCGGAACCTCGTACTTCTCATTCTGTTAGCAGGCACTTTGCATCTCCGTTTTTTTGTTCGGAAATCCCAGGGAGTCCGGTACTAGTAAAACGACAAGTGGCTTCACACGAACCATACCGGTTTCCTGTTCCGAAACCAGACCTGGGACAATATTTTCTGGAGCAGTACCAGCGGCTGCGGTTTCTGGACGATCTTCGAAACATTGACTTACTGGATGTTTGCCAACGGTTATGTTCCCTACCTGGAACTCCGGAGTCAACCTGTTTACTCTGCTCCTGTTTCTTTCCATACCGCTGATTCGTGAATTGCATTTCTACCTGGTCAACAGTCATTGGGGCGGTAATCCACGTCAATCTATGATAAGATAGATCAATGATATTAGTAAATTAAATGTTTAAACCGTTCTTCTCTTGTCCTTCTTTTTACTACTATTTTGTGAGCTACTGGCACAGGAGTGGCACAAGAAAATTGTTCAAGGCTCCTAGATTATCATTCACCCGATTATCAAGACTTAGTACTTCTTTCTTCACTCAGTAGTGATCAACAAAAAACTGTTCCTTTAGCAGCTTCAGAGGGTATACCAGCCTTTTATGCAGTAATACCTTCCCTGCCAGAAAAAATTGGAATGTGTGAGACTCCACCAGGTCCATTCAGCAACCCGATGGTTTTAGAATCAGGAAAAAACTCAGCTCTTGACTTCTTCTCGGCCAGATACTAATGATAGTGAATACAAAAAGTGTAAACAAAGAAATAGATTCAGAAAAAGAGTTGGTATAGAGGCCACCATCAGTCATTTAAAACAGGATTTCCGCCTTGGCAGATGTTTCCTCAAAGGTGAAATTGGTGATCAGATTAATGTAACCCTTTCCTCTGCAGCCTATAACCAGAGAAAATGGATCCGGATCAGGCTGAAATTATTTTTTAACCTCTTTTACAAAACACTCAAAAACATGTTCTGTCGGAACTTCAACTATTATACTGTTTGATTTTAACATAAACTGTTTTTTAAGCATCAACTATTTAACTTTATTCGGTTCAATCAAGCAATGTCTGATTTAGAAACAAAAAATGCTATTCGCATGATTTTACTTACGGCATCTCTTGGCGGGATGTCGTATCTGTCATTCAATAACGGCTTACTGCTTTCCTACTTTTCCCATTTGGGAATTCCCAGCGCAACTATCCTGATTTTATTATCAATCCTGCCGTTAACAATATTTTTAGTCATCATTCCTTTTAGCTATTTTTCAGATATATTTGGTAAAAAACGGATTGGTATTATCGGGATGGTGTTTTCATTTTTCGGCTTTGCCCTGCTGATCGGTGTCAGTCATTTACCGGACTCATTAAGAATAATGGCAGTTGGATTTGGAATTGTTGTCTTTGGGATAGGTTCAGCAATGACTTTGGGAAATTGGCGCGCACTGCTTCACCCTATCATACCAGAAAATATTAGGGGACGTTTTTTTGGACAGTTAAACTATACTTGGCAATCTATTGGAATCCTCTTCACATTAATAGTGATTTACATTCTGGAACTTTACCCCACCCTGGGAATGTTTCAGGCGATTCTGGGTGTCATTACAATTCTGATGCTGCTAAGAATGTTTTTTTATCAGCAAATTCCTGAATTGGATAAAAGTACTGTTAAAAAAGAGTCATTCCGTATAAGTTTTTT
>Ga0115002_10002731_pt1 | contig 22720 bp, 20 predicted proteins | sample ArcticOcean_MG_C_8_FD_89576 | JGI IMG/M metagenome (GOLD analysis project Ga0115002, IMG submission 89576) | Marine microbial communities from western Arctic Ocean - ArcticOcean_MG_CB11_86 | ecosystem: Environmental > Aquatic > Marine > Oceanic | place: Arctic Ocean: Canada Basin | collected... | reverse complement strand
GGTCATCCAGTTGGGCGCAGCCTCACCTTTGAGGTGGTGCTCAAAATACTGGCGGAGCCGGTACTGGAAGTCGACGATGTTCTGAAGCTTGCGCAGCCCGTGCCCCTCGTCGGGATAGGAGAGCCAGATGATCGGCTTGTCGAGGAAGCGAAGTGCGTTGTACCACTCGAGGCCCTGCTCCCAGTTCACCGTCGGGTCCGCCTCGCCGTGCAGGTACAAAACCGGCGTGTTCATGTTCTCAACGCCGGAGATCGGAGACTCATCCCAGTATCGTTGGAAATCGTCGTACGGATTCGTCCCGTACCTACCCTGGCCGTAGATGTCGTAGGAGTGGTTGTTCTGACCGCTGCCCACGAAGAGTTGGTTGAACTCGCTCACGAGGTTGATCGGCGCTGCTCCGTGTGCGACGGCTGAGAACATGTCCGACCGGGTCGCTATGTAGGCGCTGCCGCCGCCGCTGTAGGAATGACCGCTGAGTCCCACAGCGTCGGGGTCCGCGTACCCCATCTCGATCACCTTCCGTGTCGCCGCCTGGACCGACTCGAGCATGTCACTGTGAGAGCTGCCGATCCGGAAGTGCACGTCCGGTTGCATGACGAGATATCCGTTGCTCACGTAGCCCGCGAAATTCGGCGAGTGTCGGAAGGTCGGCGTTGGGTAGAGGTGCAGATCCTGCGAGTACTTCTCGTAGAAACGCACGATCATCGGCAGTTGTTGGCCCTCTTCGTAGTCGTTCGGGATGGCGAGTGTGCCCTGAAGGGGCACGCCGTCGTCGTTCGTGTAGTCGAAGAGGATGCGGCGACCCCACAGAAACTCGTCCTGCTGTGGGTTCGCGTCGGTGACTTGGGTCCGGTTGGCGAAGTCGTTTCCGCTCACGTACAAGTCCGGGAATTCCTCAAAGGTTTGCGCAGTGAACAGATACCGCTCGGCGTCCGCAGCCTTTCTCGGCGTGTCGAAGCGGCGGTCTTCCCACGTCAGCTGCGTCAGCTCGTCGCCATCCAACTCGAAGAAGCCTTCCTTCTTCGTCCACTGCCCATATGCCTCGAGCAGGAGAGGCTCGCCCATGTTGATCGCATGGGCATCGGCGTCGGTTCGGACGTATCGGAGCTGCATCTCGTCCGAGGCTCCGCGGCCTCCCGTCAGGTTCGTCGCAGTGCTTCCGTCGAGGGGCTGAAGCCAGATATCGTAGCGATCATACAATACGACCCCTTCGCCGTTAGCGGTCCAACCTGCGACGCCGTGTGGAGGCTTCTCTCCGAAGCGGTCGTACTCCAGGTTGGTGAAGTCCACCGGCGCGGAACCGGTGAGGTTCACGTGTTCGTTCTCCACGATCCGGTAGTCCCAAAACTGCCCGTCCTTCCAGTACAGGTAGTGCCTGCTATTAGGGGAAAGTCCAAGCGTGCGTAGCTGTCCATCGAGCACGGTCACCCGATCTCCCGTCTGAAGATCTAGGCGATAGAGGTCGGCCAGGTCGGGGCGCCAGTCGGAGACGTAAGGGGTCTCGTCCCGACCGATTCCCCAACGTCCGTCCCGTGTGATTTCAACGGTGCGTGTGGTCTCATCGGCGAGGGGAACGACGGTGCCGCGCTCCAGGTTCACCGCCGCGACGTAGGTTCGATTCCGGTCCCGGGACGCCGACTGCTGCTGCTGGGCCTGAATTCGGTCGTCCTCCCAGTGCCAGATGTTGACGTCCGCCAACGGCAGACCGTCTTCCGGCCAGTCCTCCAGCTCGTCGTCCTGGTACTTGGTCGCTACGAAGAGCATCGTGGCGTCGCTGTTCCAGACGAGGGTGCCCTTGTCGCTCAGCAAGACACCGTCAGCGAGGCCGCCATTTCCGGTTGCTCCGATGTCGATCCGATCCGGTGAGCGATCCGTCACGTTTCGGAACGCGATGAGCGCGTTCTCACGCTCGACCTTCTTCTCCGGCTTGTCGCCACGGAGGACCGCGAGCGCATCCCCCTTCTCGGACCAGGTCAGCCGAGCGTACCGCTCCTTGGCATTGTCGAGACCCTTCCGGGAGCCTGTAGCGAGATCGATCAGATACAGACCGTTCCCGTCCTTACCCTCCGCGTCCACTGTGAAGGCGAGGTGCGTGCCTCCTTCATTGAACTCGGCCTCTCCGACGCTCCCGATCAGCTCTTCGAAGCCTTCGCGAAGGTTCCGGAGAATGAGGCCCGTGCCGTCGTGCTCGGTGTCGCGGTCAGCTTGCCGCTTCTTCACGAAGAAGTGACTCGAACCCTCAGCGAATCCGAACGAGGAGGCGTCTTCCCAGGTGAAGCTCTCTCCCGTCGCGAGTTCGAGCAGGCCGGCCTGGCGCGTTACGGTCTCTTCATCACGCTCCAGCTTCTCTTCTTCCAAGTAGGGCGGCGAAATGAAGTACGCGACCCACGCGCCGTCGTCTGATAGTTCTGCCTCTGACGCGCGCGCGACCACGTGGGCGACATCCGAGTCGAGCGCCTCGACGTGCAGGGTGTCGTCGCCGCGCACGCGCGAGTACCCCCACGCGGCCCACCGGCCGTCGTCCGAGATCGTCGACCCCGAGATCGTCCGCCACGCAGCGTAGTCGGCGATTTCGAGCGTTCGTTGCTCTGCAGCGGTCTGTGCTCCGACGGACGCCGGCACCGCGAACGGTGCCAGAGCGAGTAGGACGACTGCCAGTTGGGGTAGCCAATGACGGCGTGGTGCGCGAGAAAGCATAGAAGGCCTCACGGGTAGCACGATTGTCGGTACGAGTATGTCCGGTCACGATTCTCTGGGGACCGGTGTGTGGGCTACCCTAGCTGCCACCTGGGAGGAAGGCCAGAGGGCTCACCATCGCTGATTGCGACCATGGGTTGGGACTCGCTGGACGGGCCCGGGTTCGGATCGGTATGGTTGCTGGGTTTCGTCGGATGGGATGGCTGATCTAGGAGATGGCGATGAACCTCACACGTTGCATACTGGCAGTGCTCGCGATCCTTGCTCTTGGCTTCGCTGCTCCGCAATCGCAAGCGCAGGAATCGCGCGCCGTGCTCGATGTCATCGAGGCCTTCCACGCGGCGTTGGCCGCGGGTGACTCGACCACGGCGTTGGCCTTGCTCGCCGACGATGTCGTGATTCTGGAGAGCGGTGGTACGGAGGACAAAACCCGCTACCGGAGTGGTCACCTCTCGGGCGATATGCGCTTTGCGCAAGCGGTTCCGAGGGAACGCGGCGAGCCGGACGTCCGCATCCTCGGTGATGTCGCTTGGGCCACGTCGACGAACGTCACACAGGGGCGTATGGGCGACCGGGAGATCAATTCTCAGGGAGCCGAGCTAGTGGTTCTCGCCAGGGATGGAGCCTCGTGGAAGATCACTGCGATCCACTGGTCGTCGAGGAATCGCCGCTGAAGTGAGCCGGGTCGACCTGTCCGTCCTCTAGCCAGCCGATGATCGACGCGAGGCTGCGCCGAAATGTGTCGAGGATGGCGTCTGGGTAGTCGGAGACTGCACTACGTGGCAATTCGATGTCATGGACGTCATCCCGCCCTGCTAGTCGGGCGCGGGCAGCGATACTCGCACGCTTCCCTAGTACGAGTGCGGCGAAGTCCTTCAAGTCTACCTCGTAGAAGCCGTCCACCTCAGCGCTGAACTCCAGCTTCATCAGATCCAGTGGGATCGGGTAGAGCAGGAGGTACTGGACGATACGGCGGCAACGTCTTGTGGGGCGGTCCATATGGCTCGACCCGAGCATCACGAACTGCTCGGCGTCGGCTGTCACCCCCACCTCCTCCATCAGTTCCCGTTGCGCAGCGTCGAGCGCGGTCTCGCCGGCAGTGATGTGTCCACCGGCGAGCGCGTCGGCGTGGGCTGCGAAAGGGTCGCCGCTGCGCGCGCGTCTCTGCAGCAGCATGACGCTCCGTCCATCGAGTTTCCAAGCCGACCACACGAAGACCAGTCCGTGCCGATCGTGGTCACGGTGAACGAGACAGCGAGGCTTTTGCCCGGTGACATTCCCGGCGTCATCGAGTACGTCGAGAATCTCTTCGTCGTCACTCATGGAGCGGGTGGCACCTCTCTCGTCTGCCAATCTCTCCTCTGCATGTCGGTCATTTACCTATCTGGCTGAGCGCCTGCTCCGGTGTACTCACGTCGACCCTCGCCTCGAATACGTCCGCGTCCTCGGCGATGACCTCGAGCGTTTCGTCGTGAAACGAGACGATCCAATGCGCCGTCTCGCCCTCGGTTGCTTCGTCCGAGTCCTCGACGACGTGGAATGAGGAAGGCTCGAGCCCGGCATCGTGGAGCGGGTGTTCGTAGAGTCGTTCGTCTCCAGGAGGCCCCAGCGTCAGCGATTCGACGCCCGTGAATCTCAAGACTGCGCAGTACTCGTCGAAGCCCGGATGATTGGCACTGGCGCCCGATCCGGGTTCAGGGAAGTCCGCATTGTGGCATCTATACGCGACCCAAGCGGTTCCACCATTCTCGTACACCGCCGGCTCGGGCGAGCCTGCGTCTATGGCAGGTGGGTCCGGCCAGTCCTCTATTCGCGGTTCTGTCACGAGGTCAGGTCTGCTGGACCCGGCACTGTGCCCGGAAGTCCGTTCCGGTGCTTACAAAGTCTCGCCGATCCATGGGTCCTCCTGACTCTGGGGTGTGACATGGCAAATCTGTGAGAGGCGGTAGCGGATCGAAAGGGCTTCAAGCTTGGTAGGATGTGCTTCCATCAACCCTGACACTGAAAACGGATCGACACGCGACGTCTCGCCACGGCTACGCTGTTTCTCGGGACCATCGCCTTTCCGGCCATGCTATGGGCCCAAGGGGCCGATGCGCCCGTGCGTTACGACGAGGACTATCTGAGCGCCGAGTTTCATCGGAGTCGCCGTACGGCTGTCATGGAGCAGCTGCCAAGCAACTCGCTTGTCGTGCTCTTCGGCGCGCCCGTACGCAATCGCAACGGTGACATGGACTACGAGTACCGTCAGGCGAGCGACTTCCTTTATCTCACTGGAAGCGAGGAGCCCGGCTCTGCGATGAGCTTGGCGCCGGGCGGCCTAGATGTGGACGGCGCGCGTGTGCACGAGATCTTGTTCGTGCCGCCACGCGATCCTTCGCGCGAGGTGTGGGATGGTCGCCGATTCGGGACGCAGCGCGCGATGCAGCGGCTTGGTGTGCAGCTCGCCCTCGACGCGACGCGCTTCAGGGACGTGTTGATCCCCTTGCTCCAGACTGGGCAGCACAGCGTTTACCACCTCGCATTCCCGGATGGAGTGCCCGACGGATCCGTGCTTCGTGACCAGCTCAGAGCGTTGATCGACAATGTGGACCCAGCAGCCTTGGCTGTGGGGGGCGCCGGGGGTGCTGGACCGCTGCGAGGCCTCCTGGATGACATGCGTGCGATCAAGTCCGACGAGGAGATGACCGCATTGCAGCGTGCGATCGATATCACCGGAGAAGCGCACCGCGAGGTCATGCAGCAGGTCAAGGCGGGGTGGGCCGAATACGAAATTGAAGCGTTGATCGAGTACACGTTCAAACGCAACGGCTCCGAGCAGCCCGGCTTCAACAGCATCGTTGGAAGCGGCGAGAACTCGACTATCCTGCACTACATGAGCAACCGGCGGGGTCACTGAGGAGGGTGATGTGATCGTCGTCGACATCGGAGCTGAAGTCCACGGTTACTCGGCCGACGTGACACGTACGATCCCGGTGAGCGGCACCTATTCACCCGAGCAGCGCACGATCTACGAGCTCGTCTACCGCGCTCAGGAAGCCGGCATCCAAGCAACGCGGGCAGGTAACCCTTTCTTTGCCTCGAACAGCGAGACGTCACGTGTGCTGGCAGAGGGACTTGCGGCGCTCGGGCTGATCTCGAGTGCGAACGATCAGGTTGGTCTGCGTCGCTTCTTCATGCACGGGACCAGCCACTACCTCGGACTCGATGTGCACGACGCGGGCAGTTACGGACCGCTTCGCGCCGGCGAGGTCGTTACGATCGAACCGGGCATCTACATCCCTGCGGCTGAGGACATCGATCCGAAGTGGTGGAACATCGGTGTTCGCATCGAGGATGACGTGCTGGTTACGGATGGGGACCCGGTGATTTTGTCAGGGGGGGCGCTTCGGCAGATTGATGAGGTTGAGGCTCTTATGCGGGTGATTTCTTAAGGCTCTTTGGGCGGGGCTGCGTCCACACACCGGGGTCTCCGCGCTCGGGCTCCGGCTACGGTCGCGAGTGGCGGGTGAGGATTGTGGAGCTTTTGTGGTCGCGTCCGTAGATTCGCCTCGCTGCGAAGCCCCCGGCGCGCGGACGCAGGCGGCGAGGACCCTTTTGGGATTCTTCCTTATTGCTGCACGGGGGGGTGGGAGTCGCTGGCGTTTCTAGACGTTGAAGCGGATGTGCATGATGTCTCCGTCGGAGACGGTGTACTCTTTGCCTTCCACTTGCAGCTTGCCGGCGTCTTTGACGGCTGCTTCGGATCCGTGCTCCATGAATGCGTCGTAGGGGGTGACTTCGGCGCGAATGAAGCCTCGTTCTAGGTCGGAGTGGATTTTGCCGGCGGCGCGGCGGGACATCGTGCCTCGGCTGATCGTCCAGGCGCGGACCTCGTCTTCTCCGACGGTGAAGAATGAGATGAGGTCGAGTAGTCCGTAGGCTGTGCGGATAAAGCGCGCGATGGCGGACTCGGAGAGTCCGAGGTCGGAGAGGAAGTCTGCCTGGTCTTCGGGCTCCATGCTCGCGATGTCGGCTTCGACACTCGCGGAGAGCGTCAGGCCGGCGGCTTGTAGCTCCCCGATGCGAGTGGCCAGGTCGTCGGGCATGGGCTCGGCGGCCCGCTCTTCCGCACGGTTCAGAGCCACGAGTAGAGGGCGGTCAGACAGAAGCCCGAAGCCCTTCAGGTATTTCCGGTCGAGATCGCTGTCGGGGATGGACCGCAGCGCGCGCTCGTTCTCGAGCGCTGTCAGCATGGTCTCGAATGCCGCGATCTCGAGCTGGTCGAGTTGTTCCTTCTTGGCGCGATCGAGACGATTCTCGATGATCTCGTGATCGGCGAAGATGCACTCAGTGTGGAAGGCATTGAGGTCGGCCAGCGGGTCGGCTTTGCCCTCGAGCGTTGGATTGTCGAAGTCACGCAGTACGAGACACAGAGCCTCCTGATCTCGGATCTGCTGGAGGCCTCGCGGCGACAGTCCCTTTTGATCTGCTCCGTGCTCCCCCGGCACGTCGCAAAAGCTCATTTCCGCGTATGTGGTCTTCTTGGGCGAGAAGATCCCCGAGAGCTGATCGATGCGCTCATCTGGAACCCGAACGATGCCGAGGCGGACCTCGCCACCATATCCTACGGGGACGTCTTGTCCCGTCATTGTATTGAAAACAGTGGTCTTCCCCGAACCGGCGAAGCCCACGAGTCCGATCTTCATAAGATGTGCTTGTGGAGTGCGGTATTTGAGAGCAGCGGATCATACCTCGGACGGGGAGGCCAGTCCATGTGGACGGACCGATTGGCCTATGTCTCCGCCCCGTTGTGGTCACGATGATCGGGGGACTGGACTCGCGTCCCACAGCTTATTCTTAAAATGACAGTATGATGGTATATTCTGATGGCATGACGTCACTTATACGGATTCAAATCCAACTCACGGATGCACAGGCCGCCTTCCTGAAGATGCGGAGCCTGCAGGAGGAGCGGTCGGTAGCCGATCTGGTGCGCGAAGCGGTTGATGGCCTGATGCGAGAAGACCACGGGGTCGCCGTGGAGGCTCGGCGGGCACGCGCGCTCGCGGTTACGGGGCGGTTTCGCTCCTGCCGTTCCGACATAGCCGCAGAGCACGATCGGTATCTTGCTGACGCGATCGAGTCATGACGGTGTTCGTCGACACGTCGGCCTTCTTCGCTATCCTCGACGCTGACGATGCGATGCATGCCGCCGCGGCCGCATACTTTGCCACCGCATTGGAGTCGGGAGTTCACCTCATCACGAGCAACTATGTGGTCGTGGAAACGTCCGCGCTGACTCGGAGCCGCCTCGGTGCTGCAGCGTTCCGGGCGTTCACCCAGGACCTGCTACCAGTTGCCGAGATCGAATGGGTCACACCCGAGCAGCACGCGGCGGCGACATCAGCCGCCCTTTTGGTAGGGAGTGCTGGGCCCAGCCTAGTAGACTGTAGCAGTTTCGAAGTGATGCGCGCATTCGGAATCAGGACCGCGTTCGCTCACGATCGGCACTTCTCCGCAGCCGGATTTGAGTCCGCGCAGGCGGGCTGACCGCGAGGGAGGCCTGCTCAGCGTACCTCCACATCGACCTCGGTCTCCCCCTCGGAACGTGCGATGATCGCAGCCCCGCACGAATCGCTGAACACGTTGATCGCGGTCCGGTACATGTCGAGGGGACGATCGATGGCGAGCATAGAGCCGACGATCACGTTCACGTTCGGACCCCGCAGGCCAATCGCCTCGAGCACGATGAAGATGACCACGAGGCCTGCGGAGGGAACCGCGGCCGCGCCGATCGAGGCGAGCAGCGCGGTCAGAACGACGATCGCCTGCTGCGTGAGCGTCAGGTCGAAGCCGAGCACCTGAGCGATGAACAGCGCGCCGACGCACTCGAAGACCGCGGTGCCGTCCATGTTGACGGTCGCCCCCATGGGGAGCACGAACGACGAGACCTTGTTCGACACCCCGACCTTCTCCTCGACGACGCTCATCGTGACCGGTAGCGTAGCGCCCGACGAGCTCGTTGAGAACGCGATCAGGAGCGGTTCGCGCATGTTGGCGAAGTGGATGCGTGGCGAGATCTTCCCGAGCAGGATCAAGAGGATCGGGAGTGTCACGAAGAGATGGATCGTGAGCCCGGACCCGATCGTCACCGCGTACATGGCGAGCGCCTGGAACGACTCGAATCCAGTGGTTGCAACCATTCTCGTGATCAGCGCGAACACACCGATGGGCAGGAACTTTATGATGCCCGAAGTGAGCGCCATCATCGCTTGCAAGAGCGCGTCGAAGAGGTCCGTAAGGACTACGCGGGTCTTGTCGGGAAGCGTCGTGATCGCGGCGCCGAAGACGATGCAGAAGAAGATGATCGCGAGCATGTCGCCGGTCGCCGCCGCCTGGACGAAGTTCTCCGGCACGATGTCGAGCAGAAGATCAACCGGAGAGTTCGCCGTCTCGAGCTCCGGTAGCTCGCTGGACGCGGTGCCAACCATGTTTGCGCCGACACCGGGTCGGATGAGGTTGACCATCGAAAGGCCAGCCGTCACTGCCAGGAGGCTAGACAGGACGTAGTAGCCGAGTGTCTTGCTGAAGAGGCGGCCGAGCGCGCGACCTCCGCCTACCGACGCCACGCCCGAAATGATCGAGGCGAGCACCAGCGGTACGATGATCATCCGCAGGAGCTGCATGAACAGGTCGCCGATCCAGCCCAGCCGAACTGCGGCGGGCTCGCCTAAGACCGCTCCGGTCACGGCGCCGAGGGCCATAGCGAACAGGACCTGCCAATGAAGTTGCCGGTACCAGGGGAGGTTCGGATCGTGTTTCATGGCCCCGAGCTTATAGGCTGGCGGTGCCGAGGCGCAAGGCCACGCTGCGGACTCAGGGGGGCGCGATCACTTCCGCTCGGGTGATGACATCACCCTCCAACAGCCCGTCGACCAGTTCCATTCCACCCACGACGATCCCGTAAACGGTGTAGTCGTGGTCGAGGCGCACGTTGTCGACGAGGTTGATGAAGATCTGTCCGTCCCCTGTGTCATGCCCTCGGGTCGACAAACCCACCGTTCCGCGCCAGTGCGGGACTGCCCCGACCTCGTCCCTCGAAAACGACCCGTCGCCCGAGTACTCGTTCGCCCCTGGGCTACCACCCTGGAGCACGAAGTTCGGCGCCCAACGGTGGAACGTGAGGCCGTCGAAGTAACCCTCCTGAGCGAGTCGAACAAAGCGATGGGCGTTCGTCAGCGCGAGGCGGGGAAGCGGCTGTATCGCGATCGTGCCGCCCTTCTGCATGTGAAGCAGAACGACAGTCCTACCAAATAACGCTGGCAGATCAGCGGCTCGAGGAAGCGCGTTCCGTGGAAGTGGCTGCGCCTCCGCCGTGTGCGGTCGCCCCGTCCAGAGCTCCAGCACATCGGCCACCTGCTCGGCGATCACAGCGTCGTAGTCGGACAGGAAGGGCGTGAGCCGGTCCGCCAGTGCCGCGCTTCCCAGTTCCGCAGCGAGTGTCAGAAGCGCTGCTCGCGAATCGCGCCACGTCTCTCTGCGAGCTCCCGAGATCCGCTCGAACGCTGCTAACGCCGCCGAGGCAGCGGGAAACCCTAGATCCGATCCCTCGAGCAGGCCTGCTGCCGTGATGAGCAGTTGCGGGTCGTCCGAGGACATCTGACTCACCAACAGTTGGTCGATGTCGTTGGCGGCGTCCTGTGCCAACCGCTGGAGGACCGTGGTGCGTACGTTGGCCGCAGGGTCTCCTGCCAAGCCGAGCAGGATATCGGTCTGCCCCAGGACCGAGGCCGCACGGGCGCCGTAGGCTCGGACGAACGGGTTCGAATGAGCCGTATAGACCGGGACCAGTCGGGACGCGAATTCCGGCGCGAGCGAAGCGAGGGATACCAGCGCGTGTGCGCCCACCTGCCAATTCACGCGGGTTTCCGGGCCGAGAGACGATGCGGTACCCAGTAGAGCGTCTTTCTGAGCGTCCTGATTCGGGCACGGTTCGGCGAGTGCGTCGAGCGCCAGCACCCGCACAGCGTGGCTCTGGTCGCGCGTCGCCGCCGCAAGCAGCCTGCCGCAAACGGTCGCGTCTCTTTCCTCACGAGCCAGTTGCTGGACCGCGAAGCTGCGAACTCCAACGGACTCATCGAGAAGGCTGAGGCCGACGTAGTCCGGGCGTTCAACTAGAGGGACGGCGCCGAGGTACTGGGCGGCCATCATGCGCACGCGTGGGTTGGCATCGCTCAGCCCACCTTCCACGAGGGCGGTGGTGATCTCCCCGGCCTGCCCCAATGCCGACAGCGCCAGCAGGCGCACCTGGGCCGACAGGGGTTCATATTGCCGCTGCACGCGGTCGAAGGAGACCAGGTCTGACAGCCGCCCTCTCAGGCGGTCGCTGATAGGGGCGTCGCGAGAACTTCGTACCGTCGCTTCGAGGCCCAGTGCCACACCTTCCAGCGTTGCAGGATGCGCGTCCTCACCATCCACCATGCTTAGGCCGAGTATCGCATCGATCGCTCGCACCCGGTCACTTTCCTTGAGCTGTAGTCGTCCGAGTGAATGCGCGTATACCCCGCGTACGGCTGCCTCTTCCTCTGATGTCAGATGGCTGAGCAGTACCTCGAGCGTGGCTGCGCCCTCGGAACGATGTACGGCCTGAGCGAGTGCGTCGACCGCGTGTGCACGAACTTCAGTTACCGGGTCCTCGAGGTGCTTCGCGATCTCCTCCACGAGTTCTGGATTCTCGAGTCGACCAAGTGCTCGGACTGCCGTCTGTCTCAAGTAGTCGTGGCTCGTCTCGGTCGCGGCGACAAGCGCGGCGAGATCTTCACCTCCGGTGGGCCGGGCGTCCTCCAACGCGATGATCTGGAGGTATTCCACCGAGGTGCGGTCTGGACGCCCCGAGTCCGCGGGCGTGCAGCCGCCGGCACTGAGCAGGACCCCACAGACGAGTGCAGTCAGCCGGGAGGAGTAGAGAGGTGTCATCAGAGAGGCGCCATCAGATCAGTGTGGTCAGGCGGGGAAGATAGACGAAGGTGCCACGGGAATCGAAGGCGCGGCGGCCAAGATGTCGTCTACATACTGGTCTTCCGGTCCCTCGAGCAGATCGTGCAATGCCTGGAAGAGTTCGTTGGCCGCCCCGCCGTGCCAGCGTTCAGGGAGTAGGGTACGCGGCAGATAGGGATCCTCGAGGGGGAACGCCCGAAACTCGTGTATGAGATCGAAGCGCAACGTGAAGCATTCCTCCGCGACTATGTCGCCTGACGAGACGCCGACCGTGCAGCGATTGAGGTCGGTTTGCCAACGCTCCGTGAAGTCCACGTAGCGTGCGTTCACTCCCGGAAGGTCCCAGCAGCGATCAACCAACATCCGGGGTTCGTGACTGCCGACGCGTTGTGCCCGGAAACACTCGAGGTGCCGCGCGATCCCCAGCTGCTCGGCGAGCGCCTGCACTTCCGCCTCAACGTCATGCGGCGAGATCCAGAGTCCGTTGCCAAGCGACCCGAATCCGAGCCAGGCGAGTCGATCTCGTAGCCGATCTCTCAGGTGCCGAACGTCCTCCGGAATCGAGTACGCTAAGAGAAACTAGGAGCCGTCCCAAGCTTCGTCCCAAGACGGGTGGAAGATCCGGTCCAGGAGGCGACGTCCCTTGGGCGCCAGAGTGTAGAACGAATTTCGACCCATGCGTTGTCCGGCGAGCCAGCCTTTTCGCGCCATGCGGGAAAGCACCGTGCGAACTGCTCCTTCGGAGAGACCGAGGGGCTGAAGCAAAGAGATGAGGCTGCCGACCCAGACCGGCTCTTCGCGATGTAGGAGGTATTCACCATAGAGCGTGAATACCAGGTCTTGAGCGCGTGGGACTGCCATGACCGGAAGCTAGTGGTCGCTGATGATGGAGCCCGATCCGAGACGCTGGCCAGCTTGCGCCTGCTCGGCGACCCATCGGTATACGGCACGAACGTTCAGCGGGAACCAATCCTCGTAGCTGTCCCAGTCGGAGTACTGATCGAGCCGAACGCGCTGTGCCGCCTGGTCTTCCGTCAGTCCTTCTGAGAACGCTGCCCGTACGGCGGCGGTGAGGTCGTCGTAATAGGTGATCTGACGATGGATAGCCGCGCGGTCGCCCGTCGGTCCGTGCCCGAAGACCATCGTCTCAAACGGGAGGTCGAGTAGGCTCGCGACTGCGTCGAAGAACTCCGGGAATATCCAGCCGGGCAGATCCTGATAGCCCATCCGATCGAGGGACACGAAGTCGACTGCGAAGGCCACGCCCACATCCGGGATGAACGGCACCACCATGTTGTCTGTATGGCTCGGCCCCAGATAGTGGAGCTCGATCCAGCGACCGCCGATCTGCCAGCGCAGCTCGTCGGAGAATGTCGCGTTCGGTACAGGCTGATCGGCGCTGGCCCGCGCCCGGATGGGAGCGAGGGCATTCTGATGCGCGATAATGGGGACGCCTTCTTGGCCCATGGCATCCATGAGTGTCGCCGCGCCGGTCGAGTGGTCGGCGTCACTATGGCTGTATACGATGGCGGCCAAGGGAGAGCCGGGCGCGATCCTCTGGATTTCGGTCGCGAACACGCTCGCCGCATCGACGTTGATCGGATCGAAGACGACGACGCCATCGTCAGTGGTGACGAACATCGCGTTGTGACCGATCCACCTGAATTGGTAGACGCCGTCGGCGATCTGCGTCGTCTCGAAGTTGTCCTGGGCGCAAAGTGGCGCACTCGAGAGCATCGCCACGAGCGCGATGACCAGGGTGAGAAGCGGTCTTCTGATACGGTTCATGGCATTCCTCACGGCACTTTTTGCGGCATTCTCCTGTGGACGCTCACAAGCTACGTATTTCCTTGATCTCATCGAGGGAAAGGCTGTCGATCCGGTCTAGAGACTGGGAGTCCGAGTCCTCGACCGCCTTCGCCAGGATGGCCCGAAGTTCAGCTTGGGTATACCTCACCCGAACAAGACCGCCTCCACCACCAACCCCGGCCCGAAGGCGAGCGCCACACAGGGACGGGGGGCATCGCGCTGGCGCAATCGGTCGAGAATGAAAAGCACGGTGGCCGAAGACATGTTTCCGTACTCGGCCAGTACCTCGCGCGAGACTTCCATCGCGTCGCGTGTCAGCTCTACGGCGTCGCTTACCGCGCTCAGTAGGCGCGGGCCGCCCGGATGCATGGCCCAAGATGCCACGTCGCCGACACCGAGTCCGTGCTGACCGAGCCATTGCTCGAGCCATTCGCACAGGTGAGCTGCGATGAGGTTCGGCACGGTGGCCGAAAGTGTCATGCGGAAGCCGTGATCGCCGATGCGCCACGACATCGCGTCGGCGGAGTCGGGCATGAGCAGCGAGCCGGTCGCGAGCACACGCCACGCACCTGCGTCGCTGCTTTCGTGGGATACGCCCACGACGGCAGCGGCACCGTCGGAAAAGAGAGCGTTGGCGACCATGAGTTGGGGATCTCGACCGTAGGCAAAATGCAGCGTACACAGTTCCACAGCTGCTAAGAGCACCCGAGCGTTCGGGTTTGCACCGACGAACGATGACGCCACACGGAGACCGTTGAGTGCCCCGTGGCATCCCATGAACCCGACGTGCGAGCGTGCCACTCCGGGGGACAGCCCCAGCTGCTCGATGAGTACCGCGTCGAGCCCCGGAGAGAAGAAGCCTGTGCAGGAGACGGTTACGATGTGGGTGATTTCTTTCGGCGCGAGTGCCGCGTCCTGAAGTGCCCCGCGCGCGGCGGCCTCCGCGAGCTTGGGTGCCTCAGCTTCGTAACGCCTCATCCGCTGTTCGGTGGACGGGCCTGCGTCGTCGGGGCCGTCCGCATCTTCATAGAACGACAGCCGATCCATAGGTGCGCCTTCGGCGCTTTCCAGCAGAACGCTGTGACGCTTGTGCACACCGGCCTTCCGGTAGATGGCGCGGACCGTTCTTGCGCGCTTTGGGTCCAGAGCGGCGAAGCGGGTACCGATTTCTGCGGCGTCTGCCTGCGCAATCGAGTGCTCGGGCACCGAGGTGCCGAAGCCGGTGAGAATCAGGCTCATGACGCTGACAGCCGTACGACCGGTGCCATACCGGCCCGTCGCACGAACGGACCCGCCGCGCCCGGTGCATGCGCCAACAAGCGGAGTACGGCTCGTACCAGCCGCGGTCGCCGGGACGTCCACGCCACTGCTCGGCAAAGCCTTTGCGCCCTCGCCATCGAGCGCGAGTGGGCCCGATTCCATTCGGTGACCTGAGATGGCTTCCACCCTTGGGTAGCCCGGGCCGCTAGTGGCGCGAGAGCTCGTGCTCCTGCGAGCGCCCAGGAAATACCCTCCCCGGTGAATGGCTCCACATAGCCGGCGGCGTCACCCACGGCGAAGAGGCGCTCCGCACCGCGTGTGTGTGGGGATCTGGTCAGCCAAGGTGTGCCTTTCCATCCGACGTCCGGGTGCTCGGGTAAGGGGGGAGATCCTGCCGTCCGCAGGAGCGCTCCGACCGCATCACCAGGCGATGTATGCTCCCTTAAATATGCGGGATCGAGAGCGGCTGCGACGGTCAGGCTGCCGTCGGCGACCCTGACAAGACCGACGTATCCGCCCGCGCCCACGACCATGTGGATCTCTCCGCGCGCATAAGCCTGGGCGCCAGGATCGAATACCGCACCAACCCCGATGCGTGAGCCAGGGGCGAGTTCATCGCCGGCACCGACCCCTGTCCAATCCACCCCGCCGCCGAGCCCCCCGGCATCGATGACCACCTGTGCCGAAGCCTCGAGGTCGCCCTCGGCTCGTTCGATGTGGACGATGCGCCTGCCGGCGTCGATGGGCCCGAGGCGGGCACGGGCCCGCGTGATTGCCACGACACCGGCCTTCCGGGCGGCGCTCAGTAGCATCTGGTCGAAGGAGTGCCTCGATACGGCCATCGAGCCGCTCAACGGTACGCAGGCTCGAGCGGACCTCGCTGAGAGACGAAGTCTGTGGAGCGCTACGCCGTCCGGTGGAGCAGGGAGCCCGGCCTCGGTGAGCAGTTCCAGTGTGCCCGCACTCAAGCAGGCACCGCACACTTTCCAGCGTGGCATGGGCTGGCGTTCGACGAGCAGTACTGCCAGGTGGCGCCGGGCGAGCTCCAGGGCCGTCATCGTGCCTGCGGGACCCGCTCCTACCACGACGGCATCGTACTCAGTGTCAATCACCCGCGCCGCCACGTCAGGCAGAATCGCTGGGGCCAGCACGCGTCGACACGCGCGCCTTCGAGCCCGGCGCGGTGCGCCAGCTCACGCGCCTCCTGCAGCGAGAAGGCCCCCTCTACCGAGCGGGGTCCGTCCGTGTGCGCCACCTCCGATCGTGAGATCATCCGAAGCACGCCGAAGGCGAGCAGGTATCCCGCTACAGTTCGTCGCAGGTCCTGAACCAGCAACGTGCGACATGAGCTCTGCGCCATCACCCCGAGCAGTGCGACGGCATCGCTCTCGTCCAGATGATGCAAAAAAAGTGAGCAGCAGACGATGTCGTATCCGTCGGGCATCTCACCTCGTAGCACGTCGACCTCGAAGAAGTGGGCCTGGACACCCACGCGATCAGCGTTCACCCGAGCTACTTCCAGGGCGGCCGGGCTCACATCGCATCCGTGTGCCTCTACGTCGAGACCGGCGCGGGCGGCCCGGCGGGCGAGCGAGACCACGACATCGCCACCTCCGCAGGCGACGTCCAGAATGCGGATCTTCCGTGGGACTTCGACGCTGCTCAATTCATGGATCTCAGACCATATCCTTTGAGTCACACCCGATAGTGCGTTCACGCGAGCGAGCGCTCGCAGGGCACTGGCTCGCGGTGCGGGGGCGAGACTCGGAGCATCCATGAGCTCCGGCTGGCGGTGACGGGCGTTGAGGTCAGGTAGCTTCGTCCTAAAATGCCTCGAGCTTGTGAAAAGTCTCCGTGCCATTCTTGAACCAGTGCTCGCGAAACGGAGACTCGGACACCTCGCCAAGGAAATGGGAGGCGGTCATCGAGTGAGGAAAGAGCTTCATTTCCCCTTGCTCGTTCTCGTGCACGGTGTAGTCGCCGCTGATCTGCAGCGTAGTACGGAGCCGTTGATCTCCATTCATCATGAAGCCCTGCAGCAGATGGGTCGTGGTCTTCCACGCGCCCGGGGTCACCCTGAGGTCCATGATCGGATCACCTCCGCCGAACACGCGAACCCGTAGCCTCTCATCGGTTTCGATGAATTGCGCGTCGATGTCCTCGGGGTGGTACGGGAAATGGAAGCGCTCCGACTTGATGCGGCGTGCTTCCGCGGAGCTCGTGGCGGCGAGGAATGGGAAGAACCCGGCCTTCGCGTGCTGGCCCCATTCGGCGACCATAGGCGGCACGATCACCGAGAACATCAGCTCGGTATATGGGCCGACTACGCTGTCGTCGAAGAGGAATGCCGTGACTGAGAGCACACTCCTCTGGTGGGTCACCTCGATCGGTTCTAGGTGCTCCGGCAATACGGCGCGGGCGTCCGCCGTTGCCATCTCGAAGAACGCGCTGACGCCCGACTGAAAGCGATAGCTCCCTAAGGACACACGCCGTACCTCTGGAGGACGCGGACGATGGCGGCTGAGCCTTCCTCCAGCTCTTCCTTCGAGTGTGCTGCGGAGATCGACATGCGGAAGCGCGACTTGTGCTTGCCGACCGCGGGGTATCTAACCGGGTTGATGTAGACGCCTTCGCGGAATACGTCTTCGCACATCTGAAGAACACGTGTGTCGTCTCGGACCATGATGGGGATCACCTGCGAAGTGGAATCCCCCATCGGCACCCCAGCATCCGAGAGAAGCTTCTGCATGTAGGCGACATTGTCCCAGAGCTGGGTGCGTAACTCTGGCTCGTTGCGCGCCAACTCGAGCGCCTTCAGAATGCCCGCGACAACGACGGGTGAAAGTGCGCAGGAGAAGACACGGGAGCGAGAGAAGCCGCGCAGGTAGTTGATGAGCTGGAGCGAGCCGGCCGTGTAGCCGCCCTGACCCCCGAGGCTCTTCGAGAATGTGCCAAGATGGATGTCGACCTCGTCATCAAGACCTTGGTCTTCTACCACACCCTTACCGGTCTCTCCGTAAACGAATGCGGAGTGGGCCTCGTCGATCATGAGGCGGGCGCCGTACTTCCTGCACACTTCGACGATGTCGGCGAGTGGAGGCACGTCGCCGTCCATCGAATACACACCCTCGATGATGACGAGCTTCTTACCATCGAAGCCCTTGATCTTACGCTCGAGGTCATCGACTCGGTTGTGACGGAAGAAGCGCGACTTCGCCTTCGACAAGATCATTCCGTCGACGACGCTGGCGTGCGCGAACTGGTCGGCTACGATCAGATCACCGGAGCGCATCAGCCCGGCGATCGTACCGACGTTGGCGCTGTAGCCGGTGGGGAAGATTAGGGCTGCTTCCTTCCCCTTGAAGGCCGCCACTTCGTCGGCGAGCTGTTGGTGCAGTGCGGTCGTTCCGCTCAGAATGGGCGAGCCGGACGAACCTCCGCCGTAAACATCCGCCGCGTCCTTGATCGCCTGCTTGACCTCCGGACGATACGAAAGCCCGAGGTAGTTATAGGAGGCGAAGTTGACCAAGCCGCGTCGGATTTCGCCCGTTTTCGTATCCTCGACGTCGACCCGAGTGCCCGGCTGTGAGTGCATCGGCAACTCGTAGAGGTAGTAGCCGGACGGCCTTACCTCGCGCCACCAGTCGTCGAACGGTTCCAAGAGGGCAAATGCATCGCTCCCGGAGCCGAAATAGAAGTTGGTGTAGTCGTACTCCATCGCGCCCGGCACAGCGGGTGGTGCGTCGACAGTGCTGTCTTCCATAGGGAGGCGACTCGTCGCTGGTCTGGCCTCGGTGCTGGCTTCGGCCGTGGAGCTTCCGTCTTTCGACTTGGACATATCGTTACCGCGTTCTCGCTCGTGAAGTTAGTCCACAATCTCCCGCAATGGGACGCGGGATTCAAGGAGAAATGCACAGTCTCGGCCTCCGCTGAGTCCTGGCTCCGGCGACTACGTGCACTACGCGTATAGTCTCAACGCGAATAATCTACGCTGAGGAGAAGAGGGAAGCATGACGGTGCCGATGACCGATGCACTCGATCTTCTGCTCCGGTAGCCTTCGAGATCCTGCTCTCCTTGTCTGGAGAGGACCAACATGGTTATGCGATCATGCGCGCCGTGTACTCTCGGACCGAGGGTAGGACGAGCCTGCATGCCGGCAGCTTGTATAGAGCTTTGGCGCGGTTGGTCGGTTCGGGGCTGATCGAGGAGGTGGCTTCCCCTCTCGAGGACCGTGCGGACGAACGCCGACGCTACTACCGGCTCACGCGCCTGGGACGCCAGACGGGTGTTGCGGAGGCGCAGTGGCTGGAGAGCCAGGTTGGCGCCGCGCGGGACTTCGGACTGCTGGGGCAGGCCTGAGTCGCTGACCTTCGTCAGCATCAGCGGCATCTTCACGCTGGTGGCGATGTTTGCGTGCTACGTTCCGGCGCGTCGCGCGATGAATGTCGATCCGGGGACCGCGCTCAGGAAAAGTAGGCTCCGGCCGGGGCTGCCTCCTGGCCGCCCCGATCGTCTGGCCCTATGCATCGGCGATGCCGGGAACCACCCCAGCACGGGCGGTCTTTGGTGAGCAGCACTCTCCAGCTCCACCCACTCTGAGAAGGTCATGCCGAGCACGCCCGTCGAAGCAACAGTGAGGGAGACCTATGCCATCGGCGCGGACCATCCCGTCGAAGACCTTTGTTGCCCCGTCGACTACGATCCTCGCTATCTCGAAGTGATCCCTGACGAGGTCATCGAGCGCGACTACGGCTGCGGGGACCCCAGCCGCTATTTGCGGGAGGGCGAGACCGTGCTCGACCTCGGTAGCGGTACGGGTAAGATCTGCTTCATCGCCTCGCAGGTCGTGGGACGCGAGGGGCGAGTGATCGGCGTGGACATGACGCCAGAGATGCTCGATGTCTCGAGGCGGAATCTGCCCGAAGTGGCGAGTCGCATCGGCTACTCGAATGTCGACTTCCGTCGGGGGCGGATCCAGGATCTCGCGCTCGATCTAGACGCCCTCGAGCGCGTACTGGAGAACGATCCGGTATCCGACGTCGACGGCCTTTTTGCGGCTCAGGAGGTCGCGGATGACCTACGTCGAACCGAGCCGATGGTCGAAGACCGGTCCGTGGACGTGGTCGTCTCGAACTGCGTGCTCAACCTCGTCGACCGGCGCGACAAGGCCCAGCTCTTCCGCGAAATCTTCCGGGTCCTGCGACGCGGTGGTCGCGCCGTGATCTCCGACATCGTTTCGGACGAGGTCGTGCCGGAGCACATGCGGAACGACCCCGAGTTGTGGAGTGGGTGTGTGGCCGGCGCCTTCACCGAAACGGACTTCTTGAAGGCCTTCGAGGATGCCGGCTTCTACGGCATCCAGATCCTGTCGCGTCAGGAGGAGCCGTGGCGGACAGTGCTCGGTATCGAATTTCGTTCGATCACCGTGGAGGCGTTCAGGGGCAAGGAAGGAGAATGCTTCGAGCGGAAGCAGGCAGTCATCTACCGGGGGCCCTTCCAGGAGGTCGACGACGATGGGCATCGGTTGCGACGGGGCGAACGCATCGCCGTCTGTGACAAGACCTTCCAGATCTATCGTAGCGAGCCGTATGCAAGCTATTTCGAGCTCGTGGAGCCGCTCGAACCCATCGCGCTCGAGGATGCCGAGCCTTTTGATTGCAATCGCACGGTCCTGCGGCACCCACGGGAGAGCAAGGGGCTCGAGTACGATGTCACGACCGACGCCGTGGGTGATGTGTGCGGACCGGACGGCTGCTGTTGAGCCGGATGTAGCGCGGTTGGACGCCGCAGCCTACGTCACAGCTGAGGCTAGATAACCGTCAGAACGGCAGCCCGTCGTCTCCGTCTCCGGAGTTTGCCGGATCTGGGAAAGGCTCGTCGTCGGGCATCGGCGGGGCACCGCCTCCTGCGCCGTCGCGCTCGACCTTCCAGGCCTTCACGTCGGTGTACCAGCGCTCGTTGTACTCACGGCTCGCGATATCGATGGCGACCGTGATGCGCTCTTCCACCTTCACCCCGAATGAATCGATGTTGTCTCCCCACTGCACGATGCAGATCTGCTTCGGATAGTTCCCCTCGGTCTCGAGGATGAACTCCTGCTTGCGCCAGGGCCCCTTCTGGCTTTCACCAGACTGCTCCTCCAGCAACTTCTTGACGATTCCAGTGATCTTCAGGTCCATGGGGCTTCTGTCGACGGTTGGGGTTGTTGCATGTGGGGGAGACAAGGTAGGGGGATGGGCGGCGGGGTGGGAGGGGTCGAGGTATCGCAGCGCTCACGCGGCCGTTTTGGGCCGGACGATCCCTACTGCAAGCGGGGGGAGGATCCCGACATCGGCACCATAGCCGGTGGGACTACAGTTCAGTGTAGAGTCTGAACGCACCGGCACCTCGCCGGGATGATAGGAGGACCAATGTTCAAGTCACTCCTCGTGCCATTGGATGGCTCCGTGCACAGCGAACGGAGTCTGCCTATCGCTTTAGAGATTGCCCGGGCTACTGAGGCGTCTCTGCATTTGGCCCATGTACATGTGCCCCACTCTCCGGAGCAGCTGCTCTCCAACACCCAGTTCCACTTTGAGGGGCTGGATATTTCCGCATACGAGGAGAAGGACCGCAAGGAGGAGAGGGAGTACCTCGCCAGGATCATGGGGACCTTGGGAAGGGATGGAGACTCCGCTCTCCTCGAGGGAGACGTAGCCGACGCGTTGGGGCACTATGCGGAGGGCGTCGACGCAGACGCGATCTTTATGACCACGCACGGGCGCACAGGTGTGAATCGCATGTGGTCGGGTAGCGTTGCCGACGGGACGTTGCTCGGGAGCGTGGCTTCCGGGGTCCTCAAGATTAGCGCGCTGCCAATGCTGGTGCAGCGGCCCTAAGCGTCGAGTCGGAGTCCGCTTCACCTCTCCGGCGCTCCCAGCCCCAACTGCTGCGCGAGGAATGCCAACTCTCGAGCGCCATCTTCTACGACCAAGCTCATCGGCCGGCCGCGACCGGCCGCGTGCCCCCCCCGCGCGTCGTACGACAGGATCACCGGAAGACCGGACGTCGTGGCCGCCTGGAGCCGAGCGGTCATGCGGCGTGCTTGTAGTGGCGGTACACGAGTATCGAGATCGCCGGTAGCCAACATGACGGCAGGATAATCGACGCCGTTGCTCACCGCTTGATACGGTGAATACTGACGGAGCGCGTCGAACTGCTCGCGGATGCGCGCGTCCCCGTACTCCAGCAGCGCCGGCATGTTGTTCGTACTGGTGAACTCGAAGAAGCGCATCATGTCGAGATCCGGGTAGGTGCAGAGTACCGCCCGGAAGAGGTCCGGCCTCTGCGTCATCGCGCTGGCCACGAGCAGGCCGCCGTTGCTGCTCCCGCTGATCGCGAGGCGCTCGGGGCTGGTGAAGCCGGCTTCGATAAGCGCTTCAGCTGCGGCGATGAAGTCATCGAAGACGTGCTGCTTATTCTCTAACATGCCATCCTGATGCCATGCTTCACCGAACTCCGTGCCCCCGCGTAGCGTCGCCACGGCGAAGACGCCGCCCGCATCCAGCCACGCTTGCCGATAAGCGGAGAAGCCCGGCTTGATGTTGGAGGTGAAGCCTCCGTACCCGTTGAGGATGGTGGGATGCGTCCCATCCAGCTCGATGCCCGAGCGATGCATGACATACATCGGCGCGCGCACGCGGCCCGGCACGCTGACCCACACCTTGCTCACCGCAAAGCCTACCGGCACGCCGTCGGGTGCTTCACTCACCGAACGCTCTCCGTTGCTCAGGTCGAGTTCGTACTCCGTACTCGGCGTGAGGTACCCGTTCACGGTCAAGGTAGCCTTGCCTTCAGCGGCACCTCGAATCGCGACTGACGATTGTTCCGGTACGTCGATCGTCCCAGTCGGCGTGCCATCCATCGCGAAGATGGAGATCCGGTTCTCGACCTCGTGCAGGTAGGTGACGTAGATGCGGTCGTCGATGAACGTGT
>Ga0115002_10002729_pt1 | contig 22731 bp, 26 predicted proteins | sample ArcticOcean_MG_C_8_FD_89576 | JGI IMG/M metagenome (GOLD analysis project Ga0115002, IMG submission 89576) | Marine microbial communities from western Arctic Ocean - ArcticOcean_MG_CB11_86 | ecosystem: Environmental > Aquatic > Marine > Oceanic | place: Arctic Ocean: Canada Basin | collected... | reverse complement strand
CGTGACCCATGATCAGACCCTCGCAGTTTCAGGATGCGGCTGGTTTAGGATGTTCCCGTTTTGGTCATTCAACCGTTTTTAGTCATTCAATCTGGGAGCGCGTGTGGACGACGTATCGCAGTTCTATACCGGCCTCGGTGCCGATCTCCACAGCCCGCTCCCGGGTTACCGGTCACCGGCACGCGACTTTACCGCCTTTCTTGAAAGGGCCGAGCCACCCGCCCTCGAGATCTGCTGCGGTGATGGTGCCCCGATGCTGGACCTTATCGAGTTGGGGTTTGATGTCGACGGCGTGGACGCGTCGCAGGACATGCTCGACCGCTGTCTGACAGCAGCACGCCGCCGGGACCTCAACGCGAGTGTTTACCACCAGCGGATAGAGAGTTTGTCGATCGATCGGCGCTACGCCGCCGTTTTCTTTGCCGGTGGAAGTTTCAACCTGCTGCCCACGAGCGCCGCGGCGATGGCAACTTTGCGCGGCATCGGTTCGCATCTGACCGAACGCGGCCACATTATGATTCCGATTATGACGAGAGCCAGCGCGCCCCGACGCTCCACGAATACAAGGAGGTAACCCGCGAAGGTCATACGCTGCGCTGCGGCGTGATCGACTATGACGTGAACGACACACATAGCGTCACTCGACTGCGGTACGAGCGCATCAGTCCAGGTGGCGAAGTTGAAGCACTGGAGCGAGACTGGCACCTGCACCACTGGTCACAGGGCGAGTTTCGGCAAATGCTGGAATCGGGACACTTCGAGAGCATCACGGCAAGGGACGTACGCGGCGAAACCGCTGCGCCGGACGCCGTATTTGTCATTTTTCAGGCGCAAATACGCTAAGGGAAACCCGGTTTCACACGAGCGCGTCCCTCAACGCGCTCGCGCATTCGGCCAGTAGCGCTTTGCCGTCATCGATGACCGGCGACAGTTGAAACAGCACGTGCGGGTGTCCTTTCCACTCTTTGTGCTGCACAGAAATCCCCGCCTCCGTAAGCTTCGCCGCGTAGGCGTTGCCTTCATCACGGATCGGGTCGAATTCGCAGGTCGCGATGTATGCCGGTGCAAGATTCGGGTGAATCTCGGCAAGCATCGGCGACAGACGCCAATCGCTCGCCATCGCACCGATGCCTTTGCCGCCAGTCAGATGGTTCGAGAAGTATCGAATGCTGTCGAGCGTGAGAAACGGACCCTCCCGATTCTCCTCAAGCGAACCGTACCGCTCGCCCGTCCATGCAGGATCATGTCCGCGCAGATCAGTCGCCGGATAGATGAGTACCTGCAAGCGCAGCACGATCCCTTCATCCCGCGCTGCAAGTGCGATGTAGGCAGCGAGGTTACCCCCCGCTGAGTCACCAGCGACCGCCATCCGCGAGGGGTCGCCGCCCAGCGTCCCGGCGTTGGCATGTAACCACCGCAGTGCAGCAAGACAATCGTCGTGTCCTGCCGGGAATGGATGCTCGGGCGCAAGCCGGTAGTCAACCGCGACGACAACCACGCCTGCGTCATTGCAAAGCACCCGACATTCGCGGTCATGAGTATCAAGGTCTCCGATCACCCAACCGCCACCATGAAAGAAGAGCAGCACCGCATGCGGCCCGTCGCCCTCCGGTGAGTAGATGCGCACGGGGATATCGCCAGCCGGTCCGGGGATCACCCGATCAGTAACCTCATCGACAGAAGGCGATGGGCCGAACATCGCAGCAAGGGCGCGATAACCTGCCCGAGCTTCTTCCGGGGTCTGTTGATCCATGGGCGGCGCATCGCCCGCCTGCCCCATCGACTGCACGAGGCCGGCTATCTGTTCATTGAGTGGCATATTGTTTTCTCCGCGAGTCGCAGTTTGAAAGAAAGGAGAGGGAAGGGAAGGGAAGGGAAGGGAAAGGAGAAGCGAATGTAGCGGACTGCCGGCTCACATGGAAACAGCGCGGTGAGTCTGGCACGCCGTCGGTATTCGAACATATTGCTTCGAACAAACCCTCAACGTAACAAGGTGACAAGGAAACCACGAAACGACTGCTGTCGACGAAGCCCTCATCAGCATGGCGATCAGCGTCCATGGACGTCGTGCGCCCGGTGAAGCTCATCGAGCGCCCCGTGAATTGCCTGCTGCTTAGCCGCCTAACGATCGTTCAGACACCGGTCTCTTCTGTTACCTGTAGCGTTCGAGAAGAGACGTGAGGTCAGTTTCACCGGAGACGCGCGGCACAAACGCAGGCAAAGCAGCCGTCATTCATATGACGCGATGCTTTGCGATCGAACTCGGCGAGTACGGGATCCGACTGAACTGCATTTCGCCCGGCGGTGTGATGACGCCAATCTTTCTTGGACCCGCTCAGGAGAAGCTGTCTGACGAAGAAACCAAGGCCGCCGTGGATCGGCTCGCCGCGGTTTATGACGAACACCTGCCAACCCGGCGGGCAGGCACGCCGGACGACATCGGACACGCAGCCGTCTTCCTGGCAACCAACGAAAGCCAGCACATCTCGGGCGAGAACACGGTGATCGACGCCGGGACCTCGCTCGGACGGAACAAGCAGTATCAGGCGCAGTGGGGTCAATGGCAGCGCGACGCGATGTTCAGCACAGACGGCCAGGCCTCCGTGGCGACGGAGTCTCAGTGATTGCCCATTCCTGAATGCCCCTCCGGGGCGCTATTATCGGCAGGAGTCTTTATCCGACGTGCAACTATGCAAGACCAGCAACAACTTAAAGCTGACTTCGATCGCGACGGCTATGTGATCGTGCGCCAGTTTGTTCCACCCGATCAGGTGCGGGAAATCTGTCGGCGCGCTGAGGACGCGACGCGAGATCTGCCGCGCAAGGGTCCCTTCAGCAATGTCACGAAAGGAATGGAGCGACTGGACGGCTATTTCGACGACTTGCTGCGAACGGGCCCGCACGTGACCCTGCTCGGAATGCTCATGGGAAGAGCTCCTGAACCGACGACGGCGAGCTTCTTTACGAAGGTCCAAAACGATCAGCAGGTTCATCCACACTCAGACGCGCTAGACGGCGGCGTGATCTGGATCGCCCTTGACCCGTCATCCCCCGAGAACGGCTGCCTGCACTTCCTGAAGGGTTCGCATCACTTTGAAGCAGACTTCGCGCACCTCAAGGCCGACGAGCCAACGGACCTGTCAGAACATCCCGACGGCGCCGAAGCGCGCATGGACCCCGGCGACATTGCGTTCTTCAAGCCGACTACCGTGCATTGGTCTGGGCCGAATTCTGATGGTTCCCCGCGCCGGGGCTTCAACTGTTTTTATGTTGGCAACCCCCGCGCCAGGGCCAGTCGATCAAAATGAGAATCGGCGCGTCAGCGCGCTATTCAAATGCTTTGCCGCAGCGCTCCGCCTCTGGTGCCAATAATCCCGGGGACCAGCGATCCGGTCGGAGCCGGATTCGAACCACCTGGTGCTGTTGAAAAGCGGTACCCAGAACGTCGATACGGCATACAGTTTCAGCAGAGCTCGCACGGACATGCCCAGCTATTCTTGTTATAGCAATGGGTTGACGAATTGGCACACTACTTGCCGATTTGCCGAAAATGCGCAGGAAATCGCTAATGCCCGAGTTCGTATTCCGCACTCCTACGCTTGACGATGCGGAGAGCATCTCGAAGCTGATCATAGCGTCGCAGCGGCAGTACTGTTTCTACGAATACACCGTGATGGCCAGAAGCTAATGCTCCGGCTGTGCAGTGCCGAGTCGATCAGGTCGTTCGTCGAACGCGGCGATGTCTACTATGTCGCGCTCCACGGATCGCAAATCATCGGCGTTGCGGGCATTCGTGACAATGGCCACCTAACCCACAACTTCGTCGACGATGGCTTTCATCGCCAAGGTATTTCAAGAGAGCTGTGGCAGTTGGCCACCGCAGAATGCAGTCGCCAAGGCAATCAAGGTTCTTACAACTTGCGCGTATCGACCTACGCAATACCCGTCTACAAGAAGTGGGGCTTCGTGCAAACAGGCGCCGCTGATCATGAACATGGCATTACATCGACGCAAATAGCGTTGACTGTCGAGTGACGCGATTGGCCGCTCGCGCGGCACACCGGCCAAATCAGCGGGACGCGCCGGGGTGAGGCGGACGACCACGCCGGTGCAAGTACGCGGCCAGCAAGAAAAATGACAAAAGCGTCAACTCCTCTCCCGAATGGGCAGAAACCGCGGTCCACGCAGATTGAAGCTGGGTCGGTAGGGAATATCAGTCTCCGGGATGGCGAGCTCAAAGTCGCCATATTCTTCGAGGATCGCTTTGAGTGCCGCCCGGGTCTCAATGCGCGCCAGGAACTGGCCGAGGCATATGTGTATCCAGTCACCGAAGCCAAGATGTTTGTGTTTCGGGCGATGGAAATCGAGCATGTCCGGGTTGTCAAACACGCGGTCATCACGGTTCGCAGAGGCGAGAACCACGACAACGCTCTCGCCGGCATCAAGCATCCGCCCTTGAAACTCTGCCGGGGCCATCAACACACGTGACGTGTACTGCACTGAACCGTCATAACGCAGAAACTCCTCTACAGCCCCATCGAGCAACTCCGGGTGCTCACGCAGTTCTTTCTGACGTTCAGGGAACTTCGCGAGCGCGAGTGTCGCGTTCGAAATGAGGTTAGTGGTCGTCTCGTTTCCAGCTAGCAATAGCAGATTGACTGCAGCGAGTACCTCGGCATCAGTCAGCCGCCCATCGTCCTCGTGCGCGGCGACAAGGCGCCCGATCAGATCATCCGACGGGTTCTCGTGGCGCTCGTCAATACGCGCCTGCAGATACGCCCGAAACTTGGCGATGTGTGAGTTCCTCGTCTGGACCGTCTCGTGATCGGCTGTCGGCGGTAGCGGTTCAATAGCAGCATCCGACCAGGCTTTGAACTGGCGGCCAAGTGCCGACGGGATGCCAAGCAACTCGGCGATGATGGTGACCGGTAGCGGCTCCGCAATTCCCCTGACGACATCAAACTCAGCCGTCTTCGACGCGCTGTGCAGCGTCTCAGCGCAGATCTCCTCGATGCGCGGCTGCCACGGACTGATTTTTCGTGGTACAAAATCGAGACTGAGCAGCTTGCGCAGCCGGGTGTGATCCGGTCGGTCCGCACCGAGCATCTGCTTCGTGCCAACCGGCGCAACCTGCTCCACAACCTGCCCCCGGATGGCCCGCTCGCCCTGTCGGCGCACGCTCGAAAACCGCTCATGGTCACGCAGCACACGACTGACATCATCATAGCGCGTGAGCACCCACGCTTCAGTCTGATCTGACCAGACGATGGGGGCCTCCTCGCGTAGCCGAGCGTAGAACTCATGCGGCCTCGCGATCGCCTCAGGATCAAACATGTCGAGGCCGATGTCAGCCAGACTCAAGGGGATTGCTGATGGGTCAGCCATGCGACTTCCTGTTAGTTTGGCCACATCCTAGGCTCGCATCCTGACGTGACGCAACTGTGGACCCCTGCGATGTCACGGCTTTAATCGTGCCTTTAGTTCATTCGATCCCACTTCTTTCGCGTGTGATTAAATCGATGGCATTAATACACCCATGATCCAAAGAACCGGAGCATCTAACAGGAGCCAGCCGGGCGAATTACCGCCGCCCCGACCTGGCAAAAAATGCTTGCAATGCGTCAATCCGGCAGCGCATCACTGGCCTGCGCGACCTTCGACCCCAGGAGTCGTGGGCGCCGATACGCACGAACATGCGCCACCACCTCAGGAACAACCTGTTCGGCATGGCTCGCCATTAGCCAGTGGCCAGCATCCAGTTCGATCTCCTTGTACGCGCCCTTGATAAACGGAGTCTGTCCTGCAACTGCCGTGCGACCGACCGCGGGATCATTGTTGCCCCAGATAAACAATGTTGGCGTTTGCACCACGGGATCGATAGTTGACAGCGCGCCTGGGCCAACGCTCATTTGTCGGTACCAGTTCAGGGCCCCGGTCAATGCACCCGGTTCGGCAAGTACTCGCAGATATTCGCTAGCTTGTTCCTCGCCCATACCGGCGTAGAGGCCCTCCAACATAGTCAGCCCCGCGAAGGTGAAGGCTGTCTCAGGCACAAAAGGCGTGCTGAAAAACTGGAAGTAGCCGCTGCGAGACTGCTGGTCCGGATCATTTTGCAGCGCCGCAATGAACGCAGCCGGGTGTGCGATAGACAGGCCGGTCCAGCTGTCGATGCGATCTGAATGTTGCAAAACCGTGCTCCAGCCGACCGCCGCACCCCAGTCATGACCAACCAGATGGAAACGCTCGGCGCCAACTGCGTCAGCCACAGCAACCACATCACTGACGAGGTGACTGATCTGATAGGCCTCACCTTCCTCTGGTCGAGCGCCGGGGCTGTACCCGCGTTGATCGTACGCCACCACACGAAATCCTGCCTTTGCTAACGGTTCAATCAGCGGTATCCACATCGCGGAGGTCACCGGGAATCCGTGCAACAGGATAACGGTGGGCATCGCTGCAGGCCTGTTGAAATTGGCAACGCGGGCGCGGAACTCGTAGCCGTTGGCTTTGATGCGGACGAGGCCCCCTGCGCCAGCCTGACGCACCAGCGGCAACGCCTCGGTCTCGGCCGTGTGCTCATAATCATGATCTAAAGACAGATACGAACTCATCACCGCCAGCGCCGGTATGCCAACGACCATCAGCACCACGATGACTACCGACCACTTAAGAACCTTCATGGCTGTCCCCCAACTCGCTGGTCGAATTTGTTGCACCAGCATAAAGCGATTCGACGGCTTTGAGCTTAGTAGATGAGAACATCTGGCTCCTCAACGCTGGCCGATGAGAAGCCTGGCGGATCAGTTTCGCGGTTCTGCAATCCAAGCACTAATCTGATGGAGTGCATGAATGGCTTTACGAACGCCATTCTGCCACACACCCGGTGTCGATCACCCGATCGTACTGGGCGGCATGACGGGAATCAGCGACAGCAGGCTTGCAGTGGCCGACTCAAACGCGGGCGGAGCGCGCAACTTGTCGGGCGAAACCTGCGGGCTTCGGAAACAGTCCCGGCGAGCTTCGTTCGCCGCATTGAGGCTTGGCCACTCACCGCTGTCCTCCTTCGACATTCGGCGTAATCGCAGGAATTGAGCAAATTCTTAAACTACATTCTGGATGGCATCGATATTAATGCGGACAGCTTTGTTCAAAATGACCGTCGATCAGCAAACATTGCAATCCGGGTAGATTTAGGCAAATGATGGCATATCAGACATATATGAACAGGAGCGAATGATGAGCACCCACTACGAATCAGCAAAGCGTTTCTTTGACGCCTGTGACACGAGTATAGGCTGGGACGACTGCGAGGCATACTGTCACTCTGACGCGACATTTTCTTCCCAAACGAGTGCGCTGTCTGACATATCCAGCCTGGAAGGTTACTGCGAGTGGATGAAGAACCTGCTAACCCCGATACCCGATGGTCACTACGAGCTGAAGTTTCTGGGGGTCGACGACACGACCAATTCGGCAGCTGTGTTCGCAGTCTTTCACGGCACACAATCCGGTCCAGGGGGACCGGTTCCACCCACCGGAAAAACGCTCGCGGCGGATTATGTGTATCACATGGCTTTCGATGGAGACCGCATCAAGCATATGACCAAGATTTGGAACGATACCATCAGCATGCAGCAACTTGGTTGGGCCTGAGGTGCCGTGAAGGCCGCTCACCTTGCCTGCCCCATCGGTGGATGGCACAGACGAAAGCACGCTCTGCAACACCGGTGGCTACATCGCCGAGTCGCTGCCGGCACCTGAATCGACTGCCATCGCTAGCCTGGCATTAGCGAAACTCGCCGCCTGACCCGAGGGACCATAGTGTTGATCTTCTACATTAACCGATGTACCCCGTCTCGCGGAAAGGCGCTTGCACTTTCGGGGCGCTCAGACCCGAAGAGCGAAACAAGAAAGAAGTGCGCCTATGCCACCCTCGGGTCAACTTCTCTTTCTATGCTTACTCCCTGCTCGTCATCAACCAAACGCAAGTCAAAGCCAGTTTGAAGGTTCATCCAGGACTGTGCATCACCACTGAAATACCTGGCCAGGCGCGAAGCAGTATCTGCCTAATAGAACGTCGTTCTTTTACAATTTCATGTAGACGTGTAGATGGCACATGTAAACCGTGCGCCAACGCGTTTACGCTCATACCTAACAGAAGGAGAGACTCTTCGCGAAGAATCTCACTGGGATGTACAGGTCTCATCTTCCTCTTGACGCCAGCACCCATCGAGAATCTCCTAATGGTAGTCCGGGTCTACACCCGGCAAAACAGTGGCGGTTCCGACCGGGAATTCAGCAAGGTTAGCGAGCGTATCTAGGCATAGCGATACGACGAGCAACTACCTCGCCTGAGCACTCGGCCGACTCGCAACTTCTGATCGCCATCGTGCAAGGTTCAGCCAATTGTCATCCGGTTTCAGGTCCACCAGTTGTTCTGCGAAATCAATCGTAACCATTGCGGTGAGATCAACGATACTGTACTCATCGCCAGCAAGCATTGCTCGCTCGCCAAGCTCGGCATCCATCCTCTTGTAATAGGCCTGCACCGCAGCATCACTCTGCTTTTTCGCTTCAGGAATCTAGACAAAACGACCTTTGGCAATTTTGGCCACAACCGGACCGTTTACCCAGGACACGCTGACGTTGCGGCCCAGCAGTAATTCGATTCTCCGCAGGTGCATATCTATTCGCCCGATCGATTCAGGTGTTGTTCCAAACATAGACGGCAGCGGATTCAGAGCATCGAAGTAGCGACAGATAGCAATAGACTCAGAAATATACGTACCATTATCCAGTTCCAGAATGGGTATCTGACCATGCAGGTTCTTTTCAATAAATGCCGGGGTTTTGTGTTCACCTTTTTGCATATCGATGACCACCCGTTCGACCTCTATGCCCTTCTCAGCCAGGTAGACATGAACCCGCCTTGGATTCGGTGCAGTTGGATGATCATATAATTTCATCGTGCGCTTCGCGTTGTGTATAAGCAGTGGAAAGTAATTCGCGTGTAGGCTCTACCATGACGCGGCAGCGATGGTGGTCTGCGCGGTCATCGCCCCGATGGTCAGTAGACCACGCGCTCGCTGGTTCCGATAATTTGGACAAAACCACAACGCCTAATCAGGCCAAAGGACGAAAAGATGCCAAGACCACAAGACATCCCCGCAATCGATCTGATGATGATGCTGCCGACCAGCCAGACAAATGTGGTAACGCCCGGTATCGCATCCCTTGCCCGGAAGGCACCGGGTGAATCCCGAGGAGCCAGCCCGATCGGGTACATGTTCAAAGGTGGTGGTGACTACGACGTGGCCGGTGATTCGGAAAAGGTCGTTGCACTCATGACTCGCCACAACGTCGCCGTCGCGCAGGTGTCGGTAAATCCAGAGGAACCGGAGGGTGCAGTTAAGCTCTTCGAGGCGTATCCGAACCGCTTTATCGGTGACGTGAGTGTTGATGCGAATCACGGCATGGATGCGGTGAGAGCGCTGGAACGGACGGTCAAACTGCACAAGAACGTTAAGTCATGCACGGTCGCCGCAAGTTTTATCAACCCCCAGGTACCACTCGACGACAAGAAGTGGTATCCGATCTACGCAAAATGCGTGGAGCTTGATATTCCGATCAACGTGTTTGTGGGTGTTCCCGGTCCGCGGGTGCCCTATAAGGGGCAGCATCCGGGCTTGCTGGATGAGATAGCCTGGTTCTTCCCAGAATTGAAGATCGTAATGCGACACGGGGGTGAGCCCTGGACCGCCCTATGCTGCAAACTCATGCTCAAATGGCCCAACCTCTATTACTGCACTTCAGCCTTTGCACCTAAATACTATCCTCGCGACGTGCTTGAATTCGCCAATACAAGAGGCCGGGAGAAAGTCATGTTCACCGGATACTTCCCCACCCTGACCTACGACCGAATCTTCAGTGAACTGGACGACTTACCGCTCCGGGACGAGACCTGGCAGCCGTTTCTTTCCGGTAATGCTGCTCGTGTCTACGGTCTGGAAGACATGCTCAGTCCTGACAGTTGAACGATGATGCGGTGCTGAACGCCAAACAGTTCAGTGATTCTGGTATTTCATGGTTCTGTTTTTTCATGGTTTAAGTCGGTACCTATGGGATTAACGTAGTGGTTGCAGAGGTGGATGTCTCGAACGAAGCCCTTGCTTCGGATCGGGTTGTTGTTCTTCCAAACTTGGGAGGGAATAGCGGATAAGGACACTGATAAAGGAAACTAGGAAAGTAATGAGGCTCGCAATCGAGATTGGCCGCGTGCACCCGGAGAACCTGGCGCTCATCACATCGTGGGTGCAGCATGCAGAGCGCCTGGGCGTGTCCGCGGCCTACTGCGGTGAGGCCTGGTGGAGCGACGCGGCCACGCCGCTGGCTTACCTTGCCGACAAGACCCATACGATCAAGCTGGGCACGGGGATCATGCAGGTCACTGCGAGAACACCCGCTATGACCGCAATGACTGCGCTGACGCTGCACGATATGACCGGCGGGCGATTCATCCTCGGGCTCGGCGCCAGCGGTCCGCAGGTGGTCGAGGGCCTGCACGGCGTGCGCTACAACCCGGCACTCTCCCGACTGCGCGAGACTGCCGAGATCTGCCGATTGATCTTCGCTGGCGAGAAAGTGACCTACGAGGGTCGGGTGTTCCAGCTTCCGCTACCCGATAGCGACGGCAAGTCCATTCGCATTGTTCACGAGCCGGCAGAGGTTCCGATTTACCTCGCGACCCTTGGCCCGAACTCGCTGAAATACACCGGCGAGGCCGCCAACGGCTGGCTCGGGACTTCGTTCTCTCCCGACCACCCCGAGGCGCACTTCGCGTTCATCCACGAGGGTGCGCAGAAGGCCGGTCGAAGCCTGCATGACATCGATCTATGTGTCTCGGCTCGCATCGAGATCGGTGACGACGTGGAAGGCATGATCGAAAAACGCCGCCCCGCCGTTGCCTTTAATATGGGCGGCATGGGCTCGGCCACCACCAACTTTTACAATGACGCCTTCAAGCGAGCCGGCTTCGAAGACGATGCGCGGGCGATCCAGTCCCTGTGGATCGACGGTAAACGCGAAGAAGCTGCCAGCCGCGTACCCGACACAATGATCACGAAGTTCCAGGCACTGGGAACGGCCGAGATGGTGCGCGACCGGCTGCGGATCTATCGCGACGCGGGCGTTACAACGCTGAAGCTTGGCCTGGATGGCTCGGGGCCGTTGGGACCGGCGCGCTTTGAATTACTCGAACAAATCGTCGAAATCATGGATCAACTCTGATGAAACTCTACAAGGTCGCGCTGGCGCCCAACCCCACCAAGGTCATGCTGTACATCGCCGAGCGCGCACAACTGGGCGTGGACATGGGCATCGAGCAGATCACCATCAACACGGTAAAACGCCACAACCACGAGTCCGAGCATCTGGCCCGTAACCCATTCGGGTCCCTGCCCGTGCTTGAGCTGGACGACGGCTCGTACATTGTTGAGTCGTTAGCGGTCATTGGGTATCTGGAAGACAAATTCCCTGAGGAAACACTGCTCACCGGGACCGCTGAACAGAAAGGTCTGGCGCGGGATGTAGAGCGCATCATCGACATACGCGTTGCCGGCCCGATGGGCGGCTACGGACACGCAACAAATTCGCCGTTGGGTCTGCCACCTGACCCGGAGAAAGCCAGGCAATTGCTGAACGCCCTGCAGAAGCCACTGGAGTATCTGGAGAATCTGCTCAGCGATGGTCGGCCACTGTTCCTTGGGGAACGCGCTTCCATCGCCGATTGCACCATGCAGGCGTCGCTACAGTTCATGCGTTTCGTCGAAGTGGATCTGTTTGGTGATCGCCCACGGCTGCGTGCCTGGGACGAGCGCTATCGCGCGCGACCAGCCGCGCAAGCCGTGCTCAAGTGGTAGTGAGCGTGTGTGGGTCGGTCGGGGTGAAGGCCCGATGTGCGGCCAACCCAGGGCAAAATGGGTGCGCCGCCACGCGGCGAATGCGCCCATCAGGGCTCGAGCGTTTTCGTGCCATCGTTGCCGGTATACTGCCGTCGGTTGATGTGTTTCGCCTCTTCGGGAATAGAGGCCGGCGGAATGCCCAGACCCCGCGACTCGACACAACCCTGTCGCGTCCGTTTTCACGAACATTCGCGACCGAGGACCAGACAGATGGCAGGCACGGCGACTTCCAGCAGCACCAGCGGACTGTTTAATTACCTGGACGGGACCACCGAGTCGTCCCTGTACCGCAACGGCAAGGTGTTCACCCGGCGCGACCTGGATGGTAGCGACGGTGGAACCGTTGGCGTTGCGGCGAAGGCCTTCCAGGTCAACGTCCTGGATGCGCGTCAGTTCACTGGCGCCAATCGCAAGACCTGCGAACACAACGGCTTCGAGATACTGGACGCGCCGTTGGAAGACGAGTCCCTCGACTTCTTTGAAAACAACCAGGTCGTCCCCCGCTATTACCGCGAATGCGAACAGTTGGTGGCGGGCGCTACCGGTGGCCAGGCCTTCGCCTTCGACCACAATCTACGTTCAGCTCAGGGCAAGAACGCCAATATGCGCATTTCAGGCGGCCAGACGGTGCAGGGACCCGCGAAGATGGTCCACGGGGACTACACGCTGTTCAGCGCGCCACAGAGACTGCGAGACCTGACCAACCCGCCCAAGGCCAATGACACCTTCCGCACCGCATTACCACCGGGCGAACCCCTGATCCCATCCGCCATGGCAGAGCGAGCCCTCGCCGAAGGTGGCCGCTTCGCCATCATCAACGTCTGGCGAAGCATCGCCGAACAGCCGGTAGAGCTGAACCCATTGGCGATGTGTGACGGACAGACCGTGAACCCGGAGGACCTGGTCGTGTTCGAGATTCACTACCAGGACCGGATCGGCGAGAACTATTTTGCCCGACACGAGGACGCACATCGCTTCTACTATTACCCGCACATAACACGCAGCGAACCGATGCTGCTCAAACAGTGGGACTCGCTGGGCGCGCTCGCCCAGACCGATGGCAAAGCAGCAGATGCCAGCATCGATGCAAGCCCTTGCACCTTCAGTTTCCACAGTGCGTTTGACGACGTTGCGGTCCACGAAGATGCACCGGACCGGTTGAGCATCGAAGTGCGGTGTCTGGTGATCTACCCATAGGTCGCCCTTCACCGGGGACCGGACAGCGACCCTCGATCCAATCCGCGACCAATCAGGAAGAGAAAACTCGCATGCCCAAGACTGCTTTGATCACCGGCGCCACGCGCGGCATCGGTCGAACGCTGGCTCACCGCATGGCCGACCTTGGTCACAACCTGTTTCTGCTGGGGCGCGATGCGCAGGCTATGGCCGCTGTCGTCGCCGAGTGCAGCACCCGATCCGTTGAAGTCGCGGGCCACTGCGGCGAACTAACCGACGAGTCATTCGCCAGCACCGCTCTGGAAATGGCAGAAAACCAATTCGGCGGAATCGACATTCTGATCAACAACGCCGGGGCAGGGATGCATCAGGCTATTCAGGACGCAGACCTCGCAGCATGGCGAGCCCTCATGGCCGTGAACTTTGACGCCGTCGTCTATCTAACATCAAAGGTGCTGCCCGGCATGATCTCGCGCGGATCCGGTGCCGTGATCAACATTTCATCAATCAGCGGGCGAAATTCGAGCGCCGGGTCCGGCATCTACAGTGCCTCCAAGGCCGCCCTGAATGGTCTCGGCGGCTCAATCTTCGAAGACGTCCGCGAACACGGCATCAAGGTATCAACGATCATGCCCGGCTTTGTAGAAACAGACCTCACCCGCGGCCATGGCATGGACCCGGGCAAGATGATCCGCACAGAGGATGTGGCAGACAGCGTAGAGTACGTACTGTCTGCATCGGCGAACTGTTGCCCGACCGAAATCGTTCTTCGGCCGCAACGAAGCCCTTAGCATCGTGCTGAAAGCCCATTTCCTGTCAGTTTGAGGTCACCCCCACGGTCGACACCTGGTATGTAGTGCTGGTGAGGGGTTCCGCATCCAGCTTCCCGGTCATCCTGGGGGGGTAATACTGCCATCGCTTTCACCAACCCGATCTTCGTCGACGCCGACGGCGACAGAGTATTTACTGCACCGCTCACCTTCAACGATGCGCCGCTTCCGGAGCGTCGCGAGGTACGCCCCCGCGCCCAGGCCGTGTCGATGACCTCGACGCTGGATCGCCTGCGTGAATCGCTAATGCACTGAGGCCGGGCACCATTCCTTGCCGTCTCTGGCTGGCGTACAATCCAGTCACCGGAAGAGCGGATCATGACCACAGAAAAAGTCCACCTGTCGCACCTACCTGCCCGGCACCGGCCCCTTCGTCGGTCGTCCGTGCAACCGTCGACTCGCGCGCAAGTTCGCGCGTCAGCATCCACGAACAGTTCTGCGAGGAATGCGAATGATCATCGGCTCGAGACCTCTCCTGTGTGCGTCACTGGCCCTCTTTGCGTATCTGGGCGGCATTGCTGAGGCGCAGGAGTCGAATGCAGAACGCGCCAAACAGATCATTGAGGAGGTGGATAATCTGTATCGCGGCGACGCGTCCGACGCACGCATGAAGATGACCGTCGAGACGCCTCAATACCAGCGCACCCTGACCATGGATTCCGCCACGCTGGGCCGCGAGCGAATGCTGATCCGCATACTTGGCCCCAAGAAGGATCGAGGCATTAGCACGCTGAAACAGGAAAGCGAGATGTGGAACTACTTTCCCAAGATCAACAAGGTCATCAAGGTGCCACCATCAATGATGATGGGTTCCTGGATGGGCAGCGACTTTAACAACGACGACCTCGTCAGAGACACAGACCTGACCGAGGAGTACGTCCTGAAGCTGACCGAGACGAGCGACACCTTCGAGATTTCGCTCACGCCCAAACAGAAGACGGTGACCGTCTGGGGACGGATCGATTACGTGATCGACAAGCACGCCCGGGTGCCGATCAGCCAGACTTACTTCGACGACGACGGAGAGAAGATCCGGGTGATGAGCTTCTCCGAAAACCGGGAGTTCAGCGGCCGGACCATACCGTCCGTTATGGAAATGGTCCCGCTGCGCAAACCCGGGCACCGGACGGTCGTCACCTTCGAACGGTTGCAACTGAACCCGGACTCGGTGTCCGCAGACCTCTTTACACTGCGCAATCTCAAGAAAAGATTCTGATGACCCTTTCGGACCGGAGACCCGGATGATGCGCCAGGCGTCGAGGAGTGAACGTCCAGGGGCCCGCCCTCGCGTGGCAGTCCGTGCTTCTCGTTAGGCTCGCGTTTCGCAACATCCTTCGGCACCGGCGCCGCACCCTGCTGACGATGCTCTCCATGACCGGTGGATACATCCTCTGTGCCGCCGCGATTTCGTTGCAATACGGCAGTTATGGCAACGCCATCGAGTTCTTCGTCAAGGACCGCACAGGCCACATTCAGATTCACGAAGGCAACTACCTGCAACGCCCGCGCATCCACAAGGCGATTGCCGAACCCGATGACCTTGCACGGCGGCTTATCAACGATGCTGACGTCATCGCTCTGACGACACGCGTCTTCGCGCCGTCGCTGGCATACAGTGAGCATAAGAATGCGCCCGCCAACGTCATTGGTGTCGATGTCGACGGGGAAGCGGCAACGACAACCATCATCGCCAAGGTGCACGAAGGCGAATTTCTCACGGGGCAGGCCGATGCCGACGGCTATTTCAGCGCGTTGATCGGCATGGGACTGGCTGATCTCCTGAAGATCGGTGGCGGCGATGAACTGATTCTCATCTCGGTCGGCGCCGATGGCAGCATCGCCAACGACATCTTCATCGTTCGGGGACTCGTCGGGACCCGACGCTCCGCCGATCGGCTCAATGTCTATCTGCCATTGGGGGCAGCCCAGGCGTTCCTCAGCATGGGAGACCGGGTGCACGAGTTCTCGCTGATCATCAGGAACCTCGGTGATTCGGTGGCAGTGGCAGACAGACTGGGTGGATTGCTGCCCGAGTCGTTGTCCGTCGATCCATGGGAGCGGGTCGAATTGACCTTCTACAAAACGATGCAGGCAGACCGGGAAGCCATGTTCGTGACCCTCGGTATCGTCGTCTTTATCGTCTGTATCGGCGTACTCAACACGGTCCTGATGTCGGTGCTGGAGCGGACTCGAGAGTTTGGCGTACTGAAGGCGATCGGCACACGACCCGGGCGAATCGCATGGATGGTCCTGACAGAGAATGCCATCCTCTCCGGGTTAAGCTGCCTGCTTGGTCTCTTTTTGGCACTGCCGATCGTCGGCTTCATGACGATCGTCGGTTTCGAACTCGCTGAGCCGATGGATGTTGGGGGCGTACTGATGTCACACGTGCGGGGCGAATTCTCGCTACGAATTTTTGCTGTACCCTTTGCCCTCGTCGTCACGACCGCAGTGCTGGTGAGCATCCCGCCCGGCATCCGCGCTGCTCGCATCCTGCCGATTCAAGCGTTGGCAAGCACCTGATGCTGAACCTCAAGCTCGCCTTTCGAAACCTGTTCCGCAACGGTCGGCGGACGTTGCTGACCTGCCTTCTAATCGGGTTCTCGTTGAGTGCCCTGATCATCGTCGATGGCATCATCCTCGGCATGAGTAAATTACTCGTCGAGTCGGCCACGCACCTCATGTCAGGTGAGGCCCAGGTGCACCGGCGTGGCTATCTCGACAGCTTCGATGTCGACCTTTACATTGCGGACCCGGGCGCACTCCAGGCAACGCTCGAACGCAATCCCGCGGTAGCAGGCTATTCGATGCGCGTCATGTCCGGCGGGATGGTGTCGTCACCTTATAACGTGGCGGCCGCGATGATTCTGGGGCTCGACGCGGGGCAGGAAAAGAGCGTCTCCCGGATCAGCGAGTCACTGGTCGATGGCGAATATCTTTCGGGCATGGATACCGAGCTCATTATCGGCAGTGACCTCGCAGATCTGCTCGAGGTCAAGCTCGGCGACAGGATCGTGCTGACACTGTCACAGGTCGATGGTGGCGGAATATCTCAGGAGCTGTTTCGCCTCTCGGGAATTTCGAGATTTGGCATCCGCGAACTCGACTCCACGACCGCCTTCATCAACCTCGACCGCGCGCGCGGGATGATGGGCATGGACACCGCAGTTCATGAGATCGCCATCCGTTATGCAGAGGGTGAGGATTCCGCCAACAGGAATCATCCCTTGCTCGCCGAGCTCAGCAACAGCGAATACGAAGCACTAGGCTGGAAGGACTTCAATGCGAGTATCGGGACGATGCTGGAGACGATCGATCTCGTCACCATCGTCGTCGGCATGATCCTGTTTCTGCTCGCGTCGTTCGGTGTCATCAATACTATGTTCATGTCGATCTACGAGCGGATCTACGAATTCGGCGTCATCAAAGCAATCGGCACCAGACCGACGGACCTGATCAAGCTGGTGCTGTGCGAGTCGTTCCTGATCGCCGTTGGCAGTGTCATCTGCGGGACACTGCTCGGCGGGGCCGTGTCCTATTACTTCTCCGTTTCCGGGGTCATCCTCGGCGAGTTCGAAGTCTCCGGTATCGCCTTCCACAACAATATCTATTCGGTCCTCGAGCCCGCGCAATTCATCGAGTTCCCCATCTACGTGATCCTTCTGACCGTCATCGCGTCACTCTATCCTGCGGCCTTCGCGGCGAAGATCGTCCCTTCCGAAGCGCTTCAAAAGTCACTTTAGGCCGCCCCATGAATCATGACATCGTCATCCAGACTTTCGGACTCACCCGCACCTACGGTGAAGCCGAGGCGAAAGTGACAGCCTTGTCGGGCGTGGACCTCGCTATCAAGGCCGGCGAGTTCACCGCCATCGTAGGTCCCTCCGGTTCCGGCAAAACGACACTTCTGCATCTGATCGGCGGACTCGATCGACCCTCCGCAGGCCACATCGAACTCGGCGGGACCAACATCGCAGAGATGTCGGGCACTCAGCTATCCGACCTTCGCCGCGATCAGATCGGCTTCATCTTTCAGGCCTACAATCTCATTCCGGTACTGTCGGCGCGGGAAAACGTCGAGTACGTTATGTTGCTACAGGGCATGGACCCGGCCGAGCGCAAGCGACGCACTGATCTGATGCTGCAGTTGGTGGGTCTCGAAGGGCTGGGCGAGCGCAGGCCCGCCCAGCTGTCCGGGGGGCAGCAGCAACGTGTTGCGGTGGCGCGAGCCATGGCCTCGAGCCCCGCCATCATTTTCGCGGACGAACCCACCGCGAACCTCGACAGCAAGACCGGGGTCGCACTGCTCGATCTGATGAAACGGCTCAACGAAGACGAGGGTGTCACGTTTGTCTTCTCAACCCACGACGAGAAGATCATGGACATTGCGCGGCGCCTCGTTTACCTACACGACGGTGTTATCGAGCGAGACGAACGACGATAAAAATCCAGCGCAACATCAGACTGCTGACATCGCTCCTGCTGCTGGGGGCGCAGACCCCGTTTACCGCCGCGCAGGTCAACTTCGCCGGCTACATCAAATCTTATGCGATCGCGCAGGAAGAAGTTCCTGTGCTCGGCGTCGATGACATCACCTACCACTCCCAGAACAGTGCGCGCTTCATGCTGGAGGGATTCGGCGACACGCTGAACTGGCAGATCCATTATGAGCTCTCCCCGGTTTTCAACTCCGTCGGCGACGTCATCGACAATAAGACCCTCGGCCGGGGTAGCGGCACGTGGCGGCTGACTGATATCAAGACCGATCTCCACAAGGGCGATAACAAGAACACCATCATTCAGAATCTGGACCGGTTCAACGTACAGTGGCGTCTTGCCAGGGGCGACATCACGTTCGGCAGACAACCGATTAGCTTCGGCGCCGCCCGCTCCGTCAATCCGACGGACGTATTTCTGCCTTTCGATGTCCGGGTCTTCAGCCAGGAGTATCGGGTCGGTGTGGACGCTTTGCGTTACCAGACACCCCTGGGCGACCTCGGCGAATTCGATGCCGGGTTCATCTGGGGGGAAGACAGTGAAAGCTCGGCCGCGTTCGTCCAGTTGAAGGTCAACACCCGTGGCAACGACCTGTCCATCGTCGCCCTCGACTTCGGCAAGCAACGCCTGCTGGGGGCCGGCATCCAAAGAGCTTTGGGAGGATTTGGCTTCTGGCTCGAAGGCGCGTACGCATCGGGCGATCAGAGCTACTGGCGGGCGACCACCGGCGTCGATTATGCCTTCACCGAAAAGATCACCGGCATGATCGAGTACCACTACAACGATGCTGGCAATCTCGAACCCCGGCGATACCGGTCGACGGCACGAACGGCGGCGTACACCCGGGGTGGCGTCTATCTCCTCGCCAAGCGCTACGTCATGCCCTCGGTCAGTGTTTCGATCTCTCCGATCTGGACCCTCACGTTGCAGAGTGTGGTGAATCTGGACGACAACTCCGCGTTCTCATCCATCATCGCCGAGTTCAACTTCGGCGAGAACCTGTACTCGGACTTCGGCATCTACCTCAATACGGGTGAAGAGCTTGACCTGCTCGGCGGCAAGTTCCCTCGCGTCAACTCCGAGTTCGGGTCGCTACCGAGCCTGGGTTTCGCCAGTGTTCGCTACTACTTCTAAGCGGCCGCGTATGCATAGACGATGGGCAGTCACCTCACTCGGCATTGCACTGGTTGCCATGGCAGCACTGTGGTGAGCGAATCGGGCAAGTGTCGAACCGAGGCCTGGACCGGAAGCGGCGACGAACTTCCCATCGAGGGACGCATCGAGGGACACATGGCGGACGATCCAGGCCGACGGTAAACCCACGTTATCTGCGCGAAAAGCGGCAGACGCCGATCCGGCTCTTGTGAAAGTCAAACCGTCGATTCGAACCCTCCTGGCGCAGTTCGAGGACCGTGGAATTACCGCTTCGAACCTCGGCCGGAGGGGCTTTCGAATGGCAACATCTTAAGATATTGTTTTATAAGGAATAATTGGTAGCTATGGGTGGACTTGAACCACCGACCCCAGCATTATGAATGCGTAGATAGGCAATTTCTGCTTCTACTCTCACATACGCCCATTGACCAGTTATCCTCAAGAATGCCCTTATTCATAACGATTTCGGATAATTCTGTAGTGAACGACCGTCACGAGACGTAAACTGAGGTCAACTCGCGTTGGACTTATAGCGGACTTACAGACATGAAAGCGAAGATCCAGAATCAGACCGTGAAGGCATCAACTCCCCAAGACAAGCCATTCGAGGTACGTGATACGGCGATCAAAGGATTCCTATTGCGAGTCCAACCCTCTGGCTCAAAGACCTTCTATCTGGAATACCGGCAAATCAGCGGCAAGAAGCAGCGTTATAGAATCGGTAACTACCCCAGCATGACGCCGACAGCGGCACGGGCAGCGGCAAGCGAACTCTATGCCGATGCAGCCAAGGGAGTGGACCTGCAACTTGAAAAGAAGGTCGCTAGGGATCGGGAGGCCAAGGCAAAGTACGAGACTCTGGGCGGGTTCATAGAGCACTGGTATAGCCCTTGGGCCAAAGCTCACCAAAAGCGTGGACAAGAGACCCTTACGCTACTTCAGTCGAGTTTCCAGGAACTTTATTCGAAGCGTTTGGACCAGATAACCAGTTGGGACATTCAACGATGGCGAACAGAACGCCGCAAGTCGGGACTGAAAGCCACAACCATCAACCGGCGGGTCAGTACGCTCAAGGCAGTCCTCAATCGCGCTGTTGACGCTGAAGTCATATCGAACAATCCGCTAGGCAACGTAAAACCCCTCCGAGTCGACGACAACTCCCGCGTACGATTCCTCTCAGAGGAGGAGGAAATCGACCTCCGAGTCGCACTGGACGAGCGACAGTCTTCATTGCGAGCAGGGCGGGACTCCGGTAACCGGTGGCGGGCAACGCGAGGCCACGAACGTCTGAGTGCTCTAGATGGCACCTTTGTGGACCACTTAAAACCGATGGTGTTATTGGCCTTAAATACCGGGATGCGACGCGGTGAGATATTCTCCCTCAGATGGCCTGAAGTCGACTTCAAGAGAAATACGGTGACCATCATCGGTGCCTATTCCAAGTCCGGAAAGACACGCCACATCAACCTCAATTCCGATGCACTGCGATTGCTGAAAGATTGGTCGATGCAATCCAGTGCTGCGTTGGTGTTCCCGAACCACAAGACTGGCGAGGCGTTTGACAACATCAAGCACTCTTGGACCCGCCTGAGAGCGATGGCGGGCTTGAAGGACTTCCGCTTTCATGATCTCAGGCACACCTTCGCTAGTAAGTTGGTGATGGCCGGCGTGGACCTCTACACGGTAAAGGAACTGATGGGGCACTCGACCGTCCAGATGACTGAGCGGTATTCTCATCTTGCGCCAGAACACAAGGCCAAAGCAGTTGAGCTTCTCGTGCGCGGTCAGTGAGTGTCGTGCTTAGCGGATACCCACTCAGAGTACTTCTCATCCGGGCTATCGATTGACAAGGCGGAACGCATAGTGCGCTGTGTCGACCGCGCTATTCGAGCTTGAGGACTGTCAGCGCCGCCCCGATTGAGTAGAGAAAAGTCCATTTCGTAGAACTCCAATGCCGCGGCGAGCGTGTATGCGACAGGCGTAGCATGAGGGCTATTCTCGTTCTGTTCGACGCTTCGGAGCCGATTCCGAAGCTCTTCTACGCCGTCATAGAGGTCATGGCACTGCGCCTGAACCAGGTCTTCTGGGCCCCGTGATGTTCTGGCCGATTAGCTGGGTGGCCGATTAGCTGGGTGGCCGATTGGTCCTGGAAGTCTTTGGCGATAGCAGCACCACTCAATTTCAGCTAAGTTGGACCGAGAATTCCATCACTTATCAAATGGGGCGCGAATTATGTCTGCGACGACTCTGCGACAACTTACCATCGTGATTTTGGGGCTCTATGCATCTGTGACATTGGCTGGACACCATGAAGCGGGCGAAGGAGAAGACCACGCCTCGGCCGCGTGGCAGATTAAAGCCTACAGCACTGCAGCGCCTGATTTTATCGGTGACTTTGCGACGGTTATTGGAAGTGACCGCTCAGTGCTTCGGGAAGGCAGCAACGGCTGGATATGTCAGTCAGGAAACCCGCGTCCCGTACCAAAAACAGGATGGGGGTCTCCGCATGAAGCCATGGCTGCTTGCCACGACGGTGAGGGTATGAAATGGATGATGGGCTATATGACCGGCGAAGCACCAGTGATGGAGCGCGACACTTTTATGTGGATGCTTCACGGTGATATGGGTGAGGACAATACTAAAGCGGGCGTGCTCGACATAGCAGACGCGGCTCCCGGACATTGGATTGAGTCAGGTCCTCACTTGATGCTGATGCCCAAAAACCCGGCGAGCCTCGTCAATTATCCAACTGAATTCACAACGGGCGCGCCATACGTCATGTTCGCGAATACGCCCTACGCGCATTTGATGATTCCTGTTGCTGGTTACTATAAATATCAGCCTGAATCAGCGCCCAAATAAAACTCTGTTGAGTTAGGCTATCGCGGTCGCGTTTGATTAAGGGCCGTCGCGGAACTTCAACGCTCAGAGTACTTCTCATCCACAATGCCATTCTTTGCCGTGTCGATGCGAATCGCTCTAACCGTCGTGTTCGTCATGATCGCGAGCCACTCTGCTCATGCTGAGACCTACCTCGGACTCGAAATCAAATCCGAAGATACGACCGTCCACTACAACCGTCGCCTGTACAAACACTGGCGTGACGAAGACGG
>Ga0115002_10002728_pt1 | contig 22735 bp, 20 predicted proteins | sample ArcticOcean_MG_C_8_FD_89576 | JGI IMG/M metagenome (GOLD analysis project Ga0115002, IMG submission 89576) | Marine microbial communities from western Arctic Ocean - ArcticOcean_MG_CB11_86 | ecosystem: Environmental > Aquatic > Marine > Oceanic | place: Arctic Ocean: Canada Basin | collected... | reverse complement strand
TTTTTTGGGTTCATTTAAAAAGATATTCGTAGCAAGATGATGCTTAAAATAGAGAAAGCATATATAAAATCCATGAAACACATTGTTCTAGTAGATGACGAGGCCGCTGTTCTGACACCATTAACCGAAATGCTTGAATCTGAAAGTTATAAAGTTTCGGCATTTCAGTCTAGTATTTTAGCTAGAGAATTCTTAAAAAACTCTACATGTGATTTAGGGATTTTTGATATAAAAATTCCTGAGCTTAATGGGCATAAATTATTGAGAGAGTGTTCGTGCTGCCGGTTATCCAGTTAAGCGCCACCTACATAGCTATACATTTGCATGGGTGCACGAGATTCAAATTAATGCAGGAAAGCTAGATGGGGGCGCAGATCCGGGAGCTAACGGAATGGTAGCAAGCACATACTCAGATAAAAAATATTAAAACTTTAAAAAGGATTGAACATGACTTGGCAGATTTGGCGAGAACATAATTTAGAATCTCAATTTAACCCTCGAGCAGCAATTGGTGAAAAGACTAATAGAATATTACTAGGTTGGGCTAACCAATCTAATAAGCGCAGATCCGAACTTAAGGGTCTTTTTGATATACCTTATGGCGAGCATCCCCTTATGCAATATGATCGCCATGTTGCTCACGGAAATGATCTAATAATAATAAATATTCATGGTGGGTATTTTCGTGCATTAGATAAATCAGACATGGATCATCACATGGCTGATTTAGTTAAAGCAGGAAATGGTGTTATTAATATCAATTACCCCCTATGCCCTGAGGTATCCCTTACAGAAATAATAGCAACTCTGAAAAATGGGATTAAAAAAATTCTTTCAGACCTTTCAACCGAAGGTTTAATGCAGAAAATCATTTTAATGGGTCATTCTGCAGGCGCACATTTAGCAATGCATCTCTCACAAGAAAAAATACTGCAGTCAAGATTGGTAGGTATTATAGCATTATCTGGGGCTTATGAATTAGGGTTCGTACGCGAATTAACCGTAAATCAGGATGTTCGCCTATCAAGTGCTGAGATGCATCAGTTTAATTGTTTAAATAATCTCCCCGCCCAGGGGCCTAAATATTATATCGCTGTTGGGGGCGGTGAGCCTTCCGGCTGGATAGATCAGTCCTGGTTAATTGCTAGAGAGCTTACAAAACGTGGCGATGACACCACATTTCACGTGTGCTCAAAAGCCAACCATTTTAATCTCATTGATTATCTATGTGATAGTGAAAACCCGGAGGGAGCACTGTTAAATAAATGGATAAAATCTATTTTAAAGTAAAACTCTAAAAATTTATACCTATTTTCTTTACACCCTCTAAAGCCATTAAGCTATCCTATAGTGCCTCTAAAGGTTTTATAACTGAGTTCCTCATCAACCAGGTTAACGCTATTTTTTAAGAATAACTTCTAAAGCGCTGCAAGCATAATTATCATCAAAAACTTTAAAAATCCATTAGACTTTTTCTTCTGAATTTCTACTGGTGCCTGCTGGAGAACTACTATTGGATCTGGCTCTGGTAATGGTTCTGGCTCAGGCATTCCACCAGCAATAGCTGCATTGCTATAAAGTATGACTAATATTAGGCCAATACGTTTTTTCATTCTGTATTCCTCAAATTGATCATTAAATATAAGTTTTTAATTCGACTGAAGATTGGATAAACTCTAAGTTTGCAGAAAATATCGCCGATTTAAGAAATTTTGGCAGATAATTGTGAAGAAAAAACCTACTTAAAAAACATCACTATTGTGATGGAAAAAGTTGGTGAACGCAGCAGGACTCGAACCTGCGACCCTCTGCTTAGAAGGCAGATGCTCTATCCAGCTGAGCTATGCGTCCACTAAGACTTTCTATGACTAAACACTCCCAGACAGTCAATACTGTGTGTTCTAAAAGGTATTCAAATATAGGTTATAAATTCGTAGTAGTATTTATAAGAGCCTAACAAAGCCACACAAGAATAATCTTTAAATATTTCTCTAACTTTGCCAGAACTAACAAACTACTAGTCCTAACTTTATTTGCTGCCTTGGATACATAAAGGGTAAAGAATCAAAACTTACGTAATACTGAGTTGCTTGCATATTAATTTTTGTCTTCTAAAAATAATTTGCAATCCTCAATCAAGCTTGATTGGGACATTAAATTAGCTTATTCTTAGGATGAAACTTTATTCCATTCATGCAACACATTAATTTCAAATATCAAGGTTATACTAAATGCTCGACACAAAATATCCGAAAATCATTACAGGGCCACCGAGGCCGAGTCAAATTATCCAACCGCAAAATTTCTCGCTTCCAGCTGGGCAAGAAAATTATAGGGTTGAAGGTGGTGGAGCCATTCAGATTAATATTGAGCCCAATGATCAAATAAAAATAATAAATGAAGAAGGCGGACAGATTTGCGAAGTACTAGCAATCGACAAAAACGGGAGAAGTAATGCAGGTGTCCTAAATGAGACGCCAAAAGCAAGCGCGATTGGGCTAAGACAACTGCTAGAAAGCTCTGATCCATCCTTAAAAAAAGTTCGCCGCGCCATAGAGCTCAGCGGTGTAAATCTATCTAGCTCTTTAGTTATTAAATTTTTTCATAGCAAAACACCAGCTAAGGAAGAATGCTCAATGCTCGTTGAAAAGTCTGGATTTGCAATCATAGGAGCTCCGGGAAATGCGATGAACCCAGAATTGCAAAATACTGTTTCTCCCCTAAAAATTATAGTTCAGAGGGCAAAAATTAAGACACATGTCAACTTTGACCTACCAAATCCTTTGGCTGATCCTGTTCAAGATTTACGTATACACAGTAGTACAGCTGGTACCTTTTTTGTCAAAAAAGGTGAGTATATTCAAATTATTGATGTCGACGGGCGACAATGTTCTGACTTTGAATGTTTTTCCGCCCGCAAATTAGATAAAGGTCTAGAACACGCTCTTGACGTTACCACAACTCGAACGCTAATGGGGCATTCTTACCCCATGCCGGGCCTTCACTCAAAATACTATGATCAAGAAATGCTTCCCCTCGTAGAGGTTGTACAAGATACATGCGGGCGTCATGATGCGCTTTCCCTAGCATGCTCAGCTAAGTATTATGATGATATTGGTTACCCTGGTCATATAAATTGCTCAGAAAACTTTAACAACGTTCTCGAGAAATTTAGTATAAGACCCCGTGCGGGATGGATGGCAATAAATTTCTTTTTTAACACTGGGATTGATGCACATGGCGTATTATATGGAGACGAGCCCTGGTCTCATCCCGGAGATTATGTCTTACTAAGAGCTTTGACAGATATCGTTTGTGTTAGCTCAGCCTGTCCCGATGACACTACAGCTGCAAATGGTTGGAACCCTACCGATATTCATATCCGCACCTATGCTGGAGAAGAGAGATTTCATCGTGCTATCGCTAATCGCGTCACACCAAACTCGGAGTTAAAGATGACTAAAAAAACTGGCTTTCACAATAGTTTCTCAAAATTTACACGAAATTTTGTTGAATACAATGGTTATTGGCTCGCCAACAGTTTTGGTGAAGTTGGTCCAATTGAGGAATATTTAGCCTGTCGACAAAAAGCAGTTATCATGGACTTGTCTCCCTTAAGAAAGTTTGAAGTTACCGGACCCGACAGTGAAGTGCTTTGCCAATACATTTTTACTCGGAATGTTAAGAAGCTTGCAGCTGGTAGCTCTGCTTATACAGCAATGTGTTACGAGCATGGAGGAATGATTGATGATGGGATAATCTTTCGTCTAGGCAAGAATAATTTTAGATGGGTTGGTGGAAATGATTATGGCGGGGAATGGCTAAGAGATAAGGCTGCCGAACTAAACCTCAAGGTTTTAATTAGGGGCTCCACTGACCAATTACATAACATCGCAATTCAGGGCCCTAATAGTCGAGATTTATTAAAAAACCTAATTTGGACAGCCCCACATAATTGCGAATTTATTAAACTTGACTGGTTCAGGTTTACTCCTGCGAGGTTAAACGATGAATCCGGCACACCAATTGTTATATCAAGAACAGGCTACACAGGTGAATTAGGGTATGAGATAATGTGCCATCCAAAAGATTGCTCCGAAATCTTCGATACAATTTGGAATGCCGGCCAAAGTTTTGGACTAAAACCTATGGGTCTTGAGGCCTTAAATATGATTAGGATCGAAGCAGGTTTAATATTCGCCGGTTATGAATTCACCGATCAAACAGACCCATTTGAAGCGGGAATCGGATTTACTGTTCCTCTTAAATCGAAATTAGACGACTTTATTGGTCGAGAAGCTCTTATTCGACGTAAAGAAAACCCAGTGAGAAAATTAATTGGTCTCGACATCGATAGCAATGTCGACATCAACAATGGGGACGGGATTTTTATAGGCCGCGCACAAATTGGTGAGGTTACCTCTGCTATCAGATCACCATTATTAAATAAAAATATTGCTATGGCACGGGTCGACATTACCCATTCTTCACCCGGTACCAAGCTACAAATCGGAAAGTTAGACGGTTACCAAAAACGCATCCCGGCTAAAGTCGTACCGTTTGCCCATTACGACCCTAAAAAAGAACGACCTAGGTCTTAAAAGATTTTCCCTTATAACTTCACTGAAATTTTAAACATCAAGAGTGTTTTCTTTTTCCCAAACTGAAAAGTGGGAAGTATATGAATTCCACTCTTGCATTTTCATCTTAATATAAGCAGATGAGAACTCTTCTCCTAAAGCTTTCTTAAGCTCTTTATCTTTATCAAATTCACGAATTGCATCTAACATATTAAGAGGGAGCTTTGGAGCTCCTCTTACTTTGTGACCCTCGGCATACATATCTATATCATATCGTTTTCCGGGGTCGGCCTGAGTGCGTATGCCATCCAGCCCTGCAGCGAGTATTACGGCCTGAAGTAAATAAGGGTTTACTGCACCGTCGGGCAAGCGCAATTCAAACCGTCCAGGACCTGGCACCCTAACCATATGGGTTCTATTGTTACCAGTCCAAGTAACAGTATTCGGTGCCCATGTGGCACCAGAAGTTGTCCTAGGAGCATTAATCCTTTTATAACTATTAACAGTCGGATTCGTTATCGCTGCCAATGCACTCGCATGCTTCATAATACCCCCAAGGAAATTGCGTCCCTTGTCTGAAAGACCTAATTCTTTACTCGCATCGGCAAAAATATTATTTTTAGCCGCCTTACCGGGAGCGTCCCATACTGATATGTGTGCATGGCAACCATTTCCCGTTAAGCCCTCAATTGGCTTTGGCATAAAGGTTGCTCTCAGACCATGCTTCTCAGCTACAGACCTCGTCATAAATTTAAAAAATGAATGTTTATCAGCAGTATTTAATACGTCGTCAAACTCCCAATTCATTTCAAACTGCCCATTAGCGTCCTCGTGATCATTCTGATAAGGACCCCAACCAAGCTCAAGCATGTAATCACAAATTTCTGCTATAACGTCGTATCTACGCATTATTGCTTGTTGATCGTAGCATGGTTTTACAGCAGTATCATAAATATCGGAAATTTGATTTCCATCCGGAGTTAATAAGAAAAACTCTGGCTCCACGCCTGTTTTTACATGCATCCCTTCAGCGGCCGCAGATGCTATCAAACGGTTCAAAACATTTCTGGGAGCCTGGGCTACTTCTTCATCTTCCATAATACAATTTCCAGCAACCCAAGCAACTTCTGGCTTCCAAGGCATTTGAATAACAGAATTTGAATCTGGAATAGCCAGCATATCCGGGTGTGCTGGAGTCAAATCCAGCCATGTAGCAAACCCGGCAAAACCCGCTCCATCGCTTTGCATCTGCGATATGGCTGAAGCTGGAACAAGTTTAGCTCGTTGACCTCCAAAAAGATCCGTATACGAAATCATAAAATATTTAATATTCTTTTCTTTTGCAAAGTTTGTTAAATCCATCGCCATTTCCACTCTCCCTTTATCCCATTAACATTAACTTTTTTTTCTAACTAAAAAGGTGATCCTGACTTCCCTGGCCACCAATCTGTCCCCGCCAGAGGAACCCGAGCCATTGCGGCTGCTTCCAAAGTTAAAGCACAAAGGTCCTCAGGTTCCAAGTTATGAAGATGGTTTTTTCCACAAGCTCTTGCAATTGTTTGAGCCTCAAGAGTCAGAACTTTAAGATAGTTGCTGAGTCGACGACCACCTTCAATTGGATCAAGGCGTGACATCAGCATAGGATCTTGTGTGGTAATTCCCGCTGGATCTTTTCCTTGGTGCCAGTCGTCGTAAGCTCCAGCAGTAGTGCCAAGGGCCTGATATTCGCTTTCCAACTTGGGATCGTTATCTCCCAACGCAATCAAAGCCGCTGTTCCAATTGAAACTGCATCCGCACCTAGTGCTATTGCTTTAGCTACATCTGCCCCGGTACGAATACCTCCAGAGACAATCAACTGAACCTCCCTATGCATACCCAAATCTTGTAAAGCACGAACCGCTTCTCGTATCGATGAAAGGATGGGTTGACCCACGTGTTCTATGAAAACGTCCTGGGTTGCAGCAGTACCACCCTGCATTCCGTCCAAAACGACTACATCAGCTCCCGCTTTAACGGCAAGAGACGTATCAAAATATGGCCGCGAAGCGGCTATCTTTAAGTAAATTGGTACCTTCCAGCCCGTGATTTCTCGCAGTTCAAGTATTTTTATTTCTAGATCGTCTGGCCCAGTCCAATCTGGATGGCGGCAAGACGATCGTTGATCTATTCCTTGTGGCAAATTTCTCATCTGAGCTACCCGATCACTTATCTTTTGACCTAATAACATTCCTCCGCCACCCGGTTTAGCACCCTGCCCAACAACAATCTCTATAGCATCTGCTTTGCGAAGATCGTCAGGGTTCATTCCATATCGGGATGGTAGATATTGATAAACAAGCTTCTGTGAATGGTTTCTCTCTTCTGGGGTCATCCCTCCGTCACCCGTAGTAGTTGATGTTCCTGATAATGTTGCACCGCGACCTAAAGCCTCTTTAGCAGGTCCAGACAATGCTCCAAAACTCATTCCAGCAATTGTAATCGGAATATCTAGCTCGATAGGGCTTTTAGCAAACCGAGTACCTAAAAGAACTTTTGTTTCACACTTCTCCCTGTAACCCTCGAGGGGATACCTTGATATTGAAGCTCCTAGAAATAAAAGGTCGTCAAAATGGGGTACCTTTCTTTTAGCGCCTCCTCCTCGAATATCATAAATTCCGGTAGCTGCTGCACGACGTATTTCAGAGTTAATGGAGTTACTAAAAGTTGCAGATTGCACAGGGTCAGTACGAGGGATATTTTTACTTTGATCGTCTTCCATCCAATTTCCCTTAATAAGCATTATCAATATTAAAATTATATAGTTTCCTAGCCGATCCATAGCGCCGGAATTCTTTTGGCTTTGCGTTTGAACCAGATTTTTTTAATAATTCCTCAAGAATTATAAGATGTTCCGGACGCATCTCTTTTTTTACACAATCAGCGCCTAAAGACTTTACAGAACCTCTAACGAAAAGCTTTGCTTCATATAATGAATCACCTAAAGCATCACCTGCACTTCCACAAACGACCAAGTTACCAGATTGCCCCATAAATGCACTCATATGGCCGATATTTCCGAAGACAACTATATCAATGCCTTTCATAGAGATACCGCAACGCGAAGACGCATTTCCCTTAACAACTAATAAGCCACCATTTCCTGTAGCTCCAGCATATTGGCTTGCATCACCCTCAACAATAACACATCCAGACATCATATTTTCTGCCACACCTGGTCCAACAGAACCCTCGACTCTAACAGTTGCCAACTGGTTCATTCCTGCCAGATAATAACCAGTAGATCCTTTAATAGTAACATCGATTGGTGCGTTTAAACCGGTAGCAATCGCGTGTCCTCCCTTTGGGTTTAACACTTCCCAAACTTTCTGGCTTGCACTAGAGCTCTGAGCTTGTAATTTTGCATTCAGCTCTCTTAAACTTTTATTTTCAAGATCAATTATTTGCATATTAGTGCTTCCAAACATAAACTGTTGCAGGTTCAGGTTCCCAAACCGTAGCTTTTTCGATATTAGGCAAATCCACTAGGGCACGGTACTCAGATCCAAAGGCAACATATTGATCTGTTTCAGCCATAATTGCTGGCTTGCAAGCTATCGGGTCTCTAACTACACCAAACCCATCTTTTGTACCTACTAAGAAAGTGAAAAAGCCATCCAAATCAATAAGACTGCTTTGGAGCGCTTCCTGAAGGGTACTTCCCTGCTGCATTTTATAAGATATGTATGCTGCTCCTACCTCTGTATCATTCTCAGTTTCAATGACCACTCCTGCTCTGCGCAGTTTTCGCCTAAGAGAATTATGATTAGACAGAGATCCATTATGTACAAGGCATTGATCTATTCCTGTGGAAAAAGGGTGCGCGCCCATTGTCGTCACAGCTGATTCTGTAGCCATGCGTGTGTGGCCTATCCCATGAGTCCCAGACATAGTTGAGATAGAAAACCTATCAGCAACGTTTTTTGGAAGTCCAACTTCCTTATAAATCTCAATTTTCTCTCCTACGCTCATAACTCTTACATTAGGACACAACTCTCCAATAACTTGGCGCGCCAGGTTTACTTTATCCATATCCATGCCTAAGACGGCATGTGTATCGTTAACCACTACCGTAACCGCTGTATCAATTATAACCGCCAACCGAGACCGTATAATCTCGAAATCATTATCTGGATGTTCAGATTGTATGGTAATTTTTACTCCAGTGCTTTTGTTGGAATCGTAGATTGCTATTCCGGCACTATCTGGTCCGCGCTCGGTCATCGTAATAAGCATACTCGTTAGAAAATAACCAAGATTAGCCTGAAGCCCTTGATCTTTCAAAAAAAGTCCAACAATTCCACACATAAATATAACCTCTTGAATTTTCCTTAGTTAATAAATTTTCGAATCTATACTCAAATATATACTATTATGAAAGAATAGGCTTAACAACCACAGGAAACTTATTTTCATGCGCGGCAAAAAGCTAGCTTTTAAAATAAAGCGTGATATGGTGGATTTATAATCGAATTCACGTTATAACAAAGGAGACAAGAAGATGACAGCATCTTGGCGATTTTCAACATTAGCGTCTAGACATATAGCCATGGGTTCAAACCTGGAGGATTGGTCTGGTATGGGTACAGCTTGGTCTTACGACAAGAATCAAGAGGAAGAATATTTAGCCATTCGTACCAAAGCCGGTTTTATGGATGTTTCTGGATTAAAAAAAGTTCATATCGTAGGACCCCATGCTTTCCATGTTATAGACAGAGCAACTACGCGCGATGCAGATAAAATTAAACCTGGGAGATCCTCCTACGCTTGTATGCTAAACGATGATGGCAAATTTATAGATGATTGTGTTATTTATCGTACTGGTCCAAATTCCTATATGGTCGTTCATGGTTCAGGACAAGGTCACGAACAACTAACCATGGCAGCTACTGGTCGAGATGTTGAGATTCGCTTTGATGACAATTTACATAATATTTCACTTCAAGGCCCCTTAGCAGTAGATTTTCTAAGCGAATTTGTACCTGGAATAAGAGACCTTGTATATTTCTCACATACCCAGACCATGCTATGGGATAAGCCAGCAATGATATCTCGAACAGGTTATACCGGTGAACGTGGTTACGAAATTTTTTGTCGCTCACAGGATGTTTTAGAAATTTGGGACACACTTGTTAAGAAAGGTGCCTCTAGTGGAATAATTCCAACTCGTTTTACAACTCTAGACTGGTTGCGCGCAGAAAGTTATCTGCTGTTTTTTCCTTTTGATAATTCAGACATGTATCCTTTCTCTAATGAAAAACATGGCGATACACTTTGGGAGTTAGGCCTCGACTTTACCGTTTCCCCTGGAAAAACCGGCTTCCGTGGAGCAGAGGAACACTATCGATTAAAGGGAAAAGAACGCTTTAAAATTTTTGGCGTAAAATTAAATGGCGTTGAACCCGCCGAAGAAGGGGCTGCCTTAATGAAGGACGGAAACCAAGTAGGAATTGTCACTATTGGAATGTACTCTTAACTTAACAATCATAACGTCGGTATAGCTAGAATGCCCGTAGAATGTGCTGTTGATGGTGTAAGTATGACTGTAAAGAATGTAAATTCTACGATTAATTGTGTTGCAAGCTCTATGCCATTTTATGATCCGGATAAAAAAAGGAGAACCGCTAAAGGATAAGCCTATCAGAAATTATTAAGTAGGATCTATAAAACTTTTAAACAAATATGCAATCGCACTGTGCGTGATTGCATATTCTCGGAGTTCTCTAAAATACATAGGATCAAAGCTTAAATATTTATGTTTCATATCATGAAAAACTTGATATATGCGATTTCTTAAATAATATTTTAATTCTTTCATATCTCCCATAACAATTAAATATAATAGGAATGAGTGAAGTAACATGGTAAATATTAAAAATAATCTGCCTCAAACAAATGCCCTAATATTAAATCAAAACCCTCATAAGACTAATGCCAGTAAAGACAAAGATTTAGAGGTAGCTATAGGAAGACAAGTTCGACTCTTCAGGCGCCAACAAGAAATAACAATCGCAAACTTATCCAAAATAACCGGTTTATCAATGGGAATGCTATCTAAGATAGAGAACGGGAATACTTCACCTTCACTCACTACTCTAAAAAATATAGTAAATGCATTAAGGGTGCCATTAACAGCCTTATTTAGCAGTTACGAAGAGGTTAGCGAAGGCGTACATACTAAGTCCGGACAGGGTGTCGAAATCGAAAGGCGAGGAACACGTTCGAGTCAGCAATATAACTTGTTGGGACATCTCGGTTCTAACAGCAGTGGTGTTATTGTTGAACCCTATCTAATAAAGCTTAATGCTAAATCAGACGTTTTTCCAACGTTCCAACATGCCGGCATTGAAATGATTTATATGTTAAAGGGGCAAGTTAATTATAGATATGGTGACACCGTCTATGAGCTCAAACCTGGAGACACATTATTCTTTGATGCAGATGAGCCTCACGGTCCAGATGTTTTAGTGGAACTCCCTACACATTACCTATCAATAATTAGTTATCCACAAACTTAGCTGATTTGAAGGTTTAAGGAGCATTAATCGGGCCAAACACCTTCTGACGTAGTCTTTCCATCATCAAAAGTCGACAAAAAATCTAGGATTAACGGTCTATTGTTTATAAAACCTTTATAGGTTGCCAGCTCTTCAGGAAGATCACGAATAACACGATGCAGCCGACGGCCCCATTTGGGAACCTTCGTTACGTCTTGAAGATTAATTAAGTAACATCTAATAGGAAAAACCAAGGCATTTGATCTTGGTAAACGAAAAAAGGTCTGCAACTCAACTCTGAGATATTGTTTCTTTCCAACATTTTCTGGAGTTAACGTTGTTTTTTGAACTCCCCACTTATGATAATTTTCTGGCGAAGTATCGAGCAAAGGATTAACGGTCATGGTCCAATTTAAACGTCGCGCAGGCGTTCCCTGTTGAACGTTTAATAAAAACTTTAAAGCTCTTGTGAAAATTCCTAATTCATGAGCCTTGGGAACAGGCGCATGCCACTCAAAGAAGTTCATTCCAATATCAAAATCTAGAGACCAATCAGCCTGAGTAGTCACCATACCCGCATCCATCCATAAATTTTCGTTACGTTGATCCAGTAAACAAAAATCCCCCTGAGTCTGCCGCGTTATATATTCCATTGGACCGAATGGTAACGTGGTTTCGTCTAGGAACGTAAACGCGTCATCTATTCCTAGAGGTTTGTTGACCCAACGCCACTTAGATCCATCTCGATATAACTGAAAAAGGTCCGGGTAATCCTCTGATTTGCTAACCATAATCAATTCAAGGAGATCCCAGCCTGCAACGGACATATGTGGTAGAGACTGACAACGCAGGGGGTCTTCAGACAAAACTAGTTTGCGGTCATGCATTTCCGATACGTAATGCTCATCCACATCAAATCTCATCTCATAAACAGAGCCTTTGGGCCCTCCACGATGTCTTTCCATATTGATAGCATACATATAACTATCTTCGTGAAACGGGAACGGAAATCTCTCTATAGCCCATTCAGAATTTTTGAATGTATAATCATTTCTAAAAGTCTCTTCATTAAATAAGATTGTCATTTAAGTTACCTTTATCTGTCAAGAATTAGTGTCTTGCCTTGAAACCGGCTTACGCACGGCATAATCCTAGTGCCACTCTTTTTCTCTTTATCATCAAGCCAATGATCGCGGTGAACAAAGTCTCCGTCGTATTCAATCACAGATGTTTCGCACTGTCCGCATGCTCCACCTCGACAAAGATATGGGGCATCAACTCCAGCCATTTCAATTGCTTCTAATAAGCTTTGGTTTGATCCCACTGTTATTTGTTTTCTACTAGCAGCAAGATTAACCTGAAATGGCTTACCAGGTAATGGGGCTAGAAATTCTTCATAATGGATAGAGGCTTCTGGCCAACCACAACTCCTAGCCATCTGTGTCACCCAATCAATCATTCCCTTTGGCCCGCAAACATAAGTATGCGTACCCAATGGTTGCCCTGACAATAACTCATTTAAAGCTATTTTTTGAGAACAATCGTCATAGTATATATGCACGTGATGAGGATATTTTGTCGTAAGTTCATCCACATAACTTCCTAACGATTTTGATCTAGTCGTATAGTGCAACTCCCAAAAACCATTTGATCTCTCCAGTTGTTTAATTTGAGCAAGAAAAGGAGTAATTCCTATACCACCGGCAATGAGTAAATGTTTTTTTGCAGTAAAATTTAAAGAGAATAAATTAACTGGAAATCCGACAACTAATTCGTCACCCACTTTTAGATGATTATGTAAAAACAAAGAACCTCCGCGGCCTTGATCATCCCTTCGTACAGAAATTGCATATTTAGTTTGGTCAAAAGGATCAGACATAATTGAATACGGACTTAACCTAAAGAAATCTCTATCGCGCATTTCGATCACGGTATGAGCGCCACCAGAAAATGTCGGCAACAGAGCTCCATCAGCGCTTACGAATTCAAAACGGGTTACCAGCTCATTTATTTTTATAATGTTTGCGACAACTACCTTAATTTTATCTAAACTTCTCACTTATATAACTCCCTAGACTCGGGAACCAAACCAGGTGTCTCCGCATCTACACAGACACCCTGAAAGGCAGCAATTCTTCGAGAGTAGTGATCTCGAACAAACAAATGCAATCCACAGTGAGAGCATACAAAGGGATCAACAATAACGTCTTCGGTAATCCCTTTACAGTGAACGCACTGCATACGACGGGCAACTGAACCTCGATGTTCCGTCTGGATAGCCGAATGCGGAATCCCGGCTTGCATTGCTTCGTTCTGAGCTTGACCAATAAAACCCTCGGTTCCAGAAAGGTATACTTGCAATCCCATCGTGGCAGTTCGTAATACATGCCTTATGCGCGGAACTGCTGCCTCATAACTGGGACCTATATATAATTGCGCCGAATTTAAGAGTTCCAACTCACTGATAAACTCATCACCAGTGTGTCCCGGTATAAAAACAATTTGAGTCGCGGCCATCAGTGTTTTATCTTTTCTGGCTAAAAGAATTATAGCCTCTGCTCCTTCTGAACCAGCAATCATCAAGTGGGTTCTACCTAGTCGAATCTCAAATCTTCCATATACTGGTCGACTTTTAATGCTCTGAGGAAACTCAAACTCCGACATAGCACAAAACCTCCGTTTCACTTAACAGTTTTTATTCTTAAATAAGCTCTCACCCATTTAATTATCATAAGACTATAACAAATTAATAGTACTTTTTACAAATTATTTTTGTCCCTGTAAGAATAAAATTTGAATTAGAGGAAAAAACTTGCATTATAAAAATAATATGTGAAACTATCCGAACATAGGAGATTCTATATTACATAGAGCCTTCTAACTTAACCGATTAAATAATATTCAGGAATTATCTTTCTAAATAATTTTTTGAATGTACTTAATCATAGGGGGAGACAAATATTATGAAAAAGAAACTAATTCTCGGCACTGTAATGAGTATTGCATTGTCATTAGGTGGGACTGCGTTTGCACAAGATAGTAGCAAGCCAATTGTTATTCCAACACACAACTGGGACAGTCAAATTACGATGGCCTATGTTATTGGTGGTATTTTTGAGCACATGGGTAATAATGTAGAATATGTTCCTGCAGATACTCAAGGTGTTTATGAATCTATTCGTAATGGCGACGTAACTATCTCTCACGAGGTCTGGCAGTCTACTTTTGGAAAGTCATTCTATACAGCTATGGCTAAAGGTGGCATAATTGATGCAGGTACTCATGATGCATTGACTCTTGAAGAAGTTGGTGTACCTCAATGGGTAATCGATAAAAATATGTGTCCAGGTCTTCCAAATTGGGAAGCTCTTAAGGACTGTGCAGAAGTATTTTCAACAGCTGACTCAAATGGAAAAGGTCGTATCTTAGAAGGACCACAAAGCTGGCACGGCGTAGAGTATGTTGACCGTGTAGAGGCGCTTCTAGGCGACGACTGGGTAGTTAAATTTGCTGGAACTGGTGGAGCTCTATGGGCTGATCACGCAGCAGCTGAGTTAGCGGGTCGCGCTACATTGACTTTCAACTGGACACCAAACTTCACGGATGCTGATGGTTTTGTGTTTATTGAATGGCCTCCTTACTATCCTGGCTGTAGAAAACAAGATGGTGGTGACAGTAAGTGTGGATCACCTAAAGGTTGGTTGAAGAAAGCGGCGAACTATAAGTTCCCTAAAACTCATCCATCTGCATATATGGCATTCTCTCAAATGTCATTCAACGCAGGACAGATTGGTACCATGTCGTTCGATTCAAATCCTGAGCTTGGTGGTTTAACTCATCAGGATGCTGCCACTAAATGGCTAGCTGAGAATGAAGATGTCTGGATGCCTTGGACTTCAGCAGGTATGTAAAATACACTGATTGTGTAATAATTTTCCCCTGGGATGCATCCTAGGGGGAGTTTAAAAGTACCTCCAAACCTATTTAATAAAAAGCTTTGTTGTACTCTATAGTTATTCAAGAGTATTGCAGTCTTAATTAGGTAGGAATGGGGGTATCATTTTGTCTGATACATATGGAATAAACATCAAGCCAATATAGGAAATAAATTATGTCTTCTAAAACATCTCAAATTCAAAAAAAACAACCAGTCGTTAAGTGTGAGTCTGTTTATAAGATTTTTGGTGAAAATGCAGAAAAAATGCTGCAAGAGTCTGGTGGTGATGTTGATGCAAAAAAATTTCAGGATGCAGGCTGTATAGTAGGCGTGAATAGTGCTTCATTTGAAGTTTATGAAGGAGAAACGCTTGTTATTATGGGCTTGTCAGGTTCAGGTAAATCAACGTTACTTAGATGTATTTCAAGATTAACTGATACTACTGCTGGTAAGATATTTATTGATGGTGAAGACTTATTGGCTCTTAATAGTAAAGAGCTTATCGAGGTTAGACGAAACAAAATGGGCATGGTGTTCCAGAGTTTCGCATTACTACCTCATAAAACGGTTTTAGAGAATATAGCGTTTCCTTTACAGATTAAAGGGAGTAGTACAAAAGATAGCATTTCAAGAGCCATGGAGATGGTCGAGCTAGTTGGCCTTACTGGGCGTGAAAATTACTTTCCAAGAGAACTCTCAGGGGGACAACAGCAACGCGTTGGTATTGCAAGGTCGTTAGCAGTAGAGCCCGACATATGGTTTTTGGATGAGCCTTTCTCGGCTTTAGATCCACTGATTCGTAAAGAGATGCAGGATGAATTTTTAAGACTCCAGGGCGTTCTTAATAAAACAATTCTATTCGTTACCCATGATTTTGATGAGGCCCTCAGACTTGCTGATCGAATTGCTATTATGAAAGATGGCATTATTGAGCAGTTAGATACACCGGCCAATATTGTTCTGAATCCTGCAACAGCGTATGTTCGTAAATTCACCGCAGAAGTTCCTAGAGAAAAAGTTTTGAAGATAGAATCTGTTATGGACCCCGTGGATAATAATGCAGATTTAAGCGACCTTATGGTTTCAAAAGATGCAATCATTGAAACGGTTGCAGAAGAGGTTTTAAGTCAACAAAAGCCTGTTGCCGTATTAGATGATAAGGGTAACACTGTAGGACTACTAAACTGTTCTACTATTCTTCATATACTCTTTGGCGACCGTTCAGCAAAAGATATGAAAGATTAAGTTATAGATTATTTATCAAAGCATCCAAAATTAATACAATTAGGTATTGTTCTATTTGGTTTTGCCATCCTCATTTTGATGACGGGTCAGTACAGTGAAATTATTGATACTAGGGATAGCTTTATCAAGGCTGTTGATAGAGGTGAAATAGTTCCTGTGACAGGATTTTCTGAGTCTATCAGCATGTTACTAAGTGGTCAATTACCACCCCAATTCGTACGCATACCTGAGATAAATTTCATGAATCCAGTAGTTGACAATTCCCTAGCTTACATTTTTATATCATTTTTAATTGTGGCTGGATTAATATTTAATAGTTTTAATGTGTTAAATCAATCAACCCAACTTTCAATTTTTGATTGGCTTAAACAAAATTGGACCAAGTTTTTCCTGTATGTTCCTGTATCAATTTTTGGTGGAATATTTTTAACTCCAAGCTTATTTACCTGGTTTTTTGGTGAACCAGAAACGACCAGTTTCTGGGAGCTACCTAGAGTGGTTACTGAATTTGCAAACTTTTTGATGTATGATTGGTTCCCAGTTGAAATTTATGACCCAGATATTGAGGAATTTGAAGATTCAGCTTTAATATTTGAAATTACAAGAGGGATCTCTGCTACTTTACTTTTTGCAATAGATTTTGTTCGTGAAATTCTTTTGGGTGGTATCAAAACGATCGTTACTTTTACGAGCTGGGATTGGATTGATGAAAACCCATGGGCATACTGGCCAGCTCTTCCTTGGACTGTTGTTTGCGCGGGCGGAACAATGCTTGGTTATGCTCTCCAGGGGAGAAATCTTGCGATGTTGGTAGCTTTTTCAACAATCTACATCTCTGTTTTTGGTCAATGGGAGCCATCCATGCAAACACTTTCATTGGTGTTGATTGCTGCACCAGTTTCTGTTATTTTTGGATTGCTTCTTGGTGTTTGGTCGTTTAAAAGTCGAGCAGTTGAGTTAGCGCTAGCGCCTTTACTCAATATAGCTCAAACAATGCCTCACTTTTCATACCTTGTTCCGGTGATGGTATTCTTTGGTATTGGCGATCAGGCAGGTGCTATTGCAACAATTATCTTTGCAACCCCTCCTATGGTTCGCCTAACCCTTTTGGGTCTTAAAAAAGTTTCACCAGAGGTCGTAGATGCCGGCATGATGAGTGGATGCAACAATTATCAACTCATGTACAAAGTTTTGATTCCTACGGCTAGGCGTGACATTTTAATTGGAATTAACCAAGTTATTATGCAGTGCTTAGCGATGGCAGTGATAGCATCATTTATTGGTGCTAGAGGATTAGGTTTTAATTTATTGGCCGCACTAAACACACTTGCTGTTGGAGTAGCCTTGGAATTAGGTGTATGCATTGTTCTGATTGCCGTAGTTTTAGATAAATTGTCGTTGGCGTGGGCAAACAAACAAACCGACTATTTTGCAGACCTTCCTTTCATGCAAAAACACAAGTGGTCCTTAATGTTTTTTGCAATACTATTCTTTGGTGTATTTCTTTCCTTTATTGGTTCTTTGTTATTTGGTGATGGTATCAATTATTTATATTTAATACCTCACAATAAGGGAATAACTTTAGGCCCAGTATTTCAAGACGGTATTGATTGGTTTTTGAAAACCTTCTTTTTTTCTTTACAAGGCTTTAATAAATGGCTGATTGTTGATGTGCTTTTCCCTATGAGGGAGGCATTTCTGTCAATGCCAGTTATCGCAACATTCTTTTTAGTAACGGGAATTGGTTATATTGTTGGAGGGATTAGATCTGCTCTTCTAGTTGGATCCTTTTTGCTGTTTATTGCTCTTCTAGAATGGTGGGAAAGAGCTCTTATTACAACCTATATGGCAACTTTCGGAGTTGTAGTCTCAGCCGTTATCGGAATAACAGTTGGCACATTGTGTGCTCAAAGTAGAGCAGCTACAAAGTTTATTTTGTTAGTTTGTGACACCTTTCAAACTTTTCCATCGTTTGTTTATTTAATACCAGTAATGATACTATTTGGAATAACGGATACTTCAGTCTTGATCGCTGTTATTGTCTATGCAACGATTCCTGCGACTCGTTACACTGTTGAAGGCCTTATTAGCGTTCCTCAAGACCTCCAAGATGCTGGATCAATGTCAGGAGTTAATAGGGTGCAAAGGTGGCTTAAAATAGAAATGCCTTTAGCATTTCCTCATATTATGCTGGGAATTAATCAAACTGTTGTATTTGCTTTGTTTATGGTCATTATTGGAGCTTTTATTGGAACTGAAGATTTAGGCCAGTATATTATTAAAGCATTATCTGACAAGCAAGGAATAGGAAATGGACTCCTGCTTGGACTTTGTGTTGCATTTATAGGATTAACGGTTGATCATCTGATTCAAACTTGGGCCAAAAAACAACGCAACCTCTTAGGTCTGAATTAACTAAATTTATTGGATTGTTAAATCTCCACCAATATGAAAACAGTGAATAAAGGAAATTAGACATCATCCGTTAGGCCATTATAGATGAACATCCGACATAAGCAGGTCAAAGATATTTATCTAAATATCAGTCACTTTCTAGATCACTTTGTTATGCTAATTTTTGCTAAAGCAGCCTATGATGCCGGAAACGAATTTGGCCTCGGGTATGACGAGATAATTGTTTTTGGATTTCTCGGGTTCGTATTGTTCGGAGGTATGGCACCAATAGCCGCTATATTAGCAGATAAATTTTCACGGACAGCTTTAATGGTTGTTTTCCATTTTGGGATCGGTATTGCGGCTATTTTAGCGGGGTTTTCTGGTTCTGCATGGGAACTATCATTATCCATTGGACTAATAGGTGTATTTGCGGCGATCTACCATCCTGTCGGAATAGCTATGTTAATTAAAAGTAACAAAAAAATTGGTTTTAGACTCGGTGTAAATGGCGTGTTTGGAAATATGGGCGTTGCAGCAGCCCCCCTTATTACCGGCATTTTACTAATCTTTTTTGACTGGCGCATGTGCTTTATACTTCCGGGTATCCTATGCATAATATACGGCTTTATATTCATATCTGCACTTACAGAAGAAACAAAACCCAATCCTAAAATAAAGGCACAAGCAAATGACCAAACAAATGATCAAAAATTTGCACCCCAATGGCAACGAGCACTTCTAGCTCTAGGTCTAACCACGGCAAGTGGAGGTTTCATTTTCGGTGCCATGACTTTCATAGTGCCGCGCTATTTTGAAATTCAACTATCTAATCTATCTACATCAGTTGCCATAACCGGTCTGTTCGCATCAATAGTTTTTGCTTTTGCTGCATTTTCACAAATCGGGATAGGTTGGTTAATCGATCGTTACTCAGCAAAGCTTATATTGTTTTTACTAGGGCTCGGGCAAATAATTTTTATTTTCTTGGCAGCTAAAGTCACAAACCTTAGCTTGGTTTTTGTTACCTTGGGTGCAATGAGCTTTGTTTTTGGACAAATACCCATTATTGACACCATCCTATCACGGTACATTCCAGATGAATGGCGCCCCAAGGTGCTAAGTATTAAATTCATAATAAATTTTGGAATTGGAGCAAGCGTACTCCCAGCCTCCGGATTTCTACTGCAATCTGGATATCAACTATCTAGCCTATTCATTTTAATGAGTTTTATGGCAACGTTGATAGTTGTAGCCTCGGTAATACTTCCGAATCAGGATATTACTAAATCAGCCCAACAAGGCTGATTTTTATTATTCTAATGGTCAATGGGTCCATACTACCTTGCGACTCGTAGCAAAATTTTCTGCATAGCCGCCATTTCGTATAATCGGTTTACGTTTATTCGGTACAGTAACAATTGCCTTAATTCCATGTTTTTCAGCATAACGAATAGCAGAAGCCTTATCTTTAAAAACCAATTTCACTTGAGCCTGCGTGTCGTCGGAAGAGGTCCAACCCATCAGTGGATCAATTTTGCTAGCTGTTGAAGACTCAAACTCCAACACCCAGTTTTTTGATTTACCAATGCCAGATTGTGTAGCTGTTCTTGTTGGTTGAAAAATTCGTGCACTCATCTCTTGTCTCCATTACTCAAGGCTTTAATATCCTCAAAGTTAGCTTCTTTGGCAAGGGCACAATCCAAACCAGAGTATCCGTAATCAAAAATTATTTTATTTATATAGCGAAATTAAATTAAATGCATAATAATTCTTCCGAAACTATGCCTGTGATAGCCAACTCCATTCATCGGGTTAATGAACGAAAGAAACTCGACGGAGGTCGTCCCTTCAAGTTGAAAACGACCTTTGATCCGGCAGGGGATCAACCTCAAGCAATCACCGAACTTATAAAAGGGTTAAAGGAGGGTGAACGCAATCAAGTTCTCTTGGGGGCAACAGGAACTGGTAAAACCTTCACTATGGCAAAAGTAATTGAGAAGACGCAAAGGCCGGCTATTATTCTAGCCCCAAACAAAACACTTGCCGCTCAATTATACGGAGAATTTAAATCTTTTTTCCCCGAAAATGCCGTCGAATATTTTGTGTCTTACTATGATTATTATCAACCGGAGGCTTACGTTGCCAGGTCAGATACATACATCGAGAAAGAGAGCCAAATCAATGAACAAATAGATAGAATGAGGCATTCTGCAACCCGCTCGTTATTGGAGCGCGATGATGTCATAATAGTTGCTTCTGTTAGCTGTATTTATGGCATTGGGTCTGTCGAAACCTATGGTGCTATGACCCAAGACTTGTTTGTCGGTCAAAATTACAATCAACGGCAAATAATGGCCGATTTAGTTGCCCAACAATATAAACGTAACGATCAAGCTTTCCAACGAGGGTGTTTTCGGGTTCGTGGGGACTCCTTAGAGGTTTGGCCGGCTCATCTAGAAGATCGTTCGTGGCGTTTATCTTTTTTTGGGGAAGAGCTAGAGTCCATTACCGAATTCGATCCTCTCAATGGAAAGAAAACCGATAATTTTGAGAGACTCAGAATCTACGCTAACTCTCACTATGTAACTCCACGGCCAACGATGAATCAGGCAATCAAAGGTATCAAAAGAGAGTTAGAAATTCGTCTTACTGATTTAAAAAGAGATGGAAAGCTCCTTGAATTGCAAAGACTCGAACAGCGAACAAATTTTGATCTAGAAATGTTAGAAGCCACTGGGGTTTGCGCTGGAATTGAAAACTACTCCCGCTATTTAACTGGTCGTGCTCCTGGCGAACCCCCGCCAACATTATTCGAGTTTATTCCTGATCATGCAATTGTGTTTGCGGATGAATCCCACGTATCCATTCCACAAATAGGCGGTATGTACAAAGGGGACTTTCGTCGAAAATCGACTCTTGCCGAGCATGGGTTTCGTTTACCTTCTTGTATGGATAATCGCCCCTTAAAATTCGAAGAATGGGACGGGATGAGACCTCAGTCAGTTTTTGTATCTGCTACCCCAGCTCACTGGGAACTTGAGCAAACTGATGGGGTCTTTGTTGAGCAGGTTATTAGACCTACTGGGTTATTAGATCCAGCCATTGAAATTCGGCCAGCAGGGTCACAGGTTGATGACGTCCTAGACGAAATACGACAAGTAACTAGGGATGGGTTTAGAACATTAATTACGACTTTAACAAAGCGAATGGCCGAAGACCTAACAGAATACTTGCATGAACAAGGTATAAAAGTTCGTTACATGCACTCAGAAATAGACACAATTGAACGAATAGAGATTTTAAGAGATCTCCGATTAGGGGCGTTTGACGTATTGATTGGTATTAACCTTTTACGAGAAGGATTAGATATTCCAGAATGCCGGTTGGTGGCAATTCTCGACGCAGATAAGGAAGGTTTTTTACGCTCTGAAACCTCCCTGATCCAAACGATCGGTCGTGCTGCTCGAAACGCGGCCGGAAAAGTAATCATGTACGCGGATCGTATAACTGGTTCAATGGAGCGTGCGATCGGTGAAACTGATCGGCGTAGAGAAAAACAGGCCGCGTACAATAAAAAGAATAACATAACCCCAACAACAATTAAAAAAAATGTAGAGGATATTTTATCCGGATTGTATCAGGGTGATGTGGATTTAAATCGAGTTACGGCAACAATCGATAAATCTCTAGCAGGTGGTAACCTTAAAACCATACTAAAAGGCTTACGAGCAGATATGCTTTCATCTGCAGAAAACCTAGAGTTTGAAGAAGCAGCACGGCTTAGAGATGAAATTAAACGCCTTGAAACAGTGGAACTGGTAATAGTCGACGATCCTTTAGCACGTCAGTATTCTGTTGAGAATGCGGTTAATAAAGCTGTAATCATTCGCGGAAGATCAACTGGAGGACAACCTGGGCAGCATGGTGGAGTTAAGCGCAAAAGGAAATAGTTCAAACACCTGTTGGAAGCTTTGACAATAAAACTACTCAAGGGATTTTTCATCAAACATAATCATAGCATATTTTAAACTAATAGAAGTAG
>Ga0115002_10002727_pt1 | contig 22737 bp, 15 predicted proteins | sample ArcticOcean_MG_C_8_FD_89576 | JGI IMG/M metagenome (GOLD analysis project Ga0115002, IMG submission 89576) | Marine microbial communities from western Arctic Ocean - ArcticOcean_MG_CB11_86 | ecosystem: Environmental > Aquatic > Marine > Oceanic | place: Arctic Ocean: Canada Basin | collected... | reverse complement strand
CACTGCCATCGGCGAGGGTGAAGGAGATCGCCAGCGGGAACCTTCCCGCCGGGGCTCCGGGGGTGTAGGTGCAATGGCCCCAGAACTGTCCGTGCGCGACGAGGTCGAAGCGAGTGATCTTGCCATCCTTGTGCTCGATATGGCCGAGCAGGTTGGCCTGGTAGCCGCGGTTGCCGGATGCGGTTTCGAGATGCACGGTTCCGCTCAGCAGACCTTTCTCGAGGGATAGATCGAGGGAAGTGATCTCTTCGGCTTTCCACATCTGAGGTTCACCGCGGGTGTTGTCGATCAGGTGAAAGCGCACCAGTCGTTGCTGCAGCGATGAAGGCAGACCACCGGCCACCAGCGCTTCTTGCTCCGCTGCCGTCAGCCACAGGTTGTCGCGCGACAGCGAGTCCTGATAGATCTTGCGCCAGGGGTCGGTGGTGGGCTCGTAACCGCCGAGGATCTTTGCCTGTACCCGCACGACCACCGCACCCTCGGGCACAGGGGCATGGTAGCGGTCATCGACTTGCCCCGCTTCGATCGGTGTCGCCGTGGGTGCCTGAAACTGTTCGAGTGCCTTCTTCATCAGGGCTTTGATCCGATCTGCACCACGATTGTTGTTGAAGCCGAGCAACTCACCGCTGGCGCTGGCGAGGTAGAGCCCCTGGGTCGTCTTGTTGAAATCGTGGCGTGGACTCTGGCCGGCGATCTTGCGGTAGAACTCTCCTTCTGCGTCTTGCTGGCGTCTGTGGTAGGCCTGGTCGATGGCGACGGCGATGAACTTGGTCTTCAGCAGCTGGATGATCTCGGGATCGGCGAAGGTTGACTCACGGTCAAGGATTCCGTTGTTTCAGGTGCAACCGAGCGGGTGGCCGTCCATCGCCCAGATGAAGATGGGCTTGTGCTGGCTGACCGAAGCGCGCTGGGCATCGAGCAGCGAGATCTTCCACGGGATGGTTCGCCACGGCGCATCGGCTGGCGCTTGCAGTTGCCGATGCAGTTGCTGGAATTGCTGCTGGGAGAGAGTGTCCTGGTCGTTGCAAGGCAGTGGCATCGAGCTGAGAGGCATCGAGCTGAGAGGCATCGAGCTGAGAGGCATCGAGGCGATGGATGCGATGAGGCAGAGGATCGTGATGTTCATCTACAGGACCCCTTCTGTCACGGAACGATCTGCACCGGAATCAACTTCCAGCGATTCTTTTCCGGGTTGCCGAGGACGACGTGGTACTTGCCCGACTGATAGACCGGCGGCTTCCACACCTCGCCCGCTTTCAGGCGGTATCCGTACAGCGCTCCCCCCGGGTCTGCTTCCCCATCCCCCTCTCGGGTGACACTGATCACCGTCATGCCATCGAGCTCCTGCACCGGGGCGAGGTGGGCGTGGGGCTTTCTACCATCGAGGGAGTGTTGCGAGACGGTGATGGGCCAGCCGGGGTACTGGCTGGCATCGTCATCGCCGGGACGACTCCAGCGTGGCCACGATTCGAAGGTGACCTGGCGCTGCTTGTTGTCGATGCGAACGATGCCCCAGCCGGGGCCGCGGTCGAGCAGACGCGATGGTTGCAGCCCGGTGCGGTACGGATTGCCCATCGCCAGCACCGTCATCTTGTTACCGAAGCCATCGATGTAATCGCCGGTGCCCCGATGCGGACTGACCTTTTCGCCACCTCCATCGGTAGAAGGGAACCAGCGCCGCGGCCAGGTGTTGGCCACCGCTGGTCCGGCAAAGGCGACTCCCCCATCGCGAAATTCATCGACACCGTAGCGGATACACGATGACAGGTGCTGATCGCCGGCGAGGTGAAAGGCGCGCGCTTTTCGAAGCAGGCGGATCGCCTCGTTCCTGGGGGATTGCGGCCAGCCACCCGAATCGCAATCGGCGACCGGAACTTCACCCTCGGGCCAGCCGCCCGCTTCGACGATCGGCAGACTCGGTGTGATGCCGCCGGTTTTTCCCGGTGGCAAGGTGGCGACATTGGAGAAGGGCGTCTGCGAGAGCAGGAACTTCCACTGGGCACCGTAGCCCCAGTCGAGGGCCCACTGATCGAGGAACTTCTCCTGTGCATCGCCGAGCAGATGGAGACCGGGAAGATCGGCATCGACCGGATCGAACTCGGGATTGGTGAACCAGCCGTTGACCACCTGGCCTTCCGGCACCGATGGTCGCGGTGCGCTCTTGAACTGGCGATCGGAGAGCACGGCGATGCTGATACCGGCGTACTCGACACGGGTCGAGTAAACGCTGTAGCCCTCGCCGATCGGTCCATCGCTGAGGGGATCGGGCAGGTGCGAGGTCTGGGTCATGTGGATGGCATTGACCTGGCGCGGGGCCAGCTTGTAGCCGCCAGAATCCTGGGCAGTGGTGCCCGGCTCCTTGCGACCGCGCTTGCCGCCGGCTCCCCAGATGTTGCCATGATAGACATCGTGATCATCGGGGATGGTGATGCAGGGAGTGTTGCGGGTCAGTTCGCCAAAGGATCGATACCAGCGCAGAAACTTGGTGTGGTAGTCGAGCAACATCTTGTCGGGGGGGCCGCCTTCTGCACGGGAGATATCCCCCTCGTAGATCTGATCCCCGGCAAAACAGAGCAGATCCGGTTGATGGGATGCGAGCCCTTCTGCGACCTCCTGATGGGGAAACCAGATCGACGATGAGTTCCACGCCAGCTGGCCGGTGAAGTTCTTCATGCACGAGATCAGGCCGACGACGATCGGCTCCGTGTTCTCGGCAGGTTCTGCCCTGACGATTCCTGGGTAATCGTGATTCTTCACCTGGTCCTGGGAGTTGCGGTATCGCAGTCGAACGCGGAAGGAACGGTCGCGTTGGGCATTCCAGTCCGACATACGGAAGCGAACCACCCTCGACAGCGGCTCGAACTGGCCACGTGAAACCGTGGTCCACTGCTGATCCTCGAGCAACTGGAGCAGACAAGATTCGACCTGAGGTGCCGATACCGGGGCCAGCTGTGCGGTCAGTTTCCAGGTGTGGGTGCCCTTTTTGTTTCGTGTCAGGCAGTACTGAACTCCGTAGATCGGCCCGAGGGATTGGTCGTCGGTGGCGACCAACCCTGCTCCGCCCGCACGGAAACTGTGAATCACCCAACCGTTTGAACCACTCTTGCCGCCCAGGTGACTGGCGATCCCAAAGGAGCCGTCGACCAGATTGGCCGGGATCTTCTGCAGTACTGCCGAGGAGACGAGGGTCCCTTCCTTCTTGGCATGGGCAGTGAGGAGTACGCGAAAAGTCGACTCGGAGTCTGGAATCACCTTCAGGCGCAAGAGCCAGGGCCCCTCTCCTCCGTCGCCATTTCTGGTTTGCTCTGGGATCAGTTGACCACGGTTTTTCGGCAGTGGACCTCCGATCGACCAGGAGCCACCACCGCCGCCATGATTGAAGTCGCGAAAACCAACACGGCCATCCGGGTGAATCACCGCCAGGATCCCGCCATCGGCGGCGGGCTTGTCGTGGACGAGCGAGCGAATCCTCGGGTCGATCTTTGCGCTTCCGATGCCGAACAGGATTCCGCCGAAGGAGCCTTCCTGAGGTGGCGCTTGCCAGTCGCTGGAGATCTCGGTCGCCAGTGCGTAGGAACCTTGAGTCGGGTGCGCTTCACGCGTCAGTAGAATCGTTGTTCTGACAGGATCTCGCTTCTGCGAATTGATGCAGTGCAGATTTCCATCACGAACTTCCCAGTCCTGGAGTCGATTGGAATTCCAGTTCGCCCCGGTCCATGTCTGGTCGGGAGTGTTGCTCCAGTCGAGCTGGATCTGCTGGCTGGAGGCTTCGGACCCGCTGAGGAGAAAGATCATCAGGAGTACGGCAGTGCGGAGTAAATTTGTTGGCATCTGGACCCTTTCGCTTCGTGGAGGATGAGGTTTGTCGTGCAATGGAGCAACAAGCACCTCCACTCTTCCGGATCTGATCGTTACACTCGGGTCAAATGGAGGCCACCAGGGATGGAGATTGCGATGAGCCGCTCGATCACCACTTTATTGCTGCTGCTACTTCTTTTGCCGCTGTCGGCTCGAGAGCCACGACTCGAGGCTGCCCATGACGATGCCTTGGTCCGGGCGATGGCCAGCTCCGATGCGAAGCAGGTCAAAATCGCAGTGGAGGCTCTTGCTGCCGAGGGTACTTCTTCGGCGATGGAACAGGTGATCTCCAGGGCACTACTCTCGGGCAATTCAGTGGTCGAAGACGCGGCCCTGGTCGGTTTGCGTAATCTCTTGCCGGGATCTGGCCTCGACTGGTTGTGTACCCAGGCCACAGCGCATCCACGAAAAGAAGTGCGAGATCTCTTGCTGGGTTTCTTGTCGAAGCGCAAGGAATCGCAGTGCTTTCGCGCCGTTCTGCAGGGGCTTTACGATGAAGAAGATAGTGTCGCCTTGAAGGCGATCGAATCATTGCAGGGCAAGGCACACCCTGGTTCGATCCCGCACATGGTGCGTGCATTGCAACATCAAGAAGATCGTGATCGAGACCTGTCGCTGGTGGCGGAACGAATCCGTCAGATGCTGAAGAAGTTGACCGGTGCAGATCTCTTTGCGTCATCGGAATGGGATGCACTGTGGAAGGGCAACAAGAAGGTGCTGGGTCAGGGCAAGAAACTCGATCCGGCAAAGATCACGCTGAAAGGCAGCGGGGTGAAGATCGAGCCTCCCGCCTTTTTTGGACAGGAACTGGTCAGCGAAAAGATCGTGTTCGTTCTCGACACCAGCATCTCGATGCAGCAGAGAGACCCTTTCCCCGAGGGCCAGGAACCGACAGGCAAGGCCGGTGCTGGAAAAACCGGGGTCAACAAGCGAGGGAAGAAGGTCAAGGGCTGGGAGGATTTGCCCGCTTCTCGCATGAGGTTGAGAAGAGTGCAGAAGGAACTGAAGCGGATGATTCGTGAGCTGCCTCGCTCCTTCAAGTTTTGCCTGGTGACCTTCGATGAGGATGTGGACCGGATGTCAGATCAACTGGTAGGAGCAACTCCAGATCAGAAACGAAGGGCCCTCAAGTTCATCGACAACTTTGATCCGGACGGACTCACTTCGACTGACCGTGCTCTCGATTCTGCATTCAAGATTCCCGGGGTTCGAACGATCGTATTGCTCTCCGATGGAATGCCCTATCGAGCCAAGGATCCCATCGACGTGATGGGATTGCTGGAACACATCGAGGCTCTCAATCGGTTCGAACATATTCCGATTCATACCGTTGGCTTTGCTTCGACATCAGGGAATGCAGGAGGATTTCTGGAAGAACTCTCGAGGCGAACCGATGGAACCTATACCGAGGTTCCGTGATCACTCATCGGGCTCCAGTTTTGCATCGAACTGCTGTTCGACCTTGTCGTGTTCCCTGGAGGCTTCTTCGAGCTTGTGAAACGCAGTATCGATCGATGCTCTCATGTTCTTCAGCTCTTGCGACAATTGCGAGATCTGTTCGCCGTCACCGGTTTCCGATGCCTGGATCAGCCGCTGTTCCGTGCTCTTGGCCTTTTCTTCGATGGTGATGATGAGTTTTTCGTTGCGCTCCATCTGCGATCGTAACGGCTTGAGCAGTGCGGATCGTTGCTGGATCAGCTGCGCCCTACCCCGTCTTTTGTCCTTTCGGTTCTCGTTCTTCTTGCGCTCGCCTGTATCTCTGGAACCAGCCTCTTCACTCCAGCCGAAGCGACGCAGGAAAGTGTCGTAATCACCTTCGAAGACACGGGCGATTCCGGCATCGAAAATGACCAGGCGGTTACACGTTTCTCTCAGGACAGATTCGACGTGAGTCACCATCACCACGGCTCCTGGGTAGACATTGATCGCCTCGATGAGAGCCTCGGTGCTGGCCATGTCGAGGTGATTGGTCGGCTCGTCGAGCAGCAGTAGGTTCGATGGGCAAGCCAGTACCCGGCCCAGCAAGGTTCTGGACTTCTCGCCCCCCGACAGGACTTCGACCTTTTTCAGTGCCAGGTCGCCACCAAACATCATTGCGCCACAGATTTCGCGCACCTGGGTTCTGGTCAGCATGGTGTTGGCGCTGTTGATTTCTTCCTCGATGGTTCGCTTGTCTTGCAGCACTCCCATGGCGCTCTGGCCGAACAGGCCATGAACAGTCGATGGATGAGAGCGAATCTCTCCAGAGACCGGCTTGAGCTCCCCTGCGAGTAAGCGCAGTAGCGTCGATTTACCCTTTCCGTTGGGGCCGATCACTCCGACCCGATCCCCGGCTCCCACATGAAGTTCCATCCCGGACATGAGGGTTTCCCCACCTTCGAAGCCGAACTCCATGGTTCGAGTCTCGGTGGACCACTTGCCGGGATTGGGGGTGTGATTGAAGGAGAAGGTGAGGGTGGAGATCTCGTCGAGCTTGTCGAGACGTTCCCGTTTTGCGATCTGTTTCAGGCGAGATTGCGCCTGACTGGCTCGCCGGGCCTTGGCTCGAAACCTTTCGACGAACCGCATCTCGTGTGCGATTTTCCTTTCGGAGTTCATCCGGGTTTTTTCATGCATCTCTTCTTCGATGTAGATCTGCTCCCAGGCCTTTTCCGTTCCTCCGGTAAACTTCCTCAGTTTTTGCCGGTGGACTGCGATGGTGTGGGTGGTGACCGAATCCATGAACTCGCGATCGTGTGTGACCAGCAGCAAAGTTCTTCGCCACTTCTTCAGAAAACCTCGAAGCCATCGAAGGCTGACGATATCGAGGTAGTTGTTCGGTTCGTCCAGAAGTAGCAGGTCTGGATCTTCCAGCAGTGCCTTGGCCAGATTGAGGCGCACCTGGTATCCGCCGGAGAGCTGTTCGGGGGCTTGATCCAGTTGAGCTTTGGAGAAGCCCAGGCCCATCAACATCGCTTCGGCGCGATGGATCTCGATGTATCCCTCTTCTTTGACCTGTAGGGAGAGACTCGCCTCTTCGAGAGCAGTCTTCTCGGCGAAGACCAGATGCTGAGAAAGGTGTCCGACACGGATTCCCTTGTGGACGCTGATCTGACCCTGATCCGGGGTTATTTCGCGAAGAATCATCTTGATCAATGTTGATTTACCATGGCCATTGGCACCGACGATGCCGACCTTCTCACCCGCCTCGATGAGGGATGAGGCATTGTCGAAGAGGACCTGCTCCCCGAATCTTTTTCCGATACTCTGGATCTGAAGCACGTGATCTCCTGTTTTGGGTATCCTACCTCTTCCTCAGGGAAAGGCGTATCGTACCCGCAGGCGGAACGAAGAAATATTTGACCTTCGAAGGAGGCCATTGAAGCGCGGATTACTACTGGTGGTACTGGGGCTGAGCCTCTTGCTGGGAATCCGCCACATGGATAGCCGTGGCTGGATCCCGCAGGACAAGGCGCGGCTCCCCTACCTGCAACAGGTTTCCGGGGATCGAGCCATCATCGCTTGGCGCACCTCAGTTCGATTTATCGGAGTACCAAAGATCGAATGGCAACGGGTCGGCGATGTTGCGGATGGATCGCAGCGGGTACACGAGGTCGAGGGCGAGACGGTCCCATCTCGATACGGTGAGAATTACCTCGATCATCATGTAGTTCTCAGTGGATTGCCCCATCGAGCAGAGATTCAGTACCACGCCAGCAATGGCGAGTTGTCGGTGGGAGGTGGAAAGTTCCGTTCCGCACCGACCGATCATCATGATGGGCCGTTGAGAATCTGGGCACTGGGAGACTCTGGCACCGGTGGTCCAGTGCAGTACGAAGTCAGGGATTCGATGGTGGAGTTCCTCGGCGACACGCCGCTCGATTTGATGCTGCATGTCGGCGACATGGCCTATAGCCGCGGTCGAGACGGAGAGTTTTCGGCACGCTTCTTCAGGCCCTATCGGGATATCCTCTCGTCCATCGCTTGCTGGCCTGCACCGGGAAATCACGAGATGAAGAGTTCAACCAGCGTCGACCAGGCAGGCCCTTATTTCGAGGCGTATCTGTTGCCTACCGCAGGTCAATGCGGTGGCGTTGCCAGTGGAACCGAAGCGTATTACTCCTTCGATTACGGTCCTGTCCATTTCATCTCGCTCGATTCGAGCGGAGATGCCATCGACCCGGCGGGTTCGATGATGAAGTGGTTGGAAGCGGATCTGTCGCAGACCGATAGCATGTGGATCATCGCATTTTTCCATCATCCTCCTTATAGCTTAGGTTCGCACCGGTCGAACAACTTCCAGGACAGCGAGGGCCGCCTGGTCAAGATGCGGGAAGTGGCCGTGCCTATCCTGGAAGCGGGAGGGGTCGACCTGGTGCTGGCGGGACACTCTCACATCTACGAACGATCGGGACTGATCCAGGGAGTGTATGGCTACGGGGAGAGTGTCGATCATCCGGTTCCTGCTACGGAAGTACTCCGTAACGATGGCAAGATCATCCGCTGGGAGGGTGAGCGTTACTGGACTGAAGATGGTGGTGGAACCGTATATTCGGTGGTGGGTCATGGCGGGGGCCATGTCAAGAAGACCGGTGACCATCCGGTGATGGTGGAGAGTCAGATAGTCTACGGCTCGGCGCTGATCACCATCGATTCGGATCAACTGCAGATGGAGAATGTCAGTTCGGATGGCGTGGTCACCGATCGGATCATCATCGACCGATCCCCTGATCGACCGGGGAAGTAAAACTTCGAGTGGGTCGCATCGGCTGTCCAGGCCGTTGTACCCTCGGAGGGTGTCACCGCGGCACAATCGTTCGAGTTCAACCGGTGCGAGTCCGAGGAGGGATTGGTCATGAGTCAATCGGCACAGAATGCTGTCATCGCCCAGTCAGGCGGCCCGACGGTCGTCATCAACGCGTCTCTCGTTGGAGTGATCGAGGCGATCCAGGAGACGGGACTGGCCGGTTCCATCTACGGAGCGCGCCATGCGGTGCGAGGAATGCTAGAAGATGATCTGGTGGATCTTTCGAATCTACCAGGAGACCAGTTGGAGCAGATCGCCGGTACTCCGGGATCGACGCTCGGCTCCAGTCGTGACAAGCCAGACGAGGAGTATTGCAAGAAGATCTTCCTGCAACTGGCGAAGAGAGACATCCGCTATTTCTTCTACATCGGTGGAAACGACAGTGCGGACACGTGCCGCATCGTTTCGGATGTGGCGGCTGCGGCGGGACATGATCTCAAAGCGTTCCATGTTCCCAAGACCATCGACAATGACCTGGTTTTGAACGATCACACTCCTGGTTTTGGCTCGGCGGCTCGATTTGTTGCCTGCGCGCTGATAGGTGACAGTCTCGACAACAAAGCGCTCCCGGGGATCAAGATCGATGTGATCATGGGGCGTCATGCTGGTTTCTTGACGGCGGCCTCGGCGCTGGCCAGAAGCGAACATGGAACCGGGCCGCATCTGATTTACTTGCCTGAATCGGTGTTCGAAGTTGAACGATTCATCGCCGATGTGGATCGTGTTTACAGTGCCATGGGGCGCTGCATGATCGCCGTCAGCGAGGGGATTCACGATCAGTCTGGCACTCCCATCGCTCAGAGTTTGGCAGAGCAATTTTCTGGCGAGGTGGAACGAGACGCCCACGGTAATGTGCAACTTTCGGGTAGTGGTGCGCTGGGCGATCATCTGGCGCGTCTGATTCGAGAGCGTCTGGGTCAGAAGTTAAGGGTGCGAGCTGATACCTTTGGCTACCTGCAGCGATCCTTTGCCGGCTGTGTGAGCAAAGTCGATGCAGAAGAGGCGAGAGCGAGTGGTCGGCATGCGGTGCTGGCCGCCGCTGATGGGTTGGCTGGGGCCAGTCTGACGATTCGCCGGATTTCCGACTCGCCGTACCAGGTCGAGTACGTGCCGGTTCCCCTGGCAGAGGTGGCGGGAAAGACCCGAACGATGCCACCATCCTGGATCGAAAACGGATGCGATGTGACCTCGGAGTTCATCGAATACATCACTCCACTGGTGGGTCCGTTGCCTCCACTGGGGTCGATCTAGCGCCAGCGCAGTCACAGCTAGAGCGGCTCTCCGCGAGTTTCTTTTTTCGGCGGATCGGGCTTGTCGTCGACCTGCGGCGTAGATTCCTGAGGCGTAGATTCCTGCGGCACACCCTGTTCAGTCACCGCATCTGTTTCGATGGTCTCGACCAGCGCGCGGGTGAAATCAGCGCTCGCAGAGATCAGTCCCAGGATGAGACCGCCGATGAACTCGGGCCCGGTCGGCAGCGGGGATGTCTTGGTCGATCGGAACCCACTCTCGTCGATCCACATGGCCCCGGTCATCTTCCACTCATCAAAGATGTGAGCCGGTGGGATCGATGCGGCATCGATCGACAGGGAAGCTCGCTCTGAAATCGACTGAATTGCCGGGACGATCGAGGGCCAACCCCACTGGAGCAGTGCGCCAGCATCGAGCATGCCGATGCCATTGGGGCCGACCGGGCTCTGCTGGGTGGCTCCGGCGACCATCGTCGGTAACTGGAATCGGCCAGAATCTGCCCCCCGGGTTTCGAGGCGATGAAGCATCTGTTCCAGCACGGTCGGGTGAAGAGCGAAGACCAGTTCATCTCCGATGGAGGTCCATGCGGGCACCACCGGGCTCTCGAGACCGAGGGTCTGTAGGTAGCGGATCGGCTCGCCCTGACCCTCGCGCAACGGGAGATCGAGTGTCTGGAGGCTCCAGCGGATTCCCGAAGACCGGGTGAACAGCTGGAGGAAGGGCAACTGTTTGACGAGCAGTCGATTCCATTGCTCGATGTCGGCACCGGCCAAGGTCATCACCAGACCCGGAAGGATGCCTCTGGCAGTGGGTTCCTCGAACAGGGTGATTCGATGACCGAAGGCGGCGACCAGATCCTCGATCGAGGTGCCGATCAGTGCCTGAATCGTCTTCTTGCTCTGTTCCACCGTCCACTTCACATCCTCTGGCATGAGCGAGACGATGCTCTCTTCGATCTGTTCGAAGATGGCGGGCGCATCGAAGGTGGTCGAGAAGAAGAGGAAAGGATCTTGCGGCAGGATCGAGAACATCTCCGAGGAGAGTGGAACTCCTCCCCCGACGGTTTCGAACACGGGGATACTGACACCGGAAGTGAAGGTGACCTCGTCATCGCCGATCACTCCGACTCCCGCATGAAGGACGCCAATCCGGGTGACCTGGTCGATGACTTTCTCGGCCCCTGGAGGAGCTTCGGCACCGAACTCATCCATCAGACCGAAGATCTGATCAAAGATGGCCGGTAGATCGAACTGGAAGGATGCGCTGATCCGTGAACTTCCGATGCAACGCTGAAGGCCTTCCTTGTATGTCCGGCTGTCGGCGAGGCTGGGTCGTTGACCTTCACACATCTCCAGATAGATCTCGACGCTGCGCTGGCCGCTGGCGACAACCAGCCGTTGCTGATGGATCCCCCACCAGACCTCTTGTGGAGGATCAGTGCCGAGAGTGGCCACGGCCCATCGAGTGTCTGCGAGTGTCTGGATATGTGGATCTTCCTGGAGTAGATCGACCCCCTCCAGCAGCATTGCGACGAGGTTTCGATAGTGCTGCGACTCTTCTCCTGCATCGATGATGAGATAACCGAGAAGCTCTGGATTCATCGGGTTGATATCGAAATGTGGAATGCCGATCGAAACGCCGTGCTTCATACTATTGATGATCATCTGAAGTCGGTCGGCATTGAGGAACACCGGTGTCGATGCTGAAGAATGATCACCGCTGCTGCGAGTGTTCTTCATCACGGGTTCCAGCAAGTGGACCAGGGCCCCGGCGAATTTTTCACACTGTCCACGAAGTCCATCAAAGCGAGGTTGAGACCAGACTTTTCCGGCGGGACTGCTGGCGAAGGAGTCCTCGATTCCGTTCCAGCCGCTGCTTCCTGCGTAGAGATAGCACCCTTCGGGATAAAAGCGTGCCAGGTCATCTGCTCGGACTGAACCACTGGCAAAGATGGTCAGTACGGTGAAAATTAAAGTCAGTTTGTTCAACTGGGTCATCGGGATCTCTCTCTCATCTCGGTCCGGTGACGGATTCTCGATTCAACTGGAGGATGGAGTGGCCGGGAGGATGATGCAATGGTTCAGCGACCCTCAAGACTTCCCGAACTGTAACTTCACCAGTCGTGCGTAGATCCCATCCAGTGCCACCAGTTCGTCATGACCGCCTTCTTCTCGTAACTGACCATGGTGCATCACGAGGATTCGGTCTGCTTTCCTCACCGTGCTCAGGCGGTGAGCCACGATCACCGAGGTGCGGCCCTTGACCAGTCGATCGATCGCATCCTGGATCAGTGCCTCGGTTTCGGTATCGACATGGCTGGTCGCTTCATCGAGTACCAGGATCTGCGGATCGCCAGCAAGTGCCCGGGCAAAGGAGATCAACTGTCTCTCACCGCTGGAAAGGGTCCGGCCCCGCTCCATCATCGGTTCTTCGAGGCCCAGTTTCTGGCGTGCGACGATGGAAGAACCGCGTACCTGTTCCAGTGCCCAGGTGATGCGGTCGCGGTCGAGGTCTCGATCGAAGCGGATGTTATCTTCCAGAGTTCGTGAAAGAACCGACACGTCTTGTAGCACCAGACCAAAGCGCTCCCGATGACTGGCGAGCGATTGGTCTCGGATGTCCCGATCGCCGATGCTGATCGAACCACTATCGGGATCATGGAAACGCAATAGCAGGTTGATGATGGTGCTCTTTCCTGCACCGGTCGCTCCCACCACGGCGATGGTTTCTCCACTTCCCACGGTGAAGGACAAGTTTTCTAGTACCGGGGTCTTGCCGTCGTAACTGAAGGAGACCTGGTCGAAGCGAATTTCTCCGGTGCGCGCTACGGAACGGTCGTCGGCATCGACCACGACTACTGGTTCAGGAAGGGATGAATCGGTATCGAGGATACCGAAGATCCGTTCACTGGAAGCCATCGCCGATTGCAGCAGGTTGTACTTCTCGGCAAGGTCTCTCAGGGGAGAGAAGAGGCGAGTCAGGTAGGTCCAGAAGAGAAAGAACTCACCAAAGGTCGCCGTGCCGGCATCGATTCTGGCCCCGCCCTGGATGACGATGGTGACCAGTGCGATCACCGACAGGATCTCGACGGTCGGAAAGAACAGTGCATACCAGAAGATACTGTTGAGGTGCGCTTCTCGCAGGGTGCCATTGATCCGCGAATAGCGTTGAGCTTGTTGTTCTTCACGGCGGCAGACCTGCACCACTTCCATGCCACTGATCGACTCCTGTGTGTAGGCATTGAGGTGTGCGAGGCGTCGTCTCATCTCGCGGTAGTGCTTGCGTGCGAACTTACGGAAAACAGTAGTGGCCACCACAACCAGGGGTGTCACCAGCAAGACCATGGAAGCGAGTTCTGCGTTGGTCCAGAAAAGCATCGCGACGATTCCCGTGATGGCGAGAAGGTCCCCCGCCAACGACACGAAACCACTGGCAAAGAGATCGTTGAGAGCTTCGACATCGTTGGTCACTCGTGTTACGAGACGTCCGACAGGATTGCGGTGGAAGAAACTTGAACTCTGTTTTTGAAGGTGTGCGAAAACCTCCATCCTCAGATCCTTGGTGACGCTTTGCCCGGTAATCTCCAGCACCATCGTTTGGATGTACTGGATGAGCAATTGCATCATCAAGATCGAGAAGTAGCAGCCAGCGATCAGCCACATCCAGCCGATTCGTTGCTGGTCATCGCTTTCTTTATCGATGGATTCGAGGCCAACTTGTCCCGCCAGTTCGGTGAGAAGTGCACCGGTTTCACTACTGGCCTGTTCGCTACCGATCGACCTCGAAAGGGGTCCATCGATGGCTTCCTTGACCAGTAAGGGACCGATCAGGGTGAGTACCGTGCTACAGATGATCAAGATCATCGACAGCAGCACCATGCGGCGGTAGGGCCGTAGGTATTTGAGGAGTCGACCCGCTAGTAATCGACTGAAGGGGCGATCGATGAGTTCCTCAACATGGAAGTCCTCGACTTCGTCATCATCTTTACGGTCGTCATCGTTGTCTGGCTTGCGGGAGGTCATTCGAGATCCTCCAACTCACCCTCGACCGTCTGGCGACGCCACAATTTGTGGTATCGGCCCTTCTTGTCGAGCAGGTCTCGGTGGTTTCCTCGTTCGACAATTCTTCCTTCATCGATGACCAAGATCTCATCTGCATGAGTGATGGCACTGAGTCGGTGAGTGACGATCAGAGCCGTGAGATCCTGGGTCCATTTTCGTAACCCTTCGAGGATGGTGGTTTCAGTCTCTGAATCGACTGCGGACAAGACATCGTCAAGGATGAGGATTTGAGGCCGTTGCAAGATAGCCCTGGCGATGGCGATGCGTTGTTTTTGTCCACCGCTGAGTGTGATCCCTCGCTCGCCAACGCGTTGATCGTAGCGGTCCGGAAACTTGCCGATCTCGTCATGCATCCGGACCAGCCGAGACACTTCGACGATTTCATCCATCGAGGCGTGATCTACTCCAAACGAAATGTTGTCGGCGATGGTCGCGCTGAACAGGAATGGTTCTTGTGGAACCATCGCAATCGACCCACGTAGTGAGTCGAGGGAGTAGTGCTCGATCGGTACCTGGTCGATGAATATGTTGCCGCTGTCGGTCGGGGATAGTCGAGGAATCAGGTTCAGTAGAGTGGTCTTTCCGCTGGCAGTCGCACCGACCACTCCGAGAGTCTGGCCACCGGGCAAATCAAAGGAGATCTGTTCGAGGGTCGGCTCTTCTGCTTCTGGATAACGGAAGCACACCTGATCGAAGGAGATTCCGCCGACCCGTATCTGGTGCTCCGGTCGAGCCTTCGAATCGTCCACTGCCGGGGTCGCATCGAGGATCGCCTGGATTCTCTCGGCACTTGCTGCACCGCGGTGAAACAGGTTCATCACCCAGCCAAGGGCGATCATCGGCCAGATCAACAGCAACTGACATCCGTTGAAGGTGGCGAATTCTCCGAGGGTCAGTTCTCCCGAGAGGATTCGTAGGCCCCCGACCAGCAACAGCGTTACCAGCGCCAGATCACCGAACAATGAAAAGGCACTCCCGGTGAACGCTCTCAACTGAGCGATACGGATGTTCTGCTGGAAGTAGGTATGACTCAACCGGTTCATCCGGTCGATTTCAGCATCTTCTACGACGAACGCTTTCACTACCGGTGAGTTGGCGAAGTTCTCTTGTGCGTGAACCGAGATGTCTGCGAGCATCTCCTGACCGCGCATCGATCGGTTGTGAATCAGTGGGCCGATGAATCGTACCGTCATGGTGATCAAGGCCAGTGGAAACAATGACCAGAGGGTCAGCTGCCAGTCGATTTGAAGCATCAGCGTGACGGTGAAGATCAGGATGAAGACGGTCTGTACCGAATACATGATCGCCGGACCGAAGACCATCCTGACAGCCTCGACATCGCTGTTGAAACGACTCATCAGATCGCCGGTGTGCAGTTTCGCATGGAAGGAGCCATCGAGCTGTTCGATGTGTTGAAACATCCGATCGCGTAATCTCTTCTCGATGCGCCGACTCGATCCGATCACCGTCTTGCGCGCCCAGAAAGAAGTGACACCACGGATCAGTACTGCGCCGAGCATCGCCATCGCCACGGGGATTACCAGGTCGAGGCCGACACCGGTTTCCATCCGCTCCACTGCAACCCCGATCAGCCGAGGAACCGCAACCTGGCAGATGCTGGTCACGAGGATCAGCAGTACTCCGGCGGCCAGCACGGACTTCTCCTGCTTGACCATCGGAACCAGGAACCGGAATGCTCTGAGGGGGATCAAAATTGCTCCTGGCCTGGTCTGGTGTTCTACCGCCGGCCCGCTCCCTTGCGGTGAAGATCAGCAACGGTTGCTGGGGTGCCCGGGGAAGTTACCAGAATCCCCTCTAATAGGTGCGTTGTCGAGCGATCAGCGATCAGCGGTCGCTGATGGGCCGTGGCATCGGGGCATTTCGCTGTTTTCGCCACTGATCGATGGATGTGGCGAGCTGATCGACCAGATCGACCCGCTGGTCGGCGAGATCGTCGAGTTCTGAGGGATCTTGTTCGAGATGAAACAGAAGTCTGCGCTGGTCCTCGTGGAATTCGAGCATCTTCCATGGACCCCGAACGATGGAGGTGACCGGTGTTGTTCGCCAGGGACCGTGCAGGAGAGTGCGTCCCTCCAGATAAGCGGGAAAATGCCACACCAGATCTCGATCCGGGATCGTTGCGCTGCCCTCGAGGAGTTTGGTCAGGCTGACACCTTCCAGAGGGACCTCCGTCGGGGCCGGGGCATTGGCCATCTCGAGGATCGTAGGAACCAGATCGGAGAGTTGAATCGGTACATCTTGAACCCTCGTAGCAGAGCCTGTGCCCTGGCCCCAGGCGATGAAGGGAACCCTCACTCCCCCTTCGAACAGCATCCCTTTGCCGCCGCGCAGTGGACCGTTATCGGTGAACGCTTCGAGTCCCCCATTGTCGCTGGTGAAGACGAGGAGCGTGCGATCGGAGCAGCCGGTCTGTTCCAGTGACTCCCGGACTCTCCTCACCGACCGATCGACACTATCGACCATGGCTGCATAGCGATGGCGCTTCTTCTTCTCCTGTGGCAATTGCTGGGCCCAGTATGCGATTTCATCGGGGGGGGCTTGGACCGGAGTATGAACAGCATAGTGAGAGAGGATCAACAGAAAGGGGCGATCCGCATTATCCTCGATGAACTGTACTGCGTGATCGGTGAGCGCATCTGCCAGAGCGGTGCCCGGATCTTGTTCCTCGAGATGGGGAAGGTTCCAGGGGGCGAGGTGAGTTTTCGGGTGGCCCCGTTGATCCCCTGCGATGGAGACATCGAAGCCCTGTTCCGCAGGATCCGCTCCCAGGTGCCACTTGCCGATGTGGGCCGATCGATAGCCGTGGTTGGCCAGCATCTCGGCGATGGTGATCGCTTCCGGTTTCAACTTGTGCTCGGTCCGTGGAGGTTCGAGGCGACGGTTCTTCTTCTTGCCACGGGCTGAAGGACGAACCGTGAAGATTCCGTGACGGGTGACATCTGTTCCGGTCATCAGGCACGCCCTGCTCGGAGCGCAGTTGGGACCATTGGAGGCGGCGCGGGTGAAGCGAATACCATCGGTTGCGAGAGCATCGATGGCGGGTGTCTTCCAGGGGCTTCCCTGGCAGGAAACGTCGGCCCAGCCCAGGTCATCGGCAAGGATGATGACAAATGAAGGAGTGGCACTCGGCTCCGCTCTTTGTAGGTTCGAGCAGCCGAGGCAGCCAATAACTGGCAGGAGCATCCAGAGTGCCAGGTGGTTCATATCGCGTTTCCTTCCGGTCGGTTCATGTTGCAGGAGGATTCCATACCAGGAGTTCGATGGCCACATAGAAACGAGATCCTTGCTCGGGACCAGTTCCTCTGCGAGCCTTCGCTCTGGAGGTCTCGATGAGGAAAAGAAAATTCAGTTGATCGTGGATATTCCGATCCACTGTATTTCATGCGGAACGATGCTCGTGGAGAAGATCCCCGAGGGAGAGGATCGATTGCGTGGAGTCTGTCCTCAATGTGGGAAGATTCACTATCGCAATCCCAAGATCGTGGTGGGAACACTGATCGAGAGAGACGACCAGGTCCTTCTTTGTCGACGCGCGATCGAACCTGCTATGGGTCTCTGGACCCCGCCCGCAGGATTCCTCGAGATGAACGAATCTCTGGCGGAAGGTGCGGCACGAGAAACGAAAGAGGAAGCTCTTGCAGATGTGGAAATCGTGCGCCCCTTTGCCTGCATCGATCTGACTCGAATCGGTCAGGTCCACGAAATGTTCCTGGCGCGATTGAAGAGCCCTGAAGTAGGAGCGGGCGAGGAAAGCCTCGAGGTGAGGTGGTTCTCCTGGTCGGAGATCCCCTGGTCGGAACTAGCTTTCCCGGTGATCGATTGGATTCTTCGTCTCCGAAGGGCAGATCTTGAGGCGCAACGGGAACAATTCCACTGCGGCTGCCTTCGCTGGAAAGATGTTGGATCTCCGATGCGTCTCGATAATTACGATCTGAGTGATTTGCAGTCCTTGTTGCTGAACGGATGAAATCTAGATGGCAGATGTGAAATTGAAATCAACTCTTTGGCTAAAGATCGCGGTCGCAGCTTGGCTCGCCTGGGCCGCCCTGATGATGACCGTCCTCTGGATGGCGAAATGAAGAGGGATAATCGATGATGATTCTAGGATTGGTGTTGGTGCTTCACTCTCCACTGGAGCCACAGGGTGGAGGATCCTCAGTTCCGGATGAGCCGTCGACCTCGGGAGAGGCGGAGAAGTCGGCTTCCATCGATGAGAAGGCGCTGCGCCAGGCGTTGGCAGTGGTGGGTTTACAGTTCACGGACTCGGAACTGGCACAGATGCTCCCGACGGTGCTCGATCGTCTCAACGTATATGCAGCGATGGGTGAGCGGTCCATCGAGAATTCCGTGGCACCCGCCTTCATCTTCAGACCGCTGGAGACGAATCGGGTTCCTACCATGGGCCCGCTGGTTACTCGAGAACCACTACCGGATGTGAAGCGACCAGAGGATCTGCGGGAGTTGCTGTGGGCGGAGATTCCCGTGCTGGCATCTCTGATCCATTCGCGTCAGGTTTCTTGTGTGGAGATGACTCGACTGTTCCTGGAGCGGCTGAGGGAAGTGGATGCGATGTTGCATTGCGTCATCTCCTATACCGAGGATCGCGCGTTGCATCAGGCGAAGACTCTCGATGAGGAGCTGGCCGCAGGAAAGTATCGCGGACTTTTGCATGGAATACCCTACGGAGTGAAGGACCTCTGTGCGGTGAAGGGAACCAGGACCAGCTGGGGAGCGACACCCTACAAGGATCAGAAGATCGAGGTCGATGCGACGGTGGTCAAAAAACTCGACGAGGCTGGGGCAGTACTGGTGGCCAAGACCACTCTCGGTGCCCTGGCGATGGGCGATGTCTGGTACGGAGGGAAAACCCTTTCCCCATGGAACATCGAGCGTGGATCGAGCGGTTCTTCCGCCGGTTCGGCGGCTGCCGTGGGTGCGGGTGCGCTTCCCTTTGCCATCGGATCAGAAACTCTCGGTTCCATCGTCAGCCCCTCGACTCGTTGCGGCAACTCTTCACTGCGGCCGACCGCTGGCAGGGTGTCTAGATTCGGCGCGATGGCGCTCTCGTGGACGATGGACAAGATCGGCCCCATCTGTCGTAGTTTGCAAGATACCGCAGTGGTACTCGATGCCATCGAGGGTGCCGATGGTCTCGATCTTGACGGAGTGGATCGTCCCTTTGAAGTGCCGGGATCGATGTCGATTGAGGGTTGTAAGATCGGCTACTCCCCCGCGGCGTTTGAACGAGCCGAGGATCATCAAGTGGTACTCGATGAGTGGAAAGAACTGGGAGCCGAGCTGGTAGAAATAGAGCTGCCCGATTATCCGGTGTGGCCAATGATGACGATCCTCTTTGCCGAGAGTGCGGCAGCTTTCGATGAGTTGACCTGTAGTGACCTGGATGATGAGTTGGTCGAACAGGGCCCGCAGGCATGGCCCAACAGTTTTCGTGCTGCCCGTCTGATTCCAGCGGTGGAATACATCCGTGCCCAGAGGCTTCGCACGATGCTGATGCGGGAAATGGCCTCGGCCTTATCAGGGGTCGATGCATACCTTGCGCCGGCCGGTGATTTCAAGACGCTGGGTGTGACCAATTTGACCGGCCATCCGAGTCTGGTGGCCCCGTGTGGCTTCCAGGAGAACCGGATGCCGAGAGCGCTGACGATCATCGGACACCCTTACGATGAAGCAAGACTGGTGGCGCTGGGAAGTGCATGGCAACGATCGACCGCCTATCACCTACAACGCCCTGAACTTGCAGGTTTGGATCGAGATGGAGCAGAAGGAAACCGCTGAATCCGGTGACCTGCTCGATCAACACATGACCGCCTGGTCCCATGTTTCCCGGCAATCTGGGTGATTCCCCCCTCGATATGGATGCTTTTCTATGGAACGGGGAACCGGTCTGCCCGGATCTGCGTTGAGCCGGGTGCCCTTGAACATGTCGGAGTGACAATCCAGCAAGCCAAGGGACCCATAGATGAACACTAGAATTTCCACCCACTGGCAGTGGCGTCAATGGGAGGCAGAAATTCACAAGCTGCCAGATTCTGGCAAGAGATAGGAGTTTTGATGTCCAGTTACGATCCTGCAAAGACAGCGGTCCTTTTGGTCGGCTACCAGCGCGATTGGTTTGACAGTGACGGTCTATTCAACAGTGTCATTGAAGAGTCGAGCGCTCTCAGCGGAACCGTTGCGAACACTGTCGCTCTGCTCGACACAGCTGTCGAATCGGGGATGACCGTTATCTCTGCTCCGATCGCATTCAGCGAGTTTTACAATGAGCTGGAGAATCCGATCGGAATCTTGAAGATGATCAAGGAAGCCGAAGCATTCAAGGCGGGTACCAAGGGTGCCGAGACCATCGACGCGATTTCAAAGTTCGGAGAATGGATCGTCGATGTTCCGGGAAGAATCGGCTTCAATGCATTCAGCAACACCGAGCTTGCCCAGGTCCTTCAGGCCAAAGGCATCGAGACTGTTGTCGTTTGTGGAGCAGTGACTTCACTCTGCGTCAACGCCACCGGCATGAAGGCTTCTGAAGATTACGATGTCGTTGTTCTTTCTGATTGCGTATCCGGTCGCACTCAGGTCGAGCATGACATGTTCTGCAATGAGTTGTTCCCTTACTTCGCCGAAGTCATGGATCACAAGAGTTTCATTCAGAACATCAGCGTAAAGGTATGATTCAAGAGGGTTTCATCCCTCTCGATCGAGAAGTGGAAGCGCAACATCGTCTCGTCGAGGAAATCGCGGCTCGTAAGGTCCGCCAGGAAGCAATCCTGGCGGCACTTCCGGAAGTCGTGATCTTGCTCGACGAGGCATTTTGCATCCAGTACTCCAATATCGCCGGCGAAAAGCTGTGGGGAACAATTTCGGCGGACCCGAGCGACTGTTCGATTTGCGGACTCGCGGTGATTCACTTCATTCACCCAGACGATCGGAGCCTCTGGACTGCGCTTCTCGAATCGGTGTTGAATGGTGATTCGCTCGAAAATGTGGGACTGCTCAGAGTTCGAGGGGCAGGCGATGAGTTGGTCTGGATGAACACCAAGATCTGCCAGCTTGCTGACGGCGGATTGCTTTGCACGCTCGAGGATTACACCACTCGTCGCCGTCACGAGGCAGAGTTGACCAAGTCTCAGCGTCTGGAATCGATCGGTCGCCTTGCAGGCGGACTGGCCCACGACTTCAACAATTTCCTTTCAATCATCATGGGCAATCTGGATATCGCGAAGATCAAACTGGGGTCGACGGAGTTGGTGAAATCAGAACTTGAAATCGCCATCAAGGCATGTATGAAGGCCAGCGACATCACCAAGCAGATGTTGACCTTCAGCAAGGGTGGGGCTCCGAAGACGGAGATCGCCTCGGTTGTGGATCTGATTGAGGAAGCTTCAGAAATGAATGTTCATGGTTCCAAGTTGAAGGTTCACTTCGAAATCGACCAGAGTATTTCTGCGGTGGAAGTGGATGTCGGTCAAATACACCAAGTGTTTGGAAATTTGATCATCAATGCGGATCACTCCATGCCCAATGGAGGAAACCTGTCGATACGAGTGACACGCGGTTCTCTTGCTGAGGGGTCGCAAGGGGAGAACGATTTGAACGCTGCGGTCATCGAATTCGAAGACCAAGGCTGCGGCATCGCGGAAGACAAGATTGACATGGTGACCGACCCTTATTACACCACCAAGCCGGATGGAACTGGCCTGGGACTGAGTACCGCATTCTGGATCATCCAACGTCATCATGGGAGGTTGAGTATCAAAAGCACCATCGGACAGGGGACGACGGTTCGCATCGCCCTTCCTCTCAGTAAACAAGCCATCAACGATAAAAAAACTTCAGAGAGCACCCCTATAGGGAATCGGGATTATCGCATCTTGATCATGGATGATAACGACGAGGTCCGTGATGTACTGAGGATGATGCTGGAAACCCTGGGGCATCGGGTGGAAGTGACTTCGGATGGCCAGCAGTGTGTTGCGGCGTATGAGAAGGCCTTCGATAGTGACCACGCATTTGACCTGGTGGTCTTGGACCTCACAGTGCCGGGCGGGTTTGGTGGACGTTGGGCGTTCGAGAAGTTGAGAGAAGTAGATTCTCGGGTTTGCGCCGTTGTGGCGAGTGGATACGGCAATGATTCTACACTCGCTTCTCCGGAAGCTTACGGTTTCAAAGCCCGGTTGCAAAAGCCGTTCTTGATCAGTGAACTCGAGAAGGTGATCGAGCAGGTCCTCAGCTAGTCCACCATGCGAACTTCAATTTCCATGTGAACTTCAATTTCCATGCGGATTTTAACTTCTGGCTTCATCGATGTTGAATGGCCGAGCACTGTGTATCGCACGAAGAAGCGGCTGTCTCAGTCGGTTCATTGCGGAGAGGCATCTGATCGGGACCTTGCTCGTCTTTTCCAGATCAAGACGACCAGGCCAACGAAGATGATTGGCGTCAGAATCAAGATGGGTAGGCCGATGGGGCCCAACAGCAGTTTCATCGGCATCGACAGTGGCATGTTGTGCTCGCTGGCATATTCGAGCAACCTCAGCCGTTCGCCGGTGGTGATGGCACGAACCACATCGAGGAGAGTCAGATTTTCATCATCCCTGTTGGTCGCGGCCACTCCAGTTCGCCCGCTGGAATCGATGAGTTCCCAGCCATTGGGAGCCAGCATCGGATAGACATTCTGGCCCTCGAACATCACGCCGGTTTCGGCATGGGCACGCACCCGATCCCCGATCTCCGGTGTCGGATCCT